>Ga0181526_10000137_pt1 | contig 75137 bp, 57 predicted proteins | sample PEATcosm2014_Bin_35_FD_119750 | JGI IMG/M metagenome (GOLD analysis project Ga0181526, IMG submission 119750) | Peatland microbial communities from MTU Mesocosm Facility, Houghton, MI, USA - PEATcosm2014_Bin06_30_metaG | ecosystem: Environmental > Terrestrial > Soil > Wetlands > Peat | place... | reverse complement strand
TGCGAAGCATGTACGGCATTCCGGCAATCGGCGCGGCGGCGGTCAGCGTGACCACCAGCGCGTCGGAAGTCTGTTTGAACGTGACCGGCTGCGGCGATGGGCCAAGCAGCGTGACGCGTTCAACCTTGGCGGAGTTGGTTGAGAGTGATTTGATGTTGGCCACCCCAGCCGCCGGATAGCGGTAGCCGAACGCGTACAGCTTGCCGCCCACAGTAGTGAAGCGGAAGCTCGCCTCCGTGATCTGCGCGCGGGGCGCGGGGCCATCCTTGATGGCGTTGGACTGGTCGGCGGTCGAGCCTCCCTTAAGACGCCCGACTTTCTCACTCAATTACTTGTCGGATAGAGTTTTGGCGAGGCACAACTATCTGAAACGGCTGATGACCGCCTACGTTCGCTATTACCACGAGGATCGGACGCACCTCGCACTGGAGAAGAGAACACCTGCGGGTCGGGTGGCAGCGGCGGATACAGATGTGACCTGCGAAGTCTTAGCCATGCCGAGAGTCGGTGGCCTCCACCATCACTACAGCGTGGCCGCCTGAGCATCGACCTCGGTCGGTAGTCAGCAAATTGAAGATAACCGATGGGCGAACTGTGTCCGCTGGCCTGGCACGGCCTGTCCAACATCGTTCTTGTGCTCTGCGCGATCACTTGACTGTCTGTTTCTTTAGGCCAACATCTCTCTCCGAACAACATGAGAGGTAGAGAACCGGGTCCATTTTGTCCCCGGATAGAATTTTGGCGAGGCACACCACAAACCTTTACCGTCCGCCTTGATCATCTTGCCGTCATAGGGAACGCCGGCGAACGGGCAAGGTGGGTAGAGTCTGCGGCGCGGGCTGAGCCCAGGCCGTAGGAAGAACCCAGTGCGGAGCGAGCCCTGTCATTGCGCTGCCTGCCAATGCACTGTCTGCCAATACACTCATCGCCTGCCGTCGGGTCACTTCATAGAGCCTTTCGAAGAAAACTATTGCGGTTCCTTGATGAACATCTGGCATCACCACTTGTCCGTCCGGAACGGTGGCGCCGGAAGGCCGTCTCCGTTGTAAAGGTTGCAGCCTTCAGGATAGTTGTCCCAAGCGTAGCGGACCGCGGCTGGCTCGGCGACATCGGGGCTGGAGACGACCAGAGTATTGTGATCGATGCGGGCGGTAGCCGGAACGAACTTGCCGTCCTTGCCGGCGATGGTGAAAGTCTTCAGTTCGCCGCCCTTCGCCACGAGGCCGGCATCGACGTGGGTTAAATTGATACGGATGGCGTCGCCCTCAACCTTCATCGAGTCATACATCGGGCCGGAGAACTCGATATTGCGGCCGTAGGTATTGGCGAGCGCGATGCGCGTCAGCCGATCAGCCACATCCTGCTTGTCCTTGGGATGAATGTTGACAGGGTCGCCGATGTCGATTGTGACAGCCATGCCGGTGTTGGGCAGGGAAAGCACCGTTGCCTGCGCCTCGCGGACGTCGGGGTTGTTGTACCAGGTGTCCGGCCGATTGGGCCACGGCTTGAGCGGCGCGAGTTGGCAGATATAGAACGGGAAGTTGCCCTCGCCCCAGCGCTGCCGCCAGTCCTTGATCAGAGTGGATTGCAGCAGCGGATAAAGTTTGTAGCCGGTGGCGCCGCCGTTGATGGCTTCGGCCTGATACCAGAGGACGCCCTTGATGACCGGCGCGATCATGCCGTTGTACATCACCGTGGGGTTGTGCTGGTCCCCGATAGGGTCGCCATTGCTGGGTCGCCGGGGTTGCCTCTGCCCGGCAGCCTGAGCTTTTGTGGCGGCCTCCTGCCACGCTTTCATGGCCGCGGTCATGTCGGGTGGGTTCGTTTGGTACGCGGCTACCTTGGCGTCGAAGGTGTCGATCAGCGGCTTCAGTTTCGGATCGGCCGCCAGTGCCTCGCGGCTGGTCCAGGCCTCGGCGGTGCTGGCGCCGAAAGCTTCCGTGATGATGCCGAAGGGCACTTTCAACTCTTTCTGCATGTCTCGCGCGAAGAGATAGCCGATGGCTGACATTTCCTTGACGTTTTCCGGCGAAACGATAAGCCATGCACCGGAGATCTCGGTCTGCGGGTCGTAGCTGTTCTTCCATGCGCCGGTGAACATGCGGATGCTAGGGTAGTTTGCGGCCGCAATCTCATCGGCTTCGTTCTTCACACCGGCGAAGTAGTGTCTTGGGGTAGTAGCGACCGTGAAGTCCATGTTCGACTGGCCCGACCCGAGCCACACCTCGCCCACCAGAACGTCCTTCACTACGATTGGGGCCCCACCTGGCTTGTTGCCCGCGATCATCATCTCGAACGGGCCGCCGGGTTTGAGTTTGGTCAGGCGCACCATCCATTTACCGGACGCATCTGCGGTAGCGGACTTCGTCTGGCCGATGAACTTGATGGTGATCTTCTCTGCGGGCTCCGCTGTGCCCCAGATCGGCACCGGCATGTCGCTCTGCAACACCATGTGATCGCTGAACAGCGCAGAGGGCTTGACCTGCGCGGATGCCTCCGCCGCGCAGCACATCGTGATGCAGAGAGATGCGAGGAGCGAGTACGTCTTGAGCGATTTCATAAGTTCGCGACCGGTGCCTTTCCCTTGTCGGTTATGCCGTCGGCAATCCGTTGATCTTGAGGGTCGCGGCGTGCTGACCAGGCGCCTTCTCCGGCAGATTCACCGACAGGGCTTGCTCATCCTGCGTCCAGGTCAGTTTGCCGCCGTAGCCAAGTAGCGAGATGTTCGTGATCTTGGCACCGGCTACTTGGGGAGAACTGGTAGCGAGGCTCTTGATCTTTGCGACCCGCGATTCGGGCCACGCTCCGACGAACGCGTACACCGCAGCGCCCTTCTGCGTGAAGCGGATGTCCTCGGTCGTGTACGGCGGCCCGGGAGGTCCATAGGCGCGGGGCGGAGGCGCAGTGGTCGACGGACCCTCCCCGTAGATCTTCCACGGGCGCGTGGCGAAGATGCCCTCGGAGTTTACGTCCATCCACGCGGTGAAGCCGGCGATGAAGGCCTCTTCTTTCTCATCGATCGAGCCATTGCCACGCAGCGGGATGTTCAGCATCAGATTGCCGTTCTTGCTGACAATATCGGTGAGCATGGAGACGATGCGAGGTACGGTCTGGTAACGATTCTCCTCATAAACTGCGCGGCTGTAGTGCCAGTCGCCGATGCAGGTGTCGGTCTGCCATGGCTGGGGCCGGATGGCGTTGGCCGTGCTGCGCTCGATGTCTTCAACGAACGAGCCGATGTGCTCCGGCAGAATGTGCTTGCCGTTCACAACAACCTCGGCGTTGCCGCCGTTCTTTGCGGCGCTGAGGTTGTAATAATGCGCGACGAGATCAAGCCCCGCCTGCCCCAACGGCAACTCATTCGTGTCGAAGTAAAGGACGTCCGGCTGGTACTTGTCCACCATGTCCTTGCAGCGGATGTACCAGTTCTCGCAGAAGGCCTCGGACGGCATGGGATTACTCTTGGCGAGGCTCGTGTACTCGTTCACCCAGGCCTTGATGGCAGCGATGCCGTGGATGCCGTTGGGCATCCGCACGCTGTTGCCCGTATACAGGTCCTGCGGGTCGAGGCCTTCCCACCACTTGCCCTTGCCGTCGGCCTTGGTCAGCGTGTAGGCGTCGTAGCGCACGCCCTCCAGCGGGCCTTCACCGTCGTAACCGTACGCGGGCTGCAGCCAGCGCGCGGCCCACGAGTTGTGGTTGGAGATGCCGAAGCGCAGGCCGTTCGCGCGCGCGATCTTTGCCCAGGTGCCGACGAGGTCCTTCTTCGGGCCCACCTTGACCGAGTTCCAGTCGTGGTGGGCGGAATCGTACATGTCGAAGTTGTCGTGATGCGCGCCCATGGCGAAGAAGTACTTTGCACCAGCCCGCTTATAGAGACCGATCAGGCGCTCAGGGTCCCACTTCTCCGCCTTCCAGATTTTGTCGATCTCCATGAAGCCTGACTTGGAGGGGTGGCCGTAGGTCTTGACGTGGTAGTCGTAGTCCTTTTCGCCCTGGATGTACATCCGGCGCGCATACCAGTCGCCCTGCTCGGGGACGCATTGCGCGGTCCAGTGCGCCCACATGCCGAACTTGGCGTCCCGAAACCACGCCAGGCGTCTTGTAATTCGCAGTGAGCGATTCCCAGGTCGGCTTGAACGGGCCAGGCGCGATCTGTCGCGATGGCGGGGTGCTCTGCGCAAACGCCTGCGGCAGGCGTGCCAATGCCGCGGCTGCGGCGGTCAACTTGGCAAACTGGCGGCGGGTGAAGGTCGTGCTGAGGATTCGGCGATCGGTCGGGGCGTGCGGTTAATGGTGCGGGCGAGCTCGCGTTAGTGCGAGGTGGGACGGAGCGGAGCGGAATGGTGATTTGCACGCGCAGGCCGGGGGACGCGTTCTCCGCGGTTATGGCGCCACGATGCACTTGCACGGCTTGTTTCGCGACGGACAGGCCAGCCCCGATCCTCCGCCTATGGCATCGCGCGCCTCTTCCACGCGGAAGAATAGATCGAAGATGCGGGTCAGCCCGTCCCTGGGAACGCCGGGCCCATAATCACGGACGGCGATGGTGACGGCGAGAGAGCTTTCCACGACGGAGATATCCATGGTCGAATGTTCGGGGGAATATCGAACTCCATTGCGGAGCACGTTCTCCACGGCGCGACGGAGCAGTTCACGGTTGCCCATCACCTCGCCGGCGAAGCAGCCGTTGACGGCGATGCGACAGCCGCGAATCATCGTTCCAAAGGCCTCGAGATCTCAGCCGCCTAAACCCCAAAGAATCGAAGCCGGATCTCACCGATCCGGCTGTTCCATAAGGTGTGCTTTAAAGAAGCACTCAAGATGATCGAGCGCACCAGATTGCACCACCCACATGCTTCTTCCTTCTTCCGGCTGTTCCGGGCAATCAGCTTCCGGCCCGGCGCAAATCGGTCAGCTTGCCGAGAGCTGTATCTGAGTGTGGTCGACCGCTCTGGCCAGCAGGTGCTACGATTTTGCGGTCGAACCGATTCTCTTCGCAACAGAAGGAACCCCATATGCGCGGCTTGCCCGGCTCACTTCTTGCACTCGCTCTCACAGTGACTCTCGCTCATGCACAGCCTGCGCCGCCGATAGAGCCGGAAGCACCAACTGCTCCAGGCGCAAAGGCGGCGGACGCAGCAGATCCAGCGGCGCCGGGTGCGTCTCGTGCGTCACGTCCGTCGCCGTTTACTTCGGCAACACCCCAACCGGTGTTTCCCGTACCTGCGTCACTCGGGGGGCCAGTGACGTTCAACTGTGGCTCCGCGAAGAAAGGCACGATGGCTTTGGCCGCAAGCAGTGTCTACTCGGAGAGCGCGGCCGGCTGGGATTTCAAGAGTGCGCCGAAGGTGGACGGGGGTGTCTGCTCGTCCGACAAGCCCTTCTTCTTCTCCATTGCGGTTCCGGAGGGCAACTACCGGGTCACCGTAACGTTCGGCGGCGGTGAGACTTCCGAGAATTTGGTCCGCGCCGAAGCGCGGCGCCTGATGCTGGAAAAGATTGCCGTCAAGGCCGCGGCCACGGTTTCAAGATCCTTTGACGTGAACGTGCGGGTTGCGGAGTTCAATAACCCGGACGGAACTCCAAACAGGGTCCGCCTGAAAGCCCGCGAGTATGGCAACCTGAACTGGGATAACAAGCTCACCCTGGAGTTCAACGGAACCAACCCCAGCTTCCACTCGATCGCGATCACGCCCCTGGTGGGGGCGAAGGCAGAGCCGGTTGCATATTTGGCTGGTGACTCCACGATGGTGGATCAGGACAATGATCCGGCAGCCTCCTGGGGACAACAGCTTCCGCGCTTCTTCCTGCCGGGCGTGGTGATCGCGAACGAGGCTGAATCCGGCGAGACCTCCGCATCCTTCCAGGGCGAGCTGCGCTTCGCCAAAGTGATGTCGGTGATCAAGCCAGGTGACTTCTTCTTCATGCAGTTCAACCACAACGACCAGAAGCCGGGAGCGGTTCCACTGGACAAGTATAAGGAGATCCTGGCCGACTTCGCCGCGCAGGTGCGGGCCAAGGGGGCGACCCCGGTGATCGTGACCGCGCAAAACCGCAGAACCTTCGACGAGAGCGGCCATGTCACCAACTCGCTCGCGGAGTATCCTCAGGCCGCGCGCGATGTGGCGTCCGCCAACCATATCGCGCTGATCGATCTGACCGCGATGAGCAAGGTGTTGTATGAGGCGATGGGCCCGGAGGGTTCCAAGCACCTGTTCCACGGAACGGACATCACTCACTTCGACAACTACGGCGCCTACGAACTTGCGCGCTGCATCGTGCATGGCATCCGCGAAGAGAAGCTACCCATTGCGAAGCTCCTCGACCCCGCCGTGCCGGACTTCGATCCCGCCAAGTTCGACCCGTTTGAGACGTTCGTATTAGCCGGCACGCCTGCACCAAAGAGAGCTCCTGGCGCCCCACCACCGAACACCCCCGAACCGTAGGCCTTCATAATCGGACTGAATTCCGCCTGGACGTTATAACGCTACTTGGCTATTTCCCATTGCTGTATGCCTAGGGTGTTCGCCATTCATCCACAACCCGCGACTTGACCTCACGACGAGTGCATCGCCTGATTGCGGGCTATTTCAGATGCCGTTTCAGGCAGAGGATTGACTTTGCGTTTTCGTTGCAGAAGCGCCAATTCGCCGTTCAGAAGAGCACTCCGGCTAAGTGCCTAAGGGTTCCCGAGATTCGAAGCGTCCCAAGTACCAGCATTACATCCCTTCTCATGTCAGTGACAGTCGGTATAGTCTGAACGCTCAGATAGTTTGGGCTGCCTGACACAAGGTACAAATGCGGTCGGCGCACGGGGCAGCTCGACGCTTATTGGGGCGGGGTGCGGACATTGGGTCTCCAATCGCAAATGATCGTCGATGCTATTCCAACTCTCGCTTGGTCCGCCGACTCTGAAGGGATCGTTGAATCCCTAAACCAGAGTTGGTTGGACTACACCGGGTTAACTGCCGCTCATGGCCTTGAGCGAATCTGGACTATTGCTACTCACCCTGACGACCTGGATAGTCTGATGGCTTGGTGGCAATCCACTCCTGTCAGCGTCGACTCGCTTGAATTCGAAGGACGCCTGCGTCGTTACGACGGAGACTACCGAAGCTTCCTCTTTCGCAGAAGCCCGCTGAAGGTCAAGTCAGGAAGCGTCGAACAATGGCTTGGCATTGGTTTGGATCTCGGTAGAGGTCCGTCAATGGGTCAGAGCCCCACAAAACCCGAGATCGCATTTCAACCGATCCTTACCAACCTACCCGGATTTCTCGCGGTAATGGGAGCGACTGGCGAGACCGAATTCGTAAGTCGGGAGCTTCTGAATTACTTTGGCAGCACCACCGAAGAACTCAGCCAGTGGGCTACCTCGGAGGCGGTCCATCCGGACGATCTCCCGCTGGTAATTGACCGATGGATGCTCTCGGTCAAAACCGGAGAACCTTACGAGGTCGAGCATAGGCTTCGCCGTGCCGATGGTGTGTACCGATGGTTTCACGTAAGCGGCCGTGCCGAGCGGAACTCTGAAGGACGGATCGTCCGTTGGCACCAGGCCCTTATCGATATTGAAGATCGCAGGCAAGCCGAAGAATCTGCGCGCGCGAACGAACGCGATTTTCGCGAGATCATCGACAGTGTTCCCGGGCTTATCCATACAATGACGCCATCCGGGCAGGTTGAATTTGTGAGCCAGCCGGTCCTGGATTTCTTTGGTAAGACGCGCGAAGAGATCGATGACTGGCTAGCGCTCGTGCATCCTGCGGATCGCGCGCGGACCCTCGCCCAAGTGGGTCAATCGATCGCGTCCGGCGAGCCGTATGGGATTGAAACCCGGGTTCAGCGCGCCGACGGCGTATACCGCTGGTTCAACTCCCGCGGCCAGCCGGTGCGCGATGCCGCAGGACGTATCGTCCGCTGGTGCAACCTGCTGGTCGATATCGATGCCCGAAAACAAGCCGAGGAGGCACTGCAACGAAGCGAGTCCTATCTGTCGGAGGCGCAGAAGTTGAGCCACACAGGAAGCTTCGGCCTCAACGCCGTCACGGGAGAGATCTTCTGGTCTAACGAAACATATCGCATTACCGAGTTCGACCCGAACACCAAGCCGACGCTGGAATTACTGTTGCTCAGGGTTCATCCGGAAGACAGACTGCGCGTGCAAAGCACCTTGGATCGCCTTATCCAGCTCGGCTCGAACTGGGACTTCGAACATCGCTTCCTGATGCCTGACGGCTCCGTAAAGCATGTCCACGTTATGGCGGACGCCACTAGAAACCAATTCAATCAGCTCGAGTATATCGGGGCCGTGATCGACCTGACCGAAGCCAAGCAAGCGGAAGAAGAATTGCGTAGAAGCGAAGAGAAATACCGCGAACTGATGCAGCTCTCCCCGGACGCCATCTACGTCGTGGACGAGAGGGGCAATCTCGTTTTGTGCAATTCCGCCGGTCTGGAACTGCTTCGATGCACCGCCGAAGAGGCGCAGGGGTTCAACATCGCCGAAACCTGCCTGCCTGAGGAACGCGGTAAGGTGAGCGAACGTCTCCAGAAACTCGAGTCCGGATCCAGTTACAAGATAGAGCGCACTGTCTTGCGCAGAGACGGCTCTACCTTCCAGGCTGAAATATCTGCGTTCCCCGTCCGTCATGGCCTCTCCCAAACTCTGGTCAGAGATGTAAGTGAACGGATCCGAGCCCAGCAGACCTTGCAACGCAGCGAGTTCTATCTGTCACAAGGCGAAAAGCTATCGCATACCGGAAGCTGGGCATACGACATTGTGAATCGGAAGATAGTTTATTGGTCGGCAGAATATTTCAGATTGGAGCATCGCGATCCGTCGCAACCCATCCCGTCGCTTGAGGAGGTGGGCAAAGGGTTTACTTCGGAAGAGTGGGCGAGGCTGATGGAGTTTTGGGAACAATCCATCCGGGAGAAGAACGACTTCACCCTGGAGACGTTTCGCACATTCTCCGACGGATCCATTCAGAATCTCCAAGTCGCAGGTCATCCGATCGTCAATGCTGCCGGCGAGGTAGTTGAAATCCTTGGAATTTCGAGAGATATCACCGAACAGATTAAGGCCAAGGCCGCTCTGAAGAACGCATTCGACGAGATTCAGCGATCGGAAGACCAACTTCGCCTGATCATTGACACCATTCCGGCGCAGGTATGGAGTACAGGGCCTGACGGAGGCCTGGAGTTCGTCAATCAGCGGTGGCGAGAGTTTACGGGCCTGTCGATGGACGATGTTCTGGGGGGCCGGTGGAGGTCCGCCATCCACCCAGACGATCTCGAAGCGGTGTCGGGAGTATGGAGCGCCTCTGTCGCTTCTGATGTACCGACCGGCGAGTGCGAAGCGCGGCTGCGCCGCTTTGACGGAGAGTATCGCTGGTTCCTTTTCCGTACCGTGCCGCTACGCGACGAATCTGGAAATATCGTCAAGTGGTACGGAACGAATACGGATATTGAGGACCGCAAGAATGCGGAGGCGTCGCTTCAGGCAAGCGAACGCGAACTCAATTTGATTATTGAGACCATGCCTGGATTAGTTTGGTGCGCGTCTCCAGACGGTGCGCTCACATTCATCAATCAGCGCATTTCAGACTACATCGGGGTTCCGTTTGACAATTTGGCTGAGGCCGGTTGGGCGCACTTCATCCACCCACACGATGCAGAATCTGTCCTCCGATCGTGGGCGCATTCGGTTGAAACAGGAGACCCCTTCGAGATTCAATGCCGGTTGCGGCGGGTCGATGGCGTTTACCGCTGGGTTCATTCTCTCAGTCAGCTTGGGCAGGACAGCCAAGGCAAGAAGACACACTGGTACGGATTGTTCATTGATGTCGATGATCGCAAGAACATGGAGGAGTCACTAAGAAGCGCTCAGGATCGGCTTTCGCGGGCCGCGCAGACTGCTACAATTGCTGAACTTTCAGCTTCGATCGCCCATGAAATCAACCAACCCTTAGCGGCCATTGTCTTGAATGGTCATGCCTGCCTGCGCTGGCTCAGGGCGCAGCCTCCTGACCTCACCAACGCCTACGAAGCAGCGGACCGGATTGTCTGCAATGGCAAAGAGGCTGGAGAGGTGGTACGACGTGTCCGCGCTCTCTTCAAGAAGTCTGAGACCGAGAGAGTTACGCTCAGTGTGAACGAGATCATCGGCGAGGTGCTGCGCATACTGAGCGGTGAGATAAATAGAGGGCATGTTGCCGTCGAGACACACTGCGCGGTTGATTTGCCGCGCATTGAGGGTGATCGCGTACAGCTTCAGCAATTGATCCTCAATCTGCTTATCAATGGGATCGAAGCGATGAATCCTGTCGTCGACCGCCCTAAGCGCTTACTAGTCTGTTCAAAGCATCAAAGCCCGGGGACCGTTCTCGTCGAGATCAGTGATTCCGGTGTGGGCTTGAAAGACCCGGAAAAGATATTCGAGTCCTTCTACACTACCAAGCCCGATGGAATGGGGATGGGACTGGCGATTTGCCGCTCGATCGTCGAGTCGCATCATGGCCGCCTGTGGGCCGAATCGCGTGACGATAGCGGTGCAACGTTTTGCTTCACCCTCCCGGCTCACGCAGGCGCCGAACCCTGATCTGCGGTCGCAGGCATGTCGCGCGGAGTAGGACTGTCGGCAGTTGGACGAAGTCATCCGTGAGGCGAGCTGGGGCAGGCACCCTTCACCTTATTTCAGAAAACCTATACCAAGACATAATTGCAACCCCAATCGTGGGGTCCTATTGTCACGTGTAAGGACGGAGATTGGCTCCTTGAGATCCGCGCGGAATGCGCAGAAGCCACTCTCAATCGCTCTAGGAGGCACCCACGCGAGCTGAGTTGACGATCGCGGCCATCGGCTGCGAACCGAACCGGTACAGACTTACTCGAACGATCGCCAAGGCAACACGCGCATTACACCGGCCCAACACGCGGTTGCAGGAGACGATGAACGATGCGCTAGCGCTGTTCGTCGCCTCACACGCGAAGACGGAACCCGTCACCAAGAAGTTAGAAATGGTCGAACTCCGCCGGGCCGCCTGAAGGCGTTGTTGTTTTCAGCCGAGCACGATTACCCGACTAATTCAGGAGACCAACATGGCAACCATCGCTAGGTCGCTTTCTGAGTACCCCGAAGCAGCGTCGTCCGAGATCGCACCGTGGTGCCAATTGCTGCTTGACCATCTGGAAGAATCCGCGAGGTTGGTATGGTACCTCGTGGCCGATGGAAAGCTCGTCGAGGAGACCTTTGCGTGTGCCCTGGAGCAGCTTGATGCCATCCCGTTCGAGGTGTCTGATCCTGCCGTTGCCCGCAATCAACTTCGTGAAACCCTCATCACCCAGGCGATCACAGTGCTGGATGTGGCACGCAAGAGAGAAGTAAAGGGCCGAAGCTCTCATTCAACTCCGCTTGGCGGATCTCCCGATCTTCCTCGCCTGGCTTTCTTGCTGAGAATGGTAATCCGTTCTTCGGCGGAAGAGGTCGCGAAGTTCCTCAAGGTAACACCGCCGGAAGTACGAAGGCTTGTCGCCCAAGAGATCGAACATCTCACCGTAAACGCGCGAGTCTACAGAGGGGTTTCGAGGCAGAAGTACCTCTGTCCTATCGGAGAACTAGTCTAACCCATAGGGAGCGCTAGCCGTTCAGCCATCCGTACCAGATCAGCGAGGGAGTTGGCCTCCATCTTTCGCATTGCCTTCCCGCGATGAATCTTAACCATTATGTCGCTTATTCCAACGTCAGCTGCGATTTGCTTGTTCAGCAGGCCAGCGACTACCAGTAGCATGACTTCGCGCTCGCGCGGAGTTAGGGAATCAAACTTCCTGCGAAGATTTGCCAACTCGATGTTGTCTTGGGACTCGGTTCGAACTTTGTCCATCGCGCTCTCGACCGCGTCTAGAAGGTTAGCGGCATCGATGGGCTTGGTGAGAAACTCCAAGGCGCCCGCCTTTATGGCCTGTACGGACATGCGTATATCACCGTGACCCGTAATAAAGATTGTCGGGATTCGGATGTTTGCCTTGATCAACTCCCGCTGTAAGTCCAATCCACTTATTCCGGGCATGCGCACATCCAATATCAGGCAGCCAACATCGCTTGGACTCCGTTCCAGAAGGAACTCACTGGCTGAGTCGAAGAGCTTCACGTGAAACCCAGCGGAGCGCAACAGGCCATCGATGGCCTCCCGAACGGCCCTATCGTCCTCCACCACAAAGACGGCTGGAATGTTTGCAGTCATTCAACCCCATCCGAATGTTGAGTCAACCGGATCCATCCAACTGTCAATCGAATTCTCAGCGGGACGGACATCCCATCAAACAACTACCTCCCAATTATGCTAGAAACTGGCTATCCAGAACCCAAGTCAACCATCTAATCTCAAGGGATCGAGGCTCGGTCCGAAAATGACGGCAAAGTCCAAGTTTCGTCGCCCTGGGGTTAACAGCACCGTGTCCGGAGCGGCTAAGGAAGCTGAAGCTCTGCGGTCTCTCGTCTGTGTGGTCGATGACGATTCAGGCATTCGGGAGGCCCTATCCAGTCTTCTCTCCTCAGCGGGCTTGCGGATAGAGGCGTTTGGCTCGGCGGAGGAATTCCTTAGAGCCACAGCCAACGAGTCACCTGTGTGCCTGATCCTGGACCTGCATTTACCGGACATCAGCGGGTTCGATCTCCAACACCAACTCGCCGAGGCCGACGGGCCGCCAATCGTCTTTATCAGCGGCCACGGGGACATTCCGTCCTCGGTTCGTGCCATGAAGGCCGGAGCTATTGAGTTCCTACCCAAACCTTTTAGCGATCAGGAGTTGTTGGCCGCCATCGACAGTGCAATCGCCCAGCGCCAGAAAGAGCAGCAGACGAGGAAAGAACTCTCAGACCTTCGCAAGTCGTATGCAGGATTGTCGGCGCGGGAGCGCGAGGTCTTGCCATTCATTGTCGCGGGCCTGACCAACAAGCAGACTGCTGCAAAGCTGGGGATTGTCGAGATCACCGTTCAGGTGCATCGAGCGCAGATCGTCCGGAAAATGGCCGCGCGATCGATTCCCGATCTGGTGAGAATGGCCTGCAAGCTGGGGATCTCCTAGCTCCGATCTGACCTATACCAAGACATAATAGACAGCCTCCAGCACTACCCATAGAGTGAGTTCCAATGGAGGTTGCCATGTGAATCGCTCGGGGAGAGAAATGGTGATTGTCGTTGACGATGACTTCCAGGTTCGAGAAGCGCTGGGATCTTTGTTACAGTCGGCCGCGTTCGACGTGGTGATGTACTCGTCTGCCGACGACGCTCTGAAGTCGCCCTTCCTCCCAGAAGCGAGCTGTCTCATTACCGATATCCGAATGCCGGGAATGCTCGGTCTCGAATTGCAGCGTTGGATCAAGCATCGGCACCCGGAGCTGCCCGCGATCATAATTACGGGTCACGGTGATGAGCATACAAGACAAAATGCACTGGCAGGAGGCGCGGCCGCGGTCCTGTACAAACCTATCGACTCCGACGAGTTGTTCCGCGCTCTTCACTACGCGACAACGCGATCCATGAAGGACAACTGAAATATCTTGCTGACTGTATGCAGGCCCGCTACGGTATTCCGAGAAATGCGAGTGATAGGGGTGAAGATATGGACAATCGGCTGGTGCAAGCGGCGCAGTTCAGGCCGCCGTGGGCCGCGCGGGTTCCCAGCCCGAGATTCGGCTCCCGCACTTCCCGCCCGGATGGCGACCTCGGTTCGAGGCCGGCACCCGAAGTGGTCTATCTCATAGATGACAACCGCCAGGTGCGACTAGCGCTCTCAGCGCTTCTTGCGTCGCACCAAATAAGGGTGATCAGCTTTGAGTCGGCAAAGGAATTTCTTGTTCATACAAGAGCAGACTCACCTGCCTGTCTGGTTCTGGACCTCCGGCTGCCCGATATCGACGGGCTTGAGCTGCAGCAACAACTTACCGGGACAAGTACTATGCCGATAATCTTCATCAGTGGTGACTGTGACGTTCGGTCATCTGTTCATGCCATGAAGGCCGGAGCACTCGAGTTCCTGACAAAGCCGCTAGACGAAGACGTCTTGATGACGGCCATCAAGGGTGCTCTCTCTCGCGATCGGAAACTGCGTCAGAAACGTGCAGCCATGACGGATCTCCAGTCACGCTTCTCTAGTCTCACACGCCGCGAGCGAGAGGTGCTTCCTCTCATTGCAGGAGGCCTGCTCAATAAGCAAGCAGCAGATGTTCTCGGCATCAGGGAAGTGACTATAGCTGTTCATCGCGGCCAGATCATGCGAAAGATGGCAGCCGCAACGTTTGCGGACCTTGTGCGGATGGCAATAAAGCTACGCATTCCGAAGCACCTTGAGCAGGATTAGATTCAAGCCGCATGCCAGCCTGTGCCCCGAAGCCTCGTAGGTGTAACTGCCCACAATCAGGGTTCATTGGAGCGTGCGGGTGACAGCTATACAAACCTGTAATTGCGTAGCGTTCTGCGCACCTTTAGCTTGACTGTATTACGCAGGCGTTTACGCTGAGGGACCGCAAAGGGGTCGAGCAATGTCGCAGAGTCTTCACAGCATCCTCATCGTCGAAGACAACGATTCGCTGCGCCGGTTGCTCTCGACGATCTTCGAAGGGGGCGGATACCGTGTTTGCTCAGCTCCGGATGGTATCGAGGCATTGGCGGAATTGAGACGAGATATCCCGAAGGTCCTACTCACCGATCTCGAGATGCCGCGTATGTCCGGCTTCGAACTGCTCTCCGTTGTACGACGACGATTTCCGACGCTACCACTTATTGCTATGAGCGGCGCCTATTCGGGATGCACGCTGCCTCCCGGCGTAGCAGCCGACGCATTTTATGAGAAAGGAAACGCGAGTGTTGATCCGCTGATTGAAATGGTCGATACGCTTGCGAAGCGTGGTGTCCCCCACCCTGGGAGCGGCAGGTATCCTGTTTGGATTTCAAGTGAATCGATGGATCAATCCAACATCTTCGTTTCATGCCCAGAATGCATGCGACCTTTTTCTCATGCGCCGACTCAAAGCAGCCGAGGGACCAACGAGGCAAGTTGTCCGCACTGTAAAGCCCGGTTCGAGTGTGTTCTATATCCGTATGCGGGTGGCAGACTGGTGGACATCGTTACTGCTTAGCAATCGCTCACCTGATGTCTATTTACTTCGTATCCGAATTCAGGATGGTTTTTATCGTGATCGACCTCATCACCTTAGCCATATCAATGGTGGCTGCTTTCGCCCTCCGAGTGCCACCGAGCACAGAGACAAGCAGAGGCTTGCCGCGGTTACCCCAGATCGAGTCCTTCGAGATAGAACAAACAACCCGCAGTCACGACTAGACTGCCTTGCATAAAACCCTATGCAACTGACGATTCGCGACCTTGAGTGCATCAGCTCGCAGAGATTAGTTGAGAGAACTTGAGCGCGCACGATTTGAAGTCTGCATGGTGGTCGTCGATCGGGAATCGTGAGAGGAGGGGGACGATGAATGGGGCAATGTCTTCTTTGAAGCAGAGTGCCGGCGTCAAGATTACCTATACCGCTATTTGGTGCTCGTTCCTCGTGACGCATCTCTACACGCTGGCGAATTTATGTTGGTATCTCACTGCAGATGCGGACGCCATCGGTTCGATCATTCTCGATTCTCTGCGCAGGCTTGAGTTGTTGGACCCCGAAGGCCTTTCGTCTAATGGAGCCTATCTACGGGCGCGCGATGTGGTGATCGAACGGTCAATGCGATACCTGAGACTTCATAGCCCCCCTGACCTGATACAGGAGATGTCGCGGTTCGAGGAAGTCACTGCGCTTGTGGAGCAAACATTGTGTCTGCAAGCTTTCGACGAGTCAATATATGAGCGCGGCGGGCTGAGAGAGTGACGAAGCTGTCATCCGACTTGTCGCACGAAATTGTTCGACATTTAGGAGCCCCTCGCAATCCAGGCCGTCCACGCACCTCGCGATCCTAGATCCAGCGCTTCCGTATCGGCGACTATGAAGTCATGACGACGAACTCGCAGCTGGCTTCCTGACTACCGAGAAGGTGTCGTGCATGATTTGACTGAATCAAGCGCGCTGTTTCCACAGCGGAGAATCCCGCGACAATGAGCGGTGCAAGCAGAACCAGGCGCAGGTGTAGCCTGTCAGGCCGGATAGTGACGTCGCGCGTTGCGAGTCAGTTTAGATTGGGTCGGATTGCTGCGCCCTGAGCTCGACTAAGCTATTGAGTACCATTCCCAGCGTCGTTTGCCCCTTCACGGCGGCGGATCTGTCTTCGAAATCGATCCATCCATCATTGAAACCGTCAAGCATCGCGATACGTGGAGCGGGGTTCTTCATCCCTTGTGACCGAAACAAGGATTCCCATTGTCCGCGCGGCAGCGTCTTCAGTCGCACTTCATGGTCCAACAGACGAGACAACGTGGCAGCGATCTCGTCAGGCGTGTACCGCGTTGGTCCTTCCAATTCAACTACGCCAAGCCCCTTCCATGTTGTTAGCAGTAGTTGCGCCGCCTGCAAACCTACATCGCGTGTCGCTACCATAGGTACCTCCTTGTCACCCGGCTGTAAAAAGCTCGTCATCTCTCCTGCAGTTTTTGCAGGCTCGATGTCCCAACTCGAATTCTCCATGAACCATGCCGGTCGCAAGAAGAGTGTGGGAATGGGGAGACTTGTCAGTTCCGCCTCAAGCATGTGCAGTTGACTCAGCAAGTTTTGTCGTTCTACGTGCGCACCTATAGTTGACAGCACGACGACCCTTCCTGGCCTGGCTTCACGAAGAGCTGTGGACAGAGCGTTAATGAACGCCCGCGCCTCAGTGAATCCCGGCGAAGGGTCGAAGATTGGCGGCAACATCACAAACACGCCATCGGTACCCATAAACGCTTGCTTGAGCGAAGCCGCATCGCTCACATCTGCGACGCTCACCTCACACCCTTCGCCCTGCCAGTTCTTGCCCTTATCGATGCTTCGCACGATTGCACGAACTTTCGCGCCTCTCGAGAGCAACTCTCTCGCGGCTGCTCCTCCTACCTGCCCGGTAACACCCATCACTGCAAACATCCGGCGCCTCCAAGTTGCTCTCGAATCGATTCACCGACCCCAGTACTGTCGGCTTTGAACATGATTCTAGGTCAGTGTGTGCCCGCCGAAAACTATATGAACTTACAATTGGCACCGGCCTCCCGAAGCCCTAGCATCGAACAGATTGTTTGGAAGTCGTCTCGATAGGAGAGCAACCATGATAGATCCAAACCCAATCGTCCCACCCTTCGACCGCGAAACAGCGGTACTCAAAGTGCGCCGTGCAGAGGATGGTTGGAACTCTCGCGACCCCGAGAGGGTTGCGCTGGCTTACACGGCAGATAGCAGATGGCGCAATCGTTCCGACTTTGTGACCGGACGCGAAGAGATTATCGCGTTCCTGGCGCGCAAATGGCAGAGGGAACTTGACTATCGACTCATCAAAGAACTGTGGGTGTTCGATGGAGCCCGCATTGCCGTTCGGTTCGCATATGAATGGCATGACGCCGGTGGTCAGTGGTTCCGATCCTACGGCAACGAAAACTGGGAGTTCGATCCGGCCGGCATCATGCATCATCGCTACGCGTCGATCAATGACCTTCCCATCGCTGAATCAGAACGGAAGCTCTTCTGGCCACTGGGCCACAGGCCTGAGGACCATCCGAGCCTCTCGGATCTCGGTCTCTAGCCCGTCCCATTCCGAGGGAATCGATCTCGGTTAAGACAACATCAAACGTTTGTGGATAGGAGATCACGCAGATTATGCCGATAAACAAACTCAATAAACGAACGGCCAAGATTGGATTCATTGGTCTCGGACTCATGGGCAGCCGTCTGACACAGCGATTGCATTCATCGGGCTGGAACGTTCAGGCGTGGAACCGCAGTCCGGGGCCATCGAAGGAGACGAGCTCGAAGGGTATTCGAATTGCCGAATCCATTGTGAAGTTGGTGGCCGATTCGGACTTAGTTCTTTCCTGTCTGGCCAATGATGCAGCTGTGGAGTCCGTATACTGCGACGCTGGCGGCGTTCTATCCGCGGCAAAGCCAGGCACCATTCTGCTTGAGATGAGCACTATCTCTCCGGTGCTGTCTCACCTGCTGCATCGGGAGGCTTCCAGCCAAGGAATCAGCCTTCTTGATCTGGCGATCTCAGGATCAACGCCGGCAGTCGAGGCGGGGTCGGTCACGCTGCTTGCGGGTGGCGATCGCGACACCTTCGACTATTGCACTCCCATTTACGAGTCAATCGCCAGGCAATGGTTCCTCATCGGCGGACCTTCTTCAGGGGTTCAGATGAAGCTCGTTGTGAACCTTCTCGTTGGGGTCGGAATGCAGGCCATCGCAGAAGCAATATCACTGGGCGAACATCTGCAAATCGATACGAATGTCCTTTTGGACGTGTTGTCGAAGACCGCAGTGATCCCGCCGGCATTTATCGGGAAATTCCAGAAGATAAAGAATGACGACTACTCACCAGAGTTTCCTTTGCGGCTCATGAGCAAAGACATGGATCTGGTGTTGGAGACCGCTGCAGCCGCGGGGGCTGCTTTGCCCGCAGCTGCGGTCGCTCATTCCGTGCTCGCTTCCAACCTCTCCTCAAGAGGCGACTTGGATCTGGCTGCAATTACGCCTTACGTCATCGGATAGTCAACCGCGTCAATGCTATTGAGTAAAGACCAGGTAGTGGGAAAATCGATGAAACTTCAATCCATTCAGATTATTCGTCCAGCCGAGTTCGATTCTGCGACGGCACAGACGCCTGGATCACGTCGTATCGCCGCTGTGCATCCGGGAGCGGGTATGGGATCGCCGATGTGGGGAGGGCTCTTCTTCGTCGAGCACGGTGCTCGTACGGGGATACACCATCATGGAGAGCAATACACGATTGCATACGTCCTCAGCGGCTCCTCTTACCTGAGATGGGGAGAGAGAGGCGAGTTTAACGCCACCGCGAATGCTGGAGACTTTCTTTATGTTCCGGCATGGCTTCCACACCAGGAGATCAACCCCTCGGAGGAGGTCCCATTCCAATGGGTTGTAGTCCGCAGCACGCCAGAACCCATCGTTGTGAATTTGCGCGACGACTTCTGGGATGACATCAATTGGATTTCGTCATATCTCCGCGCGGACGCTTAGTGAGAATTCGGATCAAAAGATAAGGAGAGGGATATGCAGACGAGTTATGTGCCCGACACGAAGCGTTACGATGGGAAGCTGTTCCGGCGAACTGGCAACTCGGGACTGGTATTACCTCCAATATCACTGGGGCTATGGCAGAATTTCGGTGGAGTCAACGTGTTTGAGACGGGCCGCGCGGTAATCCGGCGAGCCTTTGACCGGGGCGTCACCCATTTCGACCTGGCAAACAACTACGGTCCGCCGTATGGCTCGGCCGAAGAGAACTTTGGCAGAGTCCTGCGCGCGGACTTTGGCAGCCTGCGGAATGAGCTGGTGATCTCAACCAAAGCAGGATGGGACATGTGGCCTGGCCCATACGGCCTGGGCGGTTCGCGCAAGTATATGCTCGCGTCCCTGGACGAGAGCCTGGCGCGCATAGGCCTCGAATATGTGGACATCTTCTACTCCCACCGGCCCACGATGGATGTGCCGCTTGAAGAGACTATGGGCGCACTGGTCCAGGCAGTGCGGCAGGGCAAAGCGCTCTACGTAGGGATTTCATCGTACAGCCCGGAGCGAACGCGCGAAGCGGCCCGAATTCTGAAGAGCGAAGGTGTACCGCTCCTGATTCATCAGCCGTCATACTCGATGCTCAACCGCTGGGTCGAGCATGAGCTCCTCGACAATCTGGAGGGACTCGGTGTGGGCTGCATTGCCTTCTCACCCCTCGCCCAGGGGCTGCTTACTGATAAATACCTGGATGGAGTTCCCAACAGTTCGCGTGCGGTGGGCGGAGTTTGGTTCAGCAGGGAGTTCCTGAATGACGACAATCTTGCCAAGGTCAGGGCTCTCAACCAGATCGCGAGAAAGCGGGGGCAATCGCTGGCGCAGATGGCAATTGCTTGGGTGCTGCGCGACCAGAGAGTAACCTCTGCCTTGATCGGCGCCCACAATGTGGATCAACTTGATGATTCGCTCGATGCGCTGAAGAATCTTCAGTTCACCGATGCTGAGTTGGAAGAGATTGACCGTTATGCGCAAGATGGGTCGATCGATCTCTGGCGAGGTGCCCGTGAGGGAGCGGCATAACTCTTCGAGCTTCCGCCTATAGGAACATATAACAACGAAGCCTCCCGCTGGCGAATCCTACTCAAGACTGCAGAAGCACAATCAGGAGGCAGCTTGGCTAAGCGGTGTATCAATTGGATGGCGTTCCTCTGCTGTAGCGTTGTTCTTCTGGGTGCTGGCGCGGCCAAGCTCTGCACTCAGACCCTTAACTACGCGAAACCCCCAGACGTCAAGGCCGGCGAGGCTATCTACAAGAGCGGATGCATTGCGTGCCACGGGGCGACGGGCAAGGGCGCTTCCAAGTCGATGACAGTGTTCAAAAGGCCGGATACATTCCCGGACTTTACCGACTGTTCTGGAACTACGCCTGAGCCGGACGGCAACTGGAAGGCCGTGATCGTGCATGGAGGGCCATCACGCGGACTATCGCAGATCATGCCGGCGTTCGGAGACTTGCTGACTGACTCGCAAATCAATGATGTGATCGCGTATATGCGAGGTTTCTGCAAGAACATCCACCATGATCCGCCGGGAGAGTTAAATCTGCCACGCGCGCTGGTCACGGAGAAGGCATTTCCCGAAGATGAACTCGTAGTGTCGACTGCAGCGAGTGCCTTGGGAGCGCCGGCTTGGACGACGGACGTGATTGATGAGCGGACCATCTTCGATGCGCGCACGCAGCTTGAGACCGATATTCCTGTCAACTACACCGATCAGAATCACAATTGGACGGAGGGCTTTGGGGATATCACGCTTGGGGTAAAGCGGGAGATGTTCTCCAGTTTGCGGACCGGTTCAATCCTGAGCCTGCAGGGCGGATTTCTCCTGCCAAGCGGGGACAGCCAGCGCGGGTTTGGCACCGGGACAACGCAGTTTGAGCCCTTCGCGGCGTTCGATCAGCTGTTCCACGAAAACACCTTTCTCCAGTTCGAAGCTGGTGCAGACCTTCCTTTCCGTACGAGTGTGGCGCCACGCAGCGTATTTTGGCGATCAACGGTGGGCCAGTCGGTCGCTCCGGACCACATGCTGGGACGCCTGTTTACGCCAATGGTCGAGGTACTGGCTACGCGGGACTTCAAACCGGGCGCCAGCACTGATTGGAATGTATTGCCGGAGATGCAGATCACAATCAGCCGGCGTCAGCACGTTCGCGCTGGGTTTGGCGTGAGCGAACCATTTACAAATACGAGCGACCGAGCCCCGCAAGTCCTGTTCTATCTGCTGTGGGACCGCGCGGACGGCAAGCTATGGGAAGGTTGGCGATGAGAGTCCGCTACGGAAGTGCGATGGTCGTGGGGCTCGCGGCAACTTTGGTCCTGCCACTGTTGCGGGGTCGTTCGGAGACGAAGACCGAGAACGCGAAAGGCGATAAGCTGCCCCCAGGCGTCGTCTTCCGAACGTCGGATCGCTGCGTCGCGTGCCACAACGGACTGAAGACGAGCCAGGGCGATGACATATCCATCGGGCTGCAATGGGGCGCCAGTATCATGGCGAACTCCTCGCGCGACCCTTACTGGCAGGCAAGCGTGCGGCGAGAGTCGATCGATCATCCGGAGTCGAAGCAGGCCATTCAGGACGATTGCACCATCTGCCATATGCCTGCCGTGCGCATGGCGGACCGGACCGCGGGAAAGCACACGGACCTGTTCACCAGGCTTCCGTTCAAGCAGTTTCCCAAGGGAGACAAGGCTGCAGAGGATGGGGTTACGTGCTCGGTATGCCACCAGATCGAGAGCGTGGGACTGGGGACGCCGGCGACGTTTGTCGGGAATGTGACGATTGCAAAAGCCGACGTGAACGGCGAGCGTCCGGAGTTTGGCCCGTTCGAGATCAATAAGGGGCACCAGACGGTGATGCACTCCTCCACCTCGACCTACCGGCCTACGCAAGGGCACCACATGAGCGACCCGGGACTTTGCGGAAGTTGCCACACGCTCTATACGGATGCCCTCGGGCCGCACGGAGAGAAGATCGCACGGTTCCCCGAACAGGTGCCGTACCAGGAGTGGGAGCACAGTGACTACTCGTCGGGAAAGACGCGCGAGACTTGCCAGCAGTGCCACATGCCGCGAGTGGAGGAGCCAGTTGCAATTACGGCGCTGTATGGCGAGCCCCGAGTGGGGATGCGGCGGCACGTGTTTGTCGGAGCAAACTTCCTGATGCAGGGAATCCTGCAGGATCATCGGGATGAACTGGCCACAGCAGCCGAGCCGGACGAACTGAACTCGGCAATCGCGCGGACGATGGGGTTCCTCGGGAGCCGATCGGCAAAAGTGACGATTCGTGGAATGGAGCGTACGGCGAATGGGCTCGTGATCGAGGTTCACGTCGACAACCTGACAGGGCACAAACTGCCGACGGCTTACCCGTCGCGACGGACGTGGCTGCACGTGGTTGTGCGAGATGGTAGCGGACGAGTGGTGTTCGACTCGGGTGCGCTTAATCCGGACGGATCGATTGTCGGAAATGACAACGATGAGGATCCACTGAAATACGAGCCCTACTACCGCGAGATTACGCGGCCGGACCAGGTTGAAATCTACGAGTCCATCATGGAGGATACGAACGGCAAGGTGACGACCGGCTTGCTGCATGCCGTTGGGTATGTGAAGGATAGCCGGTTGCTACCACGGGGCTTCGACAAGGCAACCGCGGAGAAGGATATCGCTGTGCGGGGCGGCGCGATGGACGATCCCGCCTTCAACGACAAGGGCAGCACGGTTAAGTATCTGGTGTCGACCGGGAGCGCGGCTGAACCGTTTACAGTGGAGGCAGAACTTTGGTACCAGCCGATCGGCTTCCGCTGGGCCCATAACCTAGCCCCATACCAATCAAGCGAGACGCAGCGGATGGTGCGGTACTACGAGAAGGCATCGCGGAAGTCCGCGGTTATTTTGGCAAAGGCAAAGGCCACGCGATGAAGGACATCCGAAAGTCTGTCAAGATGCAAACTATTGGACCAAAACAAGATCTCAAATGGTCACGGAATAAACGAGCCTTCAGTCCAACGCAGCCGGTTATGGGAGAGTCTCCATGTCTCCGTCCTCAAAGACAACGACCCTGTTCATCCTTGTATCTATCTTCAACTTGAAGATATCCGGCCGCGCATAATGACCCACTACGTCAAGGTCGTATTTGCCTCGGACAATGGAACCTCGATCAAGCTCCGCCAACTGGATCGTCTCTCCGTCGAAGCTCGGCTCGATCAGAACTTTTCCCAGTGGATCGACAATGCAGGATCCGCCCCGGATCAAAACCCTTTTTGGATCATCTCCGAGGAGCGCGGCATAAGAAGGCGGATAGTCGGCCTGAGTCAGGTACTGGCAGGCCGAGAGCACGAAGCACCGGCCCTCAAGTGCAATGGTGCGCATGGTGGGCAGCCAGGTATCTCGATCATCCACCGTGGGAGCGCAGTACAGTTCGATGCTTTGCGCATACATGGCCATGCGCATCAGGGGCATGTAGTTCTCCCAACAGATAACACTGCCGAGGCGGCCAATGCGAGTATCAAAGACCGGCAAGGTCGAGCCATCGCCAAATCCCCACACGACGCGCTCCAGCGCTGTCGGCATCACCTTGCGGTGCTTGCCGAGCAAACGGCCTTCCGGTGAATACGTTACTACGGTGCAATAAAGAGTCCCTTGGTCGCGCTCGATGACGCCGGTAACCAGATACACTCCGTTCGCACGCGCCGCCTCGCCTATTAGTTCGCTTTCTCGGCCGCGCAACTCGATGGCGCTTTCAAAATAGCGCCGGAAGTCCTCACGTCCTGCATCGCTTCTCTGTCCAAGGCGTGCACCGAAGTCCAGACCTTTGGGATATCCACCGATAAAAGCTTCAGGGAACAACACGAGGTCCGCGCCCTGTGCCGAGGCATCGCGCGTAAGATCTGCCAGCTTCTGAAGCGTTCTGGGGGTATCAAATAAGATGGGAGCCGCCTGCACCACCGCGGCTTTGATTGTCGTGTTTTCCATCGTCGTGTACCGTTTCCGAGCACAACACAACTCTTTGATTAGATTAACTTCTTCATCTCTTCATGACGATTCTCTGCCATATCGATTCATGCGATTTATAGCCACGTATTGCCCGAAATCGCGCTGGTTATGGATTCGCCAGTGTGCGTTTTCACAGAAACTCACATCGCATTCACCGCCCATGGAAAGAAAGGTCGTCATCCCTTCGGAAAACCGCTTGGGCAAACGGGATGTGGGATGCAGCGCCAGGAGTTCTAGTGCGGCCCGTGGTTACATTCAACTTGGATCAGAACGGAATGCTCAGACTGGAATAGGCTGCGAACGCATAGTCAAACCATCTGAGTACTGCTTGGATGTCGTCTGTCTCAACCGTGGCACCGCCCCAGATCCGCAGTCCAGGAGGCGCATCCCGATAGGACCCAATATCGAACGCGACCCCCTCCTTCTCGAGAAGGCCTGCAATATCCTTAGCCACTTTTGCCTGACGCTCCGCGTCAAGAGCCATCACTCCCGGGTCTGTGATTTGAAGACAAATGGAGGTATTAGAACGGGTATCCTGCCTTCGCGCGAGAAACCCGCACCATGCGCTCTTGCTTTGCCAGTCGACAACCGCGCGCAGATTAGCCTCCGAACGGCGAATTAGTTCAGGTAGACCACCGATGGATTTAGCCCAGCGCAGTCCATCGATCGCGTCTTCGACAGCCAGCAGAGATGGCGTATTGATTGTCTCGCCCTCAAAGATGCCTTCATTCAGCTTGCCGTTCTTGATCATCCTAAAGACCTTGGGAAGCGGCCATGTGGGCTTGTAGGATTCAAGCCGCTCGACGGCGCGGGGGCTGAGAACAAGCATTCCGTGTGCTCCCTCACCGCCCAGCACTTTCTGCCATGACCAGGTGACGACATCGAGCTTCCTCCACGGCAAGGTCATAGCAAAAGCCGCAGACGTGGCATCGCAGATCGTCAGGCCTTCCCGTTTATCGGAGATCCAGTCGCCGTTTGGAACACGCACCCCAGAGGTGGTTCCATTCCAGGTAAAGATAACGTCGCGATCCGTATTTACCGTTGCAAGGTCCGGAAGCTCTCCATACGGCGATTCGAAAACCCGTGTATCGGCAAGGCGAAGCTGTTTGGTGACATCGGTTACCCATTCCTTGCCAAAGCTCTCCCAGGCCAGCACGTCGATGCCCCGCGGCCCCAGCAAGGACCAGAGCGCCATCTCAACTGCTCCGGTATCGGAGCCGGGCACGATTCCGATCCGATAGTCCTTGGGGATACCGAGAATCTGTCTTGTCAGATTAATGACTTCGCCTAATTTGGCCTTCCCTGGTTTCGACCGATGAGAACGCCCGACAAGCGCTCCGGCTAAGGCTGCCGGTTCCCAGCCGGGACGCTTGGCGCATGGGCCGGATGAAAAATGAGGATTCTTCGGACGTTGCGTTGGTTTGACGGGCCGTTCAGACAAGCGATTCTCCCTGCTGAATACGATGGATTCTGGACTCTCTATGCGTTTGTACTTCTCATCGTACGATCATAGTTCCATTTTCGTTTCCTTCGCTGATGAATGAGAAAGAGTCAGACGAATAGAGTCAGACGAATAAGGCCGGCGCAATGGCTGCAGCCCAGACTTCATAGATCAAGGTGTAGGTTATCAGGTGCGAAAACACGCGCCTGTTTCGTGAAGCAAGGACTAAGCGATCTGCCTCAGAACGAACACTCCCAGCCCGATAACGAGAGCGATGGTCCCGAAAAGCATCGCGCAGATAAAAATGGTCGCTTTTAGCTCTTGTTCGGGACGAGGTGGCGTGATCCCGAACGTCACAATGAAGCCCTGAGTCACTTGTTTGAGTGGGTTGAACATAGATGCTCCTACATCTTGTGTATCCTTTCGCGTAGGAGCGGATGGGCACTTCTTGCTGAATCTGCTCGATAGTTGCGACAATGAGTCGATGTTCTGTGGGAGCCTACGCTGCGCATAAGGGTTACGATGGCCGGAAGCGCATTTGCCGCTTGTGTTTGAAAGGTGCTTCTTCGACGCGAAAAGCGGAGACGAATATAGGAGTACGAGGTGTTGGATGAGGCGAATCTCGGTCATTCGAAATGAGAGGATCGTTCCGCTGCTGCCTGGCAGGCCAGTTAAGAACAGTGCCCTCTCACCTTTGAGCGGCCTCATCGTCGAGACGCACAATATCGGTGCCATCGAGATCCCCGAGCACGAGCATTCGTCCTTTTGTCTTCATATGCAGACCAGCGGCCCGGTGCAGATGGAGTGGTGGTCCGAGGGCAAGTATGGCAAAGAAAATCATGGGCCCGGATCCATGATTCTGCTCACTCCCGGAACGCGCGACCGTCTGCGCTGGAACAGGCCCTCGCAACGCGTGGTTCTATCGGTCGATGAATCCTATCTGCTCCGTGCTGCGCAGGAGTTGGGACGAAAGAGGCATCTGGGCTTCGAGAACCACTGGATCTTTGAGGACCGGCAATTGCACCTTCTGCTCTCCGAAATGCGGCGCGAGATGGAAACAGGCTGGGAGACGGGAGCCCTCTACGGAGATCATCTGGGCATGTCTCTGTCGATCGCTCTCATCCAGAAATACAGCAGAGACGTAGCGATCTCGCCGCAAGCCAAAGGCGGAATATCTAGAGTCCGCCTGCAACGTGTTCTTGACTACATCGCTGCAAACGGTCATCTGGACATTAAGCTCGATGATCTCGCAGATGTGGCCGACATGAGCCGGTTCCACTTTGCCAGACTTTTCCGGCTGGCCCTAGGGATTACGCCCCACCGCTATCTGATGGACCAGCGACTACAGCAAGCTAAGGCGCTATTGCGGCTCGATACGAGAAGCGTCTCGGAGGTTGCGGTCGAAACCGGATTTGCGAACGCTGGTCATTTTGCGCGGGCTTTTAGGCGGCACGTTGGGGTCAGTCCGACGGAATGGAAGCGGCAAAGCTGACGCGAGAAGCAGGGCTATTCTCCCGCTACCTGAAGAACTTTGCCGCAATGATCGCCCACTTACAGCAAGAAATGCTCTGAGCCTCTGCGGTCTGCAGGTACAAGTGGAACATGGGTGCATGAACGCACCTTTGTGAGGACTTGAGACTCATGGCAAACCTATCGGGACTCCCGGCGTCCCCCGCTCCGGCCAAAGAAACGAAAGCCCAAAAAGCCGAACGCCTGAAGGCGGCAAAGAACCCATGGGATGCGTGGGACGAGGTCCTGGCATTCGCCCGCGCCGGCCATAGCTCGATCGTTCCCGAATGGGCGAATACCTACTTCAGATGGTGGGGCCTCTATCCACAGGGTGACGGTGCGGGTGTGACGGGTGGAACTGGCGGCGAAGGCAAGTCCACTGAGTACTTCATGCTGCGTATCGCCCTCCCCAATGGCATTGCGAACAGTCATCAGCTTCGCACGATCGCAGCGATTGCAAAGAAGTATGCCCGCAACCTCGTAGATGTTACGACTCGCCAGAATATTCAGCTTCACTGGGTCACCATCGAAGATATTCCCGAGATCGTTCAGGCTCTGGCCGAGATTGGGCTTTCTCCCAAAGGCGCCTGTGGCGATGTAATCCGCAACGTCACAGGCTGCCCGCTGGCCGGGCTCGATGCAAGCGAGATCAGTGACGCCTCTCCACTCGCGCTAGAAATCGCAGCCTGCCTGCGCGGCAACTCAGACTTCTACAACCTGCCTCGCAAGTTCAAGATCTCCGTCACAGGCTGCTCACACTGGTGCTCGTATCCGGAGATCAACGATATTGGCCTTACAGCAGTGAGACGCAAAGGCCACGGACAGGAAAACCTCGGATATAGCGTTCGCGTGGGTGGTGGTCTCTCAACGGAGCCTCATCTGGCGGTGCGGCTTCCGGTATTCATTCGCGAAGACCAAGCATATTCCGTCACAAAAGCAATCGTCGAACTTTTCCACGAGCAGCAGGACCTGCGCGAGAACCGCACCCGGGCTCGTATGAAGTATCTCTTCCTGCGCCATGGCTGGACTGCCGATTCTTTTCTTGGCGCCATAGAGCATAAGCTCGGCCATCGACTCGAACCCTTCCCTTTGGAGGAAGACCGCGTGCCAGACGACATCTATCGCGACCACGTCGGTATTACTCCTCAGAAACAAGCGGGGCTATCTGCGGTTGGCGCATCGGTTCTTCGGGGCAGGCTCTCGGGTGATCAACTACAGTCTCTTGCCGAACTCGCAGATCGTTATGGTAACGGCGAACTGCGATGCACGATCACCCAGAATGTCATCATTGTGAATGTGCCGAATCGACACGTGAGCGAACTCGTAAATGCTCTCTCAGATATTGACGTGACTGTGGAGAGCTCCCCATTTTGGCGTGGGGCGATTGCGTGCACAGGGACGGAGTTTTGCAAGCTAGCCATTGCCGAAACCAAGGCTTTCTCCAAGTGGCTTGTGGCCGAGATGGAGGAAAGGCTTCCTGCATTTGATCAGCATATCAAGCTTCATGTCACTGGCTGCACCAACTCATGTGGCCAGCACTGGATTGCCGATGTCGGCCTCGAAGGCAAGAAGATCAGACAAAATGGAAAGATGGTCGATGCCTTCTATTTCTGCGTCGGGGGCTCTGTAGGAAAGTACGCACGGATCGCGCGACAAGTTGGATATCGGGCTTCTGCGGACGAAGTTCCTGACGCTCTCGAGCGGATGCTTCGCGGCTATCTGGCTTCTCGGCAGCAAGGAGAGGATCTTCGCGCGTACTTCTCACGAGTTGATGACGAGGGCCTGCGTGCACAACTGGCGGGGAACAGAATTCCTCCAGTTGAAAGAGATGTTCCACCAGCGAATGGCCGTAGTGGTGCCGACGTGTAGAACTGGGGCTCGACATGCTACTCGCAGGCATGGCGGGCAATGATTGTCGATTCTATTACTGCAATTCGATTTGTATAGAGTGAACGATTGCATTAGTGTATGCCTGCACTGTCAGCGCGCCGTTGGATGCGGTCGGTGAGTTACGTGCGGTTCCCCAGTCTGCAAAGATGGTCAGAGCGAGAAGGCCAAAGAGACACGTGCGCACTCACTTTTCTGCAACCCGACAGGAAATCGCCTGAATTCCAGTGGGCAGAACGGGCGGGCATGTGCTAGCGTTTGGTTCTGTTGCGCACCAAACGTGAGGAGTTGAAAGCATATGTCACTAACCAGAAGGTCTTTTGTCGGAAGAGCTGCGAGCGCATTCGGTGTGGCTGCAACGGTAGGGAGTAGCTGGACCCAAGTGGCTTCACCGGGCTTGACCATTCCCCCCACTGCTGCGGGAAAGGCGTTTGCAAAAGCCATTGGCGAATCTTCGGTACGGCGAGGTCTGGTTCCGGTTAACAACGGCAATCATCGCCTGTAAATCTTAGTTCGGCGAATCCCCATGCGCCTGTTCCAGTGGCTTGGCACTGGCCGCGGCGAGCCGCATCCTGCCACTGGTAACGACGGCGTGGTGCCCGTCATCCTCCAACCATAGGTTCTGGCCGGAGATGGTTACCCCAGTCTCCATTCTGCCGCTCACGGGCCGACCGCTGTATACCGATTCGCCCGCGCCGCACAACGTCAGCGCTATCAGCCCACTCGATCCGCAACTCTTCACCACCATCGACCAGCATGCCAAAGACCTCATCTCCGGCACGAAGAATACGGGCTACAACACCAGTGAAGTGATCTCGTGGCTGGAAGCGATGGGGGAGCACGTCAACAGCAGGATTGGCTGCGGCGCGCGCCGCAGCCGGCAAGAGGGCAAGGACGCCGGAGTTCCGCCGCGCCGAGGAAGATGTCCTTATTCTCAACGGCCTGGGCACGTACTACGCCAATATCTTCCGCGCCGCGCTGTTCTATAGCATGTACGAGCAGACAGGAGATTCCGCAGCGGCCGCACAGTTCAATATCGTCATCGACGAGCAAGAGGGATAGGTGTTTTTGCTTTTCGGCAGGCTCCATCTGTACGCGCCTCAGGAACTTATCGTCCTAAGTCTCGCACAGAAGAAGTTGCGGTGAGCGGCGGTTGCTACGGCTTTTTGTACTTTGGCGGGTACTTGCTGATCAGTAGAGTGACGGCGTGGTCGATGGTACGGTCATTCTTGTCCTCGCTCTTGGCCAAGGGCTCGGTGACTGCCCCACGCCACAGGAGTTGGTGGGTTGTGGGGTTGTATATGTCGATGATGAGAGTGTCCAGAGGGACATCCTGCAAGGCGGTTCCAGAATCCAGAAACCCTGTGGCGCCCGATACGTGTTGCCAGGCGAAGTCGCCCAGGGAGTTGTAAAAGCTGGCAAATTCCCGCTTGTCCTGGGTGGCCTCGACGGCGGTGATGGTGACGTCGCCGCCACTGGTCACCTCCGTCATATAGCGGCCCTCCATGTCGCGCTTGAGAGCAATATTGATGCGGTCCTCGACGCTCGGGTCGGTGGCGTGGAGCTTTTGCCAGGTGTAGGTCTTGAACTTGAGAAAGTTGACGGTGTGGTCGTAGTCGATGGTGAACGTCTGCGCCAACAGGGGCGTCGCTGCCATGGCCGTGGCGAAGAGTGCGGCGGCCACTGCTCTTGCGATGAATTTCATGGATATGTACCTCCTCAACTGCCTCGTGTGCTTTCTCGGAGCATGAGGCGTTGAGAGGATTTCACTACGGTGAGTTGGTATTGAACCTTAAGAATTCTTAAGCGGCGGGGTTTGAGGCTGGTTAGTGGCTTTGGCTTTTTACCCCGCATTTCCTTTTTGAGTCATAGTCTTGAGTCCCCGGATCGTCGTCATCGTCAATGTTTATGAGGGTGCGAACGTGGTAAAGACATTCCGGAGGTCCGTACCTAATGGGTGAGATACAAAACCGGCCCTTTCAGCTTTCCTTCAACTCTTCCCTGAAGGTTGATTTCCAGGGATCACGAGTCACGTCCGACGCTGGCTCTTGTAAAACCCTCAGGAGCGGTAAAATTCAAGCGAATCGGTGCCGAAAAAGGAGATTCCAGTTCATACCGAGGCGCGGTTCGGTATAGTGGCGGAGCGAGGTGATGCGATGCGCGTGACGATCAGTGCGGTGAAGGTGTGTGGGCTGGTAATGGGGATGGCGTTGACGGCAGTGGGTGTGGCACAGCAGGCTGCGACTCCGGCGGCGCCTGCTCCAGTTAGGATGCGGGCGGAGGTGCCGTTGTGGGCGGGTGGTGCTCCGGGGTCGGAGGGCAAGACTGCGCCTGAAGTGGTTACGCTGCAAAACGCCGATGGCGAGCATGCGGTAACGATGATCAACAATCCTTCGCTTACGCCGTATCTGGTGAGGGGCGCGGGCGGAGCGAGGGGCGGAGCGCCGGTTGCAGCAGTGATCATTGCACCGGGGGGCGCACACAGGCTGCTATCGATCGACCACGAAGGATACGACGTGGCGAAGTTTTTGAGCGGGCATGGCGTCGCCGCGTTCGTGCTGAAGTATCGGCTGGCACGGCAGACGGGTTCGACCTACACAATCGAGAAGGATGAGATGGCCGACGTGCAGCGGGCCATCCGGCTGGTGCGGGCGCGAGCGGCGGAGTGGGGAGTGGATCCGGCGCGGGTGGGCATCATGGGTTTTTCAGCAGGCGGAGAGCTGGCAGTGAGGGCGGCAGAGGGCGATCACGCTGATGGCGCATTCGCCGGCGCGGACGATATCGATAAGCAGAGCGACAAACCGGCGTTCGAGGCGCTGATGTATCCGGGCGGGCTGAATGCGGAGATGATCGCGAAGGTGACGAAGGACATGCCGCCGGCGTTCATGTTGTGCGGGGCAGATGACAGCCCGGCCATCGCACAGCAGCTTCCGGAGCTGTTTGTGGCGATGCGGAAGGCGGGTGTGTCGGCTGAGCTGCATGAGTATGCGGGCGTGGGGCACGGGTTCGGGCTGCGGCTGAGCCAGCATGGGGCGGTCGCGCAGTGGCCGCAGGTGTTTGTGGAGTGGATGGATACGAAGGGGTTTCTGCGCGGGATGTGAGGCGGCTGCCCGATGCGGTTGCCGCTCAGCGAGCGTTGGGGTATACGGTAGTGGTGAAGTTGTCGATGTTGTGGTCGACGACTGTGAGGTTCTTCTCGTCTTTTCTTCATAGCCCTTCACCGATGCCCACTTATACCGGATGAAGGCAAGAGACTCACATTCGCTGGAGATTTCGATTTACTGCCCCAGAAGGCAATGAGCCACTCGGCTGGGTTGCTTCGGCGCATACCTATTGGAGAGCCGTTACAGTCTCGGGCCGGGAATTCAAAGCTGACTCTCCTCTTAAGAATTCTTAAGGTTCAAATCAGATCCACCGTAGTGTAATTCTCTCAATTCTCCGCGCCGCCGAAAATTGCGCCAGGCGCAGAAGAAGCACAGTGCTCAAGCGACGAGGCTACCACGAGAACTGATCTGCAATCGCCGTCTATACCTCTTAATACGATTCGCACAGCGGCACTCTCGACTGTGCCTGGTGAATTCAGTCTATCCAACCGGTCGCGTCTTTCGTCCCGGCGCCGCCGTTTGAAGGAGAAGTTCTTATGCGTCCCAACACAGTCGCTGTACTCGCCCTCGTCCTGCTGCCTCTCGCCTGCATCGCGCAGACCAAACCCGGTGACCCGATGCCGCCGCGCTCTTGGGTCGATAAAGACACCGGCCACCGCGTCTGGCGCCTCTCCGACGAGCCCAACTCCGGAGCCTTCTACTTCAACATCAACGGCTACACGCCGGACAACAAGCAGATGATCTACTCCGCGCCTGACGGCATTCACGTTCTCGACCTCGCCACACGCGCCACCAAACTCCTCGTCGCCAACCCGAAGCAGCCGGACGGCACCCCCGCCAGCGGCCGCGACTCCGGAGTCGTTCACATCCTCGTCGCCGGCCACAAGACCAACAGCGTCTTCTACACCACCACCGACGCGAACCACATCATCGCCGTCTACAAAGCGGACACCAACACCGGCGCCATCCGCAAACTGGCTGTGGTGCCTCATCCACCCAACACCTCCGGCTGGTCGGTCGTCAGCGTAAATGCCGACGAAACCCTCATCGCTGGAACCTACGTCGAAGGCGACGACACGGGCAGGCAATACGGCTCCAACCTGCCAGCGCAACCCGCCGGCGCAGCGCCCGGTGCGGCCGGAAATCCCGACAACCGCGTCGGCAGCGCAGCCCAGGGCCCGCACTATCAACCCCCCAACAAGAGTCAGATGATGGTCGCGCGCCTAGCCGCCCGCCTGCCGCTCGTCCTCTTCACCCTCCGCCTCGAACCCGGCCCCAACGGCGCCAAACCCGGCGACGTAAAGCCGCTCCTGCACTCCACCGACTGGGTCAACCATCTCCTTTTCTCGCCCACCGATCCCACCCTCCTCATGTACTGCCACGAAGGCATATGGCAGGATGTCGACCGACTCTGGATGATCCACACCGACGGCACCCACAACACCCTCGTCCACAAACGCACCATGTACATGGAGATCTGGGGCCACGAGTTCTGGGGGCCCGACGGCGAGACTATCTGGTATCAGTGGGATTATCCCAGGAACGCCGACTCCAACTTCGTCGCCGGCTACAACGTGAAGACCGGCCAGCGCTTCGCCTATCACGCAGGGCGCGACGACGGCTCCATCCATGTCAACGTCACCAAGGACCTCTCCCTCTTCACCGGCGACGGCACCTTCCCCGGCCAGGGCCCAACCGCCCACGACAGCATGTGGATTGAACTCTTCCGCCCCCAGATGATCCGTGGCGATTCCCTCGCCGTCAATTCACCCGACTTCTGGCAGCCCGGCATCTTCAACACCGAACATCTCGTCAACATGTCGCACCACAACTACCACGAAGAGCCCAACGTGCGCTTCACGCCGGACAACAAGATGGTTATCTTCACCGGCAACATGTTCGGCCCCAGCTACGTCTTCGGCGTCGAGATCGATAAAGCAGTCAATCCGCCCGCAGAGGATGTAGTGTCCACAACCGAACTCGCGAAAAAGTACAACCCAGTCGATCCACCGCTGAGATAACCCAACGTTCCGCCAACCAGTACCGCACAGCCGGCCCCAGCGCAATAGTCGCTCCGCAAACGCAAGGTGTCGGTTAGGAGACAATACGCTTTGCTGCCGACCGGCCCGACGCCCCACCTCTTAAGAATTCTTAAGCTTCAAAACAAACCTGGAGTAGTCTAATTCCGTCGACGCCTCTTGCTACAAGAAAAGTACGCGAAGACTATTGGGCCGCGCTCCTGCAAGGGACATGGAGCATTTTCGGTTCGCCCCCATGTTAGCTAGATTGTTCGCTCGAATCCGACTTGTTACCCTGCGACGCGTATCGCAGATATTCTTTCTTCTGCTGTTTGCGTTTCTTTTGCTTCGGACGGAGTTTCGCGGGGCGGTGGGAGCGGGCAGCGACGTCCGGATGCATTGGCCGATACGCCTGTTTTTCGAACTCGATCCGCTGGTGGCGTTGTCGAATGCGCTGGCTACCCATGCGCTCTATCGCGGGCTGCTGTGGAGCCTGTTGATTCTGCTGCCTGTGATGTTTTTCGGACGATTCTTCTGCGGCTGGATCTGCCCGATGGGCACAATCCATCACTTCTTCGGGAGTCTGAAGTCGGAGAAGAAGCGCGGCAAACAGGGCATCGATGCCAATCGCTACAGACCCTGGCAGAGGACAAAATACGTCATCCTGATTGCGGTGCTGGTGTCGGCGCTGTGCGGAACAGCGTGGGTGGGCTGGTTCGACCCTTTCAGTTTGTTAGTGCGGTCGATGGGTCTGTCGGTCCTGCCGGCGATCAACTACGCGTCGAATTCGTTTCTGAACGCGCTGGAGCATAGTGACATTGGTTTGGTGCAGGCGACGGGCACCGCTCTCCACGCGGCGTTTGCCGCGACCGTTCTGAACTTCAAGCAACCGCACTTCCGCCAGGGGGTGTATCTGGGGCTGATTTTCTTGGTTCTGTTGGCGGCGAATTCGCGGGTAACTCGCTTCTGGTGCCGAGCACTTTGTCCCTTAGGAGCGCTGCTGGGGGTCGCCTCGCGCTGGTCAGTGCTTGGTCTGCATAAGGATGCTGCGACCTGCGATAAATGCAATCGCTGTCTGCTGCATTGTCAGGGTGGCGACGATCCGATTGGAGCGGCGCCGTGGCACAAGGCGGAATGCCTGATGTGCCTCAACTGCCTGGACGCTTGCCCGCACCAGAGCCTTGAATTCCGGTTCTTTCGCAAAGAACCCGAGGTTGCCGGGGCGAACCTGCCGCGGCGCAAGGTGGTGACCGGGATTGCCGCAGGACTGGCCGCGGTTCCACTGCTGCGAGCGAATACGGCGCTGGGAAAGAGCCGGGACGAGCACTTGATTCGTCCACCAGGCGCGCTGGAAGAAACGGACTTCCTCTCACGGTGTATCCGCTGCGGCGAATGCATGAAGGTGTGTCCGAACAATTCACTGCAGCCTGCGCTGGCAGAGGCGGGCCTGGAGGGGTTGTGGACTCCGGTGCTGACGCCGCGTATTGGGTACTGCGAGCCGAGTTGCGTGCTTTGTTCGGAGGTTTGTCCGACGGGGGCTATCTGGAAGCTGACACCGCAGGAAAAAGGCTGGGTCGTGGGCGTCGGCCAGGGCGATGCGAAGTCGGTGCGGCTGGGGACGGCGTTTTATGATCGCGGCCGATGTCTTCCGTGGGCAATGGCGACGGACTGCATCGTATGCGAAGAGTGGTGCCCGGTGTCGCCGAAGGCCATCTACCTGCAGGAAGCGGAGATCGTGGATGCGGATGGGAATATGAAAGTGGTGAAACAGCCGCATGTCGATCCCAGCCGGTGCGTCGGTTGCGGAGCGTGCGAGTATGCGTGCCCGCTACAGGAGCATCCGGCGGTGTATGTAACAAGTATTGGAGAGAGCCGGTCGGTGGATAGCCAGATTCTGCTGAGCAGAAGAAAGGGAAAGGCGCAATCGTGATTGGAATGAGGTTCAAAGCAGCTGTAATTGCCGCATCACTGGCAGTGCTCGTACTGGGAGGCGCGGGATGTAAGAAGAAGGCCGTCGATCCCTTTCCGGCCTCGGGAGTCGTTGCGGGGTGGGACAAGGGAGACAAGACGCAGACCTACGATGCGGCAAACCTGTATGAGTACATCGACGGCGGAGCGGAGCAGTACATCAGCGCCGGCGTGGTCGGCGTATCGACCTCGGACTACAAATACCAGGGAAGCGTGGAAGTTACTGCTGATGTGTACACCATGAAGACCGCGGAAGGCGCTAAGACGATCTTCGATGCTGATCCGCCGACCTCTGATAGCAAGAGCGTGGTATTAGGCGATGCCGGGCGCGCCTATGGGCAGAGCGTGGTATTCCGCAAGGGGCCGTATCTGGTTCGGCTGACTGCCTTCGAAGCGGCTCCAGGTGAGGGCGATGCTCTAATGGCGCTGGCGCATGGAGTCGAGGGCAAGCTGTAGATCGGGTCGCTGTGGAAGTTGCACGGAGGTGCAGAATGCAGAATCGGCGGGAGTTCGTAAAGGAAATGGTGGCACGAGCCGCTGTTCTGGGAGTGGGAACGCAGTTCGCATGGGGTCAGTCAAAGGCGGCACAGAAGTCGAAGGTGGTGATTGTGCGCGATGCGAAGCTGCGCACGCCAGGCCCTGCGCCCGATGAAAAGCGTATAGCTGCCCTGCTGGACCACGCAATGCAGACGTACTTCAGCGCGCAAAATCCAGTGCAGCCGTGGAAGAAGATCGTTCAGCCAGGACAGGTGGTAAGCCTGAAGCTGAACGCCCTGGGCGGTCGTGCGATTGCGCCCAGCGTGGCGCTGGTAAAGGCAATCTGCGAACGGTTGCAGCAGGCCGGCATCAAGGGGGGCGACATCACGGTATGGGAGCGTAACAGCCGCGACTTGGAAGCGGCTGGATTCAAGCTCTCCAACGCACCCGGCGCAGTGCGCTTCCTCGGCTCGGACACGGTGGGATATGAGGACACGTCGGTGAACTACGGATCGGTAACGACGCGGCTCTCGAAGATCCTTACCCGTAGCGACGTGGTGATCAATATGCCAGTGATGAAAAACCACAACATCGTCGGCGTTACCATGGCGATGAAGAACATGTATGGCGTGATCAATAACCCGAGCGCGATGCACGGCACCGCATGCGATCCCTATATCGCCGATCTCAACATGATTCCGCAGATCCGCCAGAAGGTCCGCTTTGTGGTGAGCGACTTGAAGACCGCGGTGTACGAAGGCGGGCCAAGCTACAGGCCGGAATACGCATGGAACGAGGACGGATTGATGGTGGGCGAGGACCGGGTGGCGATCGACACTATCTGCGCACAGATAGTCCAGCGCAAACGCGCCGAGAAGGGCTTGAATACATTGGAACAGAAGGGCACGCCGCTCACCTACATCGCGACCGCGGCGGATGCGCAGCACCGGCTAGGAACGAACGACCCGGCCCGGATTGCACTGATCGAGCACAGCATTGCGTAGGGAGGCGGCAAATGACTTCAGACAATCCGGCTCCTGAAGACAGGATGACTCGCCGCGAGGCGATGCTGCAGTTGCTGCGACTGACGGGTGCTGGCGCGGGCACCGCTGCTGCGGCCTTCTGGCTGGCCGAGCGCAGTGCCCCACCCACCTCGACCGAAGCCGCATATGTCCGACGCGATCACACCGTGGAATCCAACGCCGCGCTGCCGGAGATGGTAGTGGTGCAGGGAGACGATCCACGCGCGTTGGTCCGGCAGGCGTTTGCCGACCTGGGGGGCGCGAGCCGATTCATCGCGCGTCACGATGTGGTAGTCCTCAAGCCGAACATTGCGTGGGACCGAACTCCCGAACAGGCGGCGACCACCAATCCGGATGTTGTCGCTGAGACGGTCAAGCAGTGCTGGCAGGCTGGCGCCAAGCGAGTAATCGTCACCGATGTGAGTTGTAACGAGGCAGAACGGTGTTTTCATCGCTCCGGCATCGCGGCCGCTGCGCGCAGCGAGGGGGCGGAGGTGATCCTGCCCGATCCGGCACGGTTCCGCGAGGTAAACCTGGGCGGCGAAATCCTACAGAACTGGAAGGTGTTTGAGCCCTTCCTCGAGGCCGACAAGGTCATCAATATGCCCATTGCCAAGCATCATGCCCTCACCGGCGCCACGTTGGGATTCAAGAACTGGTACGGGATTCTCGGTGGCGAGCGCAACCGGCTGCATCAACAGATTCACCAAAGCCTGGTGGATCTTGCAGCCTTCATGCTGCCCACGTTGACCATGATCGACTGTTACCGCGTGCTGCTGCGCAATGGCCCGACCGGCGGCAATGTGGAAGATGTCGCAGTGCACAAGACCCTGGTCGCAGGCACTGACCCGGTGGCCTTGGATGCGTATGTCGCCAAGGCTTACTGGAACCTCGATGCGGACGCTATGCCGTATTTGAAGCTGGCCGAGAAGCGCGGTTTGGGGCACTCGGACTTTGAGCACGTCCGCACCAAGATCAGCCAGGTCATTTGAGGGGCGCCGGCGACGCTTGGTTTAGTCTCTTACGGGATGTTGGCGGCGAGTTTAGTAGCCTGAGAAGCAGCGTCCTGTGGTGCAGGCAGGTTTGTGTACCCCCCGAGATAGCGCCCCTTGCGGAAGATACAGATTCCGTCCAGGTACTGTGCCTTAGCCTGGAATGCTTCGTCGCCAACCGGTACGGAAGATGCCCCGTCAAACCGTTCCCGGAGCTCCTTCAGGACCTCTGCGGCGGATTCTGGTGAGGCCTCCACCACGATAAACGCCTGCCCCTGCTTGTACGTTGCCACGTAGCCGCGCTTGAGCTGCTTTAGCCCCAACACGCTTTCGGGGACCAAACGGGTCGAGGCGAGGTTGTCTTTGGGAAACCAATCCAAAGCCTCCGGAGCGGTGCTACGGCCCTCCAGGCGCTCCTGCATCCCGGTTACAAAAGCCCTCAACTCCGCAGTGTGATCGCCGTTGGGATTGGGGTCGATTGCCACGATTTCGACGTAGTACTTTCCTTTGGCGAAGAGGGCGCTCTGTGGCTGGATCTGTCCGCCCATCCCGATTTTTACTATGGGAAGCCTGGGATCGCGATTGGCGGCGAACATACCGTATGCCGCGTCTGCATCGGCCATCTCAGAGACATCGATTGTCAGTGTGGTGCCACCCGACTTGCAATCGATACCTTGCATGCGGGTGAAACCGTAGCTCAGATACCCTTCGGCACCGCCATCCTTATAGTCGTAGAGGTTTTCGGCGGTGTATTGGCGTTTTGGCCCGGACTGTGCCCAGCCGGGCACAAGTTGGCAACTGAGATAGTCCTGAGCGCATGCCACACCCGCCGCAAGCAGCATTGGCAGCAGCGCGAGATGGCTGGCCCTCATGCGAATAACTCTTGGGCTCGCGCCATCCGGCTCGATACCTGGACGCCGAATGGGCATTTCACCGTGCATTCGGCGCAATCCCCGCAACGGACTGCAACCTGCTCGGAGGTCAACTCCAGAAATCTCTCCCGCCCCAGTGCAAACTGGCCGTATCCGTCCGCGTAGGTGAGGCAGCGCAACACGTCGGCGACGGGCAGGCCCTTTGCGCAGGTGCCTTCGCACTTCCCGCACATGCGGCAGTAGAACGGCTGGATACGCTCCAGGTGCGCCGCGAGCAGCTTTTGGTCGCCCTCGGAAAACGCGCCCTCCATGGCCTTCAGATTCTCCTCCAATTGGTCCATGTCCGTCATGCTGGGAATAGTGGTGGCGACGTGGGGATGGTTGACGACCCACTTCAGCGCGGCCAGCATAGCGCCATTCTGCGCGAGTTTCTGGTTGCGAGAGCCCCCGGCCATCACCTTCATGGCCACCACGCCCATGCCGGCCTTGGCGGCTGCATCGATCGCCTGCTCCATGCCGGGATCCATGGAGAAATTGAAGGCTGTCAGAACTACGTCGAAGACGCCCTTCTGCGCCATCCAGGGAAGCAATTGCTGCTGGCCGCTGTGGGTGCTGATGCCCACGTAGCGTGCTTTGCCCTGTTGCTTGGCAAGCTGTAGCGCTTCGATCATGTCGTCATGAATCTGGTCCGGGCTGTTCTTGCCATGGAGATACCAGATGTCGACATAATCCGTGTTGAGTTCGCTGAGGCTGGTGTCTAGTTCTTTCAGCTGTCCCGCCTTGTCGCGGGCCTCCGTCTTGGTGGAGAGCACAACCTGTTTGCGCTTGTTGCCCAGCGCTGCGCCCACCATGCGCTCATTGTTGCCGTGTTGATAGCCGCGTGCTGTGTCGAAGTAGGTGATGCCAAGATCGACAGCACGCTGGACCACGCTGGGGTCAGAGGTGATCATGCACCCGAATCCCACAGTGGTAACCTTCAGGCCCGTGTGGCCAAGGGTCCTGTAACTGAGCTTGGGCGGCGAACTGGGAGTGCTTGGGATGGGATTCTCGGACGACTGCCAAAGCGCCATTCTCGAACCCGCACTCAGGACTGGAAGCGCCAGCCCCGCAGACAAGAAATCGCGGCGAGACGTTGTTGAATTCATACAATTACCCTCCATTGCCTCGCGTACTTTTCTGGTAGCAAGAGGCGTCGACGGAATTAGACTACTCCCGGTTTGCTTTGAAGCTTAAGAATTCTTAAGAGGTGGGGTGCGGAGTGTCGGGCCGGTCCGCAGGAAAGCGTATTGCCTCCCAACCCACACCTTTTGGAACAGTGTCACATCATTCTTGATCATCTATTTTCAGTAGATTGCGGGAATTCCAGCAGTCGGCTTTTTGGAACAATCGTGCGCGGGTCTCGACCTCGACCCCGGAGGCGGACTGTCAATTGACGAGGGCTTAGCGTGAAATGAGGAACGAAGTTCCCGATTTGCCATGCGGGGCAGTGTGATCACGAAGGTCGTGCCGGTTACAGGATCGCTATTGACCCGAGGTGCGGCCATCGTGTGCTTCCGTGATGCGCCTGACGACGGAGAGTCCAGTTCCGTCCCGGAGATCGTCCCACTCGATCCCGAACAACAATAGAATCCCTCATCTGCCGACCGGCTCAACACGCCGCAACTTTGTCGCTTAAGTATTCTTAAGGTTCAAGACTAACCGACCATAGTGAAATCCTTTCAACGCCTTATGCTCCCGAGAAATTCGGCTTGCTAACAGAGGCTCCGGCAGGATTACACTACTCGACGTCCTTTGCGGGTTCTTCTTCGTGCTCGAGAAGTACACCCCCTCCGATGGTTTTGAAAGGTTGCGACATGTCCAAGTCACGGGTTGTCTTAAGTTCCGCGTTTCTCGCCCTCTCGGCTGTCTTCACTTCCGTCGCACCGGCGCAGACGGCCACCCCCAAGATCGCCAGGGTCACCGTCAACCAACCCGTCACCCTCACCGACAACGGCGACTCGTGGACCATGGACAACGGCATCGTCAAGATGACCATCCCCAAGCGCAACGGTAATCTGTCTTCGCTTGTCTATCACGGCATCGAGATACTCACTCGCGGCCAATACTGGGAGCAGGTTCCCTCCGGCATCATCACGGCCAAGGTGACCATCGATCCCGTGACCAATGGCGGCGAACGCGCTGAGGTATCCGTCAAGGGCGTGTACAACGGCGACAACACCCCAACTCCTGGCGGCGCTGCGCGTCCCGGTGGCGCAGCCGGTCCCGGTGGCCCCACTGGGCCGCGTGCCGCAGCCGGAGCACCTCGCGGCAGCGTGGGCCTGGATATCGAGACCCGCTTCACTCTGGAGCGGGGCGTCAGCGGCTTCTACACCTACGCCGAGTACACCCATCATGCCTCCTATCCTCGCGCCGGTGAGGGCGAAAGCCGGTTCATCCTGGAGGATATAAACCCCACCTTCGATTGGCTCTCCGTGGATAAAGACCGCAACCAGCTGATGAGCCACGCGCCAGAGGACCACGAGATTCACGCCAAAGAGCAGAGCATCTACGCGTCCGGCATCTACAAGAACTCGGTCGAGCACAAATACAGCTACAACGCGCCGATGTACAAGCTCCAGGCGTGGGGCTGGTCGAGCACCAAGGACCACATCGGCGTCTACTTCATGAACCCCTCGACCGAGTACATTGTCGGCGGCCCGGAGAGGCTGGATCTGATCGACCACATGACCGCTCCTGGAGCGGCGTCTTACCAAGGAATCGTCCTCGACTACTGGACCTCCGGGCACTACGCCGGGGGCGCGAGCAACAGCATCCCTGCCGGCGAGGAGTGGAGGCACAACGTCGGCCCAATTTTCGTGTACTTCAACGCGATCGCCAACCCGAAAGACCCATCCCAGGCTGAGTTGGACAAGCTGACAGCCACCTCCGGCAGCGGGATGCCGGCCGTACCCGCCGTCTGGCATGACAACCAGCTTGCTCTGTGGGAGGACGCGGTTGCGAAGTCGAAAGAGGTAAAGGCCGCGTGGCCCTATAGCTGGGTCGAGGGTATGGATTACCCACACAAGGCAGAGCGCGGCACGGTCACTGGACAACTGGTCCTCGATGATCCGCAGGCCGCTTCCAAGAGCCTCCCTAATTTGAATGTTGGTCTCACGTACCCGAATTACCAGGGCAATGCAAGCCCACGGGCCGGGAACGGCAACATCGTAACCTGGCCGCATGATGGCGAGCACTATCAGTTCTGGACCGAAGGCACGCCTGACGGCCGCTTCACCATCCCCAATGTACGCCCCGGCACCTACACCCTCCACGCCTTTGCCAACGGAGTTCTCGGCGAATTCGCCAAGGCTGACGTCACCGTCGAAGCAGGCAAGAGCATCGACCTCGGTAAGATCACATGGCAACCCGTCCGGTACGGCAAGCAGATCTGGGACATCGGCTATCCCGACCGTACCGGCGACAAATTCTTCAAAGGCGACGCCAACAATTACTGGCTCTGGGGCTGGGGCCTCCGCTACAGCGGCCTCTTTCCCAACGACATCACCTATACCATCGGCAAGAGCGACTACCACAAGGATTGGTTCTTCCAGGAAGTCCCGCACTCAACCACCACCGCATGGCTCAATCCCGCGGCCAAGGATCCCTACAACCAGCGCTTCGGCTGGGTTGCCACTCCACCCAGCAAGGCTGACCCGTGGCCGCAGTGGGGCCAGGGCCGCGCCACCACTTGGACCGTGAAGTTCAACATGCCCAAAGCCTCGCAAGGCACAGCCATCCTGCGCGTGTCCCTCGCCGGAGCCGACGGTGGCGGCAATCGCGCCCTCGGCGGCGCAGCCAACGTAGCTTTTGGCGGAGGAGGCAACCGCGCCCCCGGATCCGGTACACAGCGCCCCGGCGGCGGAGCCAATCCGTCACCCAGTGCCGGCGGACAGCGTCCCGCCGGCGGCGGCTCAGCCTACGTTGGCTCGGATGCACAAGGTGGCCTGACCATCGGCGTCAACGGGCAACCCGTCGGCACCATCCATCCGGTCGCCACCAACGCCCTACGCTACAACTCCAACAAGGGCGTCTGGTACCAGTACATCCAGAAGTTCGATGCCGCTCTACTGAAGCCCGGTGCCAACGAAATGACCTTTACCGTTCCCGCCGGAGACGTCACCACCGGCGTGGTGTGGGATTACGTGCGGCTTGAACTGAACGACGGCACGAAGGCTTATCCAACTCCTCCGGACAACCAAAGGCCTGACTATCCGACTCTCGAATAGTTTGAACCGCCCTTAGATGATCACCCCAAAGACACGCGAGGCAGCATTATGCGTAGATTGCACTGGCCAGCAGTAGTAAGCATGGCGTCAATGGTCGCGGCCACAATGGCCTGCGCCCAAGCCCCGGTCGTCCCGCCCATGTGGATGGACACGGCAAACTGGGCGAACGTCCATCCGGTGGCCACTCGGAACATTGTCTATGCCAACGTTCCTGTCCCGGGCAATCCAAGCGCGAACCCGAATCCCGGTACTGCGGGGGGTGGAATACCGCGCGTTCCCAACTTGCCCACCGCAGCTCCGGGCACGCTGGACCTGCACCTCGACGTGTTGCAGATTTCATCCCCAAGCCCACTCCGGTCGTGATCCAACTACACGGCGGCGGTTGGAGCCGCGGAGACCGTCCCAGCTCATTCAGGACATTTGCCGCGTTGCTTGCGGCTGGCATGAGCGTTGTCACTGTTGACTATCGCGTCTCCAAAGAGGCTCCCGCGCCCGCCGCGATCGGAGATGTCCGCTGCGCCATACTACAAGTCACTCGATGATCTCAAGCGCCGGATATGGCGCAGAGATGGTCTCAGGGACAGACGTGCAATGTTGGCAGCAGATCCAGTACTCAACTTCCCGGCGGCTCCTTGCTGGGAGCCAACGGTAGGTTGGCACATCGAACAGGCAGCGGCGATCGACCATCTCACGTCGCGATTCGGGAAACGGTGAGACGCCGAACTCCATTCCTCGCGCAATGCACGATCCATTCCAGGGTGTCTGTTGGCGGCTACAGTTTTCCTCCCAGATTCCCATCCAGGGGAAGTCTTTGCGCTTCCATATGTAGCCGAAAGCCAATTGATACTGAGGCGAATAGGCGACGAAATAGGCGTCCTCACGCATCGGGTCGGCCAGATGCGCCGTGTATCCACTGGCCGGTGCGGTAGGTTGCATCTGGCAAAGGTCGGAGATGCCGCCATCTTTGCGAGGGGCATGGGGCCAATCAAACTCAGAGTCTTTTTTGAGGTAGGTATCGAATCCAGGGTCAAAGCCCGCGACGATGGATCGGGTCATCGAAGTGCGTAGCGTAGTTTTTGCCGGATCGAGGAACGGCGGGCCAAGTGTCACGTGTTGCGTCCAGGCGATGGGACGATCAAATGCGGTAAGACTTTCGATTGTTTCGCGAATACGGACAAAATTGCCCTGCAACTGGAGCGTCCGGGAAAACGAGACTTGCGCCAATGGAAGGATCACGCGCATTTGTAAACCATCCTGTGACTCGTCGATCTCGTAACCAACGACCGAAGCTTCACCATGGACTGTATAGCCGATGGCAGCTTCTTCCGCCGAGGGTCCGCCGAAGAGATCAAGGCACAAATTGTGACCCATGATTCCAGCCAGCAGCTTCGCATCCGATCCGGAACCGAATTGCGGATGGTGCTGCCTGTTGTACAGCGATGGCTCGATCGAGGCCCAGTGAGGCGCCCAGAGCGGGCTTACTCCACTCCTCTTCTCAAGGACCTCGGCGATATGTCCGCCCTCCACGAGCACGGTCACACACAGATTCTCATTCTCAATGGTGACCGCTTCCCGGCCGTTGAAGATAGTCGTTGGCATTTGCAGCTCTCACGGCAATTTAGTGTTACGGAAGACTTAGCAGCGATTGTGATCAGCCGCGTGTCACGGGAGCGGCTTCAACCAGATATTGCGATGTGAGATCTTTAGCGTCCCCCCGCCCTCAATCTCCAGTGCGATCAATCCTTTTGCCGCGCTGAACTGCGGATCAGTATCGATCAGAACCGACATGACGTGCCCATTGACGATGTGCACAAGTGTATTTCCGTCCGCAATGATCTCGACCTGATTCCACTCGCCCGGCTTGATAAACGCCTTCAAGTCGTCGGAGCTGCCGAGTGTGGAGAGGAGGGTTGGCTTCTTGCCAGGTTCCGTAGCAACCACCTGGCCACGCCAGGCGATGATGCCACGCGGACTGCCCTGCTCATAAAGCTGGCCGGTATAGCGATTGCCGAAGTCAAAGTCCATCTGATACCCAGACATATTCCACTTGCCACGCTTCAGCGCGAGTGCCTGCGCTTGCTCCATGCGCTGCTTGACCTCTGGAGTTGCGTCCGCTGGTATCGGGCGATTCTTTGGCGGCACGATGCTGCTGCGATATTGGACGCCCCCGTTCGCTCCAGGGCCCTCCAGTTTCATCTCAAGGCGCAGACGGAAGTTGGCGGGCTCGCCGCCGTGCCAGATGATGTTGGTCGTGCCGGAAGGATGCTCCGCGCTCGACTCACCGACAATGGCGCCGTCCTCCACGTGCCAGACGTCGGGGGAGCCGTCCCAACCGTTCAAGGTCTTGCCATCGAATATCTGTGTCCATCCGTCATGGTCGTCGAAGTTGATCGGCTCCGGCTGGGCACGGCCCGGTGCGGGTTGGGGGCTGGCCGCCGCGGGAGGCGCTTGTTGTGCAGAGACCTGCGAAACTCCGCCAATCGTGAATAAGAAAACCGATACCACCGAGGACGCTAACGCACGCGAGGCCAGACCAAGTTTTTTGGCGCTGCCGTTCAAAAGCATGATTCCCCCTTGAAGCCGCATACCGATTGTGCTAGCCCGCAGCTACCGCTTCCCATTGTCGTGTCCTTGCAGACCTAAGGACTGCATCGGTTACATACTCCGTGGCGAGCCCGTCGCGGAATGTTGGCGCTGCAGGCTTGTTTGCGCCAACGCCCAGCAAAAAATCAGCGAATTGGTGGATAAATGTATGCTCGTAGCCAATCTGCAAGCCTGGGACCCACCAGTTCTTCATATACGGATGGTCGCCATCCGTAACGTGAATACTCTTCCAGCCCCGCAGCTGTACCTCATCGCGATGATCGAAGTACTCCAGCCGATGGAGGTCGTGTAAGTCCCATGCTGCCGATGCGCGCTCGCCATTGATCTCGAGGGTGAAGAGTGCCTTGTGGCCTCGTGCATAGCGCGTCGCTTCAAAGAGCGCCATCGAGCCGTTCGCGAAACGGCACAGGAATGCACTGGCATCATCAATCCTCACGCGCATAACTTCCCCGGTGAGGGTGTGCTTGCGTTCCTTGATGAACGTCTCGGTCATTGCGGAGACCTCAACGATCGGCCCATTCAACCAAAGCGCCATATCGATATTGTGGGCAAGCAGGTCTCCGGTGACGCCACTGCCAGCCACAGAAGCATCCAGGCGCCACAACCCTTCCCCACCCTGCGGCAGATCACGGGAGATTGTCCAATCCTGCAGGAACTGTGAACGATAGTGGAAGATCCTGCCGAAGCGATCCTCCTGCAGCAGATTCTTCAACATCGTCACTGCAGGGACTCGGCGATAGTTGTACCAAACCATATTGGAGACGCCCGCGGCTTCGACGGCATCGACCATCGACTTTGCCTCATCCGCTATTCGGCCCAGCGGTTTTTCGCAAAGAACCATCTTGCCGGCCTGTGCCGCGGCGATAGCTATCTCTGCGTGGGTGTCATTTGGACTGGCGATGTCGATTAGATCGATGTCCTTACGATCGACCAGAGCACGCCAGTCCGACTCAATGGATGCATAGCCCCAGTTCTCCGCGAAACCTTTCACACGATCGACATTGCGCGCGCACACAGCCGTGAGCGCCGGCTGAAAGGGAAGGTCGAAAAAGCGCGGGGCCTGCAGGAACGCATTCGAATGCGTACGCCCCATGAATCCATAACCGACGAGCCCGATGTTAAGCGGTTTCTTTGTAGCCAAGGTGTTCGTCTCCCCCTGTTCAATCCCAGCCGTGAGCGTCACGCACATCGATCATCGCGGTCAGGATGTTTCGCCATGTTTCGGGTGCCAGCATCATTGAGTTTGGGAACATGCACCCGTCCCAGCAGATATGCTCGAAGGCTCGCGTCGGTACACCGCCGGCGTCCCGCATCCAAAGGCCGGCGACCTTGACGATGTCCATCTTTCCGTTGGGGTCATTGGGCGGGCAGTGGCGGCCAGTCTTGTCATGCGATCCCGAACCCTTCACTGTGCCATCGTTTTGAGCTATGTGGAAGTCAATCGTCCATGGACGCAGCACATCGGTCACCTGACGTAGCGCGTTCATCAGGATCTCAGGACTGGACCAGTCAAAATCTTCCGGAAGAATCCTGCTCTCTGGCGAGTTGTAGCCGAGCGTGTAGAGCAGCGTGTGCGCCATATCTGCCTGGAAGCCGAGCGCCTGTGGCCGGTCGACCAACTCAAGGAGTTCCTGCATGTGCTTCCAGCCATGCATGCCTGCCCAGCAGATCTCACCCTCCGCTGCCAAGCGTTCTCCGTATCCCTCAGCGATGGTGCAAGCCTCGCGGAATGTCTCCGCGATCCGCCTGGTGTTGCCTACCGGATCGCTCGCCCAGTCCGCCGGGCTTGCGGCTGAATCGATGCGCACAATGCCATACTTGCGAATGCCGAGGCTGCGCAACTTCTCACCGATCGCGCACGCCTTCCTCACCTGGGTAAGGAAGCGCCGGCGCTCTTCCTCCGAGCCCATAGCGGAACCACCGCCGGCAGGCGGCCACACGGGAGCCACCAGAGAGCCGGCCACAAGGTTGTAATCAGCCAGCTTACCGGCAAGTAGCTTCAGATCGTCATACGTCGAATCGATATCTGTGTGGGGCGACGAGAGAAACAGATCGACTCCGTCAAATCTCGTCCCATCGACCTCAGCCGCGGCGGTCAGGCTCAGCATGGTATCGAGATCGATCGCCGGTTCTGAGCCCGGCCCTTTGCCTACGAGCCCTGGCCACATCGCATTGTGGAGGGCAGGAAGCTGATGTTTGCCTGTCGTCATGACCCGCTCCTGCCAAGTCCAGTTAGCGCTTGTCTTTTCGAAGGGCTTCGGCGTCGGGATTGCCAGGACCGAAGTGCTTCAAGAGGACCAGAGGGTCGGTAGTGCTTGGGTTCTCGATCGCGATCCCCTCGCCGGCTGCGGCCGCCGTAACAAACAACTCGTCCTCCGTCAGCTGACCGAACCGAATCATCGAAGGCGTTGCGACCGGAGTCTGCCCAAATGTGCCGTAACCCTGAGTAAGAATGAGCCCGTACGCTGCTGCGTCCTTTATAGTGACAGTCCGCTTAGGCAGCACGGTCAGCTCCTTCGCCGAGTAAAACCGCGTCCCATACGTGATCCACATTTCGCGATAGCCTGCCTCTTCCATCTCTACGACTGGGTACACCGGTGTGGGGTGAGTCTTATTGGATTTCGCAAACTCCGGGTTGACGTTGGCCTCCCAGTCGAGCATGCCAATGAGGTAGTCAAGATCGTGGTGGAACTCCGGCTTAACGTCCTTTGTCATCAGCTCCCATGGAACGATGCGCCCTTCCACCTCCGACTGGAACATGGCAAACACATCGCTGTTGACCTGCGGTTCGTAAGTCACGAGCGATCCTGGAGCGTGCAGGATGCCAGGATTAATCTGCCATCCGCTTCCCGGCTCCAGCCTGTATGCGCGCGAGAGCAGCAGGATGCCATTGTCGCCCTGGTTCCAGCGCTCCAGGCATCGGCGCAGATCCGCCTTAGTGGTGCCGGGTTCAAGGCCCATATACGTGTGGGGGAAGTTATTGCTCAGTTGGTTGTATTGGGGTGGAAAGTAGTAGGCCTCGGGCTTGCCTTTAAAGCCGACCAGGCTGGCAAACTCCTCGGTCTGATGCATGTGGTGCGGAATTGGTCCCATGTTGTCGAAGAACTTGCACAGGATATTCCACCCGCCTTCGCGCTCCATTACATCGGCGCCGAGCAGCAGATCGCCGGCCGTCTCGACGGCATCCTTGAGCAGGAATCTTTCGCCGGAGGCAGAATGAACATAACTCAATCCTTCGTCAGGTGTGGTGTCGGGGCCGTTTGCAGCCTTCGTAGTCGAGGAAAACCAGCGCTCGTTGATTCCGCCGCGGTGGCCACCGAAAGCATAGAGATCGTCCGGGTGCAGCTTCAACCTGCGGCCAGGGATCATGAAGGAACGCGGCACCCATGACGGTTCGAGCCTTAGAACACCCGCACCGGTGTCGATAGCCTCCCGGACCTGTGTACGATGTAACATTTGGTACTCCAAGACAGCTATTCAGATTGATTGAAAAGGTATCTGGCAAACTAGATGGCCGAACGCCTCGGCCAATATTGATGGGTCTCAGCACGCAACTGTATGTGATGAAATGCAGGCATGTCAATTTGGGGGAATCGCCCGCAGTCGCACGCCATCAATGGGTACTCAGGCGCCTGGATGACTCATTCAACGCACACCCACTAGAAGGTCAGGCTATCGATATTCGCCTTGTTAATCAGAAGCGGCGTACCCAGGATGACCTGAGTTTCCCTGATCTGCAACGTCCCGAGCCGCCCGATATCGATCGAAGTTGCGTGGGGCGGAATCCCTCTTCGGGCGTCGAGCCAACCTGAGTAAACGGTCAGGTATCCGAGATCGCGCGTATTCCAAAGGAAGATTGTCTGCACCACGCCGCTATGAACATAGGGCTTGCAAATTGCCGGGAGAGAAAGGCCGATGACATTGATTCCCTTCCTCCCCGACTGTTGAACCGCCTCCGCAGCGCCAGGAACGGCGGGAGCGGATATCGCCATGACCAGCTTGACCTGCGGATAGACCTTCAGAATCGTCTGGGTCTGCAAAAGCCTTGTCCCGGTCGTCGCTCGGCTGGATTGTCGCGAGAGTGAGGCCGGGATACCTCGCCGCAAGTTGTTTGCGTACGTCGGCGATCCATTCGTTCTGATTTTCAGCGCTCAATGCTCCGGTAATGATCGCAAACTGGCCGTTCGGCGGTAGAAGGCGAGCCGCCTCATCGGTCAAGGCGTTGGCGATGCCTTCCGGCGTGGCCTGGTTGAGAAAGAAGTCCCGCACATCCGGTTCAGCGTCCGCGTCCCACGTAAGGACCGCGATACCGTGTTGGCGCGCCTTGCGCAAAACGGTCGAGATACTGCCCTTGTTCTCAACCGCGACCACGATGGCGTCTACGCAACGGGTTATCCACGTCTCTACGAGCTCGTTCTGCTGAGATGCGTCGAGGCTTGTAGGGCCGTCCCAGATGAGGTCTACGTTGAGCTCCCGTGCGGCTTCCTCCGCTCCCACGCGAGCACTGATGAAGTACGGGTCGCCCTTTGCCTTGGGCATCACTGCAGGTCGTGTTGGCGGAGGGATGGACGGGCTTTCTGCGACAAGCATTCCCACCACTATGGGTGGTTAGATCGGAAAAATCAATCCAGAGCATCGAGAACTTCGTTCCTCATTTCACGCTAAGCACCGTCCTCGCCACTTGCCACCGAGCGATGTTTCACAGACGTTGTATCCGTGCGGTATGCTCTCGGGCATGAATCGACACCTCCTCGCCGCCACCCTCCTTCTACTGACCATTCCGCTTGCCGCCCAGACTCCAACAGCCGCCGCGCCGCAGACGCCCGCAGCTCTACCGAGGCCTACGAGGAGCACGCCGCCACCTGCGGGCTTCGCGCAGTCCATCGTTTTATGGCCAGAGGGCGCGCCGGGAGCGAAGGGCACGGCCGAGGGCGATATCCCCAAGCTCTTTACTTATCCAACCACGGGGAGCGGGCCGCATGCCGCGGTGATCGTAATGCCGGGTGGCGGCTTTACGAGTCTAAAGATGGAGCAGGAGGGAGCGGATGAGGCGCGCTGGTTGGCCGCGCACGGTGTTGCGGCCTTCTTGCTGGAGTACCGGCTTTTTCCCGCCTACGGGTACCCCGCGCCCATGCTGGACGCCTCGCGTGCCGTCCGTTACGTCCGCGCACACGCAGTGGAGCTGGGGGTTGACCCAGCACGGCTGGGCATCTGGGGGTTCTCCGCGGGCGGGATTCTTGTAGGCTACCTCGCGACGATACACACGGCGGGCGATGCGACTGCGAAAGACTCTGTCGACCGGGTGAGCGATCGGCCTGACTTCGCGATCGTCTCCTACGGGCGGCTGGACATGAACGTGCCTCTGACCAACGGAACTCTACCCAAGGAGTCGATCCTCGGACCGCAGCCGACACAGGCAGCGATCGATGCAATCGACCCGATTAAACACGCCAGTACGGATACAAGCCCGTCGTTCCTCTACTCGACAAGCGGCGACATGAGCGTCGACTCGCGGAATGCAGCGGATTTTTATGTTGCGCTGAAGAAGCTTGGCGTGCCCGCGGAGTTGCACATCTTCGAGCTCGGGCCCCATGGAACTCACATGGGAACAGACCAACCACCTGCGATGCATGAACTCACGGTCTTCCCCACACTGCTCGCCAACTGGATGCAACTACATGGCTGGATGGCGCCACAGCCGCAGTAGGCCACCATCGCCGTGCCCGCTCGGCGCTGGCAAAGTAGTTTACCGCAGCGCGATAGCCCGCTTCGGCCGCCGAAGAGCAGAGGATTGACGCCCATTGGAGCCTCCAAAGCTCTTTGCAAACACTCAGCTACTAGCACTTCCCCGAGGGAGGATGGAACGATGCAGCGAAGAGATTTTGGGAGAACACTTATCGGCGGCGCTATTGGAGCGGCGCTCGGCAGCTTAACAGATGCGGCTCCGGCCTTCGGACAACCGCAGAAAAAGCTCACGCCGAGAAGGAACACGAAGATGCATGTCGGAGCGGACTACCATGTCATCGAAGGCAAGACCCTGACCAGCAAGGAGAACCTCGAGTACAACCTGCGCTTCGGGGTCAAGTCCATCAGCCCCGATCCCGACCAGGAGGCGCACCGCGGTAAAGCGGGGCATTTCGATGCATTCATTCCCGCAGAAGGCCCGCTGGGCGGGGCCTTCGACCCCGATGTCCTGAAGCAGATGAAGGACAACTGCGACGCGGTTGGGATGTGGCTCGAGGCCTTTCGCACGGACTCCGGTTACATTATCCTCAAAGACCCCTCCGATCAGGACAGGAAGCTCGATCAGATCTGCGACAACGTTCGCAAGGCTGCGCAGGTCGACGTTCGTATCATCAGCTACCACTGGACCATGATTCCCATTCGCCGCAACGGCACTACTCCCGGCCGCGGCGACGCACTCTACTCCACCTTTAAGCTGGAAAACGACTGGAAGAACCTGCCTGTCGGCATCGCCGGGCCGGTCAGCTACAACGAATACTGGGAGAGGATTGAGAAGTTCCTGAAACGCGTGATTCCGGTCTGCGCCGAATACAAGGTTGCCATGGCGAACCATCCCTATGACCCGCCGGGGCTCCCATACGGATATGAAGGCGCGGAAAACTTCGACTCTCCGTCCATCTACACCGCTTACAAGAAATACGAGCAGATGGTCGACAGCCCCTGGAACGGCTTCCAGATGGACCTTGGCGTCATCGGCGAAGGCTCGACCGACGTCAACAGGACTGAACCTCCCCTGGTGCAGTACATGGCCGAGCGCGGAAAGATCAAGCAGGTCCACATGCGAAATATCAAGGGCGGCTTGAACGACTTCCAGGAAGTCTATCCCGACGAGGGAGTCATCAACTTCTTCAAAATCATGCGTATCTTCCGCGACACGGGCTATGAAGGATCCTTCCTGCCCGATCACATGCCTTCCAGTCCCGGCGATCCAGGCAAGCTTCAGGCTTACGCATTCGGCTACGGTTACATCCACGCGCTCATCAATTCCGTCAACTCCGAGGTCTCATAGTTCCGTTGGGGTTTGACCGGGAAAAATAGGGGCGAGTACGATGGCCTCGCATTTTGGGGGGTGTGCGTCCTGCGGGGACGCAGGCTCGTCCTGCAATGCATACAGCAATCTGAACGTAAGATGCGACGCGGGGAAAAGGAGTGGTCGAACCATGAAACCTCTGCAACTTCTGGTTGTCTTTAGCGTGTTCTATGGTTTTGCATTCAAGAGCACAGCGGATTCGCCGGCCACGCAGGTTTCTATCGTTGCAGATCCCTCAGCGGGCGCTCCCGTTCGGCACGGAGTAGAAGGGTTGGAGGCATCCCTCAAGGCCAAGGGGGTTCACTATGAAGAGGTTTCGGACCCTGAAGCAGCGCAGGGACAGACGCTCATCCTTGCGGGCCTTCCGGCGTCCTCCACAGCCGTCGCCGCGCGCGTAAAGGCCCTCGGTATCACAGTACCGTCAGCGTCCGAGTCACTCGTCATCCACATGACGAAGTGGAAAGAGAAGCCGGTCTTGCTCTTGACCGGCTCCGATGATCGCGGCCTTATGTACAGCCTGCTTGAGGTCGCCGATCGCATTGGTTGGTCAGCGAGTGTGTCGAATCCTCTGAGTGAAATCCGCAACACCATTGAGTCGCCATCGGTGACCGATCGCGGCGTGACGATCTATACCATGCAGCAGGCTCGGTTTGAAGAACGCCTGCACGATGCGAACTACTGGCCCAGATACTTCGACATGCTGGCGAGTGACCGGTTCAATAGCTTCCGGGTGTTTTTTGGCTATGACACGGATGGATACATGTGTCCCGCATATCCCTACTTTGTAGATACTCCGGGATTCCCTGAAGTTAAGGTCGTCGGACTGGGTAAGGAGCAACAACAGAGCAATGCAGCGGATCTTCACCGCTTGATTCGTATGGCTCATGACCGCGGTATCCGAGTCACATTGGGCTTCTGGTGCCACAACGCCCAGACCTCCACGAGCGCCAGGGCGGCCAGTCAAGGGCAGCCTGGGAAAGTGGTTGGAATGAAACCCGCTGATTTTATCCCCTATACGCAGGCTGCTCTCGCCACCATGCTGCGTGAATTTCACGATGCCGATGGGGTCCTGTATCTGATGAATCCTGAATCGGGGCTGTCGTTGCAGGATGCGAAGAGATTTTGGGGGGCTCTCTGCACGAGCATGAAAGAGGCCGCTCCAAATATGCAATATGAAGTCCGCGCCAAAGGAGTCTCAGACGACATCCCGCAGCGTGCACTCGACATGGGATTGAAGGTTTGGATGAACACAAAGTATTGGGCTGAGCAGGTTGGCCTGCCCTTTCCTCCCAGTCACGTGCAGGAGCTCAACCAGTATGAACGGCGGCACGGCTATGCCGATATGTTGAAGGGCCCGCGAGAATACGATTTGCATTACACGCTCTGGACATCCGGAACAACGCGCATTCTGTTGTGGGGAGACCCCGACTATGTAAAGCGGCTCACTGGGACTCTTTCCATGGGCGGGGCGCAAGGCGGCTTTGATGTAGCGGAGCCTCTGGCCACGAAGATGCAAGGACACCCTCAGGACATGAAGCCGTTTGATTTGCTCACTCCGCAGTATCGCTATTACGACTACGAGTTCGAACGTTACTGGCATTTCTTCCAGGTCTTCGGCCGCCTTACCTACAACCCCGCCACCCCTTCTGAAGAGTGGGACCGCGAATTTGAAATGCGATTTGGAAGCGATGACGCTCCCTATGTAGAGAAGGGACTTCACCGCGCCAGTCAAATCCTTCCTCACATCACAGCCTACTGTTTGCCGGCGAATCGTTTTTCCACGGTTTCAGGATGGGCAGAGATGCAGAGAGAGGAAGACCTGGGCAATTATGCGAAGGCGGAGCCGAGTGACATAGGCCAATTTGAGAGTTTCAGCGACGCCGCCAGCGATATTGTTGATGGGCATGAATCCGCGCGTATCTCGCCGATGGAAACCAGCCGATGGTTCGCACAAGCATCAAGGGATGTGCTCGACTTTGCTGCGCAAGCCGAGCAGCACGCCGGCCCGCACCCGAACAAGGAGTTTGTTTCGACCATCGTCGATCTTCGGATTCTGGCGAATCTGGCTTCGTATCATGCTCATCGCATTCCTGCCGGCCTGAGCATGGCCCTTTATCAGCAAACCCACGACCTCAATGCACTGGATGACGCAATCAGCCATGAGAAGAGTGCGATCCAGGCTTGGCAGAGCATTGTTCAGGCGGCGGGGAACGTCTATAACTCCGACCTGATGATGGGCGCCGGAACTGACATGAGTGGAAGTTGGAAAGATCAACTGGTGAAACTCCAGAGCGGCCTCGCTGCTCTGGAGCAGCAACGCTCGGAGTATGTTCTGGAGGCGCAGCGAGAAATCAGCCGCTATGATCTCACCTCGGGTCCTGTCCTTCCCGGTTATCAGCGGCTTAGTTTGTTCCGTGCAACCGACAGGTATGGAGCGCAGAATGGCAGGAATCATGTCGAGCTTCAGGTCCCGGATGGTTCTTACGAGGTAGCCGTAGGGATCAAGGACGACAAAATGAGTCACGGTCCCATGTGGATCGAATTGAATGGTGTCGAATATAGCGATGTATTCAGCGTACCTGCGGGACAAGAAGTAAAGAGAACAATGGAAACCTCTTCTGTCGACGGAAAGCTGGCGATCCTGTTCGATAACGCTAGCACCGCGGATTGGTATGCGAGCACGATCGTTATTAACCGCGTCGATCCGGCCATCGCGCATGTGCCGGTGCGGAAGATAGCGCCCGGTAAGGATCTCGTCTTGCGTGCGTCGGTTGCCGGTATCGCTCCAGTGACAGCAGTGCACGTCTACTACGGCGACAGCCGGCACGGATTCACCAACGCAGAAATGGAGAGAGTGCAGCCGCAACTCTATCGCGCAGTAATTCCCGCCTCAAAGATCACGGAAGGGATATCGTATTTTCTCGAGGCTGAAGATTCCTCTGGGCGCATCGCTACGTATCCTGACAATGGCCGCACCACTCCAATCCCAGTGCTGGTGACGGCCGACGATCAGCCGCCAACCCTGCGCCAGACGCCCATCCTGACTGCTGAACCGCAGCAGCCACTGCGCGTCGTCGCCCAGGCAGAAGACCCCTCGGGAGTCAAATGGGTTCACCTGCTCTATCGCGGACTCTCGCAACATCAGGACTATCAGGTTCTGAATATGTTGCCGGACGGAAAACCCAATGAATACGAAGCGACGATCCCGGCCAGGAACATCGATCCGCATTTTGACCTGATGTATATGTTCCAGGTCATGGACAATAAGGGAAATGGCAAGATCTATCCCGACCTCGCAAGAGAAACACCCTACATCGTCGTCAAGGTCGATCATGCAACAGTCTGCAAAGCATGTGCAGGTCAATGAGGCCAAGCGGGCTCGTGCCGGTCGCCTCGAACGATCTTCCTGAGTCCGCCTACAGCCGAAATGCAGAGTCCGGAATGAAGCGCTTCCCCGCCCCAGTCCGGCCAACTTCGAGGAGACCCCTATGTCCCGTTTTCTGAACCTCTCGCTCCTGATCAGCCTGATCGCTGGCGCAGCCCTGGCAATAGCACAAACGCCCGCAGCCCAGTCAACTCCGCCCACCGCTGCTCCGGCCCCGACCGTGCCGCCGCGCCCCACGGCTTCGCAGCTTCCCGTCCGCGACCCACACGCGCCCGGCTTTGTGACAGCGACCAAATTGCCCGACGGCGCCGTCCCTCCTCCAACAGCCGACGGAAACTTCATCATCGGCCCCACCCACAAACCAGCGCCGGAGACGATCGCGCAGCCTGACGTGCCCAAGGGAACGGTCTTTGAGTTCGCCATGAGTTCGGCCGACAGCAAGATTTATCCCGGCATCGCGCGTGAGCCAGGCACCTTCGGCACCGCAGATCCCTCCGATCCCACCAAGATGGTCGTCACCACCAGCCATCCTGCTCCCTACACCCGCCACGTCGCCGTCTACGTCCCCAGTCAGTACGTCCCCGGAACCGCCGCGCCATTCATCGTCGGAGCCGACGGAATCGACCGCGGACTCTTCACCACCCTCGATAATCTCATCGCGCAGCACCGCGTCCCCGTTATGGTCGCGATCTCCATCGGCAACGGCAGCGGCGACGCCCAGGGCAGCGAGCGCGGCCTGGAGTACGACACCATGTCCGGCCTCTACGCCGAGTTCGTCGAAAAGGAAGTCCTGCCCCTGGCCGAGAAGACCGCCAACGTCAAGCTCACCAGCGATCCCGACGGCCGCGCCACGATGGGAGGCAGTTCCGGAGGCTCCTGCGCCATGATCATGGCCTGGTATCACCCCGAGTGGTATCACCGCGTTCTCACCTTCTCTGGAACCTACGTCAATCAACAGTGGCCGCACAACTCCGCGACTCCCGGTGGAGCCTGGGAGTTTCATGCCCGCCTCATTCCCAACAGCCCCGCCAAACCACTGCGCATTTGGATGGAGGTCGGCGACCGCGACAACCTCAACATGAACGCACTGCGCGACAATATGCACGACTGGGTCGTCGCCAACGAGAACATGGCCAAGGTTCTCGCCGCCAAGGGTTATCATTACCAGTTCGTCTTCGCCCGCAACGCCGGACACACAGACCGCGCAGTCCACGCCCAGACCGTGGCCGAGGCTCTCGAATACGTCTGGCAGGGCTATCCCATCAAGCAATGAGCCGGCATTTCTGCACGGAGAGAGGAGGGAGGATGCGGCGTTGCGGACTTCTGTTGGTGGGTGCGGTTGCGACTTCGATGAGTGGCGTTGCAGGGCTGGCGCAGGCGGGTGTGGTTCAGCAGCGAGGTTCGGCGGCGGCGCAGCAGACGGCATCGGCGGCGAATGTTCCAGCGCCGATGCTGTTGTGGCCGGGCGGCGCGCCTGGTGCGCTGGGCGACGCGGATGAGGACAAGCCGTCGTTGACGGTGTATTTGCCGGCGGCGAACCCCACCAGGACGGCGGTGGTAATTGCGCCGGGAGGTGGCTATTATCACCTGTCTCCGGTGCAGGACGTGGCAAATTGGCTGAACGCGCGTGGGGTTGCGGCGTTCGTGCTGAAGTACCGGCTGGGGATGAGGTATCACAACCCGGTGGAGTTGGAGGATGCGCGGCGGGCGATCCGGTTGGTACGGGCGCACGCAGCTGAGTACGGCGTCGCGCCGGACCACATTGGGATGTGGGGGTTCTCGGCGGGTGGACACCTGGCGGCGACTGTGGGGACGAAGTTCGATGCGGGCAACGCGTCGGCGGCGGATGCGATCGAGCGGGAGAGCTGCAGACCGGACTTTCTGGTGCTGGCATATCCGGTGATTACCATGGAGGCGCCGTATGTCCACACTGGATCGAAGAGGTATCTTCTGGGCGAGGCGCCGACGCAGGCGGAGTTGGATGCGATGTCGGCGGAGCTGCATGTGACCGCGCAGACACCGCCGACCTTTCTGTATGTGACGACCGACGACCAGTCCGTTCCGGTGATGAATAGCGTGATGTTCTACTCCGCGCTGGTGAAGGCGGGCGTGCCAGCGGAGATGCACATCTTCCAGCATGGCGCGCATGGGTCGGGGCTGGGGGTGGGGAACCCGCAATTGAGCGTGTGGCCGGATCTGCTGATCAAGTGGATGCGGGAGCGCGGGTACGCGGCCGCGCAGTAGTCAGGCATGCGTCTGTGTATTCGGCAATGTCGAGGTCCCTTTGAACGATTCGTCCCGTATCTGAGAGAAATGGCCAGTGATTGCCAACGCCTGACCGGTACTCGTTCGTGAGCGTGATATTGTCGGCGCTGATCGTCAAAACACCTAATGAAAATGGGCTGATTCCACACGATCAGCCCGCTGGCCACTTGGTTGTAGTCTTGCGTGCATTTTGCCCGCAAAAAGTGCCAGTGGTCCGTTTCTGCCGGTTATACCGGTTCGTAAATACTGTACCGTCTATTCTTTGCCTGACGAATTATTCCGTGGCTTGGAAGATATCGCCAACTCGATCGCGGTCGGCCCCAAAACAGAAACCACGGCCACACTCAAGCCCGTTCTTTTCAGATGACGTGGCACACCGCTACGCGTGGCAATGTGCAATTCAGCGGGGCGCCTGTCACAGTGCAGCTTCCAAACAGCACCCGTACCAGTGGCATCCGCATCGTCTTCGATCGAACTCCGGAAGGCACTCCCGCCTCGCTCGCCGAAGTCCAGGCACGGGGGGCTCGCGCTGAGTGATCACGGACTCTTGTTGCCACCGCTTGCTGCTCGACTCGTGACCTGCCGCGTTGGCAACAACTGACACCATATTGCCACAGTTGCCGATTACAGGGGCGACGTTCGGCACATGGGCGCACAGGACTGTCAGGGCGGGGACAAGCAGCCTGCCGACGGCTGCGGATTGAGTCAACGGTCAATCCTAATCAGCAATTTGTCGACCACGGCCATGTCGAGCGGATATCCCAGGCCGGGGTCGGTTGGAGCATGGACGTAGCCGTCAGCGTCGACGCGGAACGTCTCTTCCACATAGGGACGGTCGGCGTACTCCCACGGCCACACCATCTCGAACCAGCAGCAGTTGGGCAGCGCTAGTTCCACCTGAAAGGCCGCAGCCATGTCGTAGAACGCGCCCCAGTTGTGCGGTGTGCAAGGCATGCCGAAGGTATCGGCCAACTGGCCCACCCGGAAGGACCCGGTAATGCCGCCGACATTGTCCGTAATCAGCCGCACAATCCCCATCGCGTCCCGCTTGATGTACTCTCCGTAGTCGTAGATGTCCGTCAGGAACTCGCCCACCTCGGTGGGAACGTCCAGATGCTTCCGCAGTTCAATCAAAGCCTCCAGGTCGGTGGTCTGCATGGGGTCCTCGAAGGAGACATAGCCGTACTCGTCCAGCGCACGGCCCACGCGCAGCGCCTCGTAGTAGTTGTAGGTCTGCACCGCGTCGTACAGCAGGGTAAAGTCGTCGCCCACCGCGTTGCGCACCTCTTTGATCTCGTCGATGTGGCCGAGGTACGACGGGATCGGGCTGCCGCCCTTGTGCTGGCCTCCACCCGGATGGATCTTGTAGGCCTTGATTCCCGAGGCCTTGGCCTTCAGCACGTCCGGCCCGTAATCCTCGATGGTGGCCAGGTGCTGTGAGCTCGCGTAGGCCAGCACCTTGTCCTTGGTGCCGCCCAGTATCTTGTAGATCGGACGGTTCACCGCCTTTCCCAGGATGTCCCACAGGATGAAGTCACACGCCGCTGCATGAACATTCGGCCCTGGAGTTCCGGTCCCATGCGGCCGGCTCGCGAATCCTGGGTTGAAGCCGCCGATAAACTCCTGCCTGGCACCGCCTGCTCGATTGGTGGGTGGAGTCGACGCACCCGCTGGCCGTGCCGCTCCCACTGCACCAGCCGGGACCCCCGCGCCGCCTGGCCGGTTCTGCAGCGGAATGTAAGCGACGGCGGGAAGGATATCCAGGAGGTTCCTGCCAACGCAGTTGGCCTTGGCGAAGTCGACCCATCCAGGCGGGTTTCCCCGGTTTCCGAGAGTGAAATTGCCCTCGATCCCGCTGACAGTTACCATGGAGGCGATTTCCCCTCCGCCGCTTAGACCTGCGCCGGCGTTCCTCCAGCTACTTGGATCAAGGACATAGATCTTTGCCTCTTTAATGGTGAGGTCAGGCAGGTCACCGGACTTGACTCCAACTGCCTGCGCGGCCATGTGGACCGGGTGGGTCATGACTGCAGCTCCCGCTGCCGCCGAAGCACTCAGGAAATTGCGCCGTGATAGTTCATGTCCTGGCATAACTCTCACCTTTCGGCCACAATTCTTCCTTCGACCTAGTGGCCCGCGGTAGCGTATCACACCGAGGCGATGGTTTGCCGAATGGCGGCAGAACTCTCTTCCGGGCTCAACGTTGGTTTGTCATTCGCCAACCTTGATCTGCTTGTGCAGCGCGATTGCGTCGGAGGATCCGCCTACTCGAATATCTACATTGTCGCTCTCGATAGCGAAGGCTTTCCCGTCCCAATATCCCAGCGAGCTCGCTTTCAGTGGAATCGACACGGTACGGGTCTCGCCGGCATGAATCATGACTCTGCGAAATCCTTTCAGCTCCTGCTGCGGACGCGTGAGCGCTGAACCCACGTGCGCGACGTATAGCTGCACAACCTCGTCGCCGTCTCGCGGTCCCGTATTCTTCACGTCCACGCTGACGGTTACCGCCCTGTCCTTTGTCAAGCGGCCGTCGCTGACGCGCAGATCGGAATAGGCGAATTTCGCATAGCTCAGCCCATAGCCGAAGGCATAGAGCGGCTTGCCAGCCAGATACATGTAGGTGCGGCCATGGCGAATGTCATAGTCCATCATGGGCGGTAACTGGCCCATCGAAGCTACCCATGTCTGGGTCAAGCGGCCTGCCGGGTTGTAATCGCCAAAGAGAACGTCGGCGAGTCCATCGCCCTGCTCTTCGCTGTTATGAGTCATCTCCAAAATCGCGGGAACGTGTTCCTGCGTCCAGGTAGTCGTGAACGGGAAGCTGGCCTGCAGGACGACGACGGTCTTTGGATTGGCGGCAAGGACAGCCCTCGCGAGTTGTTCCTGCTCGAGGGTGAGGCTCTTGCGGTCGATGGCCTCCTTGCCGTCGCTGGGCAGCGGGCATTTGGCCCATCCGGCGTCGCACGTGGGATGATTGCCGATGATGACTACCGCGACGTCGGCCTTAACTGCGAGAGCGGCTGCCGCTGCATAGTCGGAGCCGTCGGAATATGTAACGTCCACAGTTTTTCCGGCACTAGCCCGAATTCCCGCGAGCGGGGTGATGGCGAACGGCGGGGTCCCGCTGTACCAGTCGAGGGCAACCTTGTCCGCCAAGGGTCCGATTACGGCGATGCGCTTTAGAGCGGTGGCCTTGAGCGGGAGTAGGTCGCCCTCGTTCTTCAGCAGTACGATGGATTCGTCGGTTACCTTGCGAGCCAGTGCTTTGCTCTTGGCCCACAGCCACGGATCGTCCACGTTGCCAGTGGGCGCGTCGAAGCCGAGGTGGGCGTAGGGTTGGCTAGCGCGCGGATTGAGCATTCCCAGCCGCATCATGACGCGAAAGACCCCGCGCAGATTGCGGTCGATGTCGGATTCCTTAATGAGGCCCTGAGTCAGAGCGTCCTGGACGGGTTTGGTTGCGTTCTCCAGAAACTGATTGATGCCGGCGTGTATGGCTGCAGCGGCTGCCTCCGGCATTGTTGCGTAGGCGTGATGCGTGCGCACCATATTGCCGAGAGCACCGGCATCGGTGCAGATGATACCGTCGAAGCCCCAATCCTTCATCACCACGTCGCGCAGAACGGGATTGGCGCCCATGGGCACGTTGTTCCATGCGTTGTAAGAAGTCATCATGGCGTCAGCGTGGCCGTCTTCGATGGCCATGCGGAACGGGACAGCGTAGTACTCGTGAAAGAGGCGCTCGTCAAAGTCGGAGCTGGAGCCATCGCGGCCATCCTCGTTGCTGTTTGCCAGGAAGTGCTTGAGAAGTGATGCGGTCATCCATGTCTTAGGGTCGTTGCCCTGCAGCCCCTCGGAGAATGCCGTGGCCAACGTCCCGACCAGATACGGATCCTCACCGTAGGACTCTTCACTTCGCCCCCAGCGTGGGTCGCGGCTCAGGTCTGCATTCGGAGCGCGTACCACCAGTCCGCCCTTGTGGTACTTGTTGAAGGCCCAGCGCGCCTCATACGCTTCTTCTGCAGCGGCCTGGCGGAGCAGGTCGGGGTCCCAGGTTTGGCCAAGCCCTCGGGATTGGGGAAACTGCGTGGTTGGCGTAACCAGGCCGCGCCCGCCCCATCCTCCCGGGCCGCCGAGCGCGAGCCCGTGCAGTCCTTCGACGTGATTCGCTCCGACGATGCCGAGTCGCGGCACGGTAGGGTCGGTTCCCAACATCGCCAGCTTTTCTTCGATGGTCATTCGCTGGAGCAAATCGGTGATGCGTTGCTCTGCAGGAAGCTGCACGTTCTGGTATGGCAAAACCGGATGCTCCGGGGTCTGCTGTGCACGCGTATTCCCAGCCAGCAGGGCAAGTGCCACAAATGCCGCTTGGATCAGTTTCATTGGGGCCTCTTCAGTCGAGGCCCACTATACACAATGAGGCTTTCGAACAGAAGAAGTCCGCCAGGCAAGATGTCGAGGACCTTCTGAGTGTCAAATATGGCACGAACAGGCGAGGCTTGGCTTGGGGCGAACCTTCCGGCGAACCCCGCCCGTATCCCGTGGCGGACTGTACCGCTCAGTTTGCCACGCAATCTCCCACTGGATAAACTTGGTCGCCATGAAGTCAACCACCCTTCTGCCCCTTCTCGCTCTCGCCCTCGCAGCGTGCGCCGTCGCCCAGGCTCCCAGTCAGACCGAGACCCATCCTGGCACGCAGCCCTCCGGTCAGGATCCCGCACCGCCTCGCACCCGGCGCCCTCCCCCACCTGCCGCCGAGCCGGCGCCGGCTCCGTTGCCCCCGCCCCCACCACCGGCTGTCGGCACAAAATTCGCCACGCCCGCGACGGTGCGGACGACTTACAACTTCAACGCGAACTGGAGGTTCACGAAGGGCGACATTGTGGGGGCGCAGGAGGTCGCTTTTGACGATTCGAAGTGGGAGACCATCAGCACGCCGCACTCTATGAATGATGTCGACTCGTTCCGCGTCATCATCGACCACAGCGGCGGCGAATCGCGGCACGTACAAGGGCATCAGTTGGTATCGCAAGCACTTCAAGCTGCCTGCAGAGGCCGCAGGCTCGAAGGTATTAATCGAATTTGAAGGGATACGGCAGGCCGGCGAGATTTATTTGAACGGCAGACCCTATGGACTGTATGAGAACGGAGTGACCGCGTATGGCATCGATCTCACGTCCGGCGTCCACTTCGGCGACCAGGACAACGTTCTCGCCGTGCGTGTGGACAATACGAGGACGGAATGACCGGACACAAGCCGACTTCGAGTACCAATCCGTCTACCCATGATCGCGTAGAGCACGGCTACAATGCTCACGCCAGAGTCCTCACTGTGGAGCTTGGATCATCTTTCCGGGCGGAGGGTAGTTCTTTGAGGCATCGTCGAGCACCAGCACCCAGTCGTTACCCTGTCCGGTCGACGGCGGCGTGAAATCCTGGTATTCAGCCTTCTTGAATTCGCCGATCAGGCTCGAGGTTCCGTGGCGGGGATCATACCAATACGCCCGGATCGTATCGCCCGACAGTTTGTGGTAGAAGGGAAACGCATCCCCGTGATGGATCAGGTTGACCCTCAGCTTCATGCCCGAAGCCATGTAGATAAATGCATAACTCCCATCCGCCGCTCGAGTGGCCTGGATACGATTGACCGTGCTCAACTGGTCCTCGGCGATCAACCATTGGTCCGGAATCCTTTCCAGCATGGGCCGCGATTCAAGCAGCTCCCGCAGATACCGCAGTTGAGTGCTGCCTGGCAGTTGCAGACCCTCGGTCCACGGAGGCGAAGTGCCCCATCTTCCCGGCGCATTGGGTGCCTGAGTGGTGCTGGGGCGATTCGCGGGGCTGGGGCCGTTATGGTTCCAGACACCCTGCGCACCGTAGGTGTATCCGGCTGCACCCGCAAATATTGAGGTATAAGCAATCCTCCTCACGTCCGCATCATCGATCGCGTGCACAACCTCCATCGTATGATCTGCGATTCCTTCATAGCCTCCCTCACCCATCACCACCGGCCTCGTAGGCACGCTGTCCCAATCCTTGGCGATTAGATCGTATGCGCGGTTCCAGATCGTGTGGCTGGTTTGTATCATCTGAAAACTGAGCCAGGGCGCCTGGACCAGCGGCGTCTGCGGTTTCTGATGGAACGTCATCAGGTGCGGGACCCCGCTTTCACCTTCGGTCAGACCGGCTGCCATCGATCGGTAGACGTCTTCATATCCCGTATAGAACCAGTCGCCGCCGAGAATCCAGATCACAGGCTTGTCCCGATAGCGCGCTCCAAGGAACTTTCCATAGCCAAATGCGGTCGATGGGGTCAGCACATCGGGGTACGGATCATCAACGAAGCTTTCCAGGTGACGCGGCCTCTCATAGTTATTCGCCCACAGCGGAACCAGCGCAAGGTAGAGCCCGAGCGATTCCGCCTTATTCGCTACATAGTCGAGCTCCTGGAAGTAAGCGTCGTTCGGCCGGCTTGGGTCCTGGTCGATGAACATAGTCTGACCATATGCATTTGGAACCGTGAGCGCGCTGAATCCCGACACGCTGATTTGAATCACAGAGAAGCCCTTTTGCGCACGGTCCTGCAAATAGGTGTCCACGTCTTCCCGGGTCCAGTTCAGCATCGACCAGGCAGTGTCCCCGAGGTAAAGAAAGGGCGATCCATCTTCCCTGACCAGATACCGGCCATTGTCGGAGACGCGCAATTGCGGCAGAGTCGCCGCGTGCGCCCAACCGACCCCCGCAAGCAAGAAGGCTAAGGTCTTCCACGATGGCCACAATATTCTGAAGAACTTGGTCATGGCCGCTCCTCATCCCCAGATATGTTACCCAGATCCCACACTGGCTGTGCGCTGGCAGGTAGCACCTTAGCAACCCACAAAACGGAATGTCAATTTCACATCGCCGATCTTTGGGCGATCTCTTTTTTCGCGGTAAGCTACTCAAGCCTATTAGTCGAACTTCCGGTCTTCAGCCACCCGCTCTGAGAGCGTATCTCCCGATAGTGCCCGCGTTTTGCCTGCCACTTCGTCAAGCAACCCTAATGCACATCGATTTTGGTAATGGCCTCGCCCTGCTTCACCTCGAGCGTCAATCCGGTCAGGTCCAGATTGCGCGCGTGGGAGATCACGAGGCCCTTGTTTGAGCTGATCTTGCAGTTCTGAAAGGTGATGTCCTGGATGGGGCTGGCCGCAAGACCTTCCATGACACCGACCGACTGCGCGTCGCCCGACACGTTGATGATCTTGACGTGGCGGAAGACAGGCAACGGATTGGCCGGCGGAGGCACAGGCTGCCGCAACATCGCGCGATTCTTCCAATCCATCTCCATATCGATTGCCTGCCTGACTCCGTGCATCGTGAGGTTGCGGTAGGTGATGTTCTCCAGCACTCCGCCACGGCTGGGCGTTGTTTTGAAGCGGATGGGCGACGAGTTGCCCGAGTCCATCACGCTGTTCTGCACAACCACGTTGCGGATGCCGCCGGAGGTCTCGCTGCCCATGTCCACACCGGACCCTCCATTGCCAAAGTGCGAGTTCTCTACCAGAATGTCTTCCGCCGGACGGTTGACGCGCAGGCCGTCGGCGTCCTTGCCGGACTTGATGGAGATGCAATCGTCGTTGGTGTCGATGAAGACGCGATTGACATGCACATGCCTGGATGAGTCGATGTCCATGCCGTCGGCGCTGGGGATGTTGTGCTCCGCGGTGATCTTAATCCCGTCGACCTCAACGTTCTGGCTGTAAAGGATGAACAGGCACCACACCGCTTGGTTGTGCAGGTTCACTCCGGTAATGAGCACGTCCTTGGCGTTCTGAATGGCGACCAGACGGGGGCGGCCCCGTTGCTGTCGCGGGCCGGTCGTCAGCGCTGAAGGGGGCAGAGGCGCAGCCGGGGCGAGTGCCGCTGCAGCCGCGCCTCCCGCTGCGGACGCCGGCGGCCGGCGGCTCTGCAACCAGTCTTCGCCCGATCCATCGATGGTCCCCTCGCCGGAGATGATGAGGCCGGTGACGTCAAAGGCGTTAACGAAGGCTGAGGTCCACATCTCCTCCGTTCCCTCCCAGCGCGTCTGCACCTGCGGGTAATCATCGGGGTTCGTCGTTCCTTTCAGCACGCCGTCCTTCTCCAACAGCAGGTTCACGCCCTGCTTCAGAAAGATGGCGCCGCTGAGAAACGTGCCCTTGGGGACCACGAGGACGCCGCCTTTCTTGGTCGAGGCACATTTGTCGATGGCTGCCTGAATGGCCTTGGTGTTCAATGTCTTGCCGTCGCCGACCGCTCCGAAGTCCGTGATCACATAGCGCTTGGATCGGTGGATCGGGTGGGCGTAGCTCTTGGCGGAGGTCGTCGCAATCTGCGCCGAAGCCACGACGGTGCATAGTGCCAGTGCGGGGCAAAGGATTGCCATTCTCTTCATCGCTGGGCCCTCTTTCTCTGCGAGCGCCGATGCTATCAGTCGGATTCCACACCTCGCAAGCAAACCGTCCTCGTTCAAGGACTTCAGGATAGGAAATAGCTGCGGCAAAGATTGGTGAATCCGGGTAAGACCCCTCTGAACGATCAGAGGACGCGACTTGACGCGGCTAGAGGCGGCAGTGAGGGCCTGAGAGCCGACAGCAAAAATCGACTTGCCGAGATTGTTCTCCTCTCTGACTTAGCGATATTGATAGAACATAACGCGCATAACGGACGGCGGCTGGGGCGTGGTGTCGCCCGCGCCACGGCCGCCTCTGCCCCGGGTGCCCAGCGGTATCTGCGAGCCAGGCTGGTTGCTGTTGGCTGCGGCGGAGACGTCGTAACCGCGGCCCATGATATCGTCACCGTTGACGCGGCGTTGCATGACCCAGATGCCGTTCTTGAATGCGCCGCGCTCCATGATAGCGGGCGCAGCGACCCTGGCGTTGGGGATGTTGTTTGGCGAAACAACGAACGGGAAGGAGGCGTTGGTCGCGAAGTAATACTCACCCGGGGCGGTGTTGACTATCAACACGAAAGGCTTGTCGAGGAAGGACAGGCCAACACTACCGCCACGTGCTCCTGCCTGAGGCGCAACCTGGGTACCAGGCATCGTCGCGGGTGCTGCAGCGGCAACAATTTCACCTGCTGCTGCGCCGCCACGAGTTCCTGACACAGGGGTGAAATCGAAGATATAGCGTCCCATCGTAACCTTCCCGGGATTCTGCCCCGGTTCCAGTTCGATCAGTTTGATTGCGTCCGGCTTGCCTTGCGCTTCGGCAATCGCGCCGGAGATGGAGTTGAGGAAGCCGTACGACCTCACAAACGAGTCGTCAGAGGTTACGTTCCGGCTGCCGTCTACGCCGAAGGGGGAGAAGCAGAGGAGTTTGAGTTGCGAGAAGCCCATCCAGGCGTTGTTGGCGTTCAGTCCGGTTTCGGGATTCCAGGCGGGGTTGCCGCTGCGTGAGTAGGTCTTGATGATTCCGGCGTAATCCGGCAGGTAGATGTCAGGCGCCAGGATGTCGATCGCAGGCCCGCCGGCGCGCCAGATGTCATGCACCAGCGGCTCGGGTCCCCCGCTGGGGTAGTCGCCGGCGCCGATGTCGTTGGGCTGCACCAGCCAGGTGTTGACATACATGGGGATGGGATATTCCATCTTGCCCTGCGCCGCCACATAGCCGATGTAGCGGGAGTAGTTCCAGGCCATAAAAATCTCATCCGTGTGGTTGAAAAGCTCGGCGCCGGCCGGACGCCTGGAACGATTGGGGCTGTTGGGCACTGGTGGATCGTCCGCCGGACGCTGAACGTTCTTGCCGAAGACCTCCTCCCAGGTGCCTGCGGTCCGGTCGCCTGCTGCGTCCCAAATCTTCTTCATCTCCGGCAGCAGGTGGTCCTTGTTCTTCTGGAGATAGTCGGTCAGTTCCTTGGGGACCGGGCTGGCAAAGGCGGCATTGGCAGCAGGGCCGAAGTCTCGGGTGGTACCCATGGTGCCGACTTCATTTTCGACCTGAATTGCGATGACCGTATGGGTCTTGTCCACCTCGCGAATGTGTCGCATGACGGCAGCGAAGGCCCTGGCGTCGGCATTACGATTGTTTTCGCTCAGCGTGGAGAGGATCTCAAGAGTCTTGCCCTGGCCATTGACCACGCGTGGGAAACGATCCTGGTTGGCCTTGACCCATAGAGGCGGAAAGTGCGACAGGCCGTTCTTCCAACTGGCCATCCAGAGGAAGACGAGGCGCACGTTGTTGGCGCGGGCGGCCTCAATCTGATAGTCGATCATCGAGAAGTCGAACTTGCCTTCTTCGGGTTCAACCAGGTCCCAGGAAATGACCGTAAGGATGGTGTTGAAATTGGCCTGCGCCAGGCGCGCGATGGTGGCCTTGGTGGCTTCACGGTCGGACGAAGCGGTATTGGATAGCTCGCCCGCAATGCAGATGAAGGGATGGCCATCCACAATCAGCTTGGTCATCCCATCGCGCTTCTCCAAGTGGGGAATGTCTTTGAGGTTAACGATGACCGGCGGCTTGTTTTCAACCGCCGACGCTTGCAGATTTACCGTCATGAACAAGACGCACAGGGCCGAAATCGCAAAAGACGCTAAACGATATTTGGATGACATGTTTGGTTCTCCGTTTTTTGTTTCCTGGTTTGAATCTGGATTTGCAGGTCATGAGGCGATCTCGACCGGAACAGACGAGCCCGGCTGACGGGCTATTCGGTCAATCGATCTGGATGACCATGGCACAGTCATTGGGCTTGTGCACTGCCCGATCCGTAGTACCAGTTCACTTGTTACCCTTGATTGAAGCGTACACCTACGTTCAAAATGTGGGCAGAGATGCGGTATGTAGGTTTTCTCTAGTTCGTTCATATCGCCATTGAATTTGGAAGCTACCAAAATCGTAGAATTCGATGCAGCGGAAGGTAAATTCTGACGGCAAGCTATGCTTCTTTTCGAGGATCGATCCTCATACGCCGATTGCGCCAGCCATCCTCAACCCCAGCTTGATCGTGAGATTCCAGTCGCCAAGCCGATTTCGCGGGACTGTTCGGAAAATCGGACCTGAACCTATTATTGAAGCAAGTAGCTTCAAGGGGCAGAGCCATGGCTGACGAGGCCACAAAACTTTTATCTACCAGGTCCGAGCGCTATCCCGAGCCGAATGGAGCTGACGCTGCTCTCGGGGTGAGCAGAGCTGCCCTTGCCGCTATTCCCATTGTCGGCGGCTCAATAACAGAAGTTGTTTCGATGGCGCTAGCTCCCTCAATCGCGAGGCGTCGTGATGAATGGCTTGGCGGTCACACTGCTCCTATGCATTGCGGCAACCTTTATCGCTCTCTACCTGATCCAGTTCGTCCATTTCACCGGCCGTTACGTCTGGATCGCCGGAGTCCTTCTCATCCTGACGCGAGAACTCGGCAACGCGCATAGGTCCGACGACGTCACCCCCGCCAGCTAGCCCGCCCGCGATTTCCCCATCGCCCCTGTTCAGCCAAGCTCTCGCTGGTCTACACTTCTCCCGATTCGTCAGCACCTCCAACAACCGCGCGGGAGAGTCCCATGAATCGTAGAGAATTCGTCGCTGCAACCGCAGCCCTCGCAGCCACCTCCGCCCTGCCCCGGCGCGCATCCAGCCAGACACCCAAGCCTCCCGCTCCCGACGCCACCACCCCCTACATCGAAACCACCCCCGTACCCGAATACAGTTACGCCTCCCCGGCCGCCTACGAGGCCTTCCAGGACATGAAGTTCGGCGTGCGCATCCACTGGGGCATCTACTCCATCTGGCATCGCGGCGCGGAGTCGTGGCCCTACCTGCCCATGTCCTTCACGGACCGCCAGCAGTACATGTCGCTCTACAAAACCTGGGACCCCACCGCCTTCGACGCCAATCAATGGATGGACACCTTCCAGCAGGCCGGCATGAAGATGTTTGCCTTCACCTCCAAACACCACGAAGGCTTCTCCATGTTCGATACCAAAACCCGCGTGCGCAGCCGCGCTAACTGGACCGCCCCCGGAGGCCCGCGCATCGAGTCCTGCGACCTCGCCTACTCCATCATGGAGACGCCGTTTCGCCGCGACGTGGTGAAGGAGCTGACCGACGCCGCCCACAAACGCGACATCAAGATCGACCTCTACTTCTCCCACCCCGACTGGTACGACGCCGACTTCCGCCCCTATGCCGCGCATCCGTTCCAGATTCCATCGGGCGCCACCTGGAAGACCGCGCGCGACCTACAGCTCACCCAGCAAAAGCTCGGCGACCACGCCGTCATCGTCCCCGACCCCACCGACGCCGAAGTCGCCCGCATGATGGCGCGCCATCGCACCCAGCTCGTCGAACTCCTCACCAACTACGGCACCATCGACATGCTTTGTCTCGACGTGTGGTTCGGCCCGCGCGTGTGGCCGGAGATGCGCAAAACCGTCCTGAAAATGCGTGCGCTGCAGCCCAACGTCATGCTGCGCAACCGCGGCATCGGCATCTACGGCGACTACGACACCCCCGAGCGCGTCATCCCCGGCACGGCCCGCACCTCGCGCATGCCGTGGTTCACCATCGACCCGCTCGGCACCGACTTCTCCTACGAGCCCGACGCGGCCAAGTACAAGGGTACGCAGTGGATCGTAGCCAGCCTCGCCGACACCGTCGCCAAGGGCGGCGGCCTGATGATCGGCGTCGGTCCCAGCGCGCAGGGCGACTTCCATCCCGAGGCCATCCGCCAGATGAAGGAGACCGGCGCCTGGCTGCGCGTCAACGGCGAAGCCATCTACGCCACCCGCGCGCGCGAAGGTACGCTCTGGTCCGAAGGCGACCACATCCGTTACACCCGGACGAAGGACCGCCGCTTCGCCTACGCCATCCTCACCCAGTGGCCCGGTCGCGAGATTACGCTCACCAATGTGCGGCCGAGGGAAGGCTCGCGCGTGACTCTGCTCGGCTCATCCGGACCCATCCCCTGGACCTTCGACGCAGCCCGCGGCACCACCTTCACCATCCCTGAATCGCTCCAGCAGACCTCCAACCGCCCCTGTGACCACGCCTGGACGCTGCGCATCGAGCCGGCCTAACGCGCCGTGATCGCGCGCAGCAAAGTCAAGACACATAAAGGCCGCAGAGTGGATATGAGCGGGGCCACAAGATACGCCTGAAAGAACACGAGAAAAGACGCTGCCGCCATCACATGCAGCACCGCTTCGCGCTTGCTAACGTAATCGCCTGTGGGACTGGCTCCAACATTGACAGCACAAGCGCGGCCGACTGCGCCGCTGCACCGGATGTCATGACAACTGTCTCAAAGAATGATGTCTTTTCAGGAGTCCATAACGCGCCACCGGGCGATGTTTCACAGACGTCGTGTCCGTGCGTTATGCTCTCGAACTATGAACCGACACCTCCTGGCCGCCGCCCTCCTGCTGCTGACCATTCCACTTGCCGCGCAGACTCCAACAGCCGCCACGCCACCCTCTGCGACCCCTGCGAGCCGCCCCACTCCACTGATGGCGCCCATGGCCACGGCCGAGGCCGAGGCTGAGGTAGTTCCGCAGATGACCGTCAAGGGCTCCCCGACCTACGCTCCCAATCTACCGAAGCGGGCCCGCCGCTGCCTCATCACCGACTCGGGCGCGGTCGGCGACGGCAAGACGGTGAACACCAAGCCCATCCAGTCTGCCATCGACAAGTGCGCCGAAAACAAGAATGGTGGAACGCTGGTCGTTCCCAGGGGCACCTTCCTCAGCGGCTCGATCTTCCTGAAGCAGGGCGTCAACCTGCTGGTGGAGAAGGACGGCGTGCTGAAGGGAACCACCAATCTTGACGACTACCCCGAGATTCCCGAGCTGCCCGGCGGCCTTCGGGGTGGCGGCACCTCGGCGCTCGTCAATGCGGACGGCGTCACTGGGCTCACCATCTCCGGCGAGGGCACCATCGATGGATCTGGGGAAGACTGGGTACAGCAGAACCGCCGACCTCCGGCGCCCGCTGCCGGAGGCGTGGTTACAGCGGCAGTCGCTCCGGCTGCGTCTCCGCCTCCGCCTTCCGCTGCGCCGCCGACTGCTCCACGCCAGGAACGGGGTCGCCCCCGTCTGATGGCGATCAAGAACGTGAAAGACGTGCAAATTTCCGGGCTGAACCTGCACAACCAGGCGACTTGGTGCCTCTGGATTCTTTACAGCCAGAACGTCGAAATCGACGGCGTGAAGATCACGGCCGAGCACAACATTCCTACCTCCGACGGCATGGATATCGAGTCATCGAAGCATGTACATGTCAACCACTCCTACCTCGAGGACGACGACGACTGCATCTCCATCAAGTCGGGCAAGGATGCCGACGGCCTGCGCGTTAACAGGCCCGCCGAGGACATCCTGATTGAGAATTCGCACTTTGCCTACGGACAGGGCGGCGTGGCCATGGGCAGCGAGGTCTCCGGTAGCATCCGCAACGTGACCACGCTGAACTGTCTCTTCGACGACGGTAACTGGGCGCCCATCCGCTTCAAGTCGCAGCCCAGCCGTGGCGGAGTGGTAGAGAACATCACCTACAAGGACATCGTGGTACACGGTACGCGCCAAGCCTTCGAGATGAATATGGAGTGGCGAATGGTGGGGCCGAGGCTGCCCGACTCGAACCCGCTGCCCGTCATGCGCAACATCAAGATCATCAACGTGACCGGCGATGTGCAGTCGGTCGGCAACATTCACGGCCTGCCGGGAAGCCCGATTCAGGGAGTCACGTTTGAGAACTGCAATATCACGGCGGACCGCGGCTTCCGGCTGGACCATGCGCGCAGCGTGGACCTCAAGGGGCTGACGATCAAGGTGAAGCAGGGCGATCCCGTCACGACAACCGACGTCCAGTAGACCGCAATTGCGCCACCGCAGCGTGATCACGGCGGTCGCGTCTTCGTGGTGTCGGCCCGCGAGATCAACGTGACGGTGACGTGATGCAGCTCATCGACATAGTCGCGGAAGAGGTGTAGATCCACGGTGTGCCCATCCCGCTCGCAATGCCGGGTGTTGGTGTGATGGCGCCTTAGGTGGTGGAGCCGCCGGTGATACCTTCACCTGCCAGGTATCGACGCAATTGACGATTTCAATCAAACGCAACACAACTCAGATCAGTTCTTCGCCCCCGTGATCGGATAGCCCAGCCACACATACTCAAGAGCCTCCGGCAGAATCTGCGCCCGTACCGCCCTGTCCGTATGCCCCGCATTCCGCGCAAACACCAGTTGATAGTGGTATCCCTTCGCCGTCAGCACCTTCGCCATGTTCTCGTTCGCCGCGACCCAGTCGTGCATATTGGAACCGGTCGGCGGCGGCGGTCCATAGTTGTCCCTGTCGCCCACCTCCATCCAGATCCGCAGCGGCTTCACCACACTCTCCGGAATCAGGTGTTCATGCAGCTCCCACGCGCCATGCGGCGTCGCACCATTATGCGGCCACTGCTGGTTCACAAACGTCCCCGACCGCGTCAGCACCCGGTGGTACCACTCCGGGTGATACCACGCCATCGCCATCGCCGCCGCCCCGCCCGAACTCGACCCAATTGTCCCTCGCCCATCCGGATCGTCCGTCAGCTTCACGTTTGCAGTCTTCTCCGCCAACGGCAGCACATCCTGCTGCACCCACTCCGCATACTTGCCCGACATCGTGTCGTACTCCAACCCCCGCTCGCTCCCTGGCCCATCCCCGCCGCCGCTGCCCACCGAGATCGCAATCATCACCGGCACCCGCTTCTGGGCAATCAAATTGTCCAGCACCGTAAACCATCCGCGGTCGATCCCATCCGTCCCCACCATAAACGGCGCCGCAGTCCCTGCCACATACTGCTTCGGCACATACACCGCCACATGCCGTGTATACGGCGCAGGACGGCTCGCGGACACCGGCCCATCCCCCCCCGGCAGCGCGGCCGGCACCGCAGCCGTGTCCCGCTCCACGCCCGGATAAAGCGTGCTGTTCTTCGATTCCATCGTGAACTCGTACACCGTCCCCTGCGGCACGCTCGGATCCACCGCCATCTCCACCGCCGGCTTATGCGTCGGCCCAATGATGAAGTTGCCATCCTTGGTCGCCGGCGGCACCTGTCCGTCCG
>Ga0181526_10000136_pt1 | contig 75287 bp, 61 predicted proteins | sample PEATcosm2014_Bin_35_FD_119750 | JGI IMG/M metagenome (GOLD analysis project Ga0181526, IMG submission 119750) | Peatland microbial communities from MTU Mesocosm Facility, Houghton, MI, USA - PEATcosm2014_Bin06_30_metaG | ecosystem: Environmental > Terrestrial > Soil > Wetlands > Peat | place... | reverse complement strand
CGCCGGGCGGCGTCGAGGCGTGGAGCCCGGCGGCGGAGAAACGAACCATTGGATGTCTTCATGGCCCCATTTTTACCACCGCCACCCGCTGATCAACAGGGGGACGCTCCTTTACCGCTTACAGTCAACGGGTTAGCTGGCAACAAAATCGGCAACAGACCAGCAACATGTTGCTCCTTTCCCTAGTTCACCGGCCTGTCACATCCCGGCCCAAGTGAAATCGCCTTCCTCGGTTTGGCGGAAGCGTTCGCGGGGGACGTTTAGTTTGCCGCGAACGGCTTGTGCCTTTTTTAGTTGGGCAGGTGTCCACTTTTTCTTCGCGGCAAGGTCGTCCCACGGCACGGCGGGCGGGATGGCGTCCGGGACGGATTCGTCGGTGACGGTTTCTTTGAGGAACTTCGCAAAGGATTCATAACTTGCCTCGATCTTTGGCTTTTTCTTAGCCTCTTTGTCCTCGCTCTGCTCGAATTTGAATTGCGCGACTTGATCGAGGGCTTCGGCAACGACCGGCCAGGCGACTTGGATGCGGGCCTCTTTCCACAAGGCGATTGTCCAGGCGGCAAGGTCAATCGGGCCACCGTGGGCTTTATGTTCGAGATGCCACTCGGCTTTTTCGGCCAGCCACCAGCGGAAGGCTTCAACAAATTCCTGCGCGTAGGCGACCGGGCCAGCCATCCAACGGTTGCTTACTTTCCATTGCTCATCCCAGCGGCGCTTGTAAACCGGCTGCTCAATGCGGCGGACGTGCTCATTGTCGCGGATGGCAGCGAGGCGCGATTCCCACAATGCGCGGCGGGGCTTTGGCCAGATGGCGGGAATTAGTCCTACTGCTTTGGCGAAATCGCCACCGGCAGATTCCCACAGTCGGAATGGACGTTGGGCCTGGTCGAGCGGTCGGGGTTCAACTTCAATTTGGGCGGCGGGATGATCCGAAGCCAATAATTCATAAGCCACGTAAACTAACCAATCCATTTCTTCCTGCCGCGCGACCATCTCGCCGCGCAACTGCTCGCGCAATGACACGGCGCGGGCGAACCGCTCCTGTAACTCAGCAGTGGTTCTGAAGGCCGTTCCGAGTTCTGCGTGTGGCCCAACGTGCTCGGGCAACGCAGCGTTCCAGGCGTAATAAGCCTCCCCGGATTTCTCGAACAACTTCCGCAACGCCACAATAGACAACTCGTGGCCTCGCTGCCAGCACGCTAGCGACAGCACGGTCAGCTTTTCGGAAATGGAATTGCTCTTGCCTCGTAAAGCTTCGTCTATGGTTTGCGGGACAGGCAACATTTCGACTTTGCCGCCAGCATAGACGAACCTATCTCGATGCTCGTCTTCGCCCGCGCCTTTGTTGAAGCAAACTTGTTTCAGAAAGCACAATGCCGCGCTCGAATTAAGCAGGCCAGCGACGACGTTGTAATCTGAAGCCTTTGCCGAAGATGCAAGCTTGATGACCGGGATCGTCTGGTGAAAGATTGCGGCGCCTTCCTCAACGAGTGCGTGATTGTGAGTCGCAATTTCGGGCAGAACAACCGAGTGACGGACTTTGAATTTTGGACGAGCCAGCCGGGAATACTCAAACCATTTCACATCGGTTTCCTTTTTACGAACCGAGGATTCGATGACTCTTTGAGTGGGTTCGTTGGATTCATCAAAAGTCCACGGCCACTTCGATAATTCCGTGCGTGCCCGTGCTGACACGATTACCTGTTTGTCTTTGAAATGCGGGATTGAAGACGCTTGAATTCCTTCTGATCATTTTCCAGGTGCTTGAGCGCATCACGGAGGCGGTTGATTTCCGTTTCCAACTTCCGGCGTTTTTCCGTTTCCGAAGCACTTTCGCCAAACCACACATCAGCGATTTCATTGGTCCGCTTTTGCAGCGCGGCAATCTGCTCTTTGACGATGCGGTTGCCGAGGTCGAGTCGGAGGCTAAGGATTTGAAGGCGAAGCAGCCTTTTCTTTTCCGCCCTTTTCGCTTGGTGAAGCTCCTGTCCGAGCTTTTCAATCCGCGCAAGTTCATCGCTGTAGTCGGCTAGTTGTGTGCTGTCCAGTCGCACGGGATGTCCGCAAATGTAATCATGAAGGCTGTCGCCCCGGCGGAAGTTCATTTCCAAGTTTGGCAATTGCGAAATGTGGCGGATGGCTTCGATGAACTTCCCGCGTTCAGCGTCGAAGGGGTTCCTCCCCGGCGGATTCGGCGTGCAGAACGATACTTTCGAAAATCTTGCCCAGCATCTCCGGATCAACGGCAACTTCCTGCGAAAGCGGCGTGTCTTCGCGGACAGTGAAATTGTAAGCTTCAAGGAGATCATCAAAAAGCGCGGCGAAGGTTTCGTTGCGGATACGGAGTTTGGATTGCAACGGACGAAATTCGTCGTCATCAAACAAGCCACCATTCAGGAACGGAATACCTGCAAGGCGATCGCCAAAATCGGGTTCGGCCAGACTGCGGAAGAGCCGGTGGAGGAATTGCTGGTAATATCCAAATCCCTCAAGGTCTTTGCGGAACGGAGCGAAGTTCTTCACCAGGTACTCAGCCTCTTGATTGAGCCAGCCGCGATTCTGAGCGAAGTAGAGGAATACGAGGCGTTCAATGAGCAGTTGCGCCTGAGTGAAGGCTTCTTTGGGGTCGAGGTCCGACTGATTGTTTCGGAGATCGGTTTCAATGTCGCGGATGTGGCGGTCGAGTTTTTTGAAGAATTCGTCGGTGAGCGCCTCCTTGTCGAAGGCTTTGTCGCAAAGGTCGCGCAGAGCCAGAGTGCTGAGTGCGGAATTCTGGTTGAGATCGAGCTTTGCCAGACGTTCGGCGGCGGTTCGGTATCGTTCACCCGGCCCGATGCGAAAACGGCGGACCACCATGCGCGAGGCAGCGTCCTGTTCCGTGCCGCCAGTGATTTTGGCATGGACAAGGTGAACCCGCGCGCCGCGTTCGCTGTCGAGACTTCTGGGGTCGGCAAAGCCATTCGAGTTCGCGATTGCGGTTGGTGGCCATAGGTTAGGTTAGTGCGTTCAATCGAGTGCCGGCTCGACGGAGTCTCGCCCTACCGTTTTGGTTGGTGTGCATGAGTTAGAGCAGCGCCTCCGTGCATATAATTGTCGGTTCGGTGACGAGCTTGGAAATCTCCGTCTGCCGTTCCGCGAGCGCGTCGAGCTTGTACTCAAACGCAAGCGATTCCAACCGATTGATGATTTCGACCAGAGCAGGCTTTTGCTTTCGCAGCCCGCCCACGGCGAATTCGATGCGCCCGTCCAACGGAGTGACACTCCAGAGCCTTCGCAGCCGTTCGAGTCTCTCTTGCGTGGGCTTCAAATCGGCTTCTGCGAACAAATCGCCTGACTGTTTGTAGGCATCCCGAACACAGTCGAGCGCCCAGCGTTGCGAAGCGGACAAGCGGTGCGGCGTGCCGCCCGCGGCAAGGTACTCCTGGTACTGCTGGTCAAACTTGGCTTTCAGGCGCGTGACAAGCTGATTGTAGCTGGCCGGGAGCGCCTGGCGCTTTTCCTCTGGCGGACAAGAAATGGCCGTGAGCGAGGAATGGTTGTCTTCGGACAGAATGTTACCAGCGGCGTCCGCGAGCCAAAGTCTTTGGAAATCCCCCGCCTGGCCGAAGAAAAAAACGGCAGGGAGCTTCGGCATGTCTGCCGATAGCTGCCTGGCGGTGCGGATGGCGTTGGGCAACGACGTAATGCGGGCGAATACATCCGGCTGCTGTCGTTTGATTCGGCGCAGCAAGTCTTCCGCCTCCTGCACCTCAAGGTCAACACTTGCCTCCAGCGCGTCTTCTATTGCTTCGAGCTTCTTTCCATCGCCTTCATAAATTGCATACATGGCGTCGGCGTTCAAACGCTCGTCAGGCTCAAGAATGGCCGCGTCTTCCCCGATGGTTTGGTGAATGTCCGCAATGCGCTCGCGCAAAATTGCCTGAATGCCCAAATGCTTTTCGAGTTCCTGTTCGGGCAGGAAATTGAAGGCGTAAATCTCCTTGTGTGGTGAATTGATGCGGTCAATGCGCCCGAAGCGTTGAATCAAACGCACAGGGTTGAAGTGCAAATCGTAATTCAGGATGAGAGCGGCGTCTTGCAGGTTCAGGCCTTCGCTCAATACATCTGTCGCAACGAGAATGTGAATCGGGTTCTTGACCGGGGCTTTCGCTTCATTGGCAAGCGGCGCAAACCGGCTGACCAGTGTTTGCAAATCATCGCGGGAACTATCCGCGTATTCAATGGTTTCAGGCGGTCGAACCTTCGCGCCGCGCAATTGCTCCGTAATGTATTGGGTGGTGTCCACGTATTGGCTGAAAATGAGAAGCTTGTGGGTGCGCAACAACGGCTCTTCGTCCAGCCATTTCAGAAGTCGCTGGAGTTTGGCGTCGTTTTCGGGAGTAATCGGCGCGGCGTGCTCGGCCATCACCTTCAACGTGGCCAGGTCGGATTCCACGTCCCGGCGCAGATCGGTCGCCCGAAAGTCGTTGGGATCGTATTTCTCCGCGAGCTTTTCCAGTTGCGCGCGCAAGTCAGCGTTTTCGGCGTCGCCTTCTTCAACGCCCTTGAGCAAATCCTCAACCTTGTCGCCTGCGATGATTGCGCCGTCGTCCAAGCCGTTGAGGAAAATTCTGTGGCGCTCAATCATTCTCGCAACAGTTTCGCGGAAGGCAACAACGCTCGACTCAAGCCGTTTGAACAGCAGCGTCCGCATAAGGCCGTGAAGCCGCTGACCGGCACGGGCCAAATCGTTGTAAGGCTCAACATCTTTTTTGTCAGGGACAACGTAGAGGTGCAAGCCGTACCGGGCGTAAATCAGGCCGGTGGTTTTCTTCCTGGCCGGATCTGGCGGCTCAATCAAATCTCGCAGCCGCTTGTAAAAGCCGCCGTAAGTTTTTTCGATGCTGTAGTCAATCGTTCGGAGAACACGGTTCGGGAAACGCACAGGCCGCCCGTCCACTTTGGCGTCCGGCCAATGCTCCCGGATGTGTTTCCGCGTCCGGCGGATGAGAAAATGTTGCAACAGCGGCGGCAACGGGCGTTCATCGTTTTCGACCAGTTTAAAGTATTTGGTCAGCGAACGCGGCTCGACGCCCAAGTCAATTTTATCATCGGCATTGAACAGGCGAATTTGGTTGAGAATATCGCGGGCGCGGCTGTTGCGCGGCGTGGCGGTCAACAGAATCACCGGCACCCCAAGGGCGTGAAGAAACTGGTGCAGCCTGTCGTAGCGCAATGCATCGCTGTGGCGCAAGTTGTGCGACTCATCCAAAAGCACAATCTGCTTATTTTGATAGCATTCCTCCTCGAAGGCGAAATTTGGCTGGCTCAATTTTCCCAAACTCAGAACTTCCGCACCAAGATCGTAACGGTCAACAAAGCGATCACGCCACATTTTGACCAGCGGCTTGGGGCAAATGATGAGGGCGCGCTGGCGCTCACGGACTTTGAGCCACTTGAGCAAGGCAGCGGCCACAAATGATTTGCCCAGGCCCACAACGTCGCTGATGAAAACACCGTTTCGCAGTTTCAGGATGCGGATAGAGCTTTTGACCGCAGCCCATTGGAAATCGGCCAAGGGGGGGAAATCGGCGGGCATGGGCACGTCCGGCTCCTCCAGCCGGTCTTTGGTCAGATGATACAGGACTTTGAGGTAAAGCTCGTAAGGCGTGATGGACTCGTCGAGCGCCCAAGACCCCTGTAATTGGGTCATTAATTCCGCTGAGAAAGGTTCCGCCTCAGCCCACAGTTTATCGAACCATCCCCGCAATTGTTCGTGGTTGGAGTTGCCATGAACGACGACGTTTAACTCCGTGTTGTCTTGCAGCCCGGCGAGCGAGAGATTGGAACTGCCAACGATGGCGATGCCATGCTCGTACAGTGTCGCCGGGTAGTCAAAAATATAGGCCTTGGCGTGGAGCCGGCCGCGCGTGTAAACCTTGACCTTGAAGCGGTCGTTTGCGATGAGCCGCACCAACTGCTCAATCAATGCCTGGTCTTCGTAGGTTTGATCCAGCCGTTCCAGCCGTTCGCGGATTCTCTGAACCCCTTCGGCAACCAGCTTGCCCCGCTGCTGGCTGTTGAGGAATTGGCCCTCGCGCTGTTTCGCTATAATTGCCTCCCGCGAGGCATGGCCTTCGGCCAGTTGCTCAACGGTCGAGCGGTCTGACGTGTTGCCAATCAGCAGCCGCAACTCCTGGATTTTTTCCAATTGCGGCGCGATTGCCTTAAAGCCGCTGAGAAAAAAATACCCGACCGCGAAATGGGCGCGCTCCGATTGGTCGAGAAGGGGGCGAACGGCGTCACCGAGGAAAACACCCTGGTTGTCAATAATGTCGTGAGGCATTGTAAAACCGTTTTTCCATACGTGTTGCGCAAAGAGCGTAGTTCTTGGAGAGTTTTAAGCAATCCAATAACGCACCATAGTCCGGATGTTCACGGTATGGTCTCTAACGTCTGGCGGGCTTTTTGGAAGACGGACTGCGGTGTGATCGAATGGAGGCAGGCCAGGGGATCGCGGTAATAACATTTTTGCGTCAGGCACGGGACGCAGGGCAGGGCCTTGTTCTGCAATACGTTGCCAAGTTGCCCATACGGCCCTGTGCTTAATGGATCGGTCGGGCCGAAAAGGGCGATGACGGGACGGCCCAACGCGGCGGCAACATGCATCGGGCCGGTGTCGTTGGTGATGACTAATTGGCTCAGACGAATGCATTCGATCATTTCGGCGAGCGAGGTTCGGCCAGCCAGGTTTATACAGCGTTCGGGGGCCGCTTCCGCTATCGTTTCGCCGAGGGCGCGCTCGATTTTGCTGCCGAGGATGGCGAAGTTTACGTCCGGGTTCTGGCGGATCAGTTTGACCAAATGAACCCAGTATGGGACGGGCCAGCGTTTGTTGTCCCAACGGCCGCCCGGCAGCAGGGCCACCCAACGCGTGCCGGCCGGATGCCAATTCTGTTCGACTTGCGCGGCAATTTCCGGGCGGGGCGGCAGCCACTCGAAATCCCGATGCACCGGCACGCCGAGCAGCGGCAGGACGGCCAGATAACGATCGACGGCATGCATGTGCGCGGGCGCGCGCGGCGGGGTCAGGTCGTACAAGGCCCGCGCGCCGTCGCGGGAGCCTTCGCGCAGGTTGTCCAGGCCGACGGTCAAGCCGGCGTTGGCCAGCCAGGCGAAGAAGCTGCTGCGAGCCAATCCTTGCAGGTCAATGGCCCAGTCAAAGCGGTGCTGGCGCATCGTGCGCACACTCGCGGCAATCTCCGGCCAGTGACGCGGCGCAGCCCAGCGTTTGCGGTGGAAGGGAATAATGCCCGCCAGGTCAGGGTCCTTTTCCAGCAGCGGCAACAGGGCGGCATCGAGCCACCAGTAAATTTCGCCTTTGGGAAAATGGCGCTTGAGCAACCGCAGAACCGGCAACGCGTGGATGACGTCACCCAGGGAACTGGGTTTGAGGATCAGGATTTTCAAAGCCTAATGTGCTGTCACAGAAATGCCTTTACAACGAACCCCTCTCCCTGGCCTCTCCCCGCTTTGCGGGGAGAGGGTGACATGGGAGGAATGGGACGCATGGGAGCTGGCCCTGATTATTTTCCGACGGCGAGCCGTTCCGCCAGCCGCGCGGGCAGGCCCGCGGCAAGAATTTTCTTCTGGGCGGCGGGAATATCATAGTCCAACCGGCGCAGCTCGATCGAGCCTTCGGTCATGTCATAAACCACGTAGGACGCCCTGGGGTTGCCATCGCGGGGCTGTCCCACCGCGCCGACGTTGACAAAATACTTCCGGCCGGCCTCGACGCGGAACTTGGAGTAAGTGCCGCCCTTCACAACACTGTCACGAATAAAAGCGACGGGGACATGGGTGTGGCCAAAGAAGCAAACGGGCGTGTTTTGATAAGTGAAACTGGCGGCGGCGGCCAGCTTCTCGAAGACATACCCCCAACGCTGGGGGCCATCCAAAGTGGCGTGGACAATGGTAAAGTTGGAAAGAAGGCGGACGTACTTGAGGTCATTGAGCCATTTTTTATCCTCGGCGTTCAATTGCTTGCGGGTCCAATTGACGGCTTCGGCGGCGTGGGGGTTGAAACCTTCCAGAGGCTCATCGGTGGAACAATATTCGTCGTGGTTGCCTTTGATGGTGGGAATGTTCATGGACCGGACGATGTCCAGGCATTCCTTGGGATTGGCATTATAGCCCACCACATCACCCAGGCAGGTGATATGGGTGCATTTCTGTTTCTCGATATCCTGCAAAACCACCTGGAACGCTTCCAGATTGGCGTGGATATCGGCAATAATGGCGTACTTCATCTTTAACAACCCCAGTCTAATCTAATGCGTGATCTCAAAGCCACGAAATTCGTTTTTTGCCTCGGACCAGCGGGTCTGTTCCTGGCGTATAAAACGCCCGACATCCGAGTCGCGAATGGCCGTAAGGAAGGCTTCCAATTCCTCTTTCGCGCTTTCGGCCACCAATTCCACCCGTCCATCGGGCAGATTGCGGACCGTCCCGGTCACCTCGAAACTGGTGGTCAGGATCTTCACCGCATAACGAAACCCGATCCCTTGAACATGACCGGAATAAACATTCGTCACACGTTCTCGTTTCATGGCCCATTCCGAAAAGATGAATAAAGCCAAAGCCGACCGTATTGTGCAAGGACTTAAATGACGCACTTAAATGACGCAAGAGACGAAAGGGGCGCCTCGTCACTGTGCGTCCGCGGCAAGCACGGGAAGCTCAATCGAGCTTGGGTTTTGCGGCGTATGCCAGATGCGCTGAGTGGCTTTGACGAAGTTCTCGGGTTTGGCGAACATGATGTTCGGGACGTAAGTTTGCGGGTTGCGGTCGTAAAGCGGGAACCAGGTGGATTGAACCTGCACCATAATCCGGTGGCCCGGCAGGAACATGTGGCTCACGTTGGGCAACCGGAGACGGTAGGGCAGAACCTTCCCGGGTTTGACGGGCTGCGGGTTTGCCGGGTCCTGCCAGTAACGGCCGCGCAGGATGTCGGCCGAGAGCATCTGCTGGTAACCACCGAGTTTAGGGTGGTCGGGGACTTCTTCGGGCCAGACGTCTATGATTTTCACCACCCAATCGGAATCGGTTCCGCTGGTGGACGCATACAAGCGGGCAATTGGCTCGCCGGCAACTCGCAGTGGCTTTTCAAAAGGTGCGGTCTCATAGACCAGAACGTCCGGGCGGGAAGCGGCGTTGCGCTGGTCATCAACGAGCCATTCACTCCAGGTCGGGTCTGAGGATAGCGTCGGCCGTTGCCGGTACGGAACCGGTTTTGCAGGGTCGGAGACATACTCGTCGTATTCCATCCTGGACGAGACGGGCTGCTCGAACCCGAGGCGGCCACCGGGAAGGAGAAAGAGATTGCGCGCGTGCTCCGGGCACCCTTCGGCGCAGGAGCGGGGCCAGGCGTCGTAGCGATGCCACTGGTTGGCGCCTGTTTCGTACACAAGCGCGCGCGGCGTGTCCGGCATCGGGGCATCCTTCAGGTAATGGTCCAGGAAGGGCTGCATCACCGTGCGCCGAAACCAGGTCGCCGTGTCGCCTTCGAATTGAATCTCACCGATGCCGCGGCCTTCGCGCCGACCCTGTCCGTGGTTCCAGGGTCCCAGGACGAGATGCACGAACTGGCCGGCGGGATCCTTGCCTGCCAGGGCCTTGTAAAGCGCAGGGCCGCCATAGATATCCTCCTGGTCGAAAAGCCCGGAGACGATCAGCATGGGCACGCGCAGCGGCTCTTTGGCGAGCAGCTTGTCCACCGCCTGGTCCTGCCAGAACAAATCGTAGGCGGGATGGTCCGCGAGGGCGCGCCAGAAGCCGAGTTGTTCAAGGCCGCGGGATGCGGCCATGGCGCCCGCGGAGCCGGCTCTCAGGTATTCATCATAAGACTCGTGAACGCCGGACCACCAATTCTCGTCATTCGAGCGCGTCGCCTCCTGCCCATAAAAGTAGGCGAGCGTCCCGTCCTGCCGAAAGGCGCCGTTGTGGAACCAGTCGTCCCCGATCCAGCCGTCAATCATTGGCGCGAAAGGCACCGCAACCTTCAGCGCCGGGTGGGGATGCACCGTGGATATGACTGTGGTGAAGCCCTCGTAAGAGCCGCCAATCGTGCCGACGCGTCCGTTGGACTCGGGCACGTGCTTCACCAACCAGTCGATCGTGTCGTAAGCATCGGTGGCGTGGTCAACCTGGGTGGGGTTGAGCGGACCCTTGAGCGGGCGGGTCATCACATAATCGCCTTCGGACCCGTATTTGCCGCGCACGTCCTGATAGGCAATGATGTAGCCGGCGGCCACCGCGGTGTCGTCCATTTGCGGAACCGCCGCGGCCAGATGCGGACTGTTAAAGCGCAACACCTTCTCAGACGCGTTGTAGGGCGTGCGGGTGAGCAGAATCGGTGCCTGGCTGGCGCCTTTTGGCACGAGGATGAAAGTCCTCAGCTTCACGCCGTCACGCATGGGGATCATTTCCTTGCGCTTCACGTAGTCGAAGGAGTCGGTGACGGGCTTGAATGACTTTGGCGTGTCGCTGGGCAGATTTGTCGCAATTTCATCGGCGCGCGCGGCGTCGGGGCAGGGGATGAGGCAGGCCATGGCGAGGGCGGCCAAGATTGCGAACCGGCGGAATACCGCCAAATCCATTTTGTGATTGCCGGTTTTTTTCAGGCTTTGCCTCTCGTTCGTCATCCCGCCGAAAGTAACGCCAGGGACGAGAAAAAGGCAAATCACCTTTTTGCATGGGTATTGACTATTTGGGAAGACGCGACCAGCATGGGGGCATGAAGAGATTGGCAGTTGTCGCTGCTGCGCTGCTGGCCCTGGCGGGCGCGTGGACGCAATGCTTCGCCCAAGACGGCGCCCCTCCGCCTGCGCCGGGCGCGGCGGCGTGGTCGAGCACGGACTTGGACCAGATGCTGGGACCCATCGCGCTTTACCCCGATCCACTCATTGGCCTCATTCTGCCCGCGGCGACTGTGCCGTCGCAAATCGTGCTGGCGAACCGGTATGTGAGCGAAGGCGGCGATCCGAACCAGATCGCGGAGCAGCCGTTGGACCCGAGCGTGCAGGGATTGGCGCATTACCCGACTGTCCTGAAGTGGATGGATGACAATCTGGCCTGGACGACAGAGCTTGGAGAAGCCTTCGCCAACCAGCAATCCGATGTGATGGATTCCATTCAGCGCCTGCGGGCCAAGGCCCAGGCTTTGGGGAATCTGCAAAGCACTCCGCAGGAAAATGTGCAGAGCGATGACGGCACCATCGACATCACCCCGGCTGATCCGGACGATATTTATGTGCCGGATTATCAGCCGGACCAAATCTATTATCAACCGGGCGTGTATTGCAGCTTCGGGATCGGTTTTCCCATCGGAGTGTGGTTGGGCTTCGATTGGGATTGGCGGCACCATCATTTGATCAGTTGGGGCCCGGGCCATTTGCGCCCGCCAGATTGGTGGCGGCGCGCACCGGGGGCGCGGCGCAAGGAATTCCCCACCCAAGATTCGGGTCTGTGGCGGCCCAAGACGCACGCGGCTTCGGTCATCGTGGCGGGCGGAGATCGCGGCTATGAAAATCGCCCGGTTTCCCGTGCCTATGCGGTGCCCAGACTCCCTGCGCCACGCGAAGCTCCCCGGCCCGCCACGCGTCCCGCGGCGGCGCCTCGGGTGAGTGTAACTACAATCGGCCGGGCACCGGAAGTGAATCGTGCTCCGGCGGTGAGCCGCGCGCCGGAAGTGAGCCGTGCTCCGGCAGTGTCGCGCCCGATCCAGAGAAGCGAACCGTCTGAAAGCGTGTTTGGCGGCTCACAAAGTTCGCGTGAAGTCCGTGAATCCAGTTCCCGCGGTCAGGAGAGCCGGGGGAGCAGCAGTGCCGAGTCGTCCCGATCCGGAGGGTCTTCGGGCCGGCGTTGAGACTTAATATGAAATCCCTTGTTTTGAAATTCGTCCGTTGTGCCTGCGTGTTCGGGGCGCTGATGTCCGGCCTGGCAACGCCGCGGCAGATATTTGCCGCGCAGGAGGAGCGATTCGCCACGCCGGAAGAGGCCGTGAAGGCTTTGACGGCCGCGGCCGGGACCAAGGATACCAATGCGCTGGACGCGATTTTCGGGGCGGAGCTGCGCGGTCTTGTTTCGGCGGACGCCGTTCAGGCCAGCAACGGGTTTGTAATTTTTGCGCGGCGGATATCTGAGAAGGTGGCGTTGGCGCGGGTGTCGGATGACAGGGTGACTTTGGATATCGGCAATGATGCGTGGCCGTTTCCGATTCCGCTGGTGCAACGGGATGGCCAATGGTCGTTCGATACCCAAGCTGGCAGGGAGGAAATACTCAATCGCCGGATTGGCATGAACGAGTTGGGGACGATTCGCGTTTGCCAGGCATACGTCGAGGCCCAGCGCGAGTATGCCGGCAAAGATCGCAACGGCGATGGAGTGCTGCAATACGCCCAATACTTGCGGAGCAACCCCGGCCAGCATGACGGCCTTTACTGGCACGCGGCGGAGGGGGACGAGGCCAGTCCGTTCGGGCCGCTGATTGCGGAAGCGCAGGGCGAAGGCTATCGCAAAGAAACCAAGATCATGACCGGGGACCAGACGCCTTACCACGGCTATTATTTCAAAATACTAACGCGCCAAGGACCGCACGCCGGCGGCGGCAAATACAACTATATTATCAATGGCCGCATGATCGCCGGTTTCGCGCTGGTAGCGTGGCCGGCGCAATGGGGCAACTCGGGAATCATGACTTTCATCGTCAATCAGCAGGGCAAGATCTATGAAAAAGACCTTGGGCCAAAGACGGCCAAGGCCGCCCGGGCGATGACCACTTACGACCCTGATCCGGCTTGGAAGTTGACGCGGGAGCCTTGAAACTCCCCTGCTTGCGCCGCGCCTGGCTCTGCCCTACCTTTCTTGCGGATGCCGACATTGCTCGAAAAAATCCAGGCCAGCGCCGCCGCGCGCCTGACCCTGCCCGCACAAACCCATCCCCGCGAGGAATTGGCGCGCTTCAAGAACTTTCTCAAGGTCGAAACGCACCGCCTGAAAATTGTGCATCGGGGCGGGGGCGAAGGCCGCGTGATTTGCCAGGCCCGCTCGGCGATTATTGACTTGTTGCTGCGCCACATATTGGAAGGAGTGAAAAACGCGGCGCCGCCGCCGGACAAAACGACGTGGCCTGTTTTCGCGCTGGTGGCCACGGGCGGCTATGGCCGCGCCGAACTGAATCCGCAGAGTGACATCGACATCATGTTCCTGCACGAAAGCGACATGGTGTCCCAGGGCAAGGCCCGTCCGGCGCTGGCCGCCCTGGTTGATGGTTTGCTCTACACACTGTGGGATTTGGGATTCAAGGTGGGGCACGCGGTCCGATCCGTGGAGGATTGCGTCAGGGTCGCCAACAACGATATGCAGTCCAAAACGTCTCTGATCGAAGCCCGGCTCATCACTGGAGATGAAGGGCTTTTTGACCGTTTCCAGCGCAACCTTTTGGCCAGGTGCGTCATCGGGTATGAGAACGATTACATCAGCGCGCGGTTGCAGGACCAGGCGGCGCGCCGGGCCAAATTCGGCAATTCCGCCTGCATGCAGGAGCCCAACATCAAGAACGGCTCGGGCGGCTTGCGCGATTACCAAAACCTGCTTTGGATGGCCTACTTCAAACATCGCACCCGCACGTTGGCTGAATTGGAAAACAAGAGCATGATCAGCGCCAGCGAGCGCAAGCAACTGGAAAACGCCTACAGTTTTCTGCTCCGCGTCCGCACGGAGTTGCAGTATTATTTGAATCGCGCCTCCGATATCCTGGCCAAAAGCCTGCAACCGTCCATCGCCCTGAACCTGGGCTGGCAGGAGCGCTCCCCCGGCAAGCGGTTGGAACTCTTCATGGGCGATTTTTACACCCACAGCCGCAACATTGATTTGATCACCCGCACGGTCGAACAACGGCTGGCCCTGTTTCCGCCCCCGCCCCAAAGCCTGCTTTCCTTGCGCAGGATTTTTCGGGCCAAATCCGCCCGCAAGAGCGAGCCGTCGGTCGATGGCTTGAACTTCATCGACGGCGAAATCCGGCCCGTGACATCGACTATTTTCCGGGACAGCCCGAAGCGGCTCATGCGAGTCTTTCTGCACGCCCAGCAGCGGGGACTCAAGTTGCATCCGGACCTGGCCCAGCTCATCCGCAACCAATTGTCGCTGGTGGACAACGCCTTTTTGCGCGATCCGCATGTGCGTGAAACCTTTTTGGAAATCCTCGACCAGCGCGGCAACGTCGCCCCGGTTCTGCGCATGATGCACGAAGTCGGGTTCCTGGGGAAATTCCTGCCCGAATTCGGGCGGCTGACCTGCCTGGTGCAACATGAGTTTTACCATCAATACACGGCGGACGAACACACCCTCTTCTGCATTGCAAAACTGGACCAGGTTTGGAACGCCAAAAAGCCGCCCTTCAACGCTTATGCGGAAATGTTTCACAGCGTCGAAAACCCGTTTGTTCTTTACCTGGCGTTGCTCCTGCACGACGCGGGCAAGGCCTTTCGCACCGGCCATCATGAACAAATCGGGGGCAAGGTCGCCCTGAGCGTGTCGCGCCGGCTCGGTCTGGATGGCGCCAAAACGCACACCCTGCGCCTGGTCATCGAGAACCATTTGGCCATGGCCCAGATCTCGCAACGCCGCGACCTGGATGATCCCACGGTCATCAACGCGCTGGCCCGCCGGATTCAGAGCGTGGAAAACCTGGTTTTGCTCACCCTGCACACCTTCGCCGACTCGATGGGAACGAGCGATCAACTGTGGAATGGTTTCAAAGACGCCGTGTTGTGGCGGCTGTATGAAAAGACCCGCCGCGTGTTGACCGGCGGCACTGAATTTCTTCTGGCCGAAGCGCGCCAGCGCGAATTGCTGGCCGAGGAAGTCCAGCGTCTGGCCCCGCACACATTTGATCCGGCGGAAATCCAGGCCCATTTTAACAACGTCCCCGCCCGCTATCTCCAAATCAGCGACGCCCGGGAAATTCTGCGGGACGTCACCCACGTTCATCGTTTTATCCGTTTGCAATTGTCCGAAAGCGAAGACAACGCGCTGGCGCCCGTCATTTCCTGGCACAATGAACCCGATCGCGGTTATACCGTCGTCATCGTATGCACTTGGGACCGGGACCGTCTATTCAGCCAGATCACCGGCTGCCTGACCGCGGCGGGCCTGAACATTTTGAGCGCCGAAATCCTGACCCGTTACGACGGCGTCATTCTGGACACGTTTTGGGTGACGGACGCCCGAACCGGGCTTCTGGCCAATCGCGAAGAACGGGAGACATTTGAAAACCTCACGCACAAGGTGCTGACGGGCGCAACGATCGACCTGGCCGCGTTGATCGCCAAAACCAAAACCGCCCCGTCGCCTTACAAATCGATCGACGGCGAACGCATCCCGACCGTCATTTCCCTGGACAACGCCACCTCCGACACTCGAACTATTATTGACATTCAAACCGAGGACCGGCCGGGATTGTTGTACGATATTTCACGGACGCTGGCCGGGTTGAACGTCAACGTCTATCTGGCGAAAATATCGACGGAAAAAGGCGCGGCCATCGACAGTTTTTACGTGACCGAGCACAACGGCGCGAAAATCCTCGCTCCCGAGCGCGATAAAGCGATCCAGCAAAAACTGCGTCACGCCGTCCAGCATGGGATATAGCCTCCAAGGGCTCCCACTTCCAATCGGTCACCCGGACGGGCCGTGTTCCTGAAGACTCATCGGGTGCGCAAGGATGGCAGGGAGTATGCTTATTCGTCGGCGGGGGATCCGAATCGGGCGGCGGGGGCGCAAAAACCCCTAAAGCGCATCCTGCATCCTGCCGATGGCATAGTAGTGCGGATGATAATCAGCCAATTAGATGGACATTAATCCTGAATCAAATCGCCGGATCCTCGTCATTGACGACAACAAAGCGATCCATGCGGATATTCGCAAAATACTCCTTCCCACCCAGGGCGGGCGGGATGATTTGTGCGCCACCGAGGCGGCGTTATTCGGCAATACCGAAACACGGTCCCGGCTGCCGCAGTTTGAAATTGAGTCGGCCTATCAAGGAAAGGAAGGATTCGAGTTAATCGAAAAGAGCCTTGCCGAAAACCGTCCTTATGCCATGGCTTTTGTGGATGTGCGCATGCCGCCGGGCTGGGATGGAGTCGAGACCACGGCCACGATTTGGCAAAAGTATCCCGACCTGCAAGTGGTCATTTGCACCGCCTTCTCTGATTATTCGTGGGAACAGATGTTACAGAAATTGGGCTACTCTGACCGGCTGGTCATCCTCAAAAAGCCATTCGACTGCATCGAAGTGCTGCAATTGGCCATCTTGATGACGGAAAAATGGCGCCTCTATCAGCAGGCCAAACTTCGCTTGAGCGACCTTGAGAGAATGGTCCTGGAACGGACGGCCGCCCTTGAAGCGACCAACTCCAAACTGGCGGAGGCGAACCACCAACTCATTGTGGCCACGGAAAAAACCCAGAAATTGGCCCAGACCGCCCTGATGGCCAGCAAGGCCAAAGGCGACTTTCTGGCCAATATGAGCCACGAAATCCGCACTCCCATGAACGGCGTCCTGGGCATGGTGGATTTGCTGCTCCAAACCGACATGACGCCCGAACAGCATGAATCCTGCAAGATCATCAAAACCAGCGCCGATGCGTTGCTGTGCATCATCAACGACATTCTTGATTTTTCAAAGATCGAAGCCGGCAAGATGAGTGTCGAAAAAGTGGATTTCGACCTCTATGACACCGTCACTGGCGCCGTCCAACTTCTTGCCCCGCAGGCTCAAGCCAAAAGCATTGACCTGACCTATGTCATCGATCAGGGCCTTGGCCCCACCCTGGTTGGCGATCCCATACGAATCCGGCAGATCCTGCTCAATCTCCTGAACAACGCCGTCAAATTTACCGGGAAGGGCAAAGTGCATCTTGAGGTCAGTCGTCTCGGTGAGACAAACGAAGAAGTCCAACTCCGCTTCGCCGTCACCGATACCGGCATCGGTCTTTCCGAGGAAGACCAAAAAAAATTATTTCTATCCTTCAGCCAGGCGGACACATCAATGACGCGCCGATTCGGCGGGACCGGCCTGGGATTGGCCATTTGCCGCAAGCTTGTGGAAATGATGGGCGGGTCCATCCACGTTGCCAGCAGCCCGGGAAAAGGCTCCACCTTCTCGCTCACAATGAAACTTGGGAAATCAAATGGCGCCTGCCGCCCCACCGACCAGACCACTGTTCCTGGGAGCGGATCGGCGGCCCTGCCGGAATCTTCCGGCAACGTCGCGGAATCCCCGGCCATTGCGCCCAACGACTCCCGCATTCTGCTGGCGGAAGACAACCTCATCAACCAGATCGTGGCGGTAAAGCAACTGGAAAAGCTCGGCTACAAAGTGGAAACCGCCAGCAACGGACTCGATGCGGTCGAAGCGCACAGGCAACGCAATTATCAAGTCATCTTTATGGATTGCCAGATGCCGGAGATGGACGGCTACGAAGCCACCAAAAAAATTCGCCAGATGGAATCAGAGCAGAACCTGGAGCCGGTTCGGATCATCGCCATGACAGCCAATGCCATGGAAGGCGATGCCGAACTGTGCCTGGCCACAGGGATGGACGATTACATCGCCAAGCCGGTGGACCACAACAAATTGATCGCTGCTCTGAAAAGGGCTGGGACCGGCGGCAAGGTTAAAGCCCCGCGCCCCGCTTCCCCTGTTCACTCGTAGCAAGTTGTATTCATCCAACTCTATTGCCTGAAGATAACATGGGGTTAATGGTATTGTCACATCCTACGGCACGTTCCCTTGCCGTAAAAGAGATTCCGGCCAAGCTATCAGATCAAGCAGGGTAATGTTACAAACGGTATAAAATAAATGTTAAAAAAATGTTACAAAGGGTGTTGACACATTCGGCCCGGCTGGTTTATTACTCACCCATCATGTCAAATATCAAAGACCTTAATGTGGCTCAATTGAAGCGAGCCGTTGAAATCATGGAAGAAATTGAAAGCCTGCAGGCGCAACTCGCGTCCATAGGCGGCAGAAGGGCCGGCCGGCCGGCCGGGACCAAGGGGGGGAAGCGCCGGAAGCGCCGCATGTCGGCCGCGGGCCGCGCGCGAATCGCCGCCGCTGCCAGGGCAAGATGGGCCAAATTCCGCCGCAGAGCCACTGCGGCACGACCCGCCAAAGCAGCGAAGAAGAGGAAGCGCTTCAGCGCCGCCGCCAGGGCCAAATTGAGCGCGGCCGCCAAGGCCCGCTGGGCCAAGGCCAAAGCCGCCGGAAAAAGCGCGCTTTAGAATCTCATCCGGCAGCTTCAGCACATAAAGCCGGGCCGTCAGGAGTTTCACGAAAACCTCGTGTAACTCCTGCGGCGTTGTTTACTCGCGGCTACCGCGCCTGTCACTATGGCTGCTTTGGGCTGATGACTGAATCAATGACGCCCTTTTCAAATTCATCCCATGTGGGCGACATTCCGCGAAGTTTGCCCACAATTTTTGCAAACGTTTCGATGACATAATCCATATCCTCTTCGGTGTTATCTTTGCCGGGTGACATGATAATGGCGCCTTGGGCCAGCGCGTGAGACAAACCAATGGCGCTGAGAACATGGGAGATTTTGAGGGACTTGCTGACGCAATTGGTCGCGCCGGCCACCGCGATGCCGTGCATGTCGCACAATAATACCTGGCTTTCGCTTTCGATGAACTCAGCGGAAATATTCAGGTTCGTCGGAAGACGCCTGGGTCCCGGCTCGGGTCCGTTCAGTTGCAGGCAGGGAATCCGGGCCTTGAGTCCGTTCCAAAGCCGCTTTTGCAAACGGAGGCAATGCGCGCTCCATCGCGCCCCATCGCGCAAGGCAATTTCCGCCGCGACGCCGGCGCCGACAATGGCCGGCACATTTTCAATTCCAGCGCGCCAGCCGTTTTCCTGCCCCCCGCCGTGAAGGAGGCTGGACAGGCGCGCCCGCCGGTTGCGGTAGAGCACGCCGACGCCCTTGGGTCCGTGGAAACGATGGGGCGAAAACGAAAGAAGGTTCGCGCCCAATTCCTTGACGCGGATGGGCAGCCACCCGGCGCCAGCCTCGGCATCGACATAAAAGGCGATGCCTTCCCGGCTGGCCACTTCGCTGATTTCCCGGATGGGTTCAATCGTGCCGATGTCATGATTGACCTGGTGAACGGCGATTAAAATAGTCTTGTCAGTAATCGCGGCCCGCACGTCCGCCGGGTCAATGAACCCCTGGTGATCGACTTTGACGCGAGTGGAGGTGAAGCCGTGTTTCTCCAAAAACTCCACGGAGTGAATCACCGCCGGATGCTCGGTCTGGCTGATGACGATATGATTGCCCCGGCGCTGGCTGGCGAAAGCCGCTCCTTTGACCGCCAGATTGGCCGATTCCGTGCCATCGGAGGTGAAAATGATCTCTTCGGGCGATTCGGCATGGATCAACGCGGCGATTTGGGCGTGGGCGGCGGCCACGGCCTCGCGCGCCCGCACGCCGTATTGATGCAAGGAGGAAGGATTACCAAAGGCATCGGCAAAGAAGGGCCGCATGGCTTCGAACACCTCCGGCAAAACGGGGGTGGCGGATTGGTGGTCGAGATAAACCTGTCGCATTTCGATCTGTCCAAAGGGTAAGCCGCCGCCGGCCCGGGGTCAATGCCGCCCGGTGCAGCCCTTAGTTGGCGTGGCGCTTTTGGCCGCGTGTCAATTCGATTGTCTTCTGCCGCCGGATCAAATCGACCAAAGTCGTGCGCAACAGGACATCCTTCACGCCGTCCTGGGCTTGCTCGAATAGTCCGCAGAGAGCGCAGCCGCCGGCGTGTTCACAATCGGGTTTGAGTTGTTTGCAACGTTGGAACACTATCTTTCCCTCGATGGCTTCAATGATTTCCAGAATGGAAACTTGCGCGGGGTCCTTCACCAGCACAAATCCGCCCCCCGCCCCCCGAATGGACCGGACCAGCCCGGCTTTGACCAGGTTTTGAAAAATCTTGGCCAGGAAACTCTTCGGAATCCGCTCCGCCCGGCTGACCTCGTTAATCATGGCCATCTGCCCCGGACTGCGCCGGGCCAGGTTCAACAATCCCAAAACCCCATACTCACCTGCGCGCGTGATTTGCATCGGAAAATGAAATTCGGACAAAGTTCATCCTATAACTATATAGGAGCGCCGAACGGTGTCAAATCTGGGATATAACAACTCATCCGCCGTCCGGACGGGGGATTACGATTTTTTGGCCGACTCGAAGGCGGTTCCAGTCCACGCTGGGATTTGCCTCTTTCGCCTGCTTCAGGGTGATGGTTTTCATCCCTTTGCTTTTGAAGTCCGCGTTATAGGCTTTGACTATCAGATCGAGCCTGTCGCCATCCTGGATGGTGTAGAGGTAGCCTTTGTCTGATGCGGGTGGTTCCGCAGGGGAGGAAGGTTTTGCTCCGGAGGTATGGACGGGTTTGGGAACTGAGCCTAGAGATCGTTCCAGTTCACCGATTGATTTGCGGATTTCCTCTGAAATGGCCTCCTTGTCTGCCTGGCGTTTCTTGTCCACTTCCTGGATGGTTTCCGCCAGACGTTTGAGATCATCTTGAATTCCTGAATTGTCGGCGGGACGGGCCTGGGCCGCGCGCAAGGTCTGAATCTCCGCCTCCATGGCGATGATTTTGGCGTGAAGAGCCTCGTTGTCCGACTGGACGGCTTGGAGGTCGGCGGCCAATCGTTTGTAGCGCTCCTCCGCGTCCTCCTTTGCGGCGATGGTGGCTGCGGTGCTGGCCGGGGCGCTGGCCGGGGTGCCGGCGGCGTCCTGGGCGGCGACGGGCAGGCGCAGCAAAAAAATGGGAAGGGCAAATATAATGAAAGATCGTTTCATGCAGGCGAAAATAGGAGCGCCGCCGCGCAAGTTCAAGGTTCAAAGTGGGGAGAAGTTTGCGCTTTGAACTTTCCAGTTTGAACTTATTTTCATGGGCGTGACGATTTTGGAAGTCATTCAACGCAGCGCCGATTTTTTGGGCAGGAGAGGCGTGGGCGCGCCGCGCCTGCAAGTCGAATTGCTGCTGGCCCATGTTTTGAAAATGCCGCGCATGAATTTGTATTTGAATTTCGAGCGGGCGCTGTCCGCGCCGGAAGTGGAAATATTGCGCGAATTGGTGCGCCGGCGCGGCCAGCGCGAGCCATTGCAGTATATTGTCGGCTCGGTTTCCTTTTGCGGTTTGGAATTGACCGTCAGCCGGCATGTCCTGGTGCCGCGGCCGGAAACCGAGTTGCTGGCCGAGCGGGCCTGGAATTTTCTCAGGGAACTGCCCCCCGACTGCCAGGCCCGGGCGCTGGATCTGGGCACGGGCAGCGGTTGCCTGGCCATTGCGCTGGCCGCCCATGCGCCCCGGGCGCGGGTGGATGCCACGGATCTTTCCGGCGACGCTTTGAGCACGGCCCGCCAAAACGCCGCGCGGCACCAGGTGGCGGAGCGGATTGAATTTCATCAGGGCGACGGCTTCGCCGCCCTGGGGCGGGAGAGGTGTTTTGATCTGATTGTTTCCAATCCGCCCTATGTGGCGACGGCGGACATCCAGACGTTGGAACCCGAGGTGCGTGACTATGAGCCGCGAGTGGCGCTGGACGGGGGACCGGACGGGCTGGACTTTTACCGGCGGATCGCGGCTGAAGCGGGCGCGTTCCTCCGGCCCGGGGGACGTGCCATGCTGGAATTGAATGACAACGGCGCCCAACGCGTGGGCAGAATCTTTGAGCAGGAAGGGTGGAAGGTTGAAGCCATCGAGCCGGATTACAATCAGTTTCAGAGGATTTTTATTGCGCACATGGCAACGCAATCACACGATGTCGCCGCTCAAAGCGGAATTGTTTGAATGGACCGGTTTCTTATCAAAGGCGGAACACCGCTGAACGGTGAGGTCATGATCAGCGGCGCGAAGAACGCCGTCCTGCCGCTGATGGCGGCGACCTTGCTGACCGCCGAACCCTGCGTCATTCGCCGCGTCCCGAATCTAAGCGACGTCCATTTCATGGGGCAAATCCTGGCCTCGTTGGGCGCGACGGCCAGGTTCGAGGGCGACGAGCTGCGCCTGCGGGCGGCCAAAATCAAAGGGGTGGGCGATTATGAATTGATCCGCAAAATGCGCGGCTCCATTTGCATACTGGGGCCATTGCTGGGGCGCACGGGCAAGGCCCTCGTCTCGATGCCGGGCGGCTGCGTGATCGGGGCGCGTCCGATTGATCTGCATCTGAAGGGCCTGAAATCGCTTGGGGCAAGAATTCGCATTGAGAGCGGCTACATTAACGCGACCGTCCGGAAGCTCAAAGGGACGGAATTGTTTCTGGGCGGGCGCTCCGGTCCAACCGTGCTGGGCACCGCCAATGTTATGATGGCCGCCGTGCTGGCGGAGGGAGTGACCATCATTGAAAGCGCGGCCTGTGAACCGGAAGTGATCGACTTGGGCAACTTCCTCAACGCCATGGGAGCCAAAGTTTGCGGGGCGGGCAGCCCGACCATTACCATCACCGGGGTGAAAAGTTTGCACGGGGCGGAACATGAAGTCATACCGGATCGAATCGAGACGGCGACCTTTGCCGTGGCGGCGGCGGCGACCCATGGCGAGGTGACCATCCGCGGCGCGCGGCCGGACCATTTGCACGCGGTGCTGGACAAGCTGCGGGAGGCGGGAGTGAAAGTGGAACGGAGCGGCCCGGCGTTGAAGATCTCGCGCGGCGGGCGATTGAAGTCGGTGGATATAACCACCCTGCCGTACTCCGGGTTTCCGACTGATGTGCAGGCGCAAATGATGGTGCTGATGGCGTTGACTCCCGGCATCAGCATTATCACGGAGCGCATTTTTGAATCGCGGTTCATGCACGTCAGCGAGTTGGCCCGGCTGGGGGCGGACATTGCCATTGAAGGGCCCAGCGCCATCGTCAAAGGAGGCAAGCCCCTCAGCGGCGCGCCGGTCATGGCCAGCGATTTGCGGGCCTCGGCCGCGCTGGTCATCGCGGGATTGGCGGCGCGCGGCACGACGGAAGTCAGCCGCGTGTATCATATTGACCGCGGGTACGACAACATTGACGAAAAATTGCGCAAGCTTGGCGCCCGCATTGAACGCGTGGAGGGTCCATGAGATTTTTGGTGGGGCTGCTCATTGTCGTTGGTTTGTCGCTGGGCGCCTGGCAACTGCATCAGTACTGGGGGATTTTTAAGGAAAAGGAACCGGCGCCGGCCGCGCCCGCGCCACCCGACGTCTCAGGCGACCAACTGCCCGGCATGTCCCCCAGACTGCAACCCGTGCTGGACGTGGCCCGGAAACGAGGCGCGCCGGGACTGCATGATTTTCTGACCATGTATGGCAACACCATCAGCGATCCGCGCCGGGCCTGGATCGAACTGGATTATGTGGTGCTGCTGGCGCAAGGCAGCCCCGGGGATGCGCGCCGGGAATTCGCCAAAATAAAGAGCCGCGTGCCGCCCGGCTCGCCGGTGTATAATCGAGTCAGGCAATTGGAAAAAACCTACGAGTAACTTTGGGAAAGGCGGAGGGAGGAATTAATTGATTTTCTCCGCGATTTGGTAGCGGAACATTCGCTTCTTCATCCAGCGCACCGCCAGCAAATCGTAAAACGACGCAAAGAGCCGGTTCCAAACACCATAATGGCTATGCCCGGCGAAACGCGGATTGTTGGACACCGTGATCTCCGTCACGGTGAACCCTTCCATTTTGATCAAGGTCGGCAGAAAGCGGTGCATGCCCTTGAAAAATTTCAGGTCGGCGATGCAGTCGCGTTTGAAGGCGCGATAGGTGCAGCCCGCGTCGGAGATTTGTTCGCCGGACAACTTATTGCGCACCCAGTTGGCGATGCGGGAGGAGGCGATGCGCACAAAACTGTCGCCCTGCCCGCGCGTGGCCACGCGGGTGCCGCAAACGCAGTCGAATTTTTCCAGCGCCTGCAAAAAGGCCGGCAAGTCCCCGGGATCATTCTGCAAATCGGCGTCAACGGTGACGATGCAGCGGCCGCGGGCCGCCTTCATGCCCGCCCAACTGGCGGCCGATTCGCCGCAATTGAAGGCGAACCGTTGCGGCCGGATGCGCGGGTCCGCCGCCGCGAGTTCCTTGAGAATTTCCCACGATTTGTCCTTGCTGCAATCGTCGGTGATGACGACCTCGTACGGCAGCTTGAGCGGGTCCACCGCCGCGCGTATCGCCGTGATGAGCGCGCGCAAATTGTCCTGCTCATTGTAGCAGGGGATGACGAGGCTTAATTCAGGCTGGGTTTCGTTCACAATCAAGGCAACCTGCGCTGACGTCTTACGCGCCGATCACTTCGGCTCGTGCCAGCGCGGCCTCAAACACTTGAAGAAGGCGGTCTTTTTGGCGAACGACCGCCTCGGCTGGCTTGAGCTTCTTTTCCAAAGACAGCCCGGATTGCGGATCGGTGAGGCGAAGAATTCGCTCGCCGTTGAGCAATTTGACCAGGTCAAATTGAATTTTGTCATGATCAGCCATCAATCCTATTCTCCACGAAATCCATAAAATTGCAACATGTGGTTCAAGTTTTCCACAGACGCCTCTCCCCATGTTTGATTGGCCCGCCGGGCTGCGGCCTCGAATCCCGCTTCATTCAAATCCAAGACGCTCTCCGGTGGATGGAGGCTCGCCACGGTGGCTGCTTCCAGAATTTCGTGATACAAAGTGATCGATAACTCCTCATCTGGCAGCCCCGAACGAATGACCAACCGAAACTCCCGCCCAAGAATCCGCGTCTGCGCCATCGCCTCACGCCCGAGGGCATCCATCAGCGGTTCATGTGTCAATTCGATTTCTGCAATGGAAAAGACGCCGATCAGCCGTTGGTTCAAAAACGAGTCAGTATTGATCACGGTGGATTGCGGGAGCATTTATTTCCCGTAAAACTTCGCCACGGCGTCGCAGACCGAGTCGGCGGCGGCGAGGCTCATTTCGCCGTGGATGGGCAGGGACAGGATTTCCTTCACGGCTTGTTCCGTGCGCGGCAGGGCCGGGATGTTGCGGAACCTGGAGGTGATGGCGGGCTGCTGATGGTTGGGCACGGGATAGTGGATTCCGGTCTCGATGGCATTTTCCTTGAGAAACTTTTGCAACTCGTCGCGGCGTTGCGCCCGCACCACGTACATGTGATAGACCGCTTTGGCCCAGGGCCGTTCCGGCGGGGTTTGCACCAATCCGGCCAGACGCTGGTTGTAGCGGGCGGCAATGGCGCGGCGGTTTTCGTTGAAGGCGTCCAAATGCTTGAGCATGACGCGGCCAATGGCGCCCTGGATTTCGTTGAAACGCACGTTGAAGCCGGCGAATTCATGGAGGTACTTGTCCTTGCGGCCATGATTGCGGTACATGCGAACGCGTTCGGCCAGCGCCGTGTCGTTGGTGCAAAGGCAGCCGCCGTCCCCGAGCACGGTCAAATTCTTGGAAGGAAAAAAAGAATAACCGCCGGCCAGACCCATCGAGCCGACGCGCTTGTCCCTGTAACGCGCGCCGTGGGCCTGGGCGCAATCTTCCAGCACCCATAGTTTATGTTTGACAGCGGCGGCGAACACGCGGTCCAGGTCCGCGGGATGGCCGTAGATATGCACCGGGATGATGCCAACGGTGCGCGGCGTGATGAGCGATTCGAGTTGGCCGGCGTCCAGGCAAAAAGTGTCGTCAATGTCGGCGAAGACCGGTGTTGCGCCGCAATGAATGAGCGGTTCCATCGTCGGGATGGCGGTGTGCGAAGGGACAATGACTTCATCGCCGGGCTTGAGACCCTGCGCCAGGTGCATCATATAGACGATCATGGTCCAGGACGACCCGAGCACGCAGTGCTGGGTGCCGGTGTGCGTGGCCAGTTCGGCTTCGAAGGCCTGGCATTCCTTGCCCAGGATATACTGGCCCGAACGCAAGGCGCGCAGCGCCGCTTCTTCAACTTCAGGATTTACGAAACATTTCGACAGGGGAATTTTTTGCATAAATTTTCAGGCGGGATTCTGTTTTCGCAATTTGGCTTTCGCTTTTGCCGTCCAAACCCAATTGATGATAATTAAAACTATTTGGGAACATACTCCGCCAATAACAAATGGCGTGGGCGAAAAAATGGAGATTAAAACCATCGGAAAGATTAGAGCCAAGAAACGAAACCGGGACATGTGAAGCGTCAAAAGGTGACTCATCGTAACTTCACCGGAAACACATTCAGGATGACGAAGGAGATAATTGAATATGAAAATGTTCGACACGTGGAGTCCAATGATGCTGGCAAAAAAAATTGTGTAAAATCCAAACATGCCTTCCATGGCATTGTCCCTGAATGTCCAAGCGCTTGACCACCATAAGCAAAGCACCGTTACAACGGTTACTATTGCCAGATGTTTGGGATTAAACCATTGCTTCCGCGTTATACAATTTTGCCATATTGGATTGAGTTCATAATGCTCAATTCTGAAGTGGTGTTGGTATTTTTTTTCGCTCAAAACCGCTCCCCAAACCGTTAAAAAATAATCCAGTAGCATCATTATCGGAATCAGTAATAATTCTGGATGATTCATCGCGCCAGATTTGATTTGAGCTGAACCCGCTGGCCGGTGCGGGCGGATTGCAGGGCGGCGTCGAGCACCCGGACGGCGTCGTAGCCGGCCCAGCCGTCGGCCAGGGGCTTCTGCCGGGTCTGGACGGATTTGATGAAGGCGCGCAATTCGGCCAGAAGCGGCTCCTCCGGCGGACATTCGATCTGCGTCATGACGCCTTCCACTCCCTTGAAATCCGCGCCGTCGCGCACATGGCGGTTTTCATAGGCCTTGATTTTGTATTGCGCCACGTTGTAATCGCACACCGCGCTCAACTTTTCGCCCACCACCGTGACGTCGCGGAACTTGCCCGGAATGTAATAATCGTTTTCCACCGTGGCCCAAGTGTTGCCCAAAGGCGTTTCATATTCCAGCGAAACGAGCGAAACGTCGTCCATGCCGCGCCCCATGAAATCATGGTGAACGGCCAGGACGCTGGCCGGGGTGGCGTTGAGAAAGTAGTTGAACAGATCGACAAAATGAATGCCGTCGGCGAACATGACGCCGCTGTCGTTGCGCGGGCGTTTGAATCCGCCGAAATGGCCGCGCAGGATGTGGACGCGGCCGAATTTGCCCGATTGAATGGCGTCGCGAATCCATTGCGTGGCCGGATCGAAGCGGAAGATGTGGCCGACTTGCAGGATGCGCTTTTGTTTGTCCGCCAATTCGGCGAGTTGCCTGGACTCGTCCGGCGCGAGAGTCAGGGGTTTTTCGACGAAGACATCTTTGCCCGCTTCCAAGAATTCCCGGCAGAGTGGAAAATGAGATTGAGCCGGCGTGACGATGACGGCGGCATCAACCAGCCCGGCGAAGTCTTTGTACCGGGTGGAGAGGCGGGCGTCGGGGATGCCCAATTTCCGGGCGGCTTCGAGGCGTTTGCCATCCAACTCAGCGACATAAAGCTCAATGGGGAGGGAATGGAGGACGCGCAAGTGGTTGGCGCCCCAGCGCCCGATGCCAAGCAATAAAAGTTTCATCATGCAGTATTCGGTATTTGCGGTTAATTGAGGAGATTATACCAGTTATCCCGCTGGTGAGGTTCGTATCCCAAATCCTGGATGAGTCGGCGCATGTCGGCCACGCCCATGCGATGGGTTGTGCCGGCCTGCGACACCACATTCTCTTCGATCATAATGCTGCCGAGATCATTGGCCCCAAATTTGAGCGCGACCTGCCCGATTTCCGGCCCCTGGGTCACCCAGGAACTTTGCACGCTTGGAAAATTATCGAGGTAAATCCGGCTGAGCGCCTGGGTGCGCAAATACTCGTGTCCGCCCACCGTCGGCGCCTTGAGCCGGGTATGCTCGGCCTGAAACGTCCAGGCGATAAAGGCGGTGAAACCCCTGCTCTTGTCCTGCTGCGCCCGGACCCGCTCCAGATGTTCAATGCGGTCTTCGATGGTCTCCACATGGCCGAACATCATCGTGGCCGTGGAACTCAACCCGAGGCGATGGGCCGCGTCCATGACGCCAAGCCAGTCGTCGCTCATGGCTTTGAGCGGCGAAATGCGCCGGCGGACGCTATCCACCAGAATTTCCCCGCCGCCGCCCGGGATGGAACCGAGGCCCGCTTTGGCGAATTGGGAGAGGATGTCCTCCACGGGCAGGCCGAAGACCTCGCGGAAATGAATGAACTCGCTGGGACTGAACCCGTGGATGTTGATCTGGGGGAATCTGCCCTTAATGTGCGCGAGCAAATCCAAATACCATTGCAGGGAAAGTTTCGGGTGATGCCCGCCCTGCATCAGAATCTGCGTTCCGCCCAGGGCGAGCGTCTCCTCGATTTTTTTGTCCATCTCATCGAAGGTGATGATATAAGCGTCCGCGTCTTTTTCCGTGCGATAAAAGGCACAGAATTTGCAATAGACATTGCACACATTGGTATAATTGACATTGCGATCGACGATGTAGGTGACGATCTGGTTGCCGCGGCCGCCGTGGGCCTGGGCGCGGGCCAACTGGCGGCGGCGATCGGCCAGCGCCCCCAATTCCTCGAGGGGCAGGCGGTAAAGCCGCAACGCCTCAGCCGGGCCGATGCGCAGGCCGGCCCAGGCCTTTTCCAACAAAGAATCCAATGATGCGTCGTCAATCATGCCAATGCCGGGTCGAGTCTGCCTTTGGCGGCGGCAAAGTTCAACACCGCATGAGGCCCTGCCGGCTTTTCGGGAGGATTTCATTTTTTGGCAATCCTCATAATGTTAATCGTAATCCTAATCTTTGGATTTGCCTCCCTTGAAACTGGTTTGATTCAGTTTGACGGGGTTTGATTGCGCGAAGCATCGGTTGTTTTGCAAGTCGTTAATTGCAAGGTGTTTGCGTATGATTTGCCAGCCGGTTTGACCGGCAGCATCGGTTTGACTGAGTTTGACTGAGCCTGACCGCCCGGAACCCAAACGGTCAGGAAAGTTGGAGCCAACGGAATGGCCGCAAAAAGGCGCAAGAGGCGCAGCGCGGCAGAGCCGCAACCAAAGCAGATGAAGGTTGAGGCAGACAATATGCCGGAAGTGTCAGGGGAATGATTGTCAGGGGAATTGAACTGAGAATGCTTTTTCATGATTATTCCTCTGACAAATCTTCGCGGAAATGCGTGATTCTGACGGATTGTAGTGCAAGAAATGCAATCCGTTTTTGCGGCCATTTTCTTTATTGTCTTTATTGAATTCCACAGCCTCCGGCACACCCTGAATCCCGTTCATCATTTTTTCTATCATACTTCTCTTAGACAACATATAGCCATTAATTATTCAATAGTCAAATGAGTTTTTTAATTATTTTCTCTGGAACACCGGGTTTTTTGAAGCAAATGAGCGCAAGCCACTGGGCGGCAGGGGTTTAAGAAAAATGCAAGGGGGAGCGGTGGAACGCAAAGATGCCTGGAAGCCCGTTTACTGCGGCAACCTTTGAAACCCCATTCCCACATGCAGGAAATGATGGTAAAGTTCCCGCTCGATTCTCGCCGCGAATCGGCCATGCTTACCGCTGCGTGTCAGCGCCGATTTGAAAATGCAGATGGAGCGGACGGATGCCGCGTAGGAGGACTGGATTTTGTGTTTCAATATCTGAAGCGGCGGCCCATACTATGAGCAACTTTCGTTGATTATGAACAGCTTACGACTTTTGAATCAGGTCGGATGGCTGGTTTCAATTTATATATGCTGCTGTTCGTAATTGATGGTTAGGCCGAATATGCTTGCCGCGTTTCTGGAAGATGCCGACGGCGGTTTCGATATTGCCGGGCTTGCTATTGCTTTAGCAGGGGCTTGGCTGAGCATAAGTGCTGCACTTTGGTTCCTTCCAAAAGCGATTCGGACTGGCCGGATGCCCTATGGATTTGGCACGTATGGGAGCAACAAAACTTACTGGCTGGAGCGAGAAAAGCATCCGGCGTGGTTTTGGATTTTGTTCGCACTGTATTTGTTTATGATGCCTTTTGGTATTCTCATAATCAGTTTGGGCCTCTTCGGCTGGGGGCGGAAACAGAATTGATTCGGTGAAGTTCGGCCTCACAAGTCGCTACAGGCATCTGAGGGAGTGGGAAGATCAAATGAAAACATCACCATCAAAACACAAATCCCTCACCAGATATGCGTTTGCGAGGAACTGACCAGTATTTGACTGTTGGCTTGTTTTGAAGCTGCGCCTTCTTTGCGAGCAGCGAATTCGAGGCAAAGCCGCTGGGCTTCAGCCATTTGTGACCGGGTCATGGCATGGACAATCTCATTGCGCAACTGAATGGCGGCCGAAACGTATGTCGAACCCGGCTCGTGAATCGAATCGCAAATATCATTGGGGTCGCAATCGGCATTGGTCCCGTTTTGGGCGGCAGCGAGGTTAAACCACTTGTAAGCTTCGACATAATCCTGTGGCACGCCAATCCCAAAGCCATACCTGATTCCAAGCTGGTATCGTGCCAGTTCAAGGCCCTGCTCCGCCGCCCTGCGGCACAACTTCAGAGCTTCCGCATTGTCCGGCGGGACGCCGCGACCGGTGAAGTAACTGACACCGAGGTCGAATTGCGCGGAGGCCACTCCCCGCCTGGCAGCTTTGCGGTACCACTTGGCGGCTTCGACATAGTCTTGCGGCACGCCCCGCCCGTGCCTGTAACATTCGGCGAGGCCGTATTCCGCGGATGGCAATCCTTGTTCCGCCGCCTTGCGGAACCACTTGGCGGATTCGGCGCCGTCTCGCGGAACGCCTTGCCCGTGCTCATACATGCAGCCCAGCTCAGCTTGCGCGCTCGCATCTCCCGATTCCGCTCGCGCACTGGTTTCCAGAAACGGAGCCGGGTCGGGCGACGGCGAAGCGATTATCTGCTGGCTGTCCATGTCGCCGCCGGCGCCCGCGGCCGGCTTTGGCTCAGACTGGCCATTATTCGGTGTCGCTTCGCCCGGCGTGTTCGTGTCGCGCCTCGGCGCCAGGGAGGCTGCCGCAAGGGTAACCGCCAACAAACTGAGCAACGGCAAAGTCCATATTCGCGCAGTGGATTTCATAGTTTATATCATATTCCTTATCAAAGTTTGCGGTTTAAATAGCAATTGTTGACTAGTGTTAAGAATCCAGTTTTCCCCAATATTCCCTTTTCCCGGCGCGATCAGCGCGGGCCGGAAGGCTTGGAGCCGGAAAGACATTCCAAGACCAGTTGCCGGGCCGGCTCATTAGTAGTGACGACGGAGGACTGTAAAGGATGAAGTTCGACGGTTTGTCGCCATGCGGGCTTGTCACCCTGAATCCAGATCAATCCCACGCTCGATTTGAGCGGGAACTCGGTCGCTGATCCTGCCAACCCAGAGACCCCTTGTGTTGGCAATATCAACAACCCTAAATATTTCAGCATAAGCCGCATCTGCAGGCTGTACGCACAATTCGTGCCGCCGTCGGATTCTTGTCATAAGATGTTCTGGAACAATAACTTGGGTTTTATGGCTGGATGGACAGAAAACGAAATCGCTGTTGTTTTATGACCATGCTGGATCACTTGCGGCACATATCTTGTGTGCGCCCTGACAAAAAGTGAGCGGCTATTCACCATTCCCGGCAGCGTCGGGCGGCCATCTGGCTTGCTGGTTACTCCGCCACGGTTACCGAATAAATGTGACCGTCGTAGGTCAGGACGTAGAGTTCGCCATCGGAGTCCTCGGCGAAACTGGTGATGTTTTTTGGCTGTTCCAAAAGCGTGGCGTAGTCGGTGACTTTGCCTTCGTTATAACGCAGTCCAAAAATCGTCCCAAGAGCGTAATCCGCATAAAGATAGACCCCTTGCAGCGCCGGGAATTTCCCGCCCCGATACACGTAGCCACCGATGATGCAAGCGCCGATGGCGTGCCGGGGAAACTTGGATTCCTTTAACAGCGCCGGGTTGTGCGGATATTCAATGACCGGATCAATGTATTGCGCGCCCGGCGGCCCCGGCTTGAAATGATGAAAGCCTTCGCGGACGTTCCAGCCGTAATTGCCGCCTTTGACGATGATATCCACCTCTTCCCACAAGTCCTGTCCCACGTCTCCGGCCCACAATTGGCCGGTTTGACGGTCAAAACTGTAGCGCCACGGATTGCGCAGGCCCCACGCATAAATCTCGCGGCGCGCGCCCAGCCCGTTGAGATCGGGTTCGCCGACGAACGGATTGTCGGAGGGAATCCCGTAGGGCAACGCCACGGTCAACTTGTCCCGATGCAAGGTGGTGCGGGTATTGACATCAATGCGCAGGATTTTTCCGAGCAGCGTGGCGCTGTTTTGGCCGTTGTTGAATGGGTCGCCTCCCAAGCCCCCGTCGCCCAGCCCCAGATACAAACAGCCGTCCGGCCCAAAGGTCAGTTGCCCGCCCTTGTGGTTGGCATACGGCTGCTGGACTTCCAGGAGGATACGCTCGGATTTCAGGTCGGCGCAATTGGTGTCTTCGGCCGAGACTTTCAATTCGCTGATCACGCTGCGGCGCGGATAGAGCGAATTCTGGTTGCTGTTCTGTTGATTGTAATAAATGTAGCACAGGCCGTTGCTTTTGAAATCGGGATGGAAGGCAATGCTGAGCAGCCCTTCCTCGTAAGCCGCGGCAGGCTCGCGGTTCGCAATATTCAGGAATTCGTTGGTCTTGCCGCCGTCCGTTCCCTTGACGGCAATGACAATCCGGCCGTCTTGCGCAACGATAAAGAACCGGCCCGAGCCGTCCGGCGCTTCCGACATCCAGACCAGATGATCCATGACCAATGCGGGAAAAACCGGGCGGAGCCGGACTTTGGGCAGCGGCTGCGCGGCGAGCGCGCCCCCAAAAGCGAACAGCGCGCAGAATATTATACATGCGGATCGGTAAATGATTTTCATAACCTCCGACACATTGTATCAATTGTCTCTTGCGCTTCCAAATTCTTTCGCTACTTTTGGCCAATTATGAAACATGTGAAATACTATTTGCCGCTGCTGGCGTTGCTGCTGGCGAGCTGCGGCGGCCAGGCATCCGATGCGCCGCCGGCCGCGCCAACCAATGCCCCCGCCGCCGGCAAACCCGCCGCCGACACCAATGAAGTGGCCGTGATCAAGACGACCGAGGGCGACATGGTCATCGCGTTTTGGACCGACGCCGCGCCCAAAACCATCGCGAATTTTAAAAAGCTCGCCAAAACCGGCTTTTATGACGGCACCTGTTTTCATCGCGTCATCAAAGGATTCATGATTCAGGGCGGCGATCCGTTGACCAAGGATGCCGCCAACGAAGCCGGCTGGGGCACCGGCGATCCAGGCTATAAAATTGACGCTGAATTCAATGATCATTCGCACGTTCGCGGCGTTATTTCCATGGCGCGCTCGTCTGACCCCAATTCCGCCGGCAGCCAGTTCTTTATTTGTCACGGCAGCCCGACGCAACTGGACCACCAATACACCACCTTCGGCCATTTGATCAAAGGCGATGATGTTCTGGAGAAAATCGCCACCACGCCGACCCATCCGCCGAACCGCCCTGACACGCGTATGGGTATCATCAGCGTCAAAATTGTTTCGGCCGATTCCGTCAAATAGATTGTTTATGGATACCAAAGAAGTCGCGATCATCAAAACCAGCCACGGCGAGATCACCATTGAGTTTTGGCCGGAGGTGGCCCCAAAGACGGTTGAGAATTTTAAAACCCTGGCCCGCAAGGGCTTCTACGATGGCACCTGTTTTCATCGCATCGTCAAGGGCTTCATGGTCCAGGGCGGCGATCCGCTGACCAAAGATTCCGCCGCCGAAGGCCGTTGGGGAACGGGCGATCCCGGCTACAAGATCAAGGCCGAGTTCAACGACAAGCCCCATGTGCGCGGCGTCATTTCCATGGCCCGCTCGCAGGATCCCGATTCCGCCGGCAGCCAGTTTTTTATCTGCCTGGCCGACGCCCGCTTTCTGGACCGCCATTACACCGCCTTTGGCAAATTGATCCAGGGCGACGACGTTCTCGCCAAACTGGGCGACACCCCCACGACGCACGGCGGCGGCGGCGAAAAAAGCCGGCCAGCCCAGCGCGTGGCGGTCGAAAGCATTAAAATCATGCCGGCGAACCAGAAAGCGGAGTGATCCAGCCCTGGCCCAAGATTTCCTCCGAGGCGAGGGGCGATTTTCGGGTCTTCTCCGTTCGCTCCGTCATCAAGCGCTCCCCGCGCACGGGCGCGGCCCATGATTTTTTTATAATTGACTCTGTCAATTGGGTCAACGTCATCGCCCTCACGCCTGACCGCCACATGGTCCTCGTCAAGCAATATCGCCAGGGCACCGATACGGTAGAACTGGAAATTCCCGGCGGCATGATCGACCCGGCGGACGACTCGCCGGAGGCCGCCGCCGTCCGGGAATTGCGGGAGGAGACCGGCTGCGAGGGGGAAAACCCGAGAATCATCGGACAGGTCTTTCCCAATCCCGCCATCATGAGCAACACCTGCTTCACCGTCCTGGTGGAGAATTGCCGGGTCGCCTCGGCGACCTGTTTCGACCAGACCGAAGATTTGATAACGAAATTGGTTCCCATGGACGAAGTGCCCGGGCTGGTGGCATCCGGGAAAATCCGCCACTGCCTGGTGGTGGCCGCGCTGTTTCAATTTGAGTTGTGGCGCAAGAACCATGCCCATTGAACAGGCGCGCCGCCTCTAACGAATAAAAATGACGAAGGGCGAAGCACGAAATAATGACGAGTTTTGCCAAAGACGGTGAAATACCCGGTATCCATTTCGTCATTTGGTCATTTGGGCCTTGAATGGTCATTCGGATTTCGTCATTCGTAGTTTTCAGCGGCATCTTTTGTTGTTCGGGTTACACCCCATTGAGAAGTGAAATCCGGCTGACTACATTAGCCCCATGAAAAATATCGCTTTCGCCTCACAAGCACTTAAACGGAATGGAACCAAGCAGAAACTCATTGGCCTTGTCCTTGCGGTGGCCTTTATGGCCCCGCACCAGAGGTTGATGGCGGCCGGTCCAGCGCCAGTCAACTTGGGATCGACAGCCCATTTCATGATTCTGTCCGGGGCGGCAGTCACCACCACGGGGGGAGGCACCATTAATGGGGATGTCGGGGCGAGTCCGATCACCGGGGCTGCCATACATTTGACTCAAGCTCAGGTGATCGGGACAATCTATACGGTCGATGCCGCCGGGCCGGCGGGTTCGGTGATAGCTCCTTCCATGTTAACCACAGCCAAGGGCGATTTGACCAAGGCGATCAACGACGCCGCCGGACGAACGCCCGTGCCGACGGGTCCTTTCCTGAATCCCGGATCCGGGAATATCGGCGGGCTGAATCTTGGGCCCGGTCTCTACAAATTCACGGGGACGGCTTTGTTATCGGGATCGGACGTCACACTCACGGGTGGTTCAGATGATGTCTGGATCTTCCAGGTTGCAAAAGATCTGGAAGAGGGCAGCAGGAGGCAAGTCATCCTGGCCGGGGGGGCGCAGGCCAGAAACATTTTCTGGCAAGTAGGCACTTCAGCAACTATCGGAACGTTCGCCGTATTCAAAGGAACCATATTGGCTGCTCAAGCCATCACCATGGATACCAGCAGCACAATGGAAGGCAGGGCACTGGCGTTCACCGCCGGGGTTACATTCGACGGCAATGCCGGCACACTGCCCATGCCGAGTGCCATCGAAATTACCAGCATCTCCCGAACGGCCGCCAAAGGCGTGACCGTCGTCCTCAGCACCACGCCGTACTGTCTCCTGACGCTGCAAACCAGCCCGGACATGTCCCCCGGGAGCTGGACGACGATCGCCACGGCCACCCCGAGCACAAACACATGGTCGTTTACGGACCACAACGCAATGGCACCCGAAACCCGGCTCTTCTTCCGGGCGTTCATTACTCCTAATTGACATCCGCTACGGTCCCAGTTTGATCGCTCCGGCGTTGGTTCTGGTCAGGAAATATCCGCCGCCGTAGCCGGCATTGGGCAATATGGCGCCGTGGCCGGTCACCCTGGCTGGCCCGCTGCCGATGGTCACTGTGAACAGTCCGGTCTTGTAGTTGACGGAACCGCCCACCATCGGCCCGGCTACTTTGCCGGAGGTGATCGTTACAGGGAGGGGAGTGTTGGTGTCGTTGATGGTGTCAAGAATCGACAGATTTGTCAGAAGGCCGATGTTCCCCGGTGGATTGGTCCACCGCGAAAGGAGGATTTGGCTGGCGGGAAGAACATTGGTGAACCCGTTCGTGTATAATCCCGAACCGCGCCTGGGGTGGATCCAAGTCAGGCTGACGTCGGAAGTGTTGGTCAAATCCAGATTAATCCAGCCCAGGAGCAGGCCCTTGCCGCTGTAAAGATTGGCGTAGATGGGAAGGTAGCCATCCTGGGAAACGGGCACCGTTTGATTAAAGGCGGTGCCATCGGCCAGTGCCCCGGTAATGTTGGCTGCGCCCGCGTGGTTGGTGATCAACGCATAGCCCTCGCCGCCGGGAGAATTGGTCGGCGCATTATTGGTGTCGGGCGGGATCAGCATGGTGTACTGAGCCGGAGACAGACTGTTGGTGGCCCGGTCGGCAGTCAGATCGGCCTGCCAGTTGATTCCGCTCACAATGCCTGTCACCTGCGGGGGCGGCTCGTTCCAATTCAATGTCATTACCACCGTCAGAGGGCCTCCCCGGCTTTGCGCGCGTGAAACGTGATTGGTCGCCTGGCCGGCTATATTAAAGCTGCCGCTGATGGCATGGCTTCCGCCGTTGATTAAAAGCGTCCCGCTGTAAGTTCCTTTCTGACCAATGGCCAGCCCCTTGAGCATCCCCGCCGTTTTTTCGGTGACGGCGCTGACGGCGTTGATAAAAAGGCCGTTATATGTCCCTTTCACCGGCAGAAACGGATTGGTGATAAAATTGGCTTGCAGCACCATGCTGGACTCCGCCTCGAACGTGAGAGGGTTCTTGCTGGTGGTGATGCTGCCGGTCCAATTTGAAAACACATTTCTGCTTCTGGCAGTCGCGGTCAGAGTATAACGCCGGTTTGCTTTCAAATGCTTGTCATTCAGGTTTGGCGACACAGTGCCATCGCCGTTGGTAAGAACGGTCAAAGTAATGTTCCCCGCACTGGCTGCAAAGTTTGCCGTGATCTCCAGGTTCGTGTTTACGGTGACCGTCAGCGGGTTGATTGTTCCGGTGGCGTCCCCGCTCCAACCGATGAACTCAAAGCCGCTGTTGGCCGTGGCCGTCACGGTCTCTGAACTGCCCTCCAGAAATGTCCCGCCGCCACTGACTGTGCCGCCGCCGGCCGGCGAGGCTCCCACTGTGAGTGTGCAAACTGGCAGAAAGTTCGCGACCAAAGTTTCGCCGCCGTTGAGTATGAAGGCGCAGCTCGGTGACGTGCTTAAGACGCCCGCGCCCTGCGTCCAGTTGGCAAATATGTAGCCGTCATTGGCCGTGGCCGTGACGGTATTTGTGCTGCCCAACGCAAATGCCCCGCCGCCGCTGACCCTGCCGCCATTGGCCGGCGAGGCGATCACCGTGAGAGGGTAATTGCCCGTGTAAGGCGCTGGCGTGCCGCTGAGCGCGAAGACGCCCGTAACGGTGTTGGTGTTGGCGTCGCCGGGCATGGTGAATGTCACCGACGTCATCAGGCTGGCATCATAGCCCTTGGATTGGAGGTTGATGGAAGTTTGGTAGAGGGTTGGGAAAAAGTATCCGCTGTCAACAGTGACAAACTCATTGTATTGGCCCGTGATCAACAAGCCGAAATTTATGAAGGCCGCGCCTGGGCCGGGTTTATTCGTTGTCAGGCAATTCGCCGCGTTGAAAGCGATGTTCGAACTGCTGGCGCCATCCGCGAAATGAATGACCAGCGTGCCGGCGCCCCCGCCCTGGGCCGAGGCGGCCAGAACGCTCAATGATCTGAAGGCCGCTGGCGTGTCCAATATAAGCGTGCCTGATGCCGTGCCCGGGGTCAGGCACAGCACATTATTATTGTTATACGGGGCAAGCTGAAACGTTGTCGCAAGATCAAACTCATTGGTCAAAAGCCCGCTTTGCGGCAGACCCCGGACTGCCGCCCCTCCAAAAGCATTGGTGGCGTCCAGCCCTGCTTCGTAAAAGCAAACAGGGCCGGGAGGAATGAAAAAAGAACAGTCGGGGTCGAAAGCATCGGCAAAGTTGTCGGTGTTGCCGCCAACTGCCGCGTTCTCGACCACCACATCCAAATTGTAACCCGTCACAGCCATCGGATAATCCGCTGTTTCCACCGAGAGGGAGAATGACAATTGCTGTGTGAGGCCATTGTTCAGGTTGGTTATCCAAATTGAGCTGGAATAAGTCCCGGCGGCAAGACTGTTGGCGGCGGAGTTCAGAGAGACGGTCAAGTTGAAAGCCTCCCCCGCCACCAGGGTGCCGTTGGTGGCGCTGACGCTCAGCCAGGCGGACGTATTGGAAAGCGTCCAATTGATCGGAGAGGCGGAAGTGTCCGTCAGGGTATAGATTTGCCCCATCACGCTGAAAGGACCATTGGCCGGCCCGATGGCGGCAAAGCCGGTTTCAGGAATGACCAGCAGCGGCGGCGACAAAACGAAATTCGCGCCCCAGACATTGCCACTGGGAAGCTGATTATAAACGGAAGTGCCGATGGAATAACTTGCGGTGGCGGAGGAGTCCCTGGCATTTGTGACCGTCAATGCGTAGATCGAGGCCGCGGGGATGCGGGCCAGGGCGTAAACTCCGTTTGTATCCGTCGTCGCCGTGTAAGTGCCGCCGCCGCTGCGCGCCGCCGTAACAGTCGCGCCAGCCACGGGCGCGCCTGCCGGGTCAGTCACGCGTCCGCTGATGATCTGGCCGGTGCCGTTGGTATAGATGTTATAGATGCAGGCCTCCACCATGGTGAAATCGCCGTTGTTGTCAGCAGTGGCGATGTCCGGCAGGGCGTACCAAATATCATCGTCGCCGCCAAAGCCCAGGTTCAAATGATGAAAGAGAGTCGAGGAACTATAGCCGTAACCGTCGCACAAGAGGCAATGTCCGCCGTCATACTGGACGCCGAGCATGACGGGCAAACGGGCATCGAGGTTGGGATTGATCATACTCAGCAAATCCGGGCCGCCGATGCCACCGCCTTGATTTTCGTAGTAAGCGGCATTGGCAAACTTGAATGTGGTCGTCAAGGCTTGCTGGACGAGATAGGTTGATGAGAAAGAATTACCCGGCGTATAGGCCATGTTGACCGCGGCTCCGGCATCATGGGTCAGACAGCCAATCGCCATCGCCTGGTTGGTGTTTGGGTTGTTGGGCGACAAGGGCATGTTGGTCCACTGGTACGGGCCGCCCGTGCCGTTGCCGCCGAGCAATTGGGTCGTCTGCGCAACACCGTTGTTCGTAATGGTAAAGCTGCCGGCGCCAACGCCGGTGTTCGGATATTGGAAGTAGCGCATCTCCTGCGCCAGCGCCGTGGCGATGCAACCACACGGGTAATTGCTGACCATGCCCGGGCCATACGGCGGGGTAAAGTAATTGTAGCAGGCATCTCGAAGGCTTGCGTCAAGGGTTTGATTCCACAGAGTTTGGACAAACGGCGCCACCCGGATTTGCGACGCGACGACGATGTTGCCATTCTCCTCCGCATCCGGCGGCGGATTGGGTGAACCCGCCAGGAAGGCGTGCCATTTGCCGCGGGACTTCAACGCGGACACCGCCGGCGCGCCCGCCCGCGCCCGCGTCATGCGCCGGGGCATATCGTGGTTGACCAGGGCCGCCAGCGCGCTCCCGGACGACGCGTTGAAACTCCCGGCGGCAGAGAAAGCAACAATCGGCTCCGCCAGGTCGTCGGCGGGCAGAATGACAAAGCCGGATGGGTCCAATTGCACAACGTAATAAAGAATCTCACCGGCGGAATTCTTGACAGCTTCCGTTCTTTTGACCCTGGTTGACAACTGCCCGCCCAACGGCCGGCGGTCCTGATGCAACCAGCCTTGGACCGCGCTGGTCGCGGTATCGGCGGTGACCGGGGCGGCGAATGCCGGGCCGGAGGAAAGCAGGAAGCCGGCGAAAGCGATTGCGCCGCATCCGGCCAGGAGGCGCATTCGAGAATCACCGGGCGCTGTAGTTTTGAGGCGATACATTATGTTAATCGCATCTAATCGGCCGCCAAATCGGCGGCGGCGGCGTTGGCACGGACTTGGGCGGGGTCCTTGCAGCCGGGAATGACCGCTGATACCAACGGATTTTTCAGACACCAGGCCAAAGCCCATTGGGACATTTGAACGCCCGGCGGGACTTCCTCCTTTTGGATGCGTTCAACCTCGGCGAAGTCCTTCCGCATTCTTTCAGGGTCGAACGTGGCGCGGACGTCGTTCGGCGGGAATGTGGCCCCGGCGCGATATTTGCCGCTCAACAACCCGCTGGCCAGCGGGACACGCGCCAAAATGCCAAGGCGGTCACGTTCCGCATGGGGAAAGTAAATTTGCTCCGGCCGGCGGTCGAGGCGGTTATAAACGACCTGGAGAACCTCCGCGCCAAAGTGCCGGGCCTTGCGGGCCTGGATTTCGCTGCCCTTGCCCAGGATGGAAATACCCAAATGATGAATTTTCCCCTGTTTTTTTTGTTCCGCCAGCATCGCCCACAACTCGTCATTCTGAAAAAGCGCGTCCGACCCGGAGTGAAATTGGTAAAGATCAATGCACTCAACGCGCAAAGACCGAAGCGAATCCTCCAATTGACAGCGCACGGCGGCGGCGGAAAAAACGTCATCGCGTTCCATGAACCCGCGGAAGCGGTGGCCGAATTTTGTCGCCACAATCCAGCGGGTGCGGTCCCGCCGGGCCAGATATGCGCCCACCAACTTCTCGGCGGTGTGGTCCCCGTAACATTCAGCGGTGTCGATGAAGTTGATGCCGGCGGCGGCAGCCTGATCAAGGATGGCGTCGGCCTCGTCCTGCGAGAAGACACGGCCCCATTCCCCGCCCAATTGCCAGGTCCCGACCCCCACCACGGACAACCGCAGACCGGTTTCGCCAAGGATTCGATAACGCATGAATTAAAAAGAAATCAGCTTCTTCGCGGCATTCAACCACAGACACGGCCAAAAGTGAACTGCGAATGACTCAAGCCGCTCTGCCATGTTTCAAAAGCTGGCTTGCGCCTCTTCCTAATTCGGCAGGATTGAATACATGTCTTCCGTTGAATGCGGTTGACCCATTTGCGCCGGTTGAGCATCATTATCGGCTTGAAACAAACCGCAAATGTTCTGGTGTGATCAACTGGTCGAAAAGATTGAAGGGCCGCAAACGATCAACGATTCGAAGACGCCCTCGGGACGCGCCCATGTCGGCGCTCTGCGCGGGCCGCTCATTCACGACGCGATCTATCGGACACTCCAGGCCAAGGGCGTGCCGGTGCGTTACCGGTTCGGCGTTGACGATTACGATCCGGTCGATGAAATCCCCTACGGCGAGGCCGAACACTTCGAGAAATATCTTGGCGCCCCGCTCTGCAACACGCCGCCTCCTCCTGGCTCAAACGCAACCGACATGGCCGACCATTACATTTCCGAGTTCTTCAGCGTGTTCGGCGAACTCGGCATCCGCCCCGAATTCTACCGGATGCGCGACAATTACCGCTCCGGCGGGTTCAACGAAGCCATTGACGCCATTCTCCGCAAGGCTGACATCGTCCGCCGCATTTACAAGAAAGTCAGCGGCGCGGAGCGCGCCGAAGACTGGCATCCGTTCCAGGTGGTCTGCGAAAAGTGCGGACGCATCGGCACCACGGTGGTCACGGCCTACGACGGCAGGGAAGTCACCTACCAATGCAAGCCCGATTTGGTAAAATGGGCGGCAGGTTGCGGACATCGCGGCAAAGTGTCGCCCTTCGATGGCAAAGGCAAACTCCCGTGGAAGCTGGAATGGTGCGCCAAGTGGCGGACCTTTCCTGTCACCATTGAGGGTGCGGGCCAGGACCACAGCACAAAGGGCGGATCACGCGATGTGGCGATGGCTTGCCTGCGTGAAATCTTCGGGCAGGAGCCGCCGCTGAATTGCCCTTACGATTTCTTCCTCGTCGGCGGCGCAAAAATGAGTTCCAGCAAGGGTGTGGGAGTGACTTCCCGCGATATGGCGGATTTTTTGCCGCCGGAAATTCTCCGTTTCCTGCTCATCCGCCCACCTCCGCGCCAACCGGTGAACTTCGGGCCGTCGGAGGTTTATGTCACCAAACTTTTCAACGAGTTTGACCGCTCCAAACACAATTATTTTGACAATGCAAAAGCATTGCCCGGCGACAAGCGCATCTACGAACTCTCACAGGTGCAGCCTGAGCCGGATTATTGGGCGGCCGACTTCCAACTCGTCACCGCGCTGACGCAAATGCCGCATCTGGATGTCGTGCAGGAATTGGAAAAGCGCAAAGGCGCGCCCTTCACCGCGCTGGAGCGCCGGCATCTCGAACTCCGCATTCGCGCGGCCCACTACTGGGTCGAACATTACGCCACCGAGGAGGAAAAAACGCGATTGCAGGAAGCCCTGCCCGCGCGGGCGCAGGACCTCTCCGCCACCCAACGCGCCTTTCTCCATGTTTTGGCCGGGCTGCTTCCGCAGGCGAAATGGGAGGGCGACGCGCTCCAAATCTGCATCTTCAACGCCGTACGCCTCACACCCATTGATCAGCCGGGCGCGTTCAAAGCCATTTACCGCGTCTTGCTCGACCGCGAAAATGGCCCCAAGGCAGGCAACTTCTTCTCCTTTTTGGACCGCGACTTTGTCGTGCGCCGCTGCTTGGAACTGCCGGTTGACAAGTTGAAATTCTGGCAGGAAACCGGCATGAAGGAAGAAGCCTTCCAGCAATGGCTGCTCAAGGAAAAGCCGAACATCACCGCCTTGTCAGCCAGGCTTGAGCAGGATGAACACGGCACAGGCATCATCGAATTCTTCGCCGCAATGGCCGACGGCAAGACTCACTGCAAGCGGGTGCTGTCCGAGCGATTCAAGAGCGTGGATACGGCCCACCAGCGACTTGACGAGATTGAGAATCAATCAGGAATCAAAATCGGCAGGCGAACATAGGATGGCCTTTCGAATCCATGACAGTGTGGCGCGCGGGGAGATTGACAATCGCGCCAAAGGAATCGTGCGCGGCAAGATCTGGCTCGCGGGACGGGCCGGGCCGATCGTCCTCGAACTCAAGGGCAACGCCTGGCCGGATCTTGCGGGCTGCCTGCTCACGTTCACAAATCCGCAGAAGCTTCTGCCGCATCCGCATCTTGACTCGCTCCATTCCATTCAGCGGGGCAGCATCGGCGACCTCACCGCGTCGCGGAAAGTTCGTGTGTTTGACGTGCCGCTGGAAGAGGCCCTTGCGATGATTCGGCGGGAGGAGAAACCGCCGGAGCACATGGCCAACAGCCTTTATCTCGAATGGTTCAGCGAAGCGAACGGACGGGTGGTGATCGAGAGCGCGAGTTACGACCTGGCCGTTTCCGCGCCGGAATGGCGCATGACCCCGGAAGAGGAGGCGGAGCGCTCAAAACAAGCCGCGAAGGGCATGGCGGATTTCATGAAAAGGCTCACCGACATTTGATGGATGGTTTTCGTGGACGCTGCTCTCAAAAGAACCATTGAGTTTATTGGTTGGAATCAAGGTTGGAGCGCGTGAATCATTGCAATTCAGATCCTCATCCGACGCGCGAATGCTTCACTCCGCGATGGCATTCGTCACTGTTGCAAGAGGAAGAAGCCGGATTGGCCGGTGCCGAGGAACCAGCCAGCGGCGTTGGTTTGCGAACCGTCTTGCAACACCACGCCTTTGGCCACGGTGTTGGCGTGAGCGTCGGTGGCCCGGAAGGTCACGGTCAAAATCCCGGTGCCGGGTGCGATGATGCCTTCGAGTTTGTTCGTCGGATTGCTGTTCGGGTCGTTGTTGACCAGTTTGTTTCCCTCGATGGTCAGGTTGCTGTAAACCAGCGCGCCCAGGTTGCCGTTGCTGATGGTCAGTGTGCCGTTGGTCAATGCTATAATGTTTGCACCTGCCTGCGGCGGAACGTAGAGGGAGCCGAGTGTGGTGATGTTCGTGTTGGTAAAGCCTCCTGAATACAGGGTGCCGGTCCGGCTGGAGATTTTGAACCACGACAAGTTGGAGCCCAGGACGGTTTGCGCCGGACTATTGCTCGCATTGTTGGTCAGTGCCAGCCAACCCAGCAGCGAGCCTTGGCGGGAGTAGAGAGAGACATAGAGCGGAATGTATCCGTCTTCGGAAACCGGGACGGATTGGCTGATGGCGGTGCCGTCGCCCAGTTGGCCGATAAGGGAAACCTGGCCGGCGGGATTGTTGGTCAAGGTGACGTAACCGTACCCTCCCGGATCATTGGTGGGGGCGTTGGCGCCGGGCGGAAGAATCAGGGTATATCGGCCATTGTAATTGGTCGCCGGGTTTGATTTGGCGTTGAATACGGCGCGGTCAGCCTGGAGTTGGGAAATCCAGCCGGGATTTGCGCCGTCGATCACGGTGCCGGTGATTTGATCGTCAGGCGCGGCCAGATTGAGATGCAACTCGACTATGAGGAAAGTATTGCCGGAGCGGGCCAGTGTTGTTCCCGCGTCGCCTGACAAGTCGAATGTGCCGCTGAAGGAATGGGAATAGCCGTCCAGCAGAAGCCTGGCGCTGTAGGCGCCGTGGCTGGAGGCCGGAATCCTGGCGGTGAAAAAGCCGGAGCTTTCTTCGGTCGCGCCGCCGGCTGGGGCAAACAATCCATTATAGACACCAGCGAAGGGGGTGAAGGGATTGGTGACGAAGGTGGCCTGCAATATCAAGTTGGAGGACATGAGGAAGGAAAGGGCCGCCTCGTTGGGCTGGAGGGGGGTCAGGCTGTTGGTATTCGTCCCGCTGGTCCAATTGGTAAACACCCAATTGCCGGTGGGCACGGCGGTGACCTTGTAGATCTTGTTGACTTCCAGGGTGGCGTTACTGGCCAGTCCGGTGATTTTGCCCCGGCCGATGGTGGACAGGGTCAACGTTGACGTCGCCGAGCGCAATGGCGGCGCCGGGGCAAAAAAGACGGTGCGCGTTACCGGGACGGAAACATTGGTCGTGCCGTCAGATTGCAAGCTGAAGCTTTGCGCCGTGATCACGTTCGGCCCTGTGACCAGAGTCACGTTGGTCAGAGTCCAGGCAACGGTTGCCCCGGCGGCACCCAGGGTGGCGTTCACAGGCGCGTTGGTGTTGACGGTCATCTGCACGGTCGTTTGCCCCAGCGCCTTCCCGCCGCCGCCCCTGAGCGTGCCGCTGACCGTGATGGCGGAATTGGTTGTCAAGTAATTATTAGCCGGATGGGTCACGGCCACGATGGCGTAGTTGTTGGTGATGGGAGGAATGTTGGTGTTGACCGTCAAGTTGGTGGCCGGGTTGAGGACCACGTCCAGGTGGGCGGCGCCGCTGGCCCCGAGGTAGCCGTCAACGGAGATATAGAACGTGGTGCCGGAGGTCACATTGGAAACCAGGACGACGGGCTGGCCTTGCACAACATAGTTGGTCGTATAAGCGGCCCCGACGTTGACCAGGCTGCTGAAGCTGCTGCCGGGACCGGTGTAAACGGCCAGCATGGTGTTAAAGGAGCTGCCTGCCGTGTCGAATTGGAGCGTGCCGCCGGCCGGCGCGGTGTAACTGTACCAGTAGGAAGCCCCGCCCAACTGGCCGGCAATGTCCGGTTCCCCTGCTTCCCTGGTCGCCCCTACTGTGCTGAAGGATTGCGAGAGAGTGAATCCACCGGTGTCTCCTCCGGCATCCGCCGGCCGGTAGCGGGATGGGCTGACGGTACTGGTCAGGTCCACCGCGTCGCCAAACTTATCCACCGCCAGCGTGGTCGGCGTGCCCGCCGCGCCATTTTGCTTTTCAGCCGCGATTTGGACGATCGCAGTGTCGCTTTGCACGGCGCCCACCTCGTTGGCCGCCAGCACATAATAGTTGCCCACCGCGCTGGCTGGAAAATTGCTGATGACCAGGGTGTTTGCATTGGCTCCGAACACAGGGGCGTTGGCAAAGAACCACTGGTAAGTGGTGGCGTTGTTGGCGGTCACGCTGAGGGTCAGATCCGCGCCGGCTTGGACGATCTGGTGGGACGGTTGTCGCGTTATCACAGGCACCGCGTCGCCCGAATCGGGATCCAGCACACGGTAGCCCGTGCCGGAAGGCAGCCCCAATATCACATTGCCGGCAGCTCCCTTGAATCCCGCCACCGCAATCTGGTAAGTGGTCCCCTGCTGGCAGTTGAACCTGACCAGGCTGGTAAAGAACCCGCCCGAATCATCATCCTGGGCCACCGCTTTCAGATCGGCAACATTGGTGCCGGTATAAACGCCCAGCAGGGTGTCGAAGCTGCTGCCCAGCGTGGTCAGGGACATGACGCCGGTGAAATCGGCCCTCCAGTTGTACCAAAGGAATTTGCCTGCCGATTTGCCAGCGATCTTCGCCAGTTCGCCCGCCGCGGGGGAATTGGAATTAATGCCCGCCACGGGACCGACCAGCGGATCAATCGGGATGCTGCTGGCGAAATTGTCATTGGTCGTGGTGGGGGTGTTGCCGGCAAAGTTCACCGTCACGTTGAAGGCGGGGGTTTCCTGATAGGCCACGGTTTCGCCCACGTTGACGCGATAATCGCCCGAATTGAATGGTTGGGCGTTGCTGATGGTGTATGAACGGTTCGTTGCCCCGGCGATGCGCGTGCCGTTGAGCCGCCATTGATAAGTGAAGGTCCTGTCGTCCGGCGTGGCGTTCTCCGTCAAGGTTACTGTGTCCCCAATGTCAATACTAGACGGCGTTTGCACGACAGTGGTCGCGCCGGGCGGGGTCAGCACGGTCAACACCGCCGGCGGCTGGCTGGTAATGGAAAGGCCGGCACTGCTGGCGACCACGGTATAGCTCCCCGCGGCGCTCAGTGCCGCGTTGCTGATGGTGTAAGAACTGTTCGTTGCCCCGGGGATGGCGGCGCCGTTGGTCTGCCATTGATAAGTGGCATTGGTTTCCGTGGTCGTGACGCTGAACGTGGCGTTCCTGCCCACGGCGATGGTCTGGTTTTTGAGCTTTGTCTCGAAGGCGAAGCCGGTGGCGACCGTAATGGACACAGGGGCGGAGGTGCTGCTCAGGCCGGAGTTGTTGACAGCCACCGCGGTCAGTACGTAGAAGCCGTTGGATGGCGCGCTCCACACGATGGAGAACGGACTGGACTGGGCCGAGCCGGCCAGGTTGGTCCCGCCATGGTAGAATGTGACATTGGTTACCGTCCCGCTCACGTCCGCCGTCGCCGCGCTGACGGGGATTTGCAGCGACGCAGTAATGATCTGCCCGGACGTCGGATTGGTGATGAGGACCGAAGTGCCCGTGGTCAGGACAAAGTCATCGAGCAGCATGGCCGGGAAGATGGTGAGGCCAGAGCCCGTGGAAACAATATCAACGCTGGCAATGCCCTGGCCCTTGAACGTGTAGGTTTGCGCCGGCACGTTGGTGTAACTGGAAATCAACGGTTCCTCCGCCGCAGCCAGCACATTGCCCAGCGGATCAAGGATGTCCACCTGCCAGGCCGGATGCGTGACAAACGGGTTGGCCAGCAATTCCGGCCGTGTAAAAGCAAATTGCGTCAGCCAATTCGAAAACCCCACCGTGAAAATCATCGGCCCGTTGGAGCCGGTTTGCGTCAGCAGGTTGGGCGACGATGATGCGGTCACAAAACCCCCGCCGGCCACGTTGGTCTGGTCTTCCACCTCCACAGTCGTCCCCGGACTGTTGCTGGCCACGATCATGCCGTTGGCCGCCAAATAAGCCGCCAGAGTCGCGCCCGTCACCGGTGCATTGGAGGCATCGAGGGAATCGAAATTGACCACCGTGGCGTTGCCGCCGGGCTGGACCGTAATCGTGACAGGGGCCGAAAGCAGGGAGTAACCGCTGGCGTCCAGCACCCGCGCCGTCAGAATGTAAGTCCCGTTGAGCACGTTGCTCCAGGTGAAAGTGCTGCCGGAAGGGGAGCTGGCCCCGATCAACGTCGGCCCGGAATAGAAGGCCACGTAATAGTTGGTGCCAAAACCGGGACCCACACTCGCCTCCAGGGGAATGCTGGCCGGGGCGGTGAAATTCGTCGCGCCGTTGAGAGGCGAGGTCACGCTGATCGAGAGCGGGTTGCCCGCCCCGCTGGTTTCGAGCACCAGATCATCCAGCAGCACGGCGGCAAACCCCGCTGTTTGCTGGCTGTCCGAGTCGAAGCGCAGGCTCGCTATGTTCGCCATGCCGGAGCTGGCCAGGGTGAAGGTGCGCGGTGGAATATTGGATGAGCTGAAGAGCAGCGGTTCGCTGGCCGATCCCAGCTCGTTGCCCGACCCGTCAAATATCCGCGCCGTCCAAGCCGGATGACTGATGCCGGAGGGGCCGTTCGTGTTGATCCCCACCCGGGTGAAGCTGACATTTTCCTGGTTCGTGGCAAAGTTCAGGGTGAATGTCACCGGCTGGCTCGATCCCATCTGCGTAAACAAATTCGGCGGCGAAGACGGTACCGGCAGTTCGTTGCCGGAAAAGCTGTTTTGATTGATGGCTTCCAAACGCGTTCCCAGGGTCGCGTTCGTGATCGTGATCCCGAAACCAAGCAGATAATTGGAGAGGGCCGTGCCGCCCACCGCCCCGAGCGACGTCGGCAGTATGACGGGGTCATCGAAATTGATCACTTCAACCCCGGCTAATGCCGTCACTGTTTCGATCACGTTGGTCGAACTCCTCGCTGCTCCGTTTGCATCCGTTGCCACCGCATGGAACGTATATGTTCCAGCCGCCAGGTCTGCTAGCGATATGCTGGCGGTGGTATTGGTGCCACTGGGCGTGGTGGCCGGCGACCCGGTCAAATTCTGGTTCTCATAGAATTCGATGCGGCTGATCGTCCCGCCGCTTTCAAACGCGTTCGCCGTCAGGCTGATCTGCCCGGGCGCCGTCGAAGTAAAACTGCCGGCCGTCAGAGTGATGGTGGGTTGGGGGTTGGTTGGCGCATTGGTCGAAAGCAGCAGGTTGTCCAAAGGCAGAGAATCCAGATAGTTAATGTTGTTATCGGCCGCAAAGTTGATGAAGGCGATGTTGCTGCCATAAAGCGTAAAGCTCTTCGCTGGCATGTTGGTGAGGCTGAAAACTTGATCCTCACCCACCTGGCTCAAGGCGTTGCTGTTGCCATCATACGCATACGCCGTCCAGGCCGGAGCCACCACCCCGCCGCTGTCCGCCAGCAACTCCGTCCGTTCCCAACTCACCGAGGTGCAAGACTGGTTGAAGACCAGCGTGTAAGAAATGGATCCGTTGCTCCCGCTTTGCGTCAATAAGTTGTTCCCCGAATAAGCCGCAGTGACAGTCCCGTTGAAGATGTTCTGGTCATCTTGCACGGCCAGCGTGGTGTCCTCCGTTACGTTGCTCACCGTGACCCCATAGCCCGCGAGGTAATTGCTCAATGTTGTGCCTCTCACCGGCCCGCGGCTCGCATCAAGAGCCTCAAAGTCAATCAAGGTCGTCCCTGGAACATTGATCGTCACATGCACCACCGCCGAGATGATGACCAATCTGTTTCTTTGCGTTGCCACCGCCGTGAGCTGATAACTTCCGCTGGGCAGGTTGCTCAGGATGGTGCTGATATTGTTCGAGGCAATTGACGTGATCAGGACCGAGTTTGTGTAGAGCGCCAGGGATTGAATGCCATTGGTCGAATGCGCGCTGGCGCTAAAGGTGAAGCTCTGGTTCGTCGTAAAAGAGGCGCCATTGGCCGGGGCGGTAATGCCGACGCCGGCCGGCGGACGAGGTGAGACGGCGATGGAGGGGCCGGAGGCGGCGATAAGGAGGCCGGGGGAATTGGTCACCTCGAGGCTGGGAGTGAAAACGCCGGCGTTTGTGTAGGTGTGCGACGGGCTTTGATTGGTGACGGCAGGCGATCCGTCGCCAAAATCCCATTGCCAACTGGTGATGAGATTGAGCGCGCTGTCATCAGTCGGGCCGGTGAACTGCACCGTCAGTGGGGCTCTGCCGTTGGTCGGGCTGGCCGAGTATGTGGCCGATTGGGCTCCGGCGGTCTGCCACAAGAGCAGGACGAGACCGCAGGAGAGCCCGGCCCAGCCGCCAGGCATCTTGTGCTTCGACATTTTGATCGTCATATCAATTGGCTTTTCAGGAATCCGTTCCAAACAACAGACCCTCTTGCTTTGCCGGCGACGGCCGCAGCTCAAATCCCGCCATGACCGGCGCTTATTTTATAGATTAATACGGTACGCAACCTGTATAGCCGGACCGTCGGGCAATGTCGATGAAAAACACATTGCTGGAGGGAAGCGCCAGATCACCAGCTTGTTTTGGGTTGATCCTGCGCGGCTATCCGGGCAAAAGCCTCACCATGAAATGTTACAAGAGCCATTCTCTCACTTTGTGAGATTTGTTGACGCTGACTTCGCGGAAATCATTGACTTTTGTGGACGTTGGAGCGGGTGAAGGAAATCGAGCCCTCGTGTCCATTCATTCTTCTTTGAGGTTTCGGAGACTTGGCATCAGCTTGCGGTTTATTGCCTTTTATTCGCGGAATCTTTGCCTTGAATTTGACGAGTTGGGCTCATTAGGATGTTGCCGTCGCAAAAGTCCGGACGAAATAACAGCACCTATTCTGCATGCCGATTCCTGAGACAACTTCTGCCGAAGCCATCGAGCGTTATGTTGACGGGAGATGTTTGCGGGCAGGTCACGGCGAAGCATGGCGGGACATCAAAGTCTGGATCATCGCCCCGCCGCGTAACGTGGAAATGTTGCACCTTCCCTCCGTCAGCGAACAGCTCCTCGCCTGGACCCTTTCAGGTGACCAGAAAACAATAAAGCGAAAGGAATTAAATATGGAAATCAAAAGAAGTGGTTCACAACCGTCCGGCAAAGGACCAGCCGAGTATTTTACCGGCACGGTGCGCATTGACCCACTGTTCAAGGCCGACGCTCCTGCACGGGTGTTTGGTGCAAGTGTCACCTTTGAGCCGGGTGCTCGCACGGCATGGCACACACACCCGTTGGGTCAAACGCTGATAGTGACCGCCGGCTGCGGTCGCGTCCAACGCTGGGGCGGTCCAATCGAAGAAACTCGTCCGGGTGACGTAATCTGGTTTCCGCCAGGCGAGAAACATTGGCACGGCGCTTCGCCAACAACGGCCATGACGCACATCGCCATTGTGGAAGTGCTCGACGGCAAGAGCGCCGACTGGATGGAAAAGGTCAGCGACGAACAATACCAAGCCCGATAAAGGGCCGAACCAGGCAAAACACGACTCCCTGAAGAGGAGGGAGGGCATGGTTTTTGTGCAACGCCTGCCTCCACCAGCATCGCGAATTCTCTAAAACTTCAAGTCAAAAAACATACTTGACAAACAGGCCCCCGACACGCGTTTCGACCAATGTTTACAGCGGTTTCGTGTTTTGAAAATAAGTGTCATCATGGCCTGTACAAATTCCGCCTTTTGTGCCATAATGCGGAAGCAAAGGCAGAATTATGAAGGCAGAGTGCAGAATTGAAGACCCGTGCCGATCGCAGGAATCGACTGCGAAAGATGGCCACGAAAAGGCGCAACAGCACACAACCCCGAAAACTTTCGGGGCCTTTCTTGCAGGGCTTTTTGTGCTTTTTCTGGGCCATTCCGTTAACGTTAATCCTCCCGCCCATTTGTTCTCCAGGCAGGCTTGCCGCAACGAAGGCGGGTCAAACCGGTGCAACTGGTCAAGCTGGCGGCCAAATTGTTTTCAAATGCTTTACAATGAACAGCTTATGGCATATGGCCAGCCAGACCCAGTCAAGGCCAGTCAAAGTGAATCAAACCGATTTGTCCATTTCCCCAATTCGGCAAAGGGGCGCATAATATAATGGTATGGCATCATTGAGCTTAGATGTCCTGGAGGCTGAGCCGCTCGGGACCGAGTTGCTGGTCACGGGCATGAATTGCGCCAATTGCGCCCGGCACGTCACCGACGCGCTGCAAGGCGTGCCCGGCGTGGCGGGCGCGGAGGTGTGGTTGCAGGAGGGGCGGGCCCGGGTCCGATGGCAGGCCGGCTCCGAGGGGAAGGTTGCCAGTTTGCTGGAGGCGGTCGCCGCCGCGGGTTACCAGGCCAAGCCGGCCCTGGCCGAAAGCGAAGGAAAAAGGCCGGCGGCCCTGGCGGGCTGGCGCTTCAACGTCGTCATCGGCCTGGCGGGCACAGTGCCGCTCATGGCCGGGGAATGGCTTTTTCATTGGGGCGCGCAGGCGTGGTTTCGATGGCTGTCGTTTGCGCTGGCGCTGGCGGTGCAGGTTTTGTGCGGCGCGCGCTTTTATCGCGGCGCATGGAGACAATTGCGGTCGGGCGCATCGAACATGGACACGCTGGTCGCGCTGGGGTCAACGGCGGCGTTTGGCTACAGCGCGTGGGCGTTGCTGGCGGGCGCGGGCGGGCATCTTTATTTCATGGAGGCGGCGGCCATCATCACGCTCATCAGCCTCGGCCATTGGATGGAGGAACTGGCCGGCCGCCGCGCGGAAACATCGTTGCGCGCGCTCTTTCGCCTCGCCCCGGCAACGGCGCGCCGGCAAAACGCCGATGGAACCGAAACGGAAGTTCCCGTGGCGCGGCTCCGGCCCGATGACATCGTCGTGTTGCGCCCCGGCGCGAGCGTGCCAACCGACGGCAAAGTGACCCAGGGCCGGTGCAGTGTTGATGAAGCCATGCTCACGGGCGAATCGCTCCCGGTCGAAAAGGAGTCCGGCGGCAACCTCTACGCGGGCACGGTGAATTTGGACGGCCAGGTCCTCATGCGGGTCACGGGCGTGGGGGAGGCAACGGCGGTGGCGCATATCATCGCGGCGGTGCAACGGGCGCAAAACAGCCGGGCGCAAATCCAGCGTTTGGCGGACCGGATCAGCAACGTCTTTGTGCCGATTGTCGTGCTCATTGCCATTGGGGCCGGGCTGTGGTGGGGGCTGGCTTTTGGCGAGGCGCGGCGGTTGCACGAATTCCTCGGGCATTTTCTCTGGGCGGCGCATCTGCCGGAGAACCATCTGGCGGCGGCGATTCTGGCCGCTGTTGCGGTGCTGATTGTGGCTTGTCCCTGCGCCATGGGCCTGGCCACGCCGGTGGCGATCATGGCGGGAACAAACGCGGCGGCCAAACGGGGCATTCTGATTCGCGATGGAATCGCCCTCGAGAAAGCGGGGCGCCTCAGCGCCGTTCTGGCCGATAAAACAGGCACGCTGACCCTGGGCCGGCCGGCCGTCGTTGCGTCAATTATATTTTCTCGCCGGGACGACGCGCTCAAGCTGGCGGCGGCCCTGGCCCGCGGCTCCAATCATCCCCTCAGCGTGGCGGTGGCAAAATTGTCGCCGGAAAAAGTGAATCTGTCCGGCTGGCGGGAAATCCGCGGCGCGGGAGTGGAGGCCGAAGTGGAGGGCGGCGCGGGCGGTCCGGCCACGGCGCGCCTGGGTTCGGTTCATTGGTTGACAAGCGGCGGCGTTGATGCTTCGCCCGGCGCGGCATTTGCCGAAAAGTGGATGGCGGACGGCGCGACCCTCCTGGGCCTTTCCCTCAATGGCCAGCTCGCCGCGATGATCGCCTTGCGGGACGCGCCCAAGCCGGGGATCGGCGAGGCGGTGCGGGAACTTCGGGGGATGGGACTGAAAGTTTTCCTCGTCACGGGTGACAATCAGCGCACCGCCCGGGCGATCGCCGCGCTGGCCGGCATTGACGCGGAGAACGTCTTCGCCGAAATCCAGCCCGGGAAAAAAGCGGACATGGTCCGGCAATTGCAGGAGAAAGGCGAGCGGGTCGCGTTCGTGGGCGACGGCATCAACGATGCGCCGGCTCTCGAGCAGGCCGATTTGGGCATCGCCGTCAGTGAAGCCAGCGACGTGGCCAACGAAGCGGCGGACATCATTCTGCTCCAACCAAACATTCAGGCCATCCCCGAAGCGATCACCTTGGCGCAGGCCGCGTTGCGCACGATCAAGCAGAATTTGTTTTGGGCGTTTTTTTACAATGCGGCGGCCATTCCGCTGGCGGCGCTGGGATTTCTCAGTCCGATTTTGTGCGCGGCGGCCATGGGCGCGTCGGACCTGGTGGTGGTTGGCAACGCCCTGCGGCTGGGGCGGCAGGCGGGGCGGAAGTGAACCCGGATTTTTCGGCGACTCAGATTTGCACGGCTTGGTTGACTGCTGGTGGCTGAAATGGTATCAAAGTCAGGGTAAATGCCGCGCAAGATTCGCCAATTGGTTTCAGATTTGACGAAAGCAGGGTTTGTCCGAGTGACGGGTGGCAAAGGTTCGCACCGCAAGTTCCGCCATCCCCGGATTCCCGGCTCGGTGATTTTGAGTGGTGGTGATGGTGATGACGCCCGCCATTACCAGGAAAAACAGGTGTTCAACGCAATTCGTGAAGCAGCCAAATGAAAACTGAAGACCAGTATTTGAAATTCGTCAGGTGGAATGAAGAGGACAAACTATATGTCGGCTATTGTCCGGATCTTTTTCCCTGGGGCGGCGTCTGTCATGGGGACAATGAAGAGACCACTTACCACCAATTGCGTGTGCTCGTTCGTGAAGAGGTTGAGCATCTGCGGCAGGATGGCAAAGAGTTGCCCGCTCCCGGCACACGACCCATGCGTGAAGCCGTTCTCGCATAATTCAGAAAGTTCCACATGGCCCATCGGGCGGGACTTGTACCTGTAACCTTCTGTTCCAAAATCAAGGCGCGTTGGTTTGCACCGGAGATTCCAGGGGAGGGCGCGCGGGCCGGCCGGCCGCGGCGCCGGCGCCGTCTGCTTTGCGCGGGCGGGCTTTGAGCATCTCGTCAAACTTCTTTTGCTGGTCGGGGGTGAGGGCCTGGCGGATTTCTTCACGCACTCTTTTCACTTCCTCGCGCATTTGCGGGGCAATCTGGTCCCACAACGGCCGGTTCCGCTCCTGGCTCGCCCTCATGATTTTTGCGATCTCGTCGCGCTGGCCGGGGGTGAGGTCCAATTGCTTTTGCATGCGGCGAAGAAATTCGGGTCTCTGGATTTGGGCCAGCGGCGGCGGCGGATTTGTGGAATTGGCGGGGTGCGGCGGCAACTCCTGTGCGACGCCCGCCCGCGGGAGCTCCGTTTTCATGAGCAGCGCGCCCGTGACCACGCCACATCCAAAAATCACCATGGTGGCCAGTATGACCTTCCACGGACTCACCAGGCATCCTCGGCGTGTTGGCTGGGCGGCGCGACAACGGCGGCTTCAAAAGCCTGGGAAAAACTCTCCGGCGAATCGGCCTGCCGGTTCGCGGCAAAGGACCAGAGGCCGCACAGGACAGTGATGGCGACGCATGAAGCAGCGGCGCGCCACAGCGGGCCGCCCCACAATGCCCAGGGATTCGGCGGCGCAACGGCGGCCAGCCGGCTCATGATCCGCTTCTCAAAGGCGTACGGAACATGGTCGCCGGGAGGATTTTCCCTGGCCACGGCAATCAATCTGTCATGCAATTCGTTCCAGTTCACAATATATTCTTTCAGACGACCCTGCCCGCCGGGCGGTTACAGGTACTTTTCTTTGCAGATGCTCTTTAAAATCTTCCGCATTTCCCCGCGCGCGCGAAAGGCGCGCACCTTGACCAACGGCACGGACCACCCGGTCATCGCGGCAATTTCCTTTACCGGCCGCCCTTCAATTTCCAACAGCGTAATCACCATTCGCGCCGCAAGCGGGAGCCGCGATAAAATCTTGTCCACCAACTGCCGCGCCGCGTCGGCGTTTTCCCCCGCCATGTCGGGCTGGACGACAAACCGCTCCAGCCAATCGGCCTCCGGTTCGGTCAATTCGGAAAAAGCCGTTTCCCGGTTGCGTTGATGGCTGCGCAGGAAGTCATAGCATGTTCGCACGGCCAGTCGCATCAACCAATGTTCGAAAGGCGCTTCGCCGCGAAAGCCCTTCAGTTTCTGGAAGGCTTTGATGAAAACTTCCTGGACAATGTCTTCCACCTCGCTTTCCCGCCGCGCATAACGGCGGGCCGTGGCGAAGACGCGCGGCTGATACTTCCGGATCAGCGGCTCAAAACTGGCGGTGTCGCCGTCCAGGACGGCGGCGATCAGTTCCGCATCAGTCGGTTCCATTGCTTCGAGTTTCCAACAAAACCCTTTGAAAACAAAGCAGAACAGTCTTGTTTAATTGTCCGACGGCGCCGCGGCCTTTTTATGGCCGGCATGGGCCAAAAACTTTTGAATGCGATCCAGCCTGGATTGATCCTCGGCAGTCAGAGTGCCGTTGGCCTTCTTCGCTTGCAATTCCGCCACGATATTGCCGGCCGTTTCCTTGATTTTGGCCTGGCGCTCTTCGGGGGTGAGGCCTTTGAGCTCGGCTGGAGTCAGGCCCAGAAGTTTCAGCAGGGCCACGCGTTGTTCCTTGCGTTGCTCCGGAGTGGCTCCCTGATGCTGTCCGGGCGTTTGAGCGCCGGGTCGGGGGGCCGAGTTGGTGGCGGACTGGGCTATAAGCGATTGCGCGCCAACCACCAGCAACCCCGCCATGAGACATGTAATTATTCTTTTCATGATATCTAAACAGACGCCCCGGCCCGGTCAAAAGTTACCAAATAAAGCGGGGCCAGCCGGTCAATCGCGCGTAATGCCGAACATCTGCTCGAAATCAGCGGAGAATTTGGCGATCTCGGCCGTGATTTTGGGCGATTGTTGCGCGATGGTATCGAGCATCTTGTCGCGCAATTCAGGCCGGTAGCGCATCAGTTCGAGGGCGGCGACCGCCAGGGCCAATTGGTTGTTGACCTCATGGCGCATGTGGGCGAGCTTCTGGTTAAGCTCCCCGATTTGCTCTGCTGTCACGGTCGCTGGAACATTGGGCACACCCATGGGCAAAACCATGTGCCGAAGCCCACCTTAAAGCAAGCGTCTTTCTGTCGAAAAAAAATTTAAAATAAAATGTTGACATTCTTCGCCAAAAGCGCATTTTCGTCGCCAGCGGGGATAAATGGCGCGTCCGGCTGAAGCCGGTTGGTTTTGCCGAATTGGGCCATTTATGAGGCGTTTGCCTGTGAATTTGATGCAGACAGCGCCGAATTGCCTGCTTTTTTGCAATTTATTTTGAAAATTGATGATTTGCACAAGTGACTCAAAATAAGATGGTTACGGAGGTTTTAAGCCCTTTTTCGCGTATTTTGCGCAAAAAAGTGGGTTTGGGTGCTTGACATAATTGTTCTTTTGACCGATAAAGGACGCGAATGAATAACTGCGTTATCGCAGGGAGACACTTAAATGCGTAAAGAATTTCGCGCCGTCCGTGTCATTTTCCAAGAGCGAAGATGGCACAGGCAGGCGCGGAGGAGAACCGAAACTGTAAAAACGATTAACTGAGAAATAATATGATCAATAAATTGAAAACATTCGCAATCGCGATACTGGTCACCGGTGCAACGGTGACTGCCACCAGAGCCCCTGCGGCCACAATCAGCACCAACACGCAGGTGTTGGACAACATAAGCGTCCAGCTCACGGTTTACTCTCAAGGAGGTGTTAACTCCTCAGACAAATCATTGGCGGCCGATAAAACCACCATCAAGACGGCCGATATTATATATCAATTGGGCCAGATCGGTGGGTTCACAGTTGATGCGAAGAAGGACAAATTGGTCCTCTCCACGACCTACACCAATCAGTTGGTGGGGATACCAAACACCACCAACTTAATCTCCACAAACACTATCTCCAGCATCGTTGGCGGTGCTCTGTATTATTGGCAGGATGACTTTGGCGATTCTTACTACCTTGACTTGGATGGCGCCTTCGGCAACGACAACCTCACAAACTCCTATGCCATCTCCAACAACGTCATTTGGACGATATCGTCATCCGGAAGCACCGGCACCACGAACTATGCCATCGGCGCTAATGGCTACGACAGCATCACCCCTGACACCAATGCCCTTTTCACAGCGGGTCCAGCTGGAGGGCCGCCTTTTACGGGGACCAACTTCATCAACTTCAGTTCCCTCCCCAGTACAAACAGGGATGGTTTTGGGAACCTCACTGCGACGGAGGCTTTGGGATATTGGGTGACAGTCGTTCCGACAGTCACGGCTGGCTCCACAAACGTCACGATTACTCAATACTCACCGGTAACGGAAGAACTCTTTGCGCTGGGGAAACAGCATATCTGCGTCATGACTCCCGGCTCAGGCACTTCCACTCCTGCAACTTTGACCAAGGTTGACAACTGGGTGCAATGGGATTCCTTTGGCGGTGGCACCACCATTTACGCCGAATCTGGAAAGGATTTGAGCACGAATGATTTTTCCGGCACAAATATCAGCGGGCAAACCACCTATAGCACAGCCGATTTGCTTGTTTATACGACATATCCGGCCTTTGGCGCCGCAGCGACCGTCACCAACCTGAACCTTGACCCGGCGGGCTTCAGCAAAGGCACAGCAAAGCTCATGAATTTTACTGTGCATGGAAAAGCCACAAATGCGGAAGTATTGCAGATCATCAGCAGTGCCAATGTGACTGCCGCCGGCCAAGGCTATATCGGCGGGTCCTTTGTAACGAACGCCTCATACATCAGTTCCATAGTGGGTAACGTTACTAACTATGCGGAGAATACCGAAGTATACAGCCAAATTCAAGGTGCTGAAGGCAACTTTTTGGGCACAAATTTTGTAAAGAATACTAATGCTCCATTTGGCCAGTATGTCCATAACCCCACTGAGGTCGTCTATTCTGGGACTGTCACCCTGACCTTCCTCAGCTCGGGGCCTGAGATACAGCCAGTGGATCCGTAATCGTTCTACAGATCGGTTCTTTGCGGGGCAGTGGTATAAAAACCCACTGCCCCGCTTTTGCTTAAAAGCGCCGAATTGAACTCCGAACCAGCGCCAAACCCTGACATTTAAAAACTGAAACCCTTAAACGCATGAGAGCCAAAGTGATCCTGTCCGCCTCGGCCCTGGCTCTTGCCGTATTGCTCCCGGCGCTTTATTTCCATTTCAAGTCCGACAGCCCGCCGCCGGCGGTGGAGCAGCCCGTTGCCAGTGCCGACAACGCGGCTCCCGCGGGCCTTCCGCCAATTCTCAAGAGCGCCCAACCCCATGCACAAGACGGGTTGCCGGCCCGTCCATCCGGCCCGGCGAGTTTAACCGGATCCGCCCACGATGACTATGTTCTTGAACGCAAGGCGCAGTTGGTTGATATGGGGATGAGCGACAACCCGGCCAACCTCAAGACCATTCTCTCCGAACTGGAGAATCCCGAACCGGAGATTCGCCAGGCCGCGCTTTCCGCCGCCATTGATTTTGGCAGCAAGGACGCCATTCCCGTTTTACAGAACGAAATGGCGTATGCCACCGACCCTCAAGAGAAGGTGGACATCAAAAATGCGATTGAATTCCTTCAGCTTCCCTCTTTTGGCTCGCACAGTGATGCGGTCACCCAGCAATCGGCCGGCCAGTCCCCGCCCACCAATTAGCCGGCCGCCTCGTGGATTGCGCGGGGAGCGCGTGCGTCTCGTACGCGGTGTTTGACGTCTCGCCGAACACACCTTCGCCTGAAGACCCATGGTGAAGAGCAGATGGAATGTGCGACGCCGGGATGCCTCGCACCGCGACGGGGTCCGCCTCCGCGCTGCTGCTGCGCGATAAAACGGTCGCGCTCCCCGATCATCCCAGTCCTGTGCCCGAATCCGCAAATTTGGTCATTGGGACTTCGTCATTCGTCATATTCCCCGGCGGGATGTAGGGGAAAACCTCGCAAACAACCGGCAAAAATCGTGTCATTAGAGCTTGACATAATTTAGCCTTAGATCAACAAGTGGTTCTAATTAATACCTCTTTATCGCAGGAGATGCGGAAAATGCTCAAGGAATTTCATGCCGGCCATGACATTTTCCAGGAGCGAAGAGGGCAGAGGCAGCCGCGGAGGAGAGGCAAAACTGTAAAAACGATTAACTGAGCAATAATATGATCAATAAATTAACAAAATTCGCGATAGCGATACTGGTCACCAGTGCAACGGTGACTGCCACCAGAGCCCCTGCGGCCACAATCAGCACCAACACACAAGTGTTGGACAACATAAGCGTCCTGCTCACGGTGTATTCTCAAGGAGGTGTTAATTCGTCAGACAAATCATTAGCGGTTGATAAAACCACCATCAAGACGCCCGAGATCATATATCAATTGGGCCAGATCGGCGGGTTCGCAGTTGACGCGAAAAAGGACAAATTGGTCCTCTCCACAACCTACACCAATATCTTGGTGGGGCAGCCGAACACCACCGAGGTAATCTCCACAGTCACCCTGAACAACGATGCAGGAATTATCGCATCAGGAGGTTCCATGTTTTTTTGGACGGACGACGTAGGCGATTATATAGGTCTCGACTTGGTTGACTCCACGTCCACAAACTCATATACCATCACAAACGGCTTCAATGACTTCAGCCAAAACGCTGGCGAAATATGGCTGACATACAATGGTGTCACGACCTATCCCGTAGGTAATAGTTTTTATGCCCCCATCGACAGTACAACCAACGCCCTTTACACCAGCACAAGTGGATCGCCTTTTGACACATCCACAAATTTTATCAACTACAGTGCGCTCCCCGCTTCGAGCATCGATGGATTTGGGAACATCCTCTATCCGGCTGGCACCTTCCAGAGTGGCTCGAGTGGCGCGTTGGGCTACTGGGTGACAGTCGTTCCGACAGTCACCCCCACCGCCACAAACGTCACGATTACCCAATATGGACCGGTTACGAATGAACTTTTTGCACTGAATCAACAGCATATCTGCGTCATGACTCCCAAATCAGGCACCACCGCGCCAACTTTGACCAAAGTTGACAACTGGGTGGCATGGGATCTCAATGCCGGTGGCACCACCTTTTACGCCGAATCTGGAAAGGATTTGAGCACCAATGATTTTTCCGGCACAAACATCACCGGGGAAACCACCTATGGCACAGGCGATTTGCTGGTTTATACGACCTATCCGACCACTGGCGCCGCGCCGACCGTCACCAACCTGAGCCTTGATCCGGCGGGCTTCAGCAAAGGCACGGCCAAGCTCATGAATCTGACTTTGCATGGGAAGGCCACAAATGCGCAAGTCTTCCAGATCATCAGCAGTTCCACTGTGACCGCCGCCGGAGAAGGCTATATCGGCGGGTTCTTTACGACGAATTACCAATACATCAGCTCCATATCCATAGGCGGCGTTACCAACTATACTCAAAATACCCCAATAGAAAGCCAGATTAACGATAATGCCACAGGCAACTATTTGGGCACAAATTTTGTAGTTAACACCAATTCTCCTGGTGACCAATATGTGCAAAACCCCACTCAGGTCGCTTATGAAGGGACTGTCACCCTGACCTTCCTCAGCTCGGGGCCTGAGATACTGCCAGTTGATCCGTAATCGTTCCACGGACCGGTTCTCTGCGGGACAGTGGTCAAAAACCCACTGTCCCGCTTTTGCTTAAAAACATTGCGTCCTTTTCATTCGCCATTTGTGTGGCACCTTTGAGGCATGATTAAACCGCTGATATGCGCCGCCCTGGCGCTGTGGGCCGCCGCCACGGCGACTGCCGCCACGCAGACCAATATTTTGCAGAATATCAACCTCCAGCTCACGATTTACCAGCAAGGCGCAACCAACGCCAACGGCAGGAAAATCGCGGACCAGGTCACTTCTTACACCACCAAAAGCCTGATCACGAACCTGGAGGCGGTCACAGGCCAGACATTCGAACCGGGGGCCAAATTGGTGCAATCCACCGTTTATCCCAGCGTGGACCTTCTCTCCACCAATCTGACCCTCGCAACCAACAGCTACCTCAGCGTCGGCGGAATCCCGTTTTACGGCTCCTTTTATGGCAACGCGGGCACCATGACGATCAGCAACAACACCATCATCATCGGCGAATTCCCGGGCGACATTCCCAACAGCATCCTGAGCGTCGTGACCGATGGCACGACCAACGAAAGCGTGGCCATCGAAACCAATGCCTTGACCACACTGACGCCGTCAACCGACACGAACGGATTCGTCACGAACGTCGCCGTCGTCACGCTGGGGCAGGCGACCACGATCGACATCCTGTATGGCGGCACCGCCAACAACCTGTATTCTGTCAACAACTACCTGAGTTTCACCACGAATAATTCCGCGGAGATTGTCGTGGAAACCGGGTCCGGTTTGAACACCACCAATGCCTTGACCGTCACGAATCTTGCCTCGCAAACCGGTTTCAGCATCCAGGGTCTGACCATCAATTATTTTACGCCCACCGGCCCGAACAACCTGACCCTCAGCTTGCAGGGCTTCGTCAAGCAGTCTTTAAAGGTGGACACTCTCTACGCCCGCGGCACGAACAGAATAGTCGAGGACATCTTTGGCGCCAGTTCCACCTGGAATGTCAACGGCTCCGGCTATGCCGGCGGGACTTATACAACGAATCCAACCTCCGTCCCGATCCCGGGCGGCTTTCTGACCAATGCCAGTCCCATCGTCGTTATAGGCTCCGTCAGCGTGAGCTTCCTCAAAAACCTGCCGAAGTAGTCAGAAGCGCAATTATCACTGGCCAATCGGCACGGAAGGTTTATGTTCAATGGCAGACGCGCGGGATGGGACACAGCATGAAGCATCTTGTAAAACTCACAGCAGGCATATCGCTTTTGGCGGGCAATTTCCTTGTCCAGGGGCAGTTTCGCGCCCCCGGCGGACTTCCGCCCGGGTTCCATCACGCCTTGCTGGATGTGCTGGCCGGAGGCCCCTCCTTTTACGGCCGGGCGAAGATTCAGATGTCCAACGGCCCGGATAAGGAGCCAACGACTGTTTCCTGCAATATCGCCGTTTTGTCGGGCAATATGCGCCTGGAGGTCGATTCATTCGAGACGGGTTCGAATCTGCCGCCGGCCGAGGTGGCGCAGTTAAAGCATATGCATTCCATCAGCATCCTGCGCCCGGACAAGAATCGAATGTATATGGTTTTCCCTGATTTCAGGTCCGTTGTCGAAATTGCTTACAGCAGAAGCACCGGAACAGACCCAGTCCCCTCTCCCAAAATCAACAAAACCCCCTTGGGAAACGAACCTGTCGGCGACCAGCCGTGTGATAAGAGCCAATGGAACGTGACGGAAATCAATGGCGAACATTACGACATAACTGTTTGGGCGGCAACGAATTCGGGCAATTTTCCGATTCAAATCAAAGTCGGCGCGCCGCCGGCTTTGGTGGAATTCCAGGATTTGCACCTGGAGCCGCCCAACAGCAGCCTTTTCGAGCCGCCGCCCGGCTACACCAAATACGAAGGCATCCAGGAAATTATCCAGCGCGAGGCCGAAAACGCGCAAAAAACCAATGCCCCATAGAAAAAAAGGCCGGACGCCATTGCAGCGTCCGGCCCCCAACAACCAAACTAACCAACCCTTGACCTCGGAACTACAACTGAATGGGAAAACCAAAAACCCATTCAGCCTCATATCCGAGGCTTATATAAATGACTCATATTTCGCCCTAATGTTCAACAATTATTTTCATTATTTTTGTAATCGGTGCCGGATACCCCCCCTGCCACGCCATTTTCCCCTGATTTTACGAGGGTTTTGGCGGGTTTTCCGACCTCCTTTTGGCGGCTGTTTTTTGGCTGTTTTTCGCAAAAAAAAGCCATTTTTGGCCTAATTTCCCATGCGCATCGTTAATCTCAATCCAGATTCGGACATAGGGGCCAGTGCCTGGTTTGTTGAACTTGATGGTTTCCGCCTGCTCATGGACGCGGGAATGCATCCCAAACGTGAGGGTCGCGCCGCCTTGCCCCTCTATTCGACGGTGGAACGGGAAGATCTCGATGCCATTGCCATTTCCCACTGCCACCACGACCACGTCGGGTCGGTGCCTGTGGCCATGTGCCATTTCCCCAAGGCCCACGTTTTGATGACCGACCTGAGCTATTGTTTGCTCGGGCGCGTTCTGCACAATTCCGTCAATGTCATGCTCCGCCAGCGCGAGGAACACGGCATCAATGACTATCCCTTGTTCACCCACGATCAAGTCGAGGAAAATGAGGCCCAATTCCAGGGTTTTAAATGCAATCGCCCCATCGAATGGGGCGCCTTGCAAAAGACCCGCGCCGGATTGCGCTCGCCCGACTTGGAGTTTTTCGATGCCGGGCACGCGCTCGGTTCGGCGGGGATCCTCGTGCGCGGAAAGTCGCAAACCCTCTTTTACACCGGGGATGTTTGTTTTCACGACCAGACCCTCCAGCGGGCCGCCCGATTCTGCGACGTGCAAGCAGACGTCCTCATCATGGAAACCACCCGGGGCGACCGCCTGCCGCGGCCAGGTTTTACGCGCGAAGGGGAAATTGACCGCCTGACCGAAGCCATTCAACGAGTCCTGGCCCGGGGCGGTTGCGTATTGATGCCCTCCTTTGCCCTCGGACGCACCCAGGAAATCCTCGCCCTGCTGGCCCTGTTGATGGAGGCCGGCCGTATCCCCCGCCAACCAATCTACATCGGGGGCCTGGGCAGGGTCTTCACCGAAATCTACGATCAAAAGGCGCATCTGGCCAACCGCCAGCAACCGGAATTGAAACTGACCCGCGATCTGCAACTGGTGGTTCTGGAAAGAGACCAACTGCAAAGCATGAAGCTGACCGGCGGACGCATCTTTGTCCTGACTGCCGGCATGTTGACCGAAGGCACCCCGGCCCACGATCTGGCCCTGCGCATGATTGGCGATGAACGGCAGGCGATCTTCTTTGTTGGCTACGCCGATCCGGCGACTCCGGGGGGACGCCTCAAAGCGTCCAAACCCGGCGAGACTTTTGTCCTCAGCGCCGGCGGCGGCGAAGTGACCCGGCGCTGCGAGAAGGACGAATTCGACTTGACGTCGCACGCCAGCCGGGAGGCGCTGCTGGATTTTGCGGGCAGGGTCTCTCCGCGAACGGTGCTGCTGGGCCATGGCGAGCTGGCCGCCCGCCAATGGTTTGAGGCGCAGATCCGCGCCCGTTATCCGAAGATCAAGGTCATTCAACCCGCCCCCGGCTTAAGCGTGGAAGTGTGATGAAACGCTACCGCACCCGCAAATCAATGTGGTTTCTCTCCAGTGTGGCGCCGTCGTCGAAAGCCAGTTGTTCCAGCGCGATGTTGTAATCGGCCAAAGCCCGGATTTCCGCCGAACGCGCCGCCGTCAGGTTGTTTTGCAGTTGCAGCACGATAAAGCTGGTGCTTTTGCCATGTTCCAGTTTGGTCTGTTCCGCCTGCAAGGCCTCTTCCGCATAGAGGCGCGCTTTCCGTGTGGAATCGACCTTCAACAAGTCAGTCCGGACGGTTTTCACGTCGTTGTCAATCGCCACCACAATGGTGGACTCGATTTTTTTCAGTTGCAGCAACAGTTGCTCCAGGCTGGCCTTGGCCGACTTGTAATTGTTGCGCGCGAGGCTGTTCCCCAGTGGAATGGTCAGGCTGATTCCATAGTAATAGAAGGGATAATTGCCGTTGCGGATGGTGTTCAGGTTCTCGCTGAAGGTCAGCTCGGTCGCGTTGTGCCCGTAGCTTCCCAGCAAATCAATTTCCGGAAACAATTGGTTAAAGTTGTACTTGATGGTGACGTGCTGTTTCTCAACGCTGACTTTGGCCTGAAGCAAGTCGGGCCTTTTCGCCAGGCCGGCGCGCCAGCATTCCCGCACGTCCGGGTTCTCGGGCACGGCGAGCAATTCTTCCGAAGGGACGGGCGTAACGCCGGTCCATTCACCGAGCCGAAAGGCCAGAAGGCTCTTGAGAACGTTCTCTTGCACCGCCAAGGCGGTCTGGGCGGTCAGGAGGTCCGATTGGGCTGAGGCCGCCTGCGATTCCGCCTGCTTTTCATCCAGGGGCGCCAGCGCTCCGACCTTCACCCGCTGCTCATCCTCGCGCATCGTTTCCTGGGCCAACTGCACGGCCTTTTCCTCCACTTGCACGTTTTGACGGGCAAAAATGAGATTGTAATAGGCCGCCTTGATGTTGTTAATCACCGTCATGATCTGAAGGCGCAGGGCCAGTTGATCCATCCTGAGGGTCTTTTTGCCCACCTGAATCTGATAGCGCGCGTTGTCGATCCACAGGTTCTTCAACAACGGCTGGCTCAGGGTGACCCCGGGATCGCTGGTATAATCGGCCGCCGTTATCCCGAATTCGGTGATGTTCTGCCGCGACATCGGCCCGGTGAAATTATAAGTCAGACCCGTCGGCAGCGTGCCGGTCAAACCCGGGGTGTAGGAATCAATTTTCTCCACGGAGGCGGGGAAGGCCAACCCCGCCTGCGCAAAAACTCCGCCCGGAAGGTCATTATAATCATGCACGGCGCTCATGGAAAACGAGGGTTCATACGCGCCATAAAGTCCGTTCAGCGCAAATTGATCGATCGCCGGATTGAGCCGGCTGATCAGAATATCCAGATTGTTCGTCAGCGCCATTTGCACGACTTCTTCAATGGTCAGGACGCGGGTTTTTTCAGCGGGAAGCGGCTGCGCGCCTGCCCCGGTCGCGCCGCTGAAACAGAGCAGGGCGGCCAGCGCCACGGGGATGTTGAAGTGCCGGTGAAACATACGATTAATGGTTGATTTACTCATAACGCAACGATTCGATTGGGTCCAAATTGGCCGCCTTCCAGGCAGGATAGGTGCCGAAAATGACGCCGACCAGCGAACAGATTCCCAAACCGATGAATATCCAATCCACCGGCAGCACCTTGGGCAGTTTCATGAAATGCGCCGCAATATCGCCTCCCGCCACCCCCAGGGCCACGCCAATCACCCCGCCCAGTTCGCACAGCACGACGGCTTCCATGATGAACTGGGTCATGATGCTCCGCTTCTTCGCGCCGACGGCCCGGCGGACGCCAATCTCCCGCGTCCGCTCCGTGACCGAGACGAGCATGATGTTCATGATGCCGACGCCGGCGGCGAGCAGCGCGATGGAACTGACCACGGTAATGCCGATGCGCAGCTTGCGGGTGAAGCTCTGCATTTGCGCCATGAGCGAATCAGCCGAAATGATTTCAAAACCGTCCTCCTCCCCCGGCGGCACTTTGCGAATCAGCCGCATAATGCCGCGCACCTGATCCACGGTCGCTTCGTAATCGGCGGCGCTGCGCGCCTGCACCAGAATGGCCAGGTTGAGCCATCTCCTGTCTTCATAACGATTGACGCCGGTGGTGACGGGGATGACGGCAAAGTCGTCCTGGTGGCTTCCTTCCATCGTGCCCCTGGGTTCCAGCACGCCGACGACGTTGTAATTGACATTATTGAAGGAGACGCGCTGTCCGACCGCGGAGCCGAAAGGGAACAAACTTGCCGCCAGTGTGCTGCCCAGGACGCAGACATCGCGCAGACCATCCACATCGGAATCCAACAAGCCCCGTCCTTCATGGATGATCCAATTCAGGGCGGAAAAGCTGCCGGGCGTTTCGCCGGACAGCCAGACAGTGGGCGGCGACTTGGCGTAGCGCGAGATCATCGTCCCGGAGGTCAGGCCGTCATCCAAACCAACACTCAGCGCCAGGGTGGCGCGTCGTTCCACTTCCAGGCCCTGCGCAAGGTCGATGCGTTTGCGCCGCCGATATTTTTGCCAGCCTTCCGGCCCTTCGAAATAGAGCGCCGGCCAGGTTTGCACAATGAAGGTCTGGCCGCCCAATTGATTGAGGTCCTGTTCGATTTTCTTTTGCATGGCCCGCATCGCCGTCATGACCAGGATGATGGAGAAGACGCCGACCAGCACGCCCAGCAAGGTGAGGGCCGAGCGCAGCTTGTGCGCCGCCACGGCGCCCATCGCCATGAAAAAGCTTTCCTTCAATTCGGCCCCGAGATTTCGCAAAATCTTCATTCGTTCCTCAAGGCATCGACAGGATTCATGCGCGCCGCGCGCCACGCCGGTAAAAATCCCGAGGTCACGCCGGTCAACACGGACATCAAGATGGCCAACCCCATCACGGGCAGGGACATGTTGATGGGAAAGTAGGGGAAAAAATGGGAGGCCAATACTGTCAACAAATACGTGATGCCCAATCCCAACAGGCCGCCGAGCAGGCAAATCGACGCCGCCTCGATCAAAAATTGCAGCAGGATGCTGCGCCGCCTGGCTCCGATGGCCTTGCGCACCCCGATCTCCCTCGTCCGCTCCGCCACGGAAACGAACATGATGTTCATGATGCCGATGCCGCCGACAAACAACGACAGGCCGGTGATCAGCAAACCGACTGTGGCAATGGTCCCCGTCACCTTGTGAAACGTCGTGATGAACTGCTCCTGCTGATTGATGGTAAAATCGTCCGGATCACCCGGCGCAATATGGCGAATCTTGCGCATCAATCCGCGCAATTCCTCCTTCGCGTCCTCCAAATGGACCAAATCCTTGACCTTGACCTCGACAATGAAATCGGGGTCGCGCCAGTAGCCGATCAAAAGCTGTTGGATGGGAATAATGACTCGATTGTCAAAACTATCCATGCCCAGGAAGCTCCCCCGCTTTTCCAGCACGCCGATGACTTCCAGGCGGCGCGCGCCGATCTTGATCTTTTTGCCCAGAGGCGATTCGCGCTGGAACAAATTCGTCGCCACGTCGTTGCCAATCACGCAAACAGGGCGTCCGCCCTCCGCTTCGTCTGCGGTGAGGAACCGTCCCTGCGCGACGGCGAAGCCGCTGGTCGTCTGGTATTGATCGGTTGTGCCAAAAATCTCGACACGGCTGGAGCTGCGGTTTTTATACCACACCATTTGATTCATGTTGACGACCGGCGCCACCGCCGAAGCCAGGGACATCTGTTGCTCGACTTTGCGGGCTTGCAAGTGGGTGATATCGCGTCGTTTATTCTCGCTCAGCCACATCTCGTAGGATCGATCCGCCCAAGTCCAGCGGCTGACATAGAGCACATCCGCTCCAAGAATCGAAATGCTGTCGTAAAAAGCGCGGTCCAGGGCGTCTATCGCGGTGCCCATCGCCGTCACCGTCACGATGCCGATGATGATGCCGAGAGTCGTCAGGACCGACCGCAGTTTGTTGGCGCGGATCGCGTCCCAGGCGATGCTCAGCCCTTCTTTCATTTCGATGAAGAAGTTCACGGGGCCGGGGCCGTTGTTTTTGCGGCGTCATCGCTGGCGATCAGCCCATCCCGGATGCGAATGATGCGGTGGGCGTGCCGCGCCACCTCCTCCTCATGGGTCACGACAAACAGGGTGTTTCCCTTGTCGGACAGCGCCCGTAACAAGGCCATGATTTCTTCGCCCGTCTTGGAATCGAGATTGCCCGTCGGCTCGTCGGCCAGAATGATGGAGGGCCGGTTGACCAGGGCACGGGCGATGGCAACGCGCTGGCGCTGGCCGCCGGACATTTCGTTGGGTTTATGGTGGATGCGATCGGCCAGACCCACGCTGGCCAGGGCCTCCAGCGCGACGCGTTTGCGGTCGCCGCCATCCATTCCGGAGTAGATCAAGGGCAGTTCGACATTGCGCAACGCATTGGCCCGGGGCAGAAGGTTGAAGGTTTGAAAGACAAATCCGATTTCACGGTTGCGAATCTCGGCCAGTTGATTGTCGTCCAATTCGCTGACGTTGGTGCCGTTGAGTTCATAGGAGCCGGAGGAAGACGTGTCCAGACATCCGAGCAAATTCATCAGGGTCGATTTGCCCGAGCCGGACGGCCCCATGATCGCCACGTACTCCCCCCGCTCGACGGACATGGAAACATCGCGCAAGGCGTGGATGGTTTCGGATCCCATCTGGTAGAGGCGGGAAATATTCTGGAGGCGAATCAGGCTCACACGGGCGCGTCCTCCGTCTTCAATTGGCCTTGGTCTCCTTGTCCTGGACGGCGGCCTGGGTGGTGACAATTATTTTTGCGTCATCAGCCAGATCGCGGTTGATCGCCTTGTAACCGCCTGACACCACTTCCTGGCCGTCATGCAACCCCTCGACGATCTCGACGTAGTTATCATCGCTGATGCCGCGCTTGACCGGCACCATTTTGACATGGTCCCCCTCCACGACAAAAACGACCTCAATGGGTTTGGGCGCTTCGTCCGGCTTCTTTTGGCCGGCGGCGGCGTTGGTGTCGGTGCTGTTGGTGCTGAGAGCGGTCTTGGCGGTGTTGGTGGCGTTGGCAGTGTTGGTGGCCGGCGCATTGCTGGAGGCCGTCTGGACGACATGGTTCGTTGACACGGCGTTGGTCCCGCCCGATTTGTCTTTGGGCAGGCGGGTGGTGACGCTCTGGATTGGAACAGTCAACACATTGGTGCGATAACGGGTTTCAACGTTGGCCGTGACGGACATTCCCGGCAGGAAGGCATCCTTTTCCGCGACGTGGATCTTCACCTGGAACTTGGTTGCATCGGTGCTGGTTGCGGCGGCGGAGGAAGTGTCGTTGTTGTTGGCCGAGTTGGCAATGTCGGTCACGAGGCCGTTGAACTTTTGGTCTTTAAAAGAATCCACTTCCAGATGGGCCTTCTGGCCAATGGTGATCAACGGCACGTCCATTTCGCCGATGTCCACCCGGGCCTCCATGTTGGTCAAATTGGCCACTCTCATAATCTCGGTTCCAGCCATGGTCGCCGTGCCCACGACGCGTTCGCCCAATTGGGAGCTCAATTTGCTGATCGTGCCATCCAGGGGCGAGTAAATGACCGTCTTGGAAAGGTCCGCCTCGGCCGAAACCAACTGGGCTTGGGCGATGCTGACTTGCTCGACCGCTCCGGCCAGAGTGGTTTTGGCCACGTCATAAGTCGTCTTGGCCGTCAGGAAATCCGATTCGGAAATCAACTTGGCCTGGAACAGCGCCTCATTCCTTTTGAATTCGAGAAAGGCCTTTTCCAGGTTGGCATCGGCGGTGTTTTTGTTGGCGGTGGCAAATTTGAAATTGGCCCTGGCGGAATCGCGGGCCGCCACATAATTATCGGGCCGGATCTTGAGCAGGAGATCGTTCTTTTTCACATGCTGCCCTTCCTTGACGTCCAACTCGATGATTTCGCCCGAGACCTCCGGGCTGATTTTGACCTCCAGAACCGGCTCAATTTTCCCATTGGCCACGACCAACTCGGTGAGGTTGCGGCGGGCGGCCTTTTCCTTGGTGATGGAAACCGGCGGCACGCGTTTGGCGAACTTGCCGTAAGCCACCGCCGCGATGATGACGAGGGCGAGAATGGAAAAGAAAACGATCTTTTTTTTGCCTTTAGACTTTGCCATTGCGTTCCTTGATTTGCATACACCGTTCTCGCCCGGAAGTTTCAGGATTCTTCATGGCGAACAAACACGTGTGGCAATTTATTAACCGATATGACGAACGAGACAAGCAAATCCTTTGAATTTTTTTGCCCCGCATCGTCAGAGAACATGCATTTGCAAGTTCTTTCATACATTACTACGGGAACAACCGTGAAAGGTTGCGTAAAAAACCGTTATTTGTTTGCCGGGAGAATAATCAACCGCCGCCGTTCGTCACCCCGATCGTCTTCATCATTTTGGTTTGACGGCGATGATGCGGACTTCGCAGGCGGGCTTGACGATATGCAGGAGGCGGCGCAGGCAGCGAAAGCCGTTTTCACCGAGCCGCAGTTTCGCGGCCCACACCGCCGCAAAACGGGAGTAGCTGAACTCCCCCGTCCCGGCTTCCGCAACATCGAAGCCAAGCTCCTGCACCAGGTTGCCCAGAGTCTGCGTGTTCCACGAATAAAGATGGTGATTCGGTTCGCCGGGAATGAATTGGTTGTATTTCGCTTCCCGTTCCAGCGGCGCGAAAAGAAGCAGTTTGCCGGCGGGCGCGAGGAGCCGGCGGATTTCCCCCAAAACAGCCGCCGGATCGGGCACGTGTTCCAGAGTGTGATGGCACAGGACCACATCCATCGTTCCATCGGCGATGCTTTTTGTTTCGGCGATGTATTCAATGCCCAGGGCCCGGACGGACGGTTCCAAAAAATCAGCGACATCAAAGCCGATTTTGCGGCGGCATTTCAATGCGGCGAGATTCCAGCCCAGGCCGACCCCGTACTCGAGGACGACGTCGGTGGGGCGGATGGACGGGGAAAGTTTTTCGGCGCGCAGCCGCGCGACCCAGGCCAGGGCGGAGTCAGGGATGCCGCGCTTGTGTTGCTGGTAGCGGCGTCCGGCTTCGCCTTGATAATGGCGTTGTGCTGGCTCCAGGAGCATGGCGCGCAGTCTAAGGCCGCGCAGGCCGTTGGACAATCAAACTTCGTGGGGTAATCTGCTTCATGCCCGAACTGGCTGAAGTTGAGTATTACCGCAAGCAATGGGGGCGGGGTTTGCAACGGAAGATTCTGTCCGTGCAAGTGCACCCCGGCAAGAAGATCTTCCGCGGGACGGACGTCGCGGCCCTCCGGAAAACACTGCAAGGCGCGACATTTCTGGGTTCCGAGGCGCACGGCAAACAATTGCTCTTCCGCTTCTCCAACGGCGGCTGGCTGGGCATTCATTTGGGCATGACCGGGAAGTTGCGCGTCGAGCCGGCGGCGGCCGCGGCGTTCAAACACGATCACCTGATTTTGCGGCAGAGCCGGCACAGCCTGGTCTTGAGCGATCCCCGGCAATTCGGGCGGGTCCTGTTTCACCGCGGGAAAAACCAGCCGGACTGGTGGCGCAACCGGCCCCCTCAAATCCTCTCCCGACAATTTACCCGGACGTTGATGGAACAGTTCCTCTTACGTCATGGCCGCGCGCCGGTCAAAGCGGTCCTGCTGATGCAAAGCGGCTTTCCAGGCATTGGAAACTGGATGGCGGACGAAATTCTCTGGCAATCCAAAATCCATCCCGGACGGCCCGCGGGCAAACTGCGTCCAGAAGAAACACGGAAGTTGCACGCCAAAATACAATCCGTCAGTCGCGCCGCACTCCGGACCGTCGGGGAGAGCGACGGGGACCTGCCGAAGTCATGGCTCTTTCATCATCGCTGGGAGCGTGGTGGTCATTGTCCGGTGGATGGCTCGGCGTTGCGCCGCGGACAGTGCGGCGGGCGGACGACCTGCTGGTGTCCGGGTTGCCAAAGGCAAAAGGTTCGCGTTTAATGGAATGGTGGACGTGAAGGTCAAAATTTGCGGAATTACGAGCATCGGGGACGCGGAAGCGGCAGTCGGGGCCGGGGCCGATGCGCTGGGTTTGATGTTTTATCCGGGTAGCCCGCGCCGCATCTCCGTGGAAACGGCGCAAGCCATCGAACGCCGCCTGCCGCCCTTCATCATTCGCGTCGGCGTTTTTGCCGATCCGGCGCCGGAGGATGTCTTTTCGGCCATGCACCAATGCGCCTTGAACCTGTTGCAGTTTCACGGCCATGAAACGCCGGAGTTTTGCCGGCAATTCGGCATCATGACGATGAAGGCGTTCCGCATCCGGGACGCCCAATCCCTGCTCGATATTCCGAATTACCGGACGGATGCTTTTCTGCTGGACAGTTATGCGCCGGGATTGGCGGGCGGGACGGGGGAAACATTCAATTGGGCACTGGCGGTGGAAGCGGGAAAGTTCGGCAAGCCGATTTTCCTGGCCGGCGGATTGACGCCGGAAAACGTGGCGGACGCGGTGCGGACGGTGCGGCCATTTGGCGTAGATGTTTCCAGCGGCGTGGAACAATCACCCGGAAAAAAGGACCCGGAAAAAATGCGGGCTTTCATCGCCGCCGTACGTTCTGCCTGACATGAAAAAATCCATCCCGCGTTGTCCCTGGCCGGTGGACGATCTCTACATCGCCTATCACGACACGGAATGGGGCGTGCCGCTGCATGACGACCGGACGCTGTTTGAATTTCTGGTCCTCGAAGGCGCGCAGGCGGGGTTGAGCTGGCACATCATCTTGAAGAAACGCGGGAATTATCGGAAGGCCTTCAACCATTTCGACCCGCAAAAGGTGGCGCGCTACAATGAAACCAAACTGGCCGCGCTGCTGGCCAATCCGGGCATCATCCGCAACCGGTTAAAGATTGCGGCGGCCGTGCGCAACGCGAAGGCATTTCTGGCCGTGCAGGAGGAATTCGGCAGCTTTGACCGTTATATATGGCGGTTCGTCGATGGGCGTCCCATCATCAACATGCATCGCAGCATGAAGGACGTGCCCGCGCGCACGCGGGAAAGCGACGCCATGAGCCGTGACTTGAAACAGCGCGGCTTCACCTTTGTGGGGTCAACGATATGCTACGCGCACATGCAGGCGACGGGGATGGTGAACGATCATCTGGTGACTTGCTTCCGGCACAAGGAACTTGGAGGAAAGGCTAAATGCTAATTGCGGAAGGCCGGAGTGGGAAGGCGGCACAGGTCTAATTCATTGAGACAAAAAAGGTTGCATACTTTTCTGCACAAGGATTGAGATGTTTATGGATTTTCATTGACACATCGATCATTTTAAGGTTCATTAGTGGGTCGTATGTTATTCATCAGCGCCGTCAAACGATCGTTGACTGCGCCTGTTTGAGTAATGTGACAGTGTCGATAACCAAATGTTTATGAATCAAAAAGTTGTTCGAGCCAGTCTTGGGCTGCTCATCGCAGTCTTCACGGCCAGTGTCCTTCCCAGCCGGGCGAGCTCCATCACCTGGACCAACACCAGCGGCGGAAACTGGAGCAATCCCTTCAACTGGAGTCCAAATCAGGTTCCAGGCCTTACAAACACGGCTGTCATCACCACCCCGGGCAATTATAGCGTCACGCTGGATGTCAGCCCGACAATAGGCGGTCTGTTTTTGGGCGCGCCCAACGGCGGCACGGTACAAAGCCTCTCCACGGGCGCGCAAACCCTGACCATAAATGGACAGATCCAAGTTTTCTCCCAAGGCCAGTTCAACGTCAATGGCGGCGCGCTCGCCGGGACCAATGTATTGACGGGAGCGCTGACGTGGAGCGGCGGGAGAATCTCTGGCACTATGACGATTGCAACTAACAGCGTTTTCAACATTGTGGCCGGGGGCGGCAATGGCTTCTACGGTTTCGTTTTAACCAACTATGGGACGGTCAATTGGACTAATACGACAATTTATGGCCAGGCCGACACCAACGCGCAGATTTACAACTACGGTTTGTGGAACGCGCAAAGTGACAACACCTTTGTGGGAGGCAACGAAGGCGGCACGACACTCTTTCACAACTTTGGGACGTTCCTCAAGTCGGGCAACTCGGGCACCACCACCCTTGATGCGGCCGTGGTGTTCAATAATACCGGCACAGTCAATGTTGAGAGTGGCACGTTGGACCTGAACGGTCCGG
>Ga0181526_10000135_pt1 | contig 75324 bp, 62 predicted proteins | sample PEATcosm2014_Bin_35_FD_119750 | JGI IMG/M metagenome (GOLD analysis project Ga0181526, IMG submission 119750) | Peatland microbial communities from MTU Mesocosm Facility, Houghton, MI, USA - PEATcosm2014_Bin06_30_metaG | ecosystem: Environmental > Terrestrial > Soil > Wetlands > Peat | place... | reverse complement strand
GTTCACATTGAGTTCGTTCATTGCGCCCAAGAGCAGTCCTGGCTGCCCAAAGCGCAATGCTTCCCTCAAAGTGGCTGGTTTTCATTCGACCCTTGGTGGCTGGTTTTGACTGACCGCTGACACGTTTCAAACTCAGCAAGTGGCCGGTTTTCAACCGCCCGGTGACAACCAACCTTTTACCGGCCGACTGGAGCACAAATGTGTCCGCCCCAGTCGTCGTCAATGGGCAGTACACGGTGACCAATCCCATCTCCGACACATAGATGTTTTATCGGTCAGAGCAGTAATTGCTTAAACAAGACCACAATTCCTGACTCAAAGTGTGTTTTCATCATCATACCAACAGAGCTCTTTCTTGGGCTGGACAATTAAACTCCCGGATCTTCATGCAGCTTCGGCCTCAATTCGACTGCCCAAGCTCAATGCCTGATCGGACTTGCAGGACCCATTTCTGACGTTTTTTGCCACCAATTCCAACCACTTCCACCCCCTCCGCCGTCTGCTCTGTTCATCATGAATCGGCAGCATTGTTATGCTGGCACTGTCTGGCTCAACCTCAAATTCTTCCACCCCCTCACCCCCTGCCTCTCATCAATTCGCAAATCGTTTCGAAGGCATACGTCAAACTGCTGCTTTATCATTGGAACAACGAGGGCTTTGAAGTCGGCTCTTTTAACCGGCTCCAGACTATGCTCTTTCAAAAGATTACAAAAAGTTGAAAAGGCGTCGGTGAGCAGCATTATCTGGCCACGCTCGCACACCAGCAATTCATCCACAAATCGACGAGCCACCCTTTCATGCAACTCAATGCCCCTAATCCTGGTGTGCGGACTAGTTGCGCTGAAAAACGATGAATCCACGGCCAGGATGCTTTTGGTTCTCTGAATCACCAGCCTCGCATTCTTGTCGGATCTGAACTCGGCCCAGATGTTGAGCTTGGCGTTGGTTGTTTTCTGGAGGTTGGCTGATCTCATCAACAAACCGCGATACAACCCCTGCAACTTCTCCGCACTGACCGGCTTGTATATGTTAAGGAACGGTTCGCTGTAGTAAAACTGCATGTCCGGCTCAAAATACACCACATCCAAGCCAAGCCCAGGATCTGAAAGTGATGCTGCGAAGACATCGTGGTTGATGCAGACTGGAGTGGCCTGGATTTGGCCCGCACTATCGCGCTGACCCACTTCCAGGAACGCTTGGCCGAACTGTGCTGTCTGATCAGGGAAGAGGTGGGAGAAGTGCTGGTTGATCGTTTTAGGCTCATTTTCGGCCTGATTATATGATAAGGGTTTTGGTCTGTCCGGCACTCGTTTATACCAGTCCATGATCTGGTCTGTGGTCGGTTCTGGTTCTGGCTCTGGTCCCATCGTCCTCAAAAACGCCAGCCTCCAGCACAACTCCCTGTACTGGGTTTGGGCGGCTTGAAGTTGGTCTGGCTGAAGATGGGGATTCGATTCGTTGCTGTTCAAGCTCATAGGTTGGCGCACAGTCCAGGCCAAAGTTCCAGTTTGCAGCGGTGGATGAGTTGTGCCGTCAGCCCCTCCTCTCCCAACTGGCCCAGCCTCGTTCAAGGCGTTGCCAGTTCCAGTCCGTTCGATTTCAGTTGACTGCTTCAATTTCATTTGTTAGTTCTTCGGTCAGCAAGACGTTTCTCGCGTCACGAATAAAATGGCAGAAAAGTTTGTAAGTGCCTAATTATTAAAGTGATACGTATTGATAATTACTGATAATTATTGAAAAAAATCAATTTTAAGAGAAAAAGAGGCCCTCTTGCGCAGAAAATCTATGACCTTCGCATAGCGAAACGTCTAAAAAAAAGCGCAGTTGATGGAATTTCTGCGTCCTATATGCAGAAGATTGAAAATGAGGACGTTATCCCTTCAGAAACAATGCTCTCCCAATTGGCTACGGTGCTAGGGGACGGCAAGACCGATCTGTTGCCAGAATTCGTGAAACTCGCCAAACGGCAGCGCGAGCAAATGGCACGGCAAAAGGACGTGACGCAACCCAGTCCAAGCCCTACCCACCACAGAATCCGCAGGACAATCGTACATTTTACTGCGAACGTCGATGCGCGCCTCGCTGGAGATTGGAAGGTGCTTGTGGAGGCGTGGGAAGAAAGTTTGCGAGAATACATAGCCGGGAATAAAAAGAAACTTAAGAAAGCTAAATCGGCCCTCGCAAAGAGCCAAGCACAAGCGGACGAGCTTTGCCAGAAGATCAAGAGTGCTTGGTGCGAGAATTTCAAAGAGAGTGCGGGGGCTTTGCTCAAGGGGGAAGAGGAACGGAGCAAGACTATCGGCGAGTGGATTGAACGCCTCAAAGAATGGATCGCAGAGGACAATCGAAAGCTCCGTGGCTAGAACTTCATTGCTTCTCCCAGCCCGAGCTCTTCTCTCAAGTTGGACAAGGATGCTCGGCTGGCTTTTTATCTGGAAAGATGGAAAACCACTCTGCGGCGGCTGCGGGTGTCACCAACCCGCGGTAATGTTGGAAGATCATCTGCGGAGAATTTCCCGCTTCCAACGCCACCTCCGCAGTGTTTTTGATTTGAGCCCACCTCGCCAATCGAAGAGATTCACCGCACAGATTCCGCACAGAATAGGCTCAAATATCTCTCCGCACAACTCCGCACAACCCAAAAAACCCGGCACAATTCCGCACAAGATTTTCAACCCAACATTTCCCACAGATGCGATATTATCCTTGCAAATAAAGGGCTTGGGTCGTATAGAGGTGGTTCGTCAATCGCGAGAGTTGGCAATTATGAGCAATGATGTAAACAGTCAATTAGGTGGTTCGATTCCACTCGCTGGCACCATTCCACCATTTCATTTTCAAGGGGAGATGCGGCAATTCTTCAGGCGCGCGGGTGCGCCTGATCGTAGGCGCGCTTCAATCGCTCGGTCGTGATGTGAGTATAGACCTGGGTCGTGACCAAATGGGCGTGGCCCAGCAGTTCCTGAACGCTGCGCAAATCCGCCCCGGCGTCCAACAGGTGGGTGGCGAAACTGTGGCGCAATTTGTGCGGCGTCATGTTGGGGTCCAGGCCGGCGGAGCAAAGATACTTCTTCAGGCGCATTTGCACCGTGCGCGGCGACAGCGGAGTGGTTTTGTTCGGGCGCGCGGAAAAAACCGCCCGGCCGCCCTGGACCGGGGCGGTTCGATGTTTCCAGTAGGCGCGGATCGCTTCCAGGGCGGGCGCGCCAATGGGAACAAGCCGTTCCTTTTTTCCCTTGCCCCGCACGCACACCATTTGTTGAGACCAGTCGATGTCAGCGGCGCAAAGCCGGCACAGCTCGCTGACGCGCAAGCCGCAGGAATAAATGACCTCCAAAATGGCGGCGTCGCGAAAGTAAAGGCTGGCGTCCACTTCTCCTGTGGCCGCGGCGCGGCGCAATTCCACGCCGGGCGCTTCGAGCAGGTCCTGCAATTGTTTGACCGTCAGGAAAAGGGGCAGGCGCTTTTGCGGCTGGGGCAGTGAAAGATTCCTGATCGGCGAAACACCAGCCACGCCGTTGCGGATCAAAAATTTGTAAAAGGAACGCAGGGCGGAAAAGCGGAGTTGAATGGCGGCGCGGCTCAATTGGCCGCGACCGAGAAAGCGGAGAAAATCGCGAAAGTCGTCCCGGCGCAAGGCGGACCAGTCCGGGACGGTTCCGCGCTGTTTTTTGAACCAGGCGAAAAATTCAAGCAGGGCCTGGCGATAATTCCTTTGCGTGTAAATGGAGGCGTCTTTGTCGGTGGCCAGATGGCGGAGAAATTCCAAAATCCGGCTATCGGAGGCTGGCTCCGCATTTACATCGGGCTGCGACATGACGGCAGATTACCACGGAACAGGATGGCGCGGAAGAAGGAACCTTGGGCGCAAGCTAATTAATGAAGATGGCTTCGTTGGTCTGGAGGAGGGCGTGGGCGTATTTGACCCAAGAGCCTATGGGGCGGATCTGGTTTGGACCAAGACTGGTCATGGCCATGGCGCGTCCGCCTTTCTGGCCGGGTTTGTTCCGTGCCTGGCGCTGTTCCTTCATGTGTTCGCGGGTGTCGGAGGTGATTTGCTCGGGCGGGGGCGATTCTTCAATGAAATCCATGCCCAGCTCGATCTCGAGCGCGGTGGGTTCGCGCTGGAAGATGCGCTCGTAAAGGAATTTTATCCGGGCCTGTTCGCCAACGAGGACTTTGAAGTCGTCCTCGTTGACGAGTTTTCGGGCCAGTTCGACCACCAACGGGTTGTTCATCATGAACAGGGCCTGCTGCGGAACGGTGGTTTCGTAGCGTTTGCCGGTGGTGATGTCGGGATTGGCAAAGTCGAATTGGCTGTAAAGCTCGGGCAGGTTGCGGCGGTCCACCAGGCCGTAAAGGGTGCGCCGGTGGGAAAAGCCGCCTTCGCCCATTTCCAACTGCACCGGACGGCCACCGATGGACAGGTCCAGTTGCCCGCCGAGGGCGAGGATGGAATCGCGCACGGCCTCAAATTCCAGGCGACGGAGGTTGGCCCGCCAGAGCAGGCGGTTTTGGGGATCGATTTGGGCGTAGCGCGGATTGGTTTGGCTGCTTTGCTGGTAGGTGCTGGAGAGCATGATGAGGCGATGCAGTTTTTTGATTGACCAGCCGTCCTGCATGAAACGCAAGGCCAGATAATCCAATAATTCAGGATGGCTCGGCGGCTCGGATTGGTTGCCGAAATCGTCGGGGGTGGTGACGATGCCTTCGCCAAAATGATGGAGCCAGACACGGTTGACCAGGACGCGGGAGGTCAATGGATTGGCGGGATTGACGATGGAATAAGCCAATTCGAGGCGGCCGCTGCCGTTGCAGAAGGGGACGGGATTCGGCCCGGAAAGAATTTGCAAAAAGCGGCGCGGGACGATGTCGCCCTTGTTTTCCTGTTCGCCGCGCAGGAAGACGGGCGAATCGTGCGGTTTACTGCTGTCGTACAAGACCGTGGCGCAGGGGGGTGAACCGGGGTCGGCCAATTCCAGCCGTGAAAGCTTGCGGCGCGACTCATTGATGTCCCTGATCAGGTCCTTTTTATCCTGCGCGTTGCCGGCCATCATCCGCCTGTCTTTAAGTTCAGCCTGGGCCTGAAGAATCTCCTGGTTGAGGGCGTCGCGTTTTTGCAGAAAGGCCTGGTACTCCGGGGTCATTTTGGGCGTTTCCAGAGGCGGATCTTCGGCCGGCTCGACCGAACTGTCAAAAATGCCGCGCAACGCATAGTAGTCCTTTTGCGGAATGGGATCGAACTTGTGATCGTGGCAGCGGGCGCAGGTCACGGTCAGGCCGAGCATGCCTTTGCAAACCACGTCAATGCGGTCGTTGTAGATGTCATTCTTGTTGTCATTGAAACGGGGGCCGAGGGCGAGGAAGCCCAGCGCGGCCAGTGAGCCGCGGTCCCTGCCCGCCGGCAATCTGTCGGCCGCGATCTGTTCCATCACAAAACGATTGTAGGGTTTGTCCTCGTTGAAGGAACGCACGACGTAATCGCGATAGGTCCAGGCATAAGGATAGAGGGGGACGTCCTGGTTTGCCTTGATGTCGCCCTTGGTATCGGCGTAGCGGGCGGTGTCGAGCCAGTAACGGCCCCAGCGCTCGCCGTATTGCGGGCAAGCCAGGAGCCGGTCCACCACTTTGGCAAAAGCGTCAGGGGCATTGTCATCGACGAAAGCCTGGACTTCCCCCGGCGTGGGCGGCAGGCCGGTTAGATCGTAAGTGGCGCGGCGGATGAGGGTGCGTTTGTCGGCCGGCGGCGAGGGTTTCATGCCCTCTTTTTCGAGACGGGCAAGGATGAAGGCATCGACGGGGTTGGCGACCCAATTGGTGTCCTGCACGGCGGGGACGGCCTGCTTTTTGATGGGTTTGAAGGCCCAGTGGTTGCGGCGCTCCCTGCTCCAGACACCACCGCCCGCCGCTCCGCCTTTTGCCAGGACGCGGGTATCGGGCACGCCCATTTTGACCCAGGCGACCAAATCCGCGATCTGTTCATCGGAAAGTTTTTTGCCTTTGGGAGGCATTTGCAAATCGGGATCGTCGTAACGGACCGCCTTGATGAGGAGGCTTTTATCGGGATTGCCCGGAACAATGGCGGGGCCGTTTTCGCCGCCTTTCAGGATGGTATCGCGATATTCGAGGGACAAGCTGCCCCTGAGTTTTGGGGCCTGGGAACTGTGGCACCGGTAACAATTGTTGACAAGGATGGGCCGGATTTTATTTTCGAAAAAATCAGCCCCGCCCGCAGCGGGCGCATCGGCGCGGGCCGCGAGCGGAAGCCAGGAGGCCGCCAGCAGAGCGAAGAATGGACGGACATCCTTCATGCCAAAAATCAGGCGATGACGCCCTTGACGATGTCGCCGGAAACGTCGGTCAAACGGAAGTCGCGGCCATTGTAACGGTAGGTCAGCCTGGTGTGATCGAAGCCGAGCAAGCGCAAAATGGTGGCATGAAGATCGTGGATGTGGACGGGATTCTCGACGGCCTGGGCGCCGAATTCGTCGGTGGCGCCATAAACAGTGCCGCCTTTGACGCCGCCGCCGGCGAGCCATAAACTAAAGCCTTTGGCGTTGTGGTCGCGGCCCGGATTGGCGTTGCCGTTGCGGTCTTTGGTGGGAGTGCGGCCGAATTCGCCGCCCCAAATAACGAGGGTGGAATCGAGCAGGCCGCGCTGTTTCAAGTCCGCCATGAAAGCGCCGAGCGGTTGATCAATCTGCCGGGCGGTTTCGGGAAGCTTTTTGTCGATGTCCTGGTGGTGGTCCCAGCCGCCGGCCTAAACCTGGACAAAACGGACGCCGCATTCGAGCAAACGGCGGGCGATGAGCATCTGGCGGCCCTGGGGGCTGTTGCCGTACATCTCGCGAATGCCGGCCGGCTCCTTTTGGATATTGAAGGCGTCGGAGGCGGCGGCCTGCATTTTGAAGGCAATTTCACAGGCCTCGATGCGGGCTTCGAGCTGGGCGTCCTTTTGCAGATCCTGGGCGTGGAGTTCGTTGAGCTGGTGAATCAGGTCCAGTTGACGACGCTGCTCGATGTTGGAGACATAGGGGCTGCTGATGTTTTCGATCATTTTGTCCACGCTGTCGGACGAGGTGTTGATGCTGGTGCCCTGGTAAACACCGGGCAAAAAGGCCGCGCCCCAATTTTGCGTGCCGCCGGGCGGCAACCCGCCGCCGGAATGAAGGGAAATGAAACCGGGCATGTTTTGATTCTCGGTGCCCAATCCGTAAAGGCTCCAGGAACCGAGGCAGGGCTTTTGAATCTGGCGCGAGCCGGTATTCATCATGACGGTGGCGATTTCATGGGCGGGGATGTCGGTGTACATCGAGCGAATGACGGCCATGTCATCGACGTGTTCGGCGATTTTTGGAAAGACTTCGCTGACTTCGATGCCGGACTTGCCGCGAGGCTGGAATTTAAAGGGCGAAGGCATGGCCACGCCGCGGCCGCCGGCAATGGGCTGGCCGTCATATTGGGCCAGGGCCGGTTTGGGGTCCCAAGTGTCGATGTGGGAAGGCGCGCCGGCAGCAAAGATGTGAATGACGCGTTTGGCTTTGACAGGAAAAGGCGGCGCTTTGGGCGAGAGCGGCCCCGAGGCGGCGCCAACGTCCGCGCCAAAAAGGGAGTCTTCGCTAAGCAGGGAGGCCAAGCCGAGAGCGCCGAACCCCATGCCGACGCGGGTCAAGAACTGGCGGCGGGAGAAATAGGGAGTCCGCACGCAATTGTCGCAGAGATCAAACATAAACACTCCAATTTCAAGTCATGGCTCAACATTTTTTGCTGTCTTTAGTATAGATTATGCAAAGCATTCAGGCAACTGAATTGACGGGTCCCACCGGCTGGAAGTTACGAATTTTTGGGATTTAATTTGACCTGGAGGGGATGCATCCGGTTATTATTTTAGGAGTATTTTAAGACTCATGAAAAACACCTCCTTTCCAAGATGGATTCCCCTGGCTCTGATCTGCTGGCTTCTGCCCGCATTTTTCAACCCGGTTTATGCTCTCAGCACGGCATCGATGAAGGCGCACCCGGCCCCGTTGCAGGCGGCCAGCCCGGCGCCGGGCATCAACATGGGCGATAACGCCTGGGTGCTGGCCAGCTCCGCGTTGGTGCTGATGATGACGGCGCCGGGATTGATACTTTTCTATGGCGGATTGGTGCGGCGCAAGAACGTCCTGAGCACGATGATGCAAAGCCTGATTTTGATGGCGTTGGTGTCGGCGTTGTGGATGGTGTACGGCTACAGCATGGCGTTCGGGGAAGGGAACTGGTTTTCCGGGAATCCATTTCAATATTTCATGCTGCAAGACGTGGGGGCCGCGCCGAATCCGGCGTATGCGCCGACGATCCCGCAGGAGAGCTTCATGCTGTTTCAAATGATGTTCGCCATCATCACGCCGGCGCTGATCAGCGGCGCGATTGCGGAACGGATGAGGTTCAAGGCCTACGTCCTGTTCATGGTGCTGTGGGTGACGTTCATTTATTGCCCGTTGTGCCACATGGTTTGGGGCCAGGGCGGTCTGTTTAACTGGAGCGCGGGCGGCCGGTATCCCGTGCTCGATTTCGCCGGCGGCATGGTGGTGCATGTGAGTTCGGGCGTTTCGGCGCTGGTCTGCGCGGTGATGCTCGGCAAGCGTCTCGGTTTCCCCGCCGAGCCGATGCCCCCGCACAACGTCGTCCTGAGCCTGATCGGCGCGGGACTTTTGTGGGTGGGCTGGTTTGGTTTCAACGCCGGCAGCGCGCTCAACGCCGGCGCGCTGGCCAGCAGCGCGTTTGCGGCGACGCATTTCTCGGCGGCGGCGGCGGCGCTGGGATGGGGAGTGGCCGAATGGCGCCTCAAGGGCAAGCCCAGCGTGCTCGGGGTCGCCTCCGGAATGGTGGCGGGCCTGGCCACGATCACGCCGGCCTCGGGTTTTGTGACGATCCCCGCGGCCTTTTTAATAGGATTGACAGGAGGCGTGGTTTGCTACCTGGCGGTGAGCAGGCTCAAGGCGGCGTTGCACTACGACGATTCGCTCGATGTCTTCGGCGTTCACGCGGTTGGGAGCGCGACGGGCTTGCTGATGACGGGGTTGTTCGCGAGCGCGGACGTCAACGTGGCCATAGGGAACACCTTCAACGCCGGCGGCAAAGTGGTGTCGCTGGCCGGAAGCGCGGCGCAGTTGGCCAATCAATTTCGCGGGCTGATGTTCACGGTGGTTCTGGCCGCCGCGGGAACGTTTGTCATCCTCAAGGTTGTCGGCGCGCTGACCGAACTGCGCGTGACGCCGGAGGAGGAGGGTTCGGGACTGGACCTGTCGGAGCACGGCGAGAGCGCGTACAACGATTAACACAAATCTTTGACTTTGAGCGCCGCCTTGCGATATGTTCGGCGGCAATGACATACAAGATGAAGCCGCCTCACACGACCAATGCGACCGTCATTCACTGGGTCGAGGAAATGGCGGCATTGTGCCAACCGGATAAAATAGTCTGGTGCGACGGGTCCGAGGAGGAAAAGAAAAGGCTGACGGAGGAAGCGCTGGCCCAGGGGATTTTGCTCAAGCTCAACCAGGAGAAACTGCCGGGCTGTTATTATCACCGTTCCAAACCGGACGACGTGGCCCGCAGTGAGGACCGCACTTTTATCTGCACGTCCGCCGAGGAGGACGCCGGTCCGACCAATCATTGGGCCGCGCCCAAGGAGATGTACCACAAGCTCCACGCCCTCTGCGCCGGAGGAATGCGCGGACACACCCTCTACGTGGTTCCGTATTTGATGGGACCGCCCGGATCCACCCTGACAAAAGTCGGCCTTGAACTGACCGACTCGCTTTACGTGGTGTTGAGCATGCGGATCATGACGCGCATGGGCCGGATCGCCTATGAACACCTGGGGGAGAGCGAGGATTTCAATCGCGGGCTGCATTGCATGCTCGAGGCCGATCCGGGACGGCGTTACATCGCCCATTTTCCGGAAGACAACACGGTCATCTCGACCGGGTCCAATTATGGGGGGAATGTCTTGCTGGGCAAAAAGTGTTTTGCGCTGCGCCTTGGCTCGTGGCTGGCCCGGAAAGAAGGATGGCTGGCGGAACACATGCTGATCCTCAGCGCGGAATCGCCGGCGGGTGAAAAGACCTTCGTGACCGCGGCGTTCCCCAGCGCCTGCGGCAAAACCAATTTTGCCATGCTGGTGCCGCCGCCGCATTTCGCCGGGTGGAAGATTCGAACGGTCGGGGACGATATCGCCTGGATGAAACCGGGGGCGGATGGACGTCTCTACGCCATCAATCCCGAGGCGGGTTATTTTGGCGTTGCGCCGGGAACAAATGCCGAGACCAATCCCAACGCGATGGAGACCATTTCGCACGACACCATTTACACCAATGTGGCGCTGACGCCCGATTTGGATGTGTGGTGGGAGGGCAAAACCAAGGAGCCTCCCGCGAATCTGACCGATTGGAAGGGACGCCCGTGGACACCCGGCAGCAAGGAACCGGCCGCACATGCCAACAGCCGCTTTGCCGCGCCCATGAGCAATAATCCGGCCTGCGCCCCCGAAGCAAACGACCCGAACGGAGTGCCGATCAGCGCCATTATTTTTGGGGGCCGCCGGGCCACGACCATGCCGTTGGTCTATCAAGCCTTCAACTGGATTCATGGCGTCTATGTGGGGGCGACGCTGGGTTCGGAAACCACCGCCGCCGCGACGGGCACGGTGGGAAAAGTGCGCCGTGATCCCATGGCCATGCTGCCCTTCTGCGGTTACAACATGGGGCATTATCTGCACCATTGGTTGCGCATGCGCAAAAAAATCTCCGTCCCGCCGCGCATTTTCCACGTCAACTGGTTCCGCCGCGATGAAATGGGAAGATTCATCTGGCCCGGTTTCGGCGAAAACATGCGGGTGCTCAAATGGATCGTGGATCGGGCGCATGGCCGGGCCGATGCCCGCGAAGCGCCGCTGGGCTGGGTGCCCGGCCCGCGCGATTTCGACCTGGACGGCATGAAGGATTTCGACGCGGCTAAAATGGCCCAAGCCCAGGAAATCAACCTGGAGGAATGGCGGCGCGAAATCCTGGCCCACGACGATCTTTTCTTCGAGCTTTACGCGGATTTGCCCAAGGAACTCACTTTCCAGCGCGAATTGCTGGTCGCCCGCCTGTGAAGAGCTGGGGCGCAGGGCAACGCTCAACGCAAGCCTCGTGCAGGAAGAGGGAAATCCACTCTTTGGCGGCGGTGAAATCGTCCTCTGAGGCGCCGCGCAATTCGTAATTGGACCCGGCGATTCTGACCAGATTGGCCCGGCCAAAAGAGGCCAGGATGCGGGGTTGAGTTTTCGGTTTCGTCGAAAGAATTCTGTTTTTCATGCCGGCAGTATGACAAGCCCGGTTGGACAAATGCCGTCCATGTGAAGTCTTTTATGCAATAACAGAATTTGACTCATTCCTGTTATTCGTGATATGATACCCAGCAAAGTGAATTTTATGGAGATGCCGTTATGAATGTATCGCTGACGCCGGAATTGGCAAAGTTTGTGGAGAAAGAAGTCGAGAGCGGCCTTTACCAGACCGCCAGTGAAGTCATCCGCGCCGGTCTCCGCCGTCTCAAGGACGACCAAGTCGTGCGTCTGCCACAAGTGCCGAAAACGCTTGAAGAACTGGAAACGCAGTTGCTGCAAAGCATCGACCGCCTTGACCGCGGCGAAGGCGTTGATGGTGAGGAAGTGTTTCGCCGACTCCGCAAACGGATAAAAGAATCCCGTTCTGATGCCTGAATACATCCTTGATCCTTGCGTCGAGGGTGAACTGTGGAGCATTTGGAATTTCATCGCCCAGGATAATCCCGATGCCGCGACGCGCGTCATCGAAGCAGCCTATGAAACGCTCAAAACCCTCGCCGCCAATCCTGGCCTTGGCAGGCCGCGACGATTTCGCAATTCCAAGCTCCGCGACATCCGTTCCTGGCGCATTTCCGGCTTTGAAAATTACTTAATTTTCTATCGCGGCATTGCTGGCGGCATTCAGGTCAATCACGTCTATCACGGTGCGCGGGACATTGAAGCGTTGTTTGGTGAGAAGTAATCCCGCAATCGGGACGGCTTGCACTACGTAGCGCAGCCGTCCTCGCCTGCGGCTTCAGCCGTGCGCCTTTGGGCATTGCCTTTTTATCCCCAAAGTCACGGCTTCCTGTGATCCTTGCCATCCGTGATCAAATTCTTCAAAGACATTTCAGCTTTCTGCTTTCCCCATTCCAGCATTCTTGTAAATACTAGTTTTATGGCTCTTTTGTAAGAACCTTGCTGACAACATGTTCTGACTCCTCAAAATGTCGAAAATTTCACGGTTTTTTTAGGGCGGTTTTCTCTTGAGAAAATCAATTCTCCGCCCCGAAATCTTTCGGGCACTTCGATCAACCACCCAACGTAAAAGTCGAGCGGGATTGGCGCAGGCGCTCGGCGTCGATGATCGCTTCCATCCGGCGCACATCCTCGGCAATGGTGGTGCTGATGATGAGGTATTGGAAATGGGGCCATTGCGCGATTTCCTGCCGGGCCACGCTCAGACGCCGGGCCAATTCGTCCGGAGAATCGGCGCCGCGCCGTTTCAAGCGCGCTTCCAATACCGCCAGGCTGGCCGGAGTCAGGAACACGGTGACGAGGGCGCGGGCCAGTTCGGCGTCTTGCGCGGCGCGGGCGCAAACAGTGGCGGCGCCCTGCACATCGACGTTGAGCAGGACGTCGCCGCCTTGCTGGAGCTTGTCGAGGACTTCGGTTTTGGGAATGCCGTAACAATGGTTATAGACGTTGGCGTGTTCGAGAAAGCCGCCCGAAGCCAGGCGTTGGGAAAAGGCGGCGGAGTCGAGAAAGTAATAGTCGCGGCCATCGATTTCGCCGGGCCGTGGCGGGCGGGTGGTGCAGGTGATGGCGCGAGCCATGCCCGGATGGCGGGCCAGGAGGTGCTGGCACAAGGTCGTCTTGCCGCCGCCGGAAGGCGCGGAAATAAGCAGCAATAACGGCGAGGAAAGGCGAACCTTGCCATCTGGCCCCGGATTCTTCATTCGACATTCTGGACTTGTTCGCGAAATTTTTCCAGCTCGGCTTTCAGGACGACGACTTCGCGGGAAATAAGACTGTCATTGGCCTTGGAACCGAGGGTGTTGATTTCGCGATTGATTTCCTGCGCCAAAAAATCGAGGGTGCGCCCAATTGGTTCCCGGGATTTGACGCAATCGTCGAATTGCTGAAAGTGGCTCTGGAGACGGGTCAGTTCCTCGGAGATGTCGGCGTGGTCGGCAAAATAAAAGACTTCCTTGAGCAGACGGTCGTCCTCCAGGGCGGGCGATTCCAACCCGGCGGATTTTATGCGGGCGAGCAATTGGGAGCGGTAGCGTTCGGCCACTTGGGGGGCGCGGCGGTGGACGCGGGCCACGCCGGCCCTCATGCGGGCCACACGGGTTTTCAGATCTTTGCCCAGCCAGGCACCTTCGCGTTCGCGCATCTTCAGCATCATGTCCAAAGCTGTTTTGAGGGCCTTGGCCGTCCCGGGCCAAAGCGCTTCGGCTTCCGGGATTTCTTCGTCCGGTTGCAGGACGCCGGGCGCGCGGGCCAGCATGTCGAGCGTAACATCGTCGGGCAGGCGGAGGGACCTGGCCAGGCCCCGGAGTTCCCTGGCGTAGGCCCTGGCCAGAGCGGGGTTCAGGCGCATTCTGCCAGCGGCGCCTTCGGCGGCATGGACGGAAAGGCGGACGGTGAGGCGCCCGCGCGCGACGCGGCGGTTGATTTCATCGCGAATCTGGGCTTCCAAAACCTCGAGGTCGCGCGGCAAATTGACGGCAATTTCGGTCTGCTTGCGATTAACCGAACTGATTTCGACCGTGATTTTGAAGCCATGTTGGGCGGATTCGCCGCGGCCGTAACCGGTCATGGATTTCATGGGCGATGTTCCTTTCGCCACTGGTCATTTGGACATTTTTTCATCATTGGTGCTTCGACACTTGTCATTCGTTTCACGCCCATTGTCTCAATTCCCGCGAAAACAGCAATGAACTACTTCCGGGGCAAATCAGGCGCGGCGGATGGTCGTGGGAAGGTAAATGTTGAAGGAGGTGCCTTTGCCGGGTTCGGAATGGACGTGCATGCAGCCGCGGGCTTCCTTGAGCAGGCGATGAACAATGGCCAGACCCAGGCCCGTGCCCTTGCCGGGAGGTTTGGTGGTGAAATAAGGCTGAAAAATCTTGGGCAAAACATCGGGCGGAATGCCGGAACCATCGTCGCGAACGGCCAGAAGCAAAAGAGGCGGAGTGTTGGCGAAGCCTTGTCCGTAAAGGATGCGGTCGGTCGGACCATCGTGAAGATTGGAGAAGTCCACGCCGGTTTCGAGGATTTGGCCGGAGATATCAACCAGGTGCGGGTCAGCCGAGCATTGCAGGGCGTTGATGGCAAGGTTGAGGAGAATTTGGATCAGATCGGTGCCGTTGATTTGCAGTTCAACGTCCTTGGCCAGGGCTTGAACTTTGAGGGTGTTGCCGGCCCTGCTGGGATGGACCTGCAAGAGTTCGCGCAAGTCCTCCAAAATTTGATTGACGTGGATGCGCGCCGGGGCGGTGGGCTGCTGGCGCATGAAACTGAGATAACGATGGGAAATCTCGATGCAATTGCTGACCTGGCGCGTGATGCGGCGCAGCCGGTCCTTGACCATTTCCAAGTCGTCGCCTTCCAGGCGTTTGGAATCGCCCATGCGCTGGTTGATAATTTGAATGAAGCCGGAAATGATGGTCAGGGGGCCGTTGATGTCATGAATAATGCTGGCGTAAATCTCGCCGCGGGTGCGGGTGATTTCCTCCTGCAGCTTTTGATCGTGCAACTCCACCTGGAGAGCGGCCAGTTTTTCGTTGTTGGAACGGATTTCGTCGGCGAAGGAATGCCGTTCCATGGCGGTGGCGACGGCCTTGCGCACCGTGGCGACATCGAAGGGTTTATTGAGATAATCGCAGGCGCCCAGGCGCAGGGCCTGGCGGATCGTTTCGACGGTCTCGTAGGCGGTGAGCATGATGACTTCGATGGAAGGCTGGATGGCTTTGAGCCGTTCCAAGACCTCCGTCCCGCTCATGCCCGTCATGCGAATATCCAGGATGGCGACGTTGATCTTGTGCTCCTGGGCCAGTTCGACGGCGCGCTGGCCTTCGGAGGCGATCAACAGATTGTAATCGTCCTTGAAAACGACACGCAAGGACTGCCGCGGCCCCTCCTCATCATCGACGATGAGCAGGGTCCGGCGCGGTTTTTCAGCCTGGGCGCCCGCCCGGTCAGAAGTGGTAGCCAAAGTTGATGGTAATGGCATGGCTCAAAAATTCATAACTGCCGTCGGCCGGGGGAAAATTGTCGGTGCCAATGGAGCGCGCCGGGCTCCAGCCCAATTGATAAGCCACATCCCAGCTAAAGTGGTTGTAATTCTTCCCCACGCCCACACTAAAGATATACCGGTCTGAATCGGGCACAAGCGCGCTGAAATCGGCGTCGGGCACGGAGTTCATGCTGTACATAAAACCGCCGCTGAGCCGCCAGCCGTCGCCCAAATAGCGGGTCGCCCCCAAATCAAACATCCAACTCGGACTCCAATTGAAGGACAGATCGTCCCCGAAAGCGGCCTGCGGGTTGACGTTTACCGTCCGCAGATCAGTCCAGTCCGTCCAATTCGCATCGGCTTCAATATTCCAATTTGTGGTCGGCCGGAAGGAATAGCCGAAAGCCACTGTTTGCGGGAAATGAACGTTGGCTTGAGACGGGATATTGCCAGGACCGATGAGCGATGTGGCGTGTCCGTTGTAATTCATGTCCGTGGCGCTGCGATAGGTGACGCCAAAGGAGTGCTGTTCCCAAGGATGCCACAAGACGCCGGCATTGAAGCCCGCCGCCGTGTCGCGTCCCCGGAACTCATTGACGAAACCCGGGAACTCTTTGAAATAGGCCTCCGAATAATTCAGCGTCGGCCCGGCGGCGATGGAGAGGGACGGAATAATCTGCCAGGCGATGACGGGATTGAGGGTGTAGTAATCAATTTCGGCGGTTTCGCCCTGGGCGAGAAAGCCACTGGCAAGAAAAGCCGCATTGGCAGGCCATTCCTCCCTCAGGCCATAAGGTGAATAGGTGCCCAAGCCAAGAGTCAGATTATATTTGGGCAGGCTCCAGGTCGTGAAAACCTGGGGCGGGACGGCCAATTGCGTTTTGCTGTCGATGGAACCGTCGGCGCCATGGTAGCTGGAGCCATAGACAATGCCATAGGCGCCCGCGGAAATGTGCGTTCCCTCCAATTGCGAGATGCCGGCCGGGTTGTAATAAACCGCGGCGGGATCGTTGGCGGTGGCGACAAAGGCATTGCCGCGCGCCGTGGCAAAGGCGTCCTGGTCCGGCAGCGCAAAGCCCAGCGCAAAAACCGAGCTTGGGCAGGCCAGCACGCCAACAAACGACATCAGGGAAATAAACCCTGCGATTTGGGATTTATGATTTGTTTTCAATTTTTTATTTGTTTGAGGAACATTTGTTATGAGGGAACTTGTGGCAAAGAAACGGCAATCCGACAAGGCAAATCTTTGCGGGCGACGATTTGCGGCAGCCCGCCGGCAAATGCTGCTTCGCTGAAACTTGCCCGGTGGCTCAAGTGATGACGGCTCAAAATTTTCACGTCAACGTTCTTATCGGCGCATTTGCCGAGGGCCTTTAAGACAAATAATGCGTAATGGGACGGCTGGGGCGAAGGGGCCACCGGACGGGCATATTCAAATTGTTGATTGCAAAAAGCATCAGCCGAGAATTCGTTTGCCTTCGGTGAGGAAGATGCCTTGGAAATTCATTTCCAGGGCCTGCGCATTGGTGGCTTTGGCCAGGGCGTCTTGTTGCGAAACTTTGCCGTCCTTGACCAGTTGGAATAAATGCTGGTTGAAGTTCAGCATGCCTTCCTCCCCGCCTGTTTCGATGGCGGCGCCCAGTTTTTCGAGGCGGTTTTCCTCGATCAATTTGCGGATTGTCCCGGTGTTGATCATGATCTCCTGCGTGGGCGTCATGCCGCCGGCGATGGTGGGCACCATGCGCTGGCAGACCACTGCTTGCAGAGTGCCCGCAATCTGACGGCGGATTTGGTCGCGTTCGTCGGGTTTGAAGAAATCAAGAATGCGCCCGACGGATTGCGCGGCATTGGTGGTGTGCAGGGTGGACAGGACCAGGTGGCCGGTGTCGGCCGCGCTCATGGCCGCGGAAAAACTGGTGTCGTCCCGCATTTCGCCGATCATGATCACGTCCGGGTCCTGGCGCAGAACGTATTTCAGCCCGTGCCCGAAGGAGGCGGTGTCCAGGCCGATTTCGCGTTGCTCTATGACCGATTGATTGTCTTCAAAAACATACTCGATGGGATCTTCCAGGGTGATGATGTGTTTTCGGCTGTTGGCATTGATATGCTCGACCATCGCGGCCAGGGTGGTGGATTTGCCGCAACCGGTGGAGCCGGCCAGCAGAACAATGCCGCGGGGCGATTCGGCCAGTTGCTTGAGAACGGGAAGGAGTCCCAATTCCTCGAAGCTCGGCACCTGCGTTTTGACGAAACGCATGGACAAACAAGGCTGGCCGCGTTGATAAAAGCAATTGGTGCGAAATCGTCCGGTGTTGGGCAGGTAATAAGAAAAGTCGCACTCGTGGTCCTGCTTGAGCAGTTCCTTGGAGTGCTTCGGCACGATGTTCTCCACCACCGTCTCCATCCATTCCAAGGTGGGCAAAGGCGCTTCGACCATCACCAGCTTTCGATTAATGCGGAAAACGACCTGGCCGCCCACCTTCAGATGAACGTCCGATGCCCCGCCCTCGACGGCGGCAGCCAAAATGCGACGAAAAGTTTCCATGCCCCCACTTTACAAGCCAGCCGCAGGATTAATCCAGTCAGGAATAACCGAGCAGGCGGGCCTGCGACAATCGGGAAACATGAGTAAACAGCATCGCAATCACATAACCCTCGCGGCGATCGCCCGAACAGGCCACGACCACCCCCGTGAAATTGACTTTCCTGGCCGGATTGGGTCCCTGCAAAGTGACGGTCATTTCCGTCCAAGCCGGGATGGGATGGTTGTTGCGAAATTCGATTCCATTCTTCCGGACATGAACTGCGTCAGCGGGCAGAGTCAGGCATTGAGTGGGCGCTGGCGTCATGCCGAGCGATTCGGAATCCATTTTTCTTGCGCTCATACGTAAGATAATCTAACACCTAATACGAAGCCGTCAAATGAAGAAATGCGGCTTATTTATAACCGGATTTGCGCCGGTTCAAGGTTGGCGGGAATTCTTCTCTGTCAATTTTTCCGCGGCTCTGGCACAGTCCGCCATTGATGAGCGGCGCGCAGCGGGCGATGGCGCGGACGAAATCGACATGGTCATTGACCAGGGCGCGTTTCTGTCGGGTGAACGTCAGAAGGTATCCGATGAATTTGCTCATTATTGCCGTTGCCTCTTGACATCATTTTTCAACTTGATAAGTTTTTCCCCTCAACTACTCATAATGCACCATGAATGACTCCGCCGTGAAAAACCTTAAAATAGCCATCGGAGCCGATCACGGCGGATTCGAGCTGAAAAACCAGCTTTTGGGGTTTTTGCGGGACAAGGTTTCTTCCGTTCAAGATTGCGGAACGCACAGCAAGGAATCAGTCGATTACCCGCGAATCGCCTACACGGTTGCCCGGTTGGTGGCCAGCGGGCAATGTGAATGCGGCATCATGATCGATGGCGCCGGGATCGGTTCAGCCATGGCCGCCAACAAGGTGCGCGGGGCGCGCGCGGCGGCCTGTTACTCCGTCGCGTTGGCCAGGAACAGCCGCGAGCACAACGACGCCAATGTGCTGACCTTGGGAGCCGGGCAGACGAATTTTGAGCAGGCGAAACCAATCGTTGAGGCATTTCTCACCACGAAATGTGTCGAGGATCGTCATCTCAAACGGGTTCAACTGATCAATGCCATCCAGGACGGCCCCATCGAAGTCGGGCCGCATCAAACCACCTTGTTGGCCGGCACCGGGGAGCCACACTTGAGCGTAATGCAGCCGCCGGCGGAAAAGATTGCCGCGCCCGACCTGGAAAGAATCACCAAACGCGTCCAGGAACTTGTTTCGGCCCAGGCTGCGCAGTCCGCTGCCGGACCGGCCCAGCCACCGTTGGATATCGCACAATTGATTGATCACACCATTTTGCGACCGGACACCGTGAAGAGCGACATCGAGCAGCTCTGCCGGGAAGCCCGCCAATACAAATTCTATTCGGTTTGCGTGAATCCGACCTGGGTTTCACTCGCCCGACAGCTTCTGGAGGGATCGGGCGTGAAAGTCTGTTGCGTCGTGGGCTTCCCGCTCGGCGCGCAACCGCCGGAGACCAAAGCGATGGAAGCCCGCGCCGCGATCCGGCAGGGAGCGAAGGAGATCGACATGGTCATCAACGTCGGCGCGCTTAAGAGCGGGGACAATGAACTCGTGCTGCGCGACATCCGTTCGGTGGTCGAAGCTTGCCGCGACGGCAGCGCCAAATGCAAGGTGATCCTGGAGACTTCGTTGCTGACCAATGAGGAGAAGGCGCGCGCCTGTGAACTTTCAGTCAAAGCCAGGGCCGACTTTGTGAAAACCTCAACCGGTTTCAGCACCGGCGGCGCGACCGCCGAAGACGTGGCGCTGATGAGCCGGATCGTGCGTGACAAGAAACTTGGGGTCAAAGCGTCCGGCGGCGTCCGGTCGCTGGCTGAACTTCGGCGCATGGTGCAGGCCGGCGCCACGCGCATCGGCACGAGCAGCGGCATCAAAATCCTCCAGGAAGCCGCCGGCCAGGCCGTAAGCGCAGACGGCAAAAAATACTAGAAACCGAAGGACAACATTATGGCAGACCTACGCTCATACATTTTTCTCGACAGCCTGCAACCGCAGGTCGCGTCGTTTTTCGCGACCGTGTCGCAGGGCTTCCTGCCCATCGCCGGGCAGGCCTCGCTGTTCGTGGAGATCTCGCCAGGCATGGAGATTAACACGGTCACCGACGTGGCGCTCAAATCCACGAAGGTCACGCCCGGCATGCAGATCATCGAACGGCTTTACGGCATGCTCGAAATTCACTCCGAGTCGCAGGCCGATGTGCGCCAGGCCGGAGCCGCCATTCTCGCAGCATTGAATTTGAAAGAGGAGGGCCGCTACAAGCCGGTCATTTACAGCAACAACATCATCCGCCGCATCGACGACTACCACACGATGCTCATCAACCGCACCCGGCACGGCAACATGATTCTCCCCGGCCACACGCTCTTTACCATGGAAGTTGCCCCGGCCGCCTACGCCGCATTCGCCGCGAACGAAGCGGAAAAAGCCGCGAACATCAACATCCTCGAAATCCGCGCCTTCGGCAGTTTTGGCCGCATCTATCTTGGTGGCGAAGAAAAGGACATTGACGTTGCCGCCAAAGCTGCCGAAGCTGCCATCCTTAGCATCACCGGTCGCGAGATGAAAGGCGGCGGCTGACACATTTTGAACTGATCACAAATCAAACAACGAACAACAAGAAACGTAAGGAAACAGCTATGCAAGATTCACTGGCACTTGGGTTACTGGAAACGCGTTCCTTTTCTGCGATGGTGGAGGGCGCGGACGCAATGGTCAAAGCCGCGAAGGTCGAATTGGTCGGCATGGAAAAGACCGGCGGCGGTTATGTCACCGCCATCATCCGTGGCGATGTCGCCGCGGTAAAAGCCGCGACCGATGCCGGACGCACGGCGGCGAGCCGCGTCGGCGAAGTCGTCGCCGTCCACGTCATCGCCCGGCCGCACCAGAACGCCGACGAAATATTGCCGCTCGGTCGCGACACGAAGGCCGCCAAGAAGTAACATTCGGTTCACCGCCGGACGGCGGGCCGCAGGGCATGCCCCGGCAGGATGCATTTATGAATCTAGGCAAAGTTGTCGGCACCGTTGTCGCCACGCGCAAGGAAGCGAGCATGGACGGCCTCAAGTTCATGCTCGTCAAACATGTGGACGCCGAGGCCAGGGAAACCGGCGGTCAAGTCGTGGCGGTGGACGCCATCGGCGTTGGCCCGGGCGAACTGGTCCTTGTCGCCACCGGCAGTTCCGCGCGCCAAACACTCGCGACCCAAAACCGCCCCTGCGACGCCGTCATCATGGCGATTGTTGACAGTTGGGAAATTGGCGGCGTTGACAAATACAAAAAATAATCAGGTGAATCGTGGCTGGCCTTACCGATCAGGAAATTGAAATCATCGCCCGGCGGATCGTCGCCGACTTGGGCGGCCGTGACGGCACAGGCGGCAAGGACAAAGTTGCCGGGCCGCAGCCGTCGCCGGCCGGCGAACTCGGCGTCTTCGACAACCTGGACGCCGCCGTGCGCGGCGCATCCACAGCCTTCCGCGAGTTCGACGAGATGGGCTTGCGGAAGCGCAACACCATCATCGCCGCCATCCGCAACACGATGCGCGAACACGGCGACGCGCTGGCGAAGGAGGCTTTCGAAGAAACCGGCCTGGGCCGCTACGCCGACAAGGTCATCAAGAACCAGCTCGTCACCGAGAAGACGCCGGGAACAGAAGACCTCCAGCCGCACGCTGTCACCGGCGACGACGGCCTCAATCTCACCGAACCCGCGCCCTACGGAGTGATCGGCGCGATCACCCCGACGACCAACCCGACCTCGACCGTCATCAACAACACCATAGCGATGGTCGCCGCAGGCAACGCCGTGGTCTTCAATGTCCACGCGAACGCCAAACGCGTCTCCTGCCACACCGTCGCGCTTATCAACAAAGCCATCGCCGCCGCCGGCGGACCCATCAACCTCGTCACCTGCATCGCCAACCCGACCGTCGAGAGCGCGCAGGCGTTGATGAAGCATCCCGGCATCCGCCTCATCGTCGTCACCGGCGGCGGCGGCGTGGTCAAGGCGGCGATGGAATCGGGCAAGCGCGCCATCTGCGCCGGGCCCGGCAACCCGCCCGCTGTGGTGGATGAAACCGCCGACATTGACAAGGCCGCGCGCGACGTTGTCTTCGGTGCGTCGTTCGACAACAACATCATCTGCACCGACGAGAAGGAATGCCTGGTTGTCACCAGCGTCGCCGACAAGCTTATCCAGGCCATGATCTACAACGGCGCGGCACTCGTATGGAAGGACCAGTTGCCGGCGCTCGAGAAGGTCATCTTCAAGAACATCAACGGCCCCCGGCAGGAAGCCGACATTGACCGCTCCCTTATCGGCAAGAACGCCAGCGTCATCCTCCAGAAAGCCGGCATCGCCTGCGACGACTCCGTCCGCCTCGGCATCGTGGAGGTGGATCACGATCACCCGCTGCTCTGGACCGAGCAGATGATGCCAATCCTCCCAGTCACGCGCGTGCGGGACGCGGACGAGGGCATTGATTTCGCCATCGCGCTGGAACATCCGCGCCGCCACACATTTGTCATGCACTCGGAGAATCTTTCGAACCTCAGCCGGATGGCCCGCGAGTGCAACGCCAGTATCTTCGTCAAGAACGGCCCGTCCCAGGCGGGACTCGGTTGGAAAGGCGAAGGCTACAGCTCGTTCACCATCGCCAGCCCGACAGGCGAAGGCATGACGAGTCCGCGGAGCTTCTCGCGCTGGCGCCGCTGCACACTGGTCGGCGCATTCAGGATCATCTAGTGAGGAAATATTCAGCCATCGCGGTCATCGAGTTCACCAGCATCGCTGACGGGATTTACGTCACTGATCTTTTGCTGAAGAAAGCCCCCATCGCCATGATCAAGTCCGGCACTGTCAGCCACGGCCGCTACCTCATCATCATCGGCGGCTCGACCGGCTCGGTGGAGGAATCACTCAACGAGGCGCTTGCCGTCGGCCAGGACGGAGTGCTGGATTACACTTTCCTGCCGGACGTTCACGACCGGGTGCATGACGCCGTTCTGGGCCGGCGCGTGCCCGCTGAACAGGACGCGGTGGCCATCCTGGAAACCAGCACCGTCGCCGCCAACGTCCGCGCCGCCGAACTGGCGGTCAAGGGAACCGAAGTGCGGCTGGTGGAATTGCGTCTGGCCGATTACGAAATGTCCGGCAAGGCCATTAGCGTCTTCAACGGCGAATTGCATGCCATCGAAGCCGCGATGAAACTGGCCGGCGATTTTCTGCGCGGACGGAAGGAATACATCCGTCACCGCATCATCTCCCGTCCGCACGAGGCGGTGACGCGACATCTGACCGGGGGCACGCGTTTCGCCGACACGGCGGCTCGCGAGTTTGGCGGCGAGGAGGTTTCCTGATGTTGCTTGGCAAAGTCATCGGCACCCTGACCCCGTGTGTCATCTACAAGGGACTGGAAGGCGTTCCCATGCTCTGGGTGCAGCCGCTCGACAAGCAAGGCAACCCCAAGGGCGAGCCGCTCGTCGCCTGCGACGCCACCCGCATGGCCGGACGCGGCGAGTTCATCTATTTTGAAAGCGGACGGGAAGCCGCGCTGCTGCTCGACCCGTGGTTCGTCCCGGTTGACCACGCCATCATTGGCATCGTGGACCATTTGAACATTCCTGCATCATGATCATCGGCACTGTCAAAGGGGATATCGTCTCGACGATCAACCACCCGTTCTACACCGGTAAAAAATTGCTGGTCGTCGAGAAGGAAGACTTTGACGGCAAGCCCGGCGGTTACCTCGTTGCCATCGACGGCGGCGTTAATGCCGGTGTCGGCGAACGCGTGCTGCTGATTGACGAAGGCAACTCCGCCCGGCAAATCGTCGCGGACTCCCAGGCTCCAGTGCGCTCAATCATAGTTGGCATCATTGACCGCATAGACCCCGAGGCGTAACTGGCCCTGGCGTGTGATTCAAGCTGATTGCCGGTCGGTTCTAGTCGGAGCCGGATCGATCCATTTCATTTCAGCCAGGGTAAAATACTGTCCACCGCAATTGCAGCCCAGTTGGCCGTCAGCCGCTTTCACACGATTGCAACGATCGCAGATTATCGTGCTTTTGCCCTTGCGTTCTGTCCGCCAGTTGTCAAACCAGGCCGCCGGCAAAATGACAGCAATCACGGCACAGGCAACGCACTCTGAAACCGCATCCCGCGGCAGGACGTCAAAGATCATAAAAAAGCGCACGAGGATATACCACAAACCCGCGCCCAGCAGAACACTCAAACCTGTAGTGCGCAGCAGTTTGGCCCGTCTTGCCAAGATTACTTCGGACGTTGTTTTTCGAATCCACATGCAGAGTGATTCTATTCTGCATTAACATCGCCTTGCCCGGTGGATCTGTATATAAGACGAACTACTGTTTTTTCTGTAGGACGCCGCCGTACGTTCCCGGCGGAATGTAAGGGATTACTGTTATTTGCCGTCGGGCGATGACTTCAAAACCAGCCTTCTCGAGGAGGGCAACTCCGAAGTGTTCCAACCGCCGCCCAGCGCCATGATGAGTTGCACGCTGGAGACCATCTGTTGCATCCGCAGGGTCACGGCTGTCTGCTGATTGCCCAGCAGCGTCTCCTGCGCGGCGATGACGTTGAGATAGCTGGCGATGCCCAAGCGATAGCGTTCCATGGACAAATCCAGGCTTTTTTGCGACGCTTTGACGGCAACGTTCTGCTGTTGTGTTTCCGTGGTCAGAATGCGGAGGGCCGCCAAATTGTCCTCAACCTGCTGGAAAGCCGTTAAAACCGTCTGGCGATAATTGGCGGCCATTGAGCGATAATTCGCCCAGGCTTCTTCATCGGCGGCTTTGCGTTTGCCGGCATCAAAAAGGGTCTCCGACAGGGAGGCGCCCACGGACCAAAAGAAACTCGGCGGCGACACCAAACTGGAGAGCGAGGTGCTTTCATAGCCGGCCGAGCCGGTCAAGCTTAGAGTCGGGAACCAGGCCGCGCGCGCCACGCCGATCTGGGCATTGGCTGCCGCCACCGTGCGCTCCGCCGAGGCCACGTCAGGACGCCTTTCCAGAAGAGTGGAAGGCAGGCCGACCGGAACAGCCGGCGGCGGGGTGTTGATTGGCGCCGGGTTGATCGAAAAGGTCGAAGCGGGCTGGCCGACGAGAAGAGCGATGGCGTGTTCGTATTGAGCGCGCAGGATGCCCAGGGCGGCGGCTTGGGCCAGGGTGGTTTGCAGCAAGGCGTCCGCCTGCGCCTCGTCCAGCTCGGAATCAATTCCCGTCTGGAATAGCGTCGTTGTCAAGTCAACGGATTCCCGGTAGGCTTTGACCGTTTCATTGAATAATTGAATCATTTCGTCCTGGCCCCGCAGTTCGTAATAATCCACGGCCAATTCGGCCTGGGCGGTCAGCTTCATGTTTTCAAGGGTCGCCGCGCTGGCCTGGGCCGCGTAAACATCGGCCCTGACGGTGTTTCGAACCGCGTCCCAAAGGTCGGGTTCCCAGGAGGCATCCGCCGGCAGGCTGTAGGTCGTGTACGTCCCGCGGGAAGCGGAAATGCTCGAGGGAGCGGTCTGTGCCGGTTTGGTTTTTGTCACGGAGGGATCAACGCTCACCGTGGGATAATAGGCCGAACGGGCTTCCTTGACCAAGGCGCGGGCGGCGAAAAAGTTTTCCAGAGCGGCCGCAATATTTTGATTGGAGATGGCGACCTGTTCCTCCAGCGCGTTCAATTGCGGGTCATTGAACGATTCCCACCACTTGCCTTTGATGACCCCGTCGCTGGGCTGGGCCAGTTTCCAGGCATTGGTTTCCTTGAACGCGGGCGGTGTTTGCACGGAGGGCTGATGGTAACTGGGCGCGAGATTACAGCCGGTCAGGAGAAGGAAGAAGGCAGAATTAAGAATTAAGAAGTCAAGCAAGCGACTTCGGTTGGACTGTTTGCTGTTTTTCATGTTTCTCAAATCATACTTCTTAATTCTTACTTTTATTCACACCGGTGCGGGCGGCGCGGCGGGCAGGGCCTGCGTTGACTTTCCCCGGACCCGCTGCCACCAGAGGCGCAGACGGTCAAAATAAAGATAGACCACGGGCGTGGTGTAGAGGGTCAGCATCTGGCTGGCCAGCAGGCCGCCGACGATGGACGCGCCGAGCGGGCGGCGCAATTCCGAACCGGTGCCTCTCCCGAAAACCAGGGGCAGCGCGCCGCAGGTGGCGGCCAGGGTCGTCATTAAAATGGGGCGAAAGCGGAGAACGCAGGCCTGGTAAATGGCGTCGGCGGGTTTCAGGTGATCCTTGCGCTCGGCCTCGATGGCGAAATCCACCATCAGGATTCCGTTTTTCTTGACAATGCCAATGAGCAGGATGACGCCGATGAAGGCGATGATGGTCATGTCAAGATGAAAAAGCATCAGGGCCAAAACGGCGCCGACGCCGGCGGAGGGCAGGGTGGAAAGAATGGTGATGGGATGGATGTAACTCTCATAAAGTATGCCCAAAACGATATAGACCGCCGCCAGGGCCGCCGCGATGAGAAAGACCAGGTTGGCCAGCATGTCCTGGAAGAGCTGCGCCGTCCCGCCGAAACTGCCTTGAATGTCCTGCGGCATTCCCATCCGCTCCTTCAGGGCGGTAATCTTGGTGACGGCTTCGCCCAGCGAAACGCCCGGGGCGAGGTTGAAGGAGATTGTCACCGAGGGGAATTGGCCTGAGTGATTGATCGCAATGGGGGCGGTGTCGGTTGTATATTTTGTCACGGCCCGCAACGGCACTTCGCCGCCATTGGTGGACTGGAGGTAAATGGACTTCAAGCCTTCGGGCGTCTGCCAAAAGTTGGTCGCCACTTCCAGAACCACATGATATTGATTCAACTCGGTGTACATGGTGGATACCTCGGCCTGGCCAAAGGCGCTGTAGAGGGCGTTGTCAATCGCCTCGGCCGTTACGCCCAGACGCATCGCTGTCGGACGATCGTAAGCGAGCATGGTTTGCAGCCCGTTGTTGCGCTGGTCGCTGTTAACATCAGTCAGCCCGGGAATTTTCCTCATTTCCGCCTGCAGAGCAGGCCCCCACTTGACCAACTCCGCCACGCTGGGGCTTTGGATGAAATACTGATACTGGGCGGCGCTCTGGCGGCCGCCGGAGCGCACGTCCTGGCCGGGCTGCAAAATCAGCGTTGCTCCCGCAACACGCGCCAGTTTTGGGCGCAAGCGATTAATCACTGCGTCGGCGCCCACCTTGCGTTCACTCAAGGGCTTCAAGGAGATGAAGACAAAGCCCGAATCGGTGGCGGAATTGCCCCCAGTGTAGCCGAGGACGTGATCGACGGCCGGGTCCTGCCTGACGATTTGGATGAATTGCCCGAGCTTGGCTGACATGGATTGAAAGGAAATATCCTGCGTGCCCATGACGATGCCAGACATCGTGCCATTGTCTTGCGGGGGAAAAAGGCCCTTGGGCACTATGAAGAGGAGGTAAAAATTAAGCACGATGGCCCCGAAAAGCAGACAGAGTGTGAAAAACGAATGGCGCAAAGACCACTGCAAACTCGTCTCATAATGGCGCAGCATCCAGTCGAACACTTTCCCGGTGCCCCGATAGAGCTTTCCATGGTCCTCCTCCCTTTCGCGTTTGAGCAGCCGGGAACACATCAGCGGCGTGGTGGTGAGTGAAACCACCAGCGATACCATTATGGCCACTGACAGTGTGACGGCGAATTCATGGAATAGACGCCCGATGTAGCCGCCCATGAGAAGTATGGGAGTGAACACTGCCACCAGCGAGATGCTGATGGACATGACGGTAAAGCCGATCTCCTTGGCCCCGCGCAAGGCGGCTTGGATGGGCGCCATGCCCTGCTCGATGTAGCGCGTGATGTTCTCGATGACAACAATGGCATCATCCACCACGAAGCCGGTGGAAATGGTCAGGGCCATGAGGGAAAGATTGTCCAGCGTATAATGGCAAAGGTACATGATCCCGAAGGTGCCAATGAGGGAAACAGGCACGACCACGCTGGGAATCAGCGTCGCGCGCGCGCTGCGCAGAAAGACGAAAACGACCAGGATGACCAGGGAGACCGAGATCAGAAGGGTCCTCTCCACGTCATTGACCGATGCGCGAATCATCGTGGTTCTATCCACCATGACGGCCAGCTTGATGGCGGCAGGCACGGAAGCCTGCAATGAGGGCAGCATCCGCCGAATGCGGTCCACCGTGTCAATAACATTGGCTTGCGGCTGCTTGAAAATAACCATGACCACGGAGGGCTTGCCGTCGGCGAACCCGCCCGCGCGCAAGTTCTCGACCGAATCGCTCACGTCCGCCACGTCGGAGAGCTTGATGGCGGCGCCATTCTTGTAGCCCACAATAAGCGGCTTGTAATAGGCGGCCTTGAGCAATTGATCGTTGGCCGCGATATCGGCGGTCGTGTGCCCGTCGAATATCTGGCCTTTGGGTTCGTTGGCGTTGGCGCCCCGTAAAACTCTCTGCACATCCTGCAAGCCGAGGCCGCAGTTGTTTAACTGCACGGGATTGACCTCGACGCGCACGGCGGGCAGGGAGCTGCCGCCCACAAATACCTGGCCCACGCCGTCGATCTGCGAAAGCGCCTGTTGCATGATGGTGGAACCCGCGTCATAGAGCTGGCCGCGATCATAGACATCGGAAGTCAGCGACAGGATCATAATGGGCGAATCAGCCGGGTTGACTTTGCGCCAGGTGGGATTGTTGGGCAGGTTGGCCGGCAGATAACTGCGGGCGGCGTTGATGGCGGCCTGCACGTCGCGCGCCGCGCCATCGATGTTGCGGTTCAAATCGAATTGCAGCGTTATGCCCGTGGTGCCCTGATAACTGGATGAGGTCATTTCATTGACCCCGGCAATGTGGCCGAATTGCCGTTCCAACGGAGCCGCCACGGACGAGGCCATGATTTCCGGACTGGCCCCGGGCAGGCCGGCCCCGACCGAAATGACCGGATTATCCACCTGCGGCATCGGAGCAACGGGCAGCAAGTTGAAAGCCACCGCCCCGGCCAGCGCGATGGCAAAGGTCAGCAGCGACGTGGCCACGGGCCGGTGAATAAATGGCGCCGAGATGTTCATGAGGACGCGGGCAGGCCTCCCGGCACGGGCGCGGCAGCCGGGGCGCCGGCGGCGGCCGGGGCCGGCTTGCGGGCAAACCTGTCCATGAAAATGTATATGACAGGAGTCGTGTACAAAGTGAGCGCCTGGCTCAAAATCAGCCCGCCCACCATGGAGATGCCCAGGGGGCGGCGGAGTTCCGCGCCGGTGCCCGTGCCCAGGGCCAGCGGCAGCCCCGCCAACAGCGCGGTCATGGTCGTCATCAGGATGGGCCGGAACCGCAGCAGACAGGCCTGGTAGATCGCGTCCACGGCGTTTTTACCCTCCTCGCGCTCCCCTTGCAGCGCGAAATCCACCATCATGATGCCGTTCTTCTGCACGATGCCGATGAGGAGGATGATGCCGATGAGGGAAACAACGCCCAGGTCCTGGTGAAAGAGCATCAAGGCCAGAATCGCGCCCACCCCGGCCGAAGGCAGCGTCGAGAGGATGGTGATGGGGTGAATGAAACTCTCGTAAAGAACGCCGAGAACAATATAGACGGTGACGAGCGCAGCCAGGATGAGCAGCGGCTCATTGGTCAGGGAGGCCTTGAAGGATGCGGTCGTGCCCTGGAAGGAGGCCAGGACTGACGGGGGCATGTTGAGTTCCTTCTGCGCCTTTTCCACGGCGCTGGCCGCCTCGCCCAGGGCCGCGTCCGGCGCCAGGTTGAATGAGATGGTCACGCAGGGAAATTGTCCCTGATGATTGATGGACAGGGGCGCTGTTTTGGACTCAAAATGGGCAAAGGCGCTCAAGGGAACCGCTCCGCCATAGGCGGACTGGATATAGATGTCCCTCAATTTCGACGGGTCCTTTTGAAAGGACGGCGTCGCTTCCATGATGAGGTGGTATTGATTCAATTGTGTGAAAAGAGTCGAGACTTGCCGTTGTCCAAAGGCGTCGTAGAGGGTCTGGTCAATTTGCTGCGCGGTAATGCCCAGGCGCGCCGCGGTCACGCGGTCAATGACCAGCGCTATTTGCAGCCCGTCCACTTGCTGGTCGGTCGCCAGGTCGCGCAGTTCGGGCAGCGCCCGCAATTTGCCCATCAATTTATCCGTCCACAGTTGCAGTTCGCCGGCATCGGGGTCTTCCAGGGTGTATTGATACTGGGTCCGGCTGACGCGGTCTTCAATGGTGATGTCCTGCACCGGCTGCATGTAGAGGGTGATGTTATTGACCTTGGCCAGTTCGGGCTGCAAGCGGCGGATCACGTCCGAGGCGCTGATCTTCCGTTCCTCGATGGGCTTGAGATTGATGAGTATCCGTCCGCTGTTCAGGGTGGTGTTGATGCCATCGACGCCGATGAAGGAGGACAGATTGGTCACTGCCGGATCCTTGAGAATCATTTCGGCCAGTTGCTGTTGCTGTTGGGACATGGCCGGGAAGGAGACGGTCTGCCCCCCCTGCGAGATGCCTTGAATCACGCCGGTGTCCTGCACGGGGAAGAACCCTTTGGGTATGAGAATATAGAGAACGATCGTCAAGACCAGCGTGGCCACGGCGACGAGCAGGGTGGCCGTGCGGCGTTCCAGTACCCAGCGCAGCGTCCTGCCGTAAAAGGCAACGACGCGCTGGTAAACATGCTCGGAAGCCCTGAAGATCCGTCCCTGTTGTGCTTCCGGCGTGCGATGGAGGAACCGGGCGCACATCATGGGCGTGAGGGTCAGCGATACCACGGCCGAAACCAGAATGGTCACGCTCAGCGTAACGGCGAATTCGCGGAAAAGGCGCCCAACGATGTCCTGCATGAATAGCAGCGGGATCAATACCGCCACCAGCGTAATGGTCAGCGAGATGATGGTGAAGCCAATCTGCTCCGCGCCCTTCAGCGCCGCGTCCAGCGGTTTGGCCCCCTGCTCAATGAAGCGGGTGATGTTCTCGATCATGACGATGGCGTCGTCAACAACAAATCCTGTGGATATGGTCAGCGCCATCAGGGAAAGATTGTCCAGGCTGTAACCCAGCAGGTACATGACGGCGAAGGTGCCAATGAGGGACAGGGGCACGGCCACGCTGGGAATGATCGTGGCCGTAAAGCTGCGCAGAAAAAGAAAGATGACCAGCACGACCAGCCCTATCGTCAGCATCAGTTCGAATTCCACGTCACGCACGGAGGCGCGTATCGTCGTCGTCTGGTCGGTCAGGATGGTCACATCCACGGCGGGGGGCAGCGTCGCCCGAAGCTGGGGCAACCGCGCCTTGATCCGATCGACCACCTGGATGATGTTGGCCCCGGGCTGGCGCTGAACATTGACGATGACGGCCGGAACCTTGTTCATCCACGCGGCCTGGTTGATGTTCTCCACGTCGTCCACCGGCTTGGCGACATCGCTCAGCATGACGGGCGCGCCGTTGCGGTAGGCGACGACTACCTGGTTGTAATCCTGGCTGGTGAGCAATTGGTCGTTGGCGTTGATTTGATAGGAAGTCTTGGGGCCGTCGAAATTGCCTTTAGCCTGATTAATGCTGGTTTGCTCAAGGGCGGCGCGTAGGTCCTCGAGGTTCAGTTGGTAGGACGAGAGGGCGGTCGGATTGGCCTGGATGCGCACGGCCGGTCTCTGGCCGCCCACGATGCTGACGAGGCCGACGCCGGAAAGCTGGGAGATTTTCTGGGCCAGCCGTGTATCGGCCAGATCTTCCACCTTGTATAAAGGCAGGGACTTTGAGGTCAGGGCCAGGGTCAATACGGGCGCATCCGCCGGATTGGATTTGCTGTAGATGGGAGGCGCCGGCAGGTCGGACGGCAGATACGTTTGCGCCGCGTTGATGGCCGCCTGCACTTCCTGTTCGGCGACGTCGATATTGAGAAAGAGCGCGAATTGCAGCGTAATAATCGAACTGCCGCCCGAACTGGTCGAGGTCATTTGGTTCAACCCGGGAACCTGTCCGAATTGTCTTTCCAAAGGGGCGGTGATGGCAGAAGCCGTCACGTCCGGGCTGGCCCCGGGATAGAACGTCACCACTTGGATGGTGGGAAAATCCACTTCCGGCAGGGCCGACACGGGCAGTTGTTGATAAGCCACGATGCCGACCAGCAATATCGCCGCCATGAAAAGCGACGTGGCCACGGGCCGTAAAATGAACTGGCGGGAGGGACTCACGGGCTGTCCTTTGCATCGTCGGGCTTCTTTTTCCCTTTATGTTTCGCGCCGCCGGCTTGAGTGTCATTGGCCGGCTGCCGGGGGGCGACTTTGATCCCTTCACCCAGCTTGTTGAAGTTGTCCAGGGCGATGACTTCTCCAGGCTCCAGCCCTTGCGGGACGGATGTGACATTGCCGTCAGCCGCGCCGGGGACAATCGTGCGCATCGTGACCGTCTGGTAATTGGTGACGGTCCCGTTGGTCGTGACGGTGTTGTTCGTGACCACATAGACAAACGCACCGTCGGGATTATGCTGAACGGCAAAAGTGGGAATCAGGCTCAGACCATGCAGGGTCTGAATGATCAGCCTGGCATTGACAAATTGATTGGGGAAAAGAGAGAAATCCTTGTTGTCAAAAATGGCCTTGATCCGGACGGTGCCGGTGGCGGCATCAATCATGTTGTTGAGCGCCAAAACCTTGCCGGTGGTCAGCTTGTTCTCCTGGGCGCGATCCCACGCTTCCACCGTCATTTCATGTCCGGCCTTCATTTGCTGCTCGATTTGAGGCAAATAATCTTCGGCCACATTGAAAACGACGGTGATGGGTTGAAGCTGCGCAACCACCACCATGGCATTGGTGTTGGCGGCATGGACAACATTGCCCGGATCGACGAGGCGCAAGCCGACGCTGCCGGCAAAGGGCGCGCGTATGTAGCAATAGGCCAGTTGCACCCTGGCATTCTCAATCTGGCCCTCGTCGAATTTGACCGTGCCCTCGTCCTGATGCACCAAGGCCAGCTCATCATCCACCTGCTGCTTGGGAATGGCCTTTTTGACATAAGCCGCCTGGTAGCGGTCCAAGTCGATTTTGGCCCCCTCCAGCAGGGCCTTGTCGCGCTCCAGTTGTCCGGTCGCCTGGGTCAATGCCGCTTGGTAGGGGCCGGGATCAATCACGGCCAGGAGATCATTGCTCGCCACCATCTGGCCCTCGGTATAATTGACGGTAACCACCTGCCCGTCAACCCGCGGCGAGATCGTCGCCGTATAGACAGGCTGCACTGATCCGAGAGAGCTGACCGCAACGTCGATGTCCCCATGCTGCACGTTGGTCACGGTGATGCTGACGGGCGGCGGCGCTGGCGGCTTGGGTTTCTTGCCGCTGAAAAGGAAAAAAGCGCCCACGCCCAGAACGATTACCAGGAGGACAAGAATCCATGTCCCCCAATGATGCTCCTTGCGGGCAGGAGGATTCGGAGGCGGTGGAGCGGGGTTGCCAGTATTTCCGGAAGGGGTGTTTGCGCTGGGAACGGTTTGCTGATTGTTCATGCGGCATTATTTCTGTTCACTGTTTCTCTTTGGAAAATGTAAGGGTTTCCCTCGCAGATGGCAACGATTGTTCATGCGGTATCCATTGAGTTCACTGCATTGGCCAAAACCTGGTTGACGGTTTGAATCAAGCGCGGAAAATCAAGCGGCTTTTCCAGTGCCGCTTCGACCCGCCTTGCGCCCCGCCGCCTCCTGGTTGGGACGAGTCGTGATAATAAGGATCGGCGGCGGCGGCGCAAGTCTTTTGCCATCCAGTTTTTCAAGGATTGGGATCAGGCTCGATGGATAACCCGAATCATTGGCGATTGCTTGTTAAGCAGACAGCATTGTCTGCGTCACCATTTGGATTGTGGCTCATTGCGGGTGCATCCTGACACTGCCACCAAATGTAAAGGCCTCCGAAAGCAAGACGGGGCTGGGAAGCCCCGTGAACCCGCAGCCGGGACGGCTTGCGCCACGTAGCGCAGGCGTCTTCGCCTGCGGGTTCTGGCAGCGTCCCGCTGTCATTAGCCGACCGAGATGATGACATCCAGATTGTAGAACTCGATCTCCCGGCTGACCTCCCGGCCCCCCTCCGTTTGAACTGTTGCAAATTTTGCAACAGTTGCCTCCGGCTTCAATTCGCCCTCCTCGAACACGTTCTTGATGTGCTTGGAAATAACCGATTTGTCCCGTTGGAACAGGTCAGCCATCTGATTCAGCGAAAGCCAGACAGTTTCCCCTGAAAATCGGACTTCAATCCGCGTGCGCCCGTCCTCCGTTCCATAGAGGATGAAATCACCGCCAGTAACCACAGAATTCCAAGTTGGTGTGCTTCCTCCGTCGCCCCGTCAGTCGGAGCTTCCGCCTTCGCCACGGCGGCTGCGTCGGCCAAGTTGGCGGACAGGATGCCAGGTGGCCGACAAGTTTCAGCCTTTAGCCTTCAGCCCTCAGCCCTCAGCCTTCAGCTTTCAGAGTTCGCGGCTTGTCGCGCCATAGCTCGGCGGATATTTCGTGGTTTACCCGGTTTTCCATGATCTGTCAGTTTTTGTGCTCTTTGCTCTTTGTGGTTGAATATTTCTCCGAAAAGCAGTAACATGTTACCGCTCTGTTACCTTTCGTGTTACCGGCTAAGTCGTTGATTATCAACATTTGTTACCGTGTTACCGATTTTTTGGACCTGCATGTCAATCGTGCCATTCTTCGCAACAAACCTGACCATTGTCCATTGTCCGTTATCCATTGACCCACCTATCAATCCTGCTGGTTCTGCCTTTCTTCGCAACAAATCAGTGGAGCGATGGTTGCCAAACTGTAACCTGATCTTTGCCCTCCCGTCGTTGTCGCCCGTCGCCGGCCCTGATAATCCTGAGACATGAAAAAACAAATCTTACTGGTGGCCCACGAAAACGACGTTTTGGAATCATTCCCGGTGACTTTGACCCTGGCAGGTCATGACGTTCTCCTTGCCCACGCCGGTTTGCAGGCGATCAAGCAGGCGCGCAACGTCTCGCCGGACGTGATTGTCCTGGACGCAACATTGCCCGACATGGATGGCTCAACCGTCAAGGAAATCCTGCAACGATTGCCGTCCACGGCCCGCATTCCCACCCTGCTGCTCAAGCCCAGGCCGCACCGGCTGATGCCCTTGTCCCTGCAAGCCGATGGCATCCGCGCCGGCCTCATCCAACCGTTGAACTCCGGCGAACTCCTGCGCCAGGTGGGCGACGCGCTGATGCTATGCCGGGACATGCGGTTGGAGGAGGAACTGGCGGAACTGGCGGAAGCATAAGCCTGATCTTCCTCAGGGCACGAGGGACTACCGAAAGAGCTTTCTGCTTGAGACCCTCTGTCTCTTGCCATTCGGCTTTTCTCCCCTTATTCTTTGCGTTCTTTTGCGGCCCTTTGCGGCCGTAAAAGGGCAAATGGGTGTTTATTGTTAAAATATTGCCTTAAAAAAGGGCAAGGCTTTGCCAATGGACGGAGAGCGGAGACGTTGGAAAGCGGGAAGATGAATAATAAAAATGAGTCAAGATTTGATTATTGGCATCGCGGGCGCCGGCGGGGACGGCGTGATTTCCGCGGGTGAATCTCTCATCACGGCAGCGGCGTTGGAGGGCTACCACGGCATTATGACCAAGAGCTTCGGGTCGCAAATCCGCGGGGGCGAGGCCTCGTGCCAGCTGCGGCTGGCGACCCAGCCGGTGCTGAACCCGAACGGGCCGCTCGATGTGGCGGTGGTGCTCAATTGGGAGGATTTCCGGCGCTTTGGCTGGGAACTCCCGGTCGAATCCGCCACGATCGTGATTTACGAAAGCAATACCGGGGTTGCTCCCGACAATCTGCCCCTGGAAGGGGTGACGCCGACGGTGGTGTTCAGCGTGCCGATCACCGCAATGGCTGAGAAGTACGCCGGCACAGACAAGGCGAAGAACATTGTTGTGATCGGGTTGCTGGCAGGATGGTTTGGGATCGGGCGGGAGAGTATGCTGGAGGGGATTCGCAAGAAGTTTGCCAGGAAGGGGGCTGCGGTGGTGGAGGGAAACGCGCGGGCGTTTCAGGCCGGATTGGAATTTGCCCAGGCGCATCCGCTCGAAGAGGACCGCAAGCTGACCGCCCCGCAATCCGGCCGGGAAGCAAAGCTGCTGACGGACGGCAACGATATGTGCGCAGCGGCGGCGATTTTTGCCGGATGCACCTTTTTCGCCGGCTACCCCATCACGCCCTCGACTGAGATTATGCAGTTTCTCGACCGCGAGATTTGGAAGTACGGCGGGACGGTCCTACAGGCGGAGGATGAAATCGCGGGCATCGGCGCGGTGGTGGGGGCGTCGTTCGCCGGCAAGAAAGCGCTGACAGCCACCTCCGGCCCCGGCATGTCCCTGAAGACCGAGATGCTTGGGCTGGCGAGCATCGCCGAGCTGCCGCTGGTGTGCGTGAACGTGCAGCGGGGCGGCCCGTCCACCGGCATGCCGACCAAGGCGGAGCAGTCGGATCTGTTCCAGGCGGCGTTTTCCGCTCATGGCGACTGCCTGCGGCCCGTGCTGGCGCCGACGAGCGTTGGCGACATGTTCGGCATCATTGTGGAAGCATTCAACCTGGCGGAGTACTACCAGACCCCGGTGATCGTTCTGTCTGACCAGGAAATTTCGCAGCGCAAGGAGATTGTGGAACCGATCGACACCTCGGCCTTCCGGGTGGTCGAGCGCCGGCGTCCAACCGAGGCGGAGCTGGCGAAATACGCGCGGTTCAAGCTGACGGAGTCTGGCATCAGCCCAATCAGCCATCCGGGGATGGCCGGGGGCAATTATCTGGCGTCGGGGATCGAGCACAATGAATTGGGACGGCCCACGGCCAGCGGCGAGATGCATGCGCGCATGAACGAAAAGCGATTTCGCAAGTTTAGCCCGCTCCAGAACCGCCGCGATTTGTTCGTGGTGGAAGGCGACCCGGACGCGCCGATCGGGCTGGTGAGCTGGGGGAGTGTGGCCGGCGTGGCGAAGGAAGCGCTTCGGCTGGCCCGGGCGGAAGGGTTGCACGCGAAATTGCTCGTGCCCAAACTGCTCTATCCGGTGGCCGAACAAGTGTACCAGGATTTCTTCGCGTCGGTGAGCCGGGGGTTGTTCATCGAGCAATCATTCCAGGGGCAACTCTACCGGCTGGTCAGGATGTACGTGGACCTTCCGGCCCTGGTCAAACCGTTCGCCAAAAGCGGGTCCAACCCAATTCAGCCTGCGGAAGTGCTCGAACGCCTGCGCAAAATGGTCGTCGCGCTGCAAGGCAACCGCAACCACCGCCAACCCGATCCTGTCGCAGACTGACCCGGAGAACCTTTTAGCAAGAGAATCCATCATGACTACCCTCGAACCCATTCCGGCCGGCAAGTTCCAGGCCGGTGATTTCAAGAGCGATCTCAAACCCATTTGGTGCCCGGGCTGCGGCGATTTCGGCGTTGTGACGGCCATCACACGGGCGCTGGCGGCGATCGGACGGCCGCCGCACGAGATCGCATTCATCTCGGGCATCGGTTGTTCGAGCCGCATCCCGGGTTACACGAACGCCTACGGGTTTAATACCGTGCATGGGCGTTCGCTGCCCATCGCGCAAGGGATCAAGCTGGCCAACCCGGAGTTGCTGGTGCTGGTGGCCAGCGGCGACGGCGACGGTTTCTCCATCGGCGGCGGGCACGTGCCGCATGTCATCCGGCGCAACATCGACCTGACCTATATCGTGATGGACAACCAGATTTACGGCCTGACCAAGGGGCAGTTGTCACCCACCTCCCGGCGCGGGCGCAAGACGGTCTCGTCGAGCTTTGGCAGCCTGGAGGAGCCGGTGAATCCCCTGCTCTACGTCATGGGTTACGGAGCGTCGTTCGTGGCTCAGGGCACGCCGGCGGACATGGCGGGTCTGGCCCGGATCATCGAAGAAGGCATCCGCTTTCCGGGATTCGCCTTTATCAACGTTCAGTCACCTTGCGTGACTTATGGGGACGAGGAACAGCAGCTCAAAGCGCAAAAGACCAGGATGCAAAGCCTGGAATCCATTGGTCACGATCCGACCGACCCGGCCAAAGCAATCGAACGGGCGCGCGAATATGTGACCAAGCTTTACACGGGAATCCTCTATCGCAACCCCAACCCGCCGCCGACTTATGGTCAGGGCGTGACCGAGCGCCAGGAATTTCTCAAGAAGCAAGCCGTGCCGAGGCATAAGATCCTCAACCGGTTCATGCCAGACATTCCCATTTGAAGCCGGCCTTGCCGCAGTGCAAAGAATACAAATTTGAGTTGCCCTCTTTTCAAACTTTTACCTTTCACTTTGCAACCCTGAAAGTTTTCGGGGTTGATTTTGAATTTCTCAAGACAACTTGCGTTGAACCATATTGCCCCGAAAAAAAACCGTGAAATTTTCGGTGTTTTGATGAGTCACAACATGTTGGAGGCAAGATACTTACAAAACACCATTTTTTCAATAGTCGCAACTAATTGGCGGCCAATTGTTTATGAATCATGGCCAGAGATTGTTGAAGAAATGCTAAATGCTGAAGTGGGTTTGCCGCGAAGAGGCACAGGACACGCAAGATTGATATGCAGGTCTGGAAAATCGGCAACCCGCAACAAGCGTTGATAGTCAAGGACTTAGCCCGCAACACGAGGCGCAACAGAGCCGCAACATGTTGCTGCTTTTGTGGATTCATTAAAAGCGTGAACCCCAGTTTGGATAGGTGCCGGGATAAGCCAGTCGTTTCCTGTGAGGTCAGCCGGACATCCGGCAGTCTCTAGGCTCTGTGCCAATTCCTTACGTTTCTCTGGAAAGTTCTCCAGCCTGACGGTATGCCGCCCGATACGGGCCGAGAAATCGCTCGCCGTCGAAGTGAATCAAATGGTCCGACGCTTCAGCGACCCACACTTCCGTTTCCCATGAAATCAGCGGCAGAAAAGTTTGCATCGCGCGCCGGTTCTCAAATGCGGTCACGAATACCAGCCCGGCTTTGCAACCCTTGAAAAGTTCCTTCAGTTCGTTCCGGCGTTTCCAATCCACTGCGCCTGCGCTCGTGACGGCTTCAACCAACAGCAGCCAATTGCGCTTCGTGTCATGCACGACGACATCGGGCATCTTCGCCGACGGCGCAATCACGACGCCCAAACCTTCGAGGTAGGCCGCTTCGAGATGCAGGAATTTGTTCTCCGCGTCGCCGATATAAACGACCGTCCCGCCCGGCGAGAAGCGCGGACAAAACTCCTCGATGATTTGTTTGATGAGCGGATTCTGTCCGCCCGGCGAGAGCGTTACCGTTTCGCCTGACGGCAGCTTAACCGGGATGCGCACCAGACTGCGCTCGCGCTCCACTGCCTGACGAATCTTCGCGCGGCTTGCCAGATACTGTTTCAAATGCGTCGACCACGGCTTCATTCCGCACGTTCGCACCAGCGCAAGCGCGGCCGGCTCGACTTGATAAGCCGAGTAAAACAACCACAGAGCTTCGCGCTCAAACTTGAGTCTGGGCGCGTGCCCAATGCAAGGGAAATGGAGGATTTTCTTGCCTGTTCTTTAGTAGTTGAAAATCGCGCCGCATTGGCAAGAGGAGAAAATCTGATGGCGATTGCTTTCGCGGTCGAATCGCGAAAGCCACCTCTGGACGACTTCACGCATAAGAAGCCGGACGCCTTCCCTTTTGACGATCTACGCCTTAACGTTCGCTGGCGCGATGACGGGGTTGTACGGCCAACAGGATTCGCCGGCTGGCTTTTCGAAATTCAGATCAAGACGTTCTTACAGCATGCCTGGACGATTGCGACTCACGACCTGATATACAAGAACGCCGCGAAAAGTTGGGGAAAAGAGAGGATCGCGTATCAGATCAAAGCCATGCTGGAGCATGCGGAGATCGCGATTCAAGAGGCTGAGGCTCTTTCCGCAACAGCATTGCTCAAAAAGACTGATTCGGAAACGAGGGATATCGGCGAAATCCTAGCGCTTTTGGATACAACATGGCCGCCAGGGTTGCTCCCCGATGACAAGACGCGGCTTGCCATAAACATCCACACGTTGCTCCGTGCGCTTCGGCTTACGAAGAATGAACTTGGCACGGTTCTTCAAGAGGAAGCCAACCAAGGCAGAGGTAAGCACACATTGAATCTGTCGCCGTTTTGCATTGTTGTTCAGTCGCTTCTGAATCGCGAACCGGCGAGGATGCTGGAGCTTTTGCTATCGGAGCGCGTCAAAAGGAAATTGATGATTCCTCAAGAAATACAATTGCCGAGCTCCTTCCCGAAGGAGCTTAGAAATGCCGTGTATCTCACTTAATCATTTTCACATTCACCCGTTCGCGTAAAGCTCGCTACCCATCTCACTAAACTCGCAGGACTTTTCTTCTGTTGCTCTTTCCAACGCTTGTTCCTTGGTGACGCCTTGCTTGGCCGGGCCGGTTGCCGACATAACGCGTCGGGCCTTGCGGACATTGAGGTATATTCAAGTCGAGCGTGAGCGAAAAATTCCGATTTGAATCGTAATACATTGATGCACAATGATTTAGATGGTTGTGAAATAATATTATTAAATCTATTGACATACTAGAGATTGCTTGTATAGTGGCATCGTTCGAATGAACAACATTGCGAAAAAAGAAGAAGAACATTTATGAGGAATATTTCAAGTGTGGCCCGGCACGTGGCCGGGGTAAGAGTTGGAAACCGAGTCGCGCCCGTACGCCGCTCGCTTGCCGATCTGCTGGCGCCGCTGGATGAATTGGCCAAGGATTCGCCCAATTTGGTCGTCAATCGCGAGGCCAGGTTTGAGGTGGAGGGCCAATCCTACGTTTTGCCGCGTTATCTGTTCATCGGCCCCAAGAGCGGGGATGCGCCAATCCGGATCGGAATTTTTGCCGGGATTCACGGGGACGAACCGGAAGGGGTTCATGCCGCGGTTCGTTTTCTCAGGTTTTTGGAGGATTACGCTGATTTGGCGGCGGGCTATTGCCTGTCGGTATATCCGGTTTGCAATCCCACCGGCTTTGAAGACAACACGCGCCATTCGCGGCGGGGCAAGGATTTGAACCGCGAATTCTGGAACAAGTCCGCCGAGCCGGAGGTGGGATTGTTGCAGGCGGAGCTGGTATCGCAATCCTTTCACGGAATCATTTCGTTGCACGTTGATGACACCGGCAATGGATTTTACGGCTTCGTGGGCGGGGCCACGCTGACCCGGCATCTGATTGAACCGGCGCTGCAGGCGGCGGAAAAGTTCCTGCCACTGGACAAGCGGGCGCTGATTGATGGTTTTCCGGCGCGGAATTCAGTGGTGCGCCATTCTTATCCCGGCGTGCTGGGCGCTCCGCCGATTGTGCGGCCGCGTCCGTTTGAAATCATCCTGGAGGCGCCCAAAGGCCATCCGGCCTATTTGACAGAATGGGCATTTGTGGCGGCGTTGCAATCGATTCTTGCCGGATACCGCAAGTTCATCGCCTACGCACAGAACCTTTGATCACTCTTTCCCGCCTTTCGCATCCAGGCGTTTGCGTTTTTCGCTTTGCGTCAGAGCGAGGTAATTGTTGCTGGTGACAACTTTGCGTCCGCTTTTCTTTTCCAGTTCGCGGCGGGCGTTTCCGGCAACCGCGCCTCCTTCGCGGGCGGTTTGCCTGTTCTGCGGAAAGCCCCGGGCGTCGCGGGTGCGGGCGATTTTGGCGGTGGAGGCTTCACCCAATATGTGAAAGGGTATGTACAATTTGTAACCACCCTTTGGCGAACTCCGAGTAGGGCTGTTTCACACTCAAAGCCAAAGGGAGGGGGCAATTTGCCCCTACCCTTTGGTTGGCTCCGCCCACCGTTTTAAACTCAAAGGCAAAGGGGGGGGACAATTTGTCCCCTCCCTTTGAAAAACTCGCCCGAGGACATGTCGCGCTTGCCAAGCTTTTTCAATGTGGATTGTCCGACCGGCCCTGACCAATTCCGAATTTGCGGCGTTGTGGCCACAGACATGGCAACCCAACATCGCTGTCTCCGTTTCCGGCTTTCGATCCATTCATTCGGGTCAGGTTCATAAATGGTGATGGTCCTCGTCGCGTCCGACTCCCCAAACGATACTGTTTACGCGCCGTACTTCCTGGCGGGCTTATCCTGGAGGAGAAGCGGGGAAACGGCTGATTCAAGTCCTTCCAGCACGACCGCAGGGACTTTGCCGGAGCCGAGGACTTCCCTCGCGTCCAACATCTCAATGCCCACAAGCTGTTCGCCTTCTCCGATGTTGAGCGCCACCTCGTCGTTGAGCCGCACCGTGCGACACTCGTGTTTCCCCTCAACGAATCGAATGTAGAGGGCGTCAATTTCCGGATCGTAGCTGATTTTCATAAATGTTCCCTCTAAAAATAGAACGTGTAAACCGTAATCACAACTATTTCGTTGGTCTTTTCCTTGATGACGGGCGCGACCTGTTTAATTCGGTAATGCCGTCCCTGCCAATCCTTGTCGTAAGGAAAATTGTACCGGCAAAGCTCGCGCGCATGTTTGGCAGGCTGGCGCGACCCCTTAGTAATGGCATTACGAACTTCAGCCTCACTGGCTCCACGTTCGCGCGCTTGCTCACGAGCATGGTTGGTAAATCGGATTGTTTTCAAACCACGCGGCAAGCCGGGCTTGGAACAGTTGGATCAGACGCTCGAAGGATGGTGCGCAAGCGGAACAGCGGGTTGCGGGGTTGCCAGCGCGACCGGCGTCCCCGGCGGCTTGGTCAATGCCGCCAGCACGGCTCCGAGCACCAGCATCCCCGCCGAGATTTGATAGGCATAGAAATACGATTTGAAGTGATCGTTGATTCCCGCGCCCAGAAGGGGGCCGACCACGCCGGCAACGCCGAATGCGGTGAACACCAAACCATAGTTGACACCGAGATTGCGGATGCCGTAGAAATCCGCCGTCGCCGTGGGCATCAGCGTAAAGATGGTTCCATAGCAAAGCCCGGTGAAGGCGGAACCGAAAACCACCAGTTCCGGGGTGGTGTAATAGTTGAAGGCGAGCATGTTCACCGCCTGCAACAGAAACGCCAGCGTCATCGTCCGGGTCCGCCCGATTCTGTCCGAGAGCACACCGCTGAGAAGACGGCCAAGGGTGTTGAAGATGGCGAGCGTCGCGATGGGCACAAATCCCCACTTCCAGTTTGCCTGCTCCTTGGCGATCATGGCCACCTGCGAAATGATCATCAGTCCCGCCGAGACGGAGAGCATCATCATCACCCAGAGTTGATAGAATTGTCCGGTGCGCAGCATGTCCTGCCAATCGGACTCGCGCCGGGGAGGGGGCTGCTTTTGAGAGGCGGAAGCCGTCGCAACCGGCTGTTCCGGCGGGTTGCGCAGAAGCTGCGCCAGGAGCGGCACCAGAACCAGCGTGCCAGCGCCGAGCCAGACAAACGTCATGGGAATGGTGGTTTTCCCCAGAAGGTACTGGGTGAGCGGGGAGATATAAACCGCCGCAAGGCCGACGCCGCTGACCACAATCCCGGTGATAACGCCCTTGCGCGCGGGCGGAAACCATTTGATGGAGGGCGGGGTCGTTGCCGAGTAACCGAGGCCAATCCCCAACCCGGCGCCGACGCCAAAGGTCAACGCCATGGCGGTGGGTGAATGAACCAGCCCTGAAGCGACCAAGGCGAGACCCAGCATAATGCCACCGGCCGTGGCAACAAGGCGCGGGCCTAATTTGTCCTGGCATCGGCCCGCGAACACCATCATGCCGGCAAAACAAACTGTGGCCACGGTGAATGGCAGGGTGGCGTCAGTCTTCGTCCAATGCCAATCGCTGACGAGCGCCTTGGCAACGACTCCCCATGCGTACAAGACGCCAAGGATGAGATTGATGGCCAGGGCAGCAATGACAACCGTCCAGCCTTTGGTGGAATGCGAAGTATTTGAATTCATGGGTGTCTCCTTAATTAGGTTTGCCTAAATTGTTGCCAGGGTCTCCTTTTGTGTCAGAACGTGATGCCCGTGTTTTTTGAGGGTCTCGCCGGCTTGGGCGGGATCTTCGACTTCGAGGACGAGGATGGCACGGTGGTTGGCCGCGAAGCCAGAAGTGTTGAGGAGGTTGATGTTATCGGCGGCCAGGCATTGCGCGACCAAGTGCAACGCCCCCGGCTTGTCCGGCATTTCCACGGCGATGGCGTCCGTCAACGTGGCGGCAAAGCCCTCCTGCTTAAGATTGTGACAGGCCAGATCAGGGTCGCTGACCAGGACTTTCATGACGCCGCAATTGCCGCTGGTGGCCATGATGATGCAGCGGATGTTGATGTTGGCGCGGGCGAGGATTTCGGTAATGCGGGCCATCTGGCCGGGCCGATTTTCAGCGAACACCGCCACCAGTTTAACCGTATTCATAGAATGGATGATTTGGGTCAGTTCAAAGGGACCGCTTGTCGATGACGCGTTTGGCCTTGCCTTCCGAGACGGGCAGCGAACCGGAGGCAACCAGCTCCACCTTCGGCCGAACCGAAAGTTCGGCCCGCAGTTTTTCCACCACTTCGCTTTGCAGTTGGGTCAGGTGCCCGACCTGCCCGTCGAAACCGGCGGGGGACAATTCCACCTTCACCGTCATGTCGTCCAGACCCTCCAGTTGGATCAGGTAGTTGCGCCCGACCTGCGGGATCGACATCAGCACCCGCTCAATTTGTTGCGGGAAAATATTCACCCCGCGCACGATCAGCATGTCGTCCGACCGCCCGGTGATGCGTTGGATGCGCCGATGAGTGCGCCCGCAAGCGCAGGGGCCGGGGATGATCGAAGTCAGGTCGTGCGTCCGATAACGCAACAAAGGCATCGCTTCGCGGTTGACGCTGGTCAGGACCAATTCGCCGGGTTCCCCGTCGCCCACCGGTTCGTTCGTGGCAGGGTTGACGATCTCCAGCACGAAATTGTCCTCCCAAACGTGCATGCCGCATTTGCCCTCGCACTCGAACGCCACCCCGGGTCCGTTCATTTCGGTGAGGCCGTAGGAGTTATAGACATCAATACCCAGCGCGGCTTCGATCTTGCGCCTGGTCTCCTCGGTGTAAGGCTCGGCGCCCACGAACGCCTTCCGCAACGCCAGGTCCCTTCGCGGATCAATCCCTTTTTTCTCCAGAAAATCTGCGAAGTAAAACGCGTAGCTGGGGGTGACGTGGATCACCGTTGTGCCAAAGTCCTGCATGAGCAGCAACTGGCGTTCAGACGTCCCCGGTCCGGCCGGGATGACCATGCAGCCCACTTTCTCCGCCCCATAGTGCATCACCAGACCACCCGTGAAAAGTCCGTAGGTCATCATATTCTGGAAAACGTCGCGCCGGGTCACGCCCGTCATGCAAAGCGCGCGGGCGATGAGTTCCGCGGCGTTGTCCACATCGCGCCTTGAGAAAAACAGCGCCTTTGGTTTTCCGGTTGTCCCGCTCGACGTGTGGAGCCTCAGCACCTCATCCCGCGAAACCGCCAGCAAACCATCCGGATAATTCTCGCGCAAATCGACCGCGGTGGTGAAAGGGAGCAGCCGCATGTCGGCCGCCGATTTCAGCTTCTCGGGCTTGAAACCCGATTCCAGGAATTTCCCGCGATAAAACGGCACCCGCTCCAACCGGCAGACTGTTTCCCGCAGTCGTTTGAGTTGCAGAGCTTCGAGCGCCGGACGGTCCAGCGTTTCCATTTCCTGCTGCCAAAACATTTGATTAGGGGAGCATCATAGAACTTGCTTTTGCTATATGCAAATCTTATTATTTGCTTTGTAAAAGGCAGAATATGGATGATGGAAACAAGCTGTTGCTGAGCGGGGACGAAGCCATTGCGCTCGCCGGCTGGCACGCGGGCGTTGCCCTCGGCGCCGGCTATCCCGGCACGCCCTCAACTGAAATTCTCGAGAATTTTTCAAAACTTGGCGGGCGCGCCCAATGGTCCCCCAACGAGAAGGTTGCGCTGGAGGTCGCCATCGGCGCTGCGTTTGGCGGCGCCCGCGCCATGGCCACCATGAAACATGTCGGCCTGAACGTTGCCTCCGACCCGCTGTTCACGGTGGCATACACCGGAGTGGCCGGGGCGCTGGTGATCGTTTCCGCCGATGATCCCGGAATGCACTCCAGCCAGAACGAACAGGACAACCGTCACTACGCCGTCGCCGCGGGGGTGCCGATGCTGGAGCCGTCCGATTCCCAGGAGGCTTACGATTTCATGCTCGCCGCCATCGAGATTTCCGAGCGTTGGAAGATTCCCGTCCTGCTTCGCGCCACCACGCGGGTTTGCCACAGTTCCACGGTGGTGCGGCCGCGGGGTCAGCGCGATACACCCAAAGCCACAAATTTCGTCCGCGATTTGAAAGCGCGCGTGATGGTCCCCGGCCATGCGCGGCCCGCGCACCGGCGGTTGCGGCAGAAACTTTCGGAAATTTCGGCCTGGAACGAGGATTGCGCGCTGAACAGGGTTGTGCCGGGCGGCAAATCCCTTGGCATCATCACCTCGGGGATTTCCTTTATGCACGCGCGCGAGGCCGCGCCGGAGGCCAGAGTGCTGAAACTGGGCTTCACGCATCCCCTGCCGCTGCGCAAGATCGCGGAATTCGCCGCTGGGGTCGAGCGTTGCGTGGTGATCGAGGAAGGCGATCCGTACCTGGTCGAAGCCATCCGCGCCGCGGGCATATCGGTCAGCGGGAAGCCGGAGATGTATCGCTTTGGCGAATTGGACGTGACGCGTGTGCGGCGCATCCTGCGCGCCGATACGAGTCCGGAACCCGCTCCGCCGCCGGGAAAGCCGCCTCAACTCTGCGAAGCTTGTTCTTACCGGATCGTGTTCGATTCGCTGCGTCGCCACAATTGCATCGTGGCCGGAGACATTGGCTGCTACACGCTTGGGGTGTTGCAACCCTTCGAAGCGATAGATTCGTGCGTCTGCATGGGAGCGAGCCTGGGGGTCGGATTGGGATTGCGCCACGTGCTGCCGCCCGACCAGGCCTGCCGGGTAGTCAGCGTCATCGGAGACAGCACATTCGTCCACAGCGGCATCAGCGGGTTAATCGAAATGGCCTACAATCCCCCGCCGGACGGCCATGTGGTGATTATTCTTGACAACTCGACGACCGCCATGACCGGCCATCAGGAACACCCGGGCACCGGCCGCAATCTGAAACATGAACCCACGGGAAAAGTCGTGATCGAGGATCTGGCGCGTTCGTGCGGGATTCGCCGCGTCCAGGTCATCGAGCCGCGCGTGGGGTCGGACGCGTTCGAGCAAGCGCTGACGGAAGCCCTCAAGAGCCGCGAACTGGCCGTCATCATCGCGCGGAGGCCATGCATTCTGATTGCAAAAGAACTCAAGGAATATGAAAAACGCCGCCAATGCCAGGAAATCGGAGAACTCTGCGCGCCCGCCGTGTAACATCGTCGTGGCCGGCCTTGGCGGCCAGGGCGTCCTGACCGCGACGGACATCATTGCGGATGTCGCGCTGCGCGCCGGCTTTGATGTCAAGAAGAGCGAAATCAAGGGCATGAGCCAGCGCGGCGGATCGGTCACCTGCGACATCCGGTTTGGCGGCCAAATCCACAGCCCCATGGTGCCGGCGGGCGAGGCGGATTTTCTCCTGGTGCTCGAACCGACACAATTGGAGCCAAACCGACATGTGTTGCGTGCGGGCGGCGTGACGATTGAACCGTCGGTGATTGATGCGGACAAGCTGCCGCAGAAGAAGATGTTGAACGTCGCGCTCCTCGGCGCGTTGAGCGCACACCTGTCGATGGCTGAACAGGAATGGCTCGATTCCGTCGGCTCGGCCTTTGCGCCGAAGTTCTTCGAGGAAAACCGGCAGGCATTCCTGCTCGGCCGCGCCAGCCACAACAAGAACGTCCATGAAAGGTGAAGAAAATGAAATATGGTTATGCGGGCTTGACCCCTGCTTTACTGACCCTTTCACTAGGCTGGCAAAAGCAAGGGGGAATTCAGGCCCCTTTTGGTGTAAAAATTCCTTGCAAGGTGTACCCGTTTATGCCGTATTTGGGGATATGAGAGATATTGGGACAGAAATTGGAATGGCCTTCGCCGTCGGCGGAATCGCAATTGGCCTTCTCTTCGTTATTACTGCGATTCTCGGTTTGAAAATAAAGTTGCTCCAAGTGCGCATTATAAAGCTTGAGGCAGCGGTGGACACGATGAAAACCATGCTAAAATAGATTTTTAAGTGTACCGCTCTGAAGACTCATGAAGGTGAAAGTGAAAGGGTCAATCTTCGGAATCAAGGAATGATGCGCTTAACGGATGGATAAAGGGCGGTAAGATGACGGAAATAAATTTGGAACAAATTGATATCAGCGCCAATGATTGATTGGAGATAAATGCGCGTAAACATCATGGGGTGGAGGCAAACGGGTTGACGACGCGCAGGCCGGTGACGTCCTTGAAATCCTCCTCATTCCGCGTCACCAGCGGCAAATCATGCACGAGGGCGGTGGCGGCGATGATCGCGTCGGCAAGACCCATCTTGCGTTTCTGGCGCAACGCAATCGCACGCGCGGCAACCGCGTCATCCAAGGTTAGAATCTTCATCCGCTCGAAAGTGGTTTCGAGCCAGGCCCGCTCGATTTCGGAAAGGCGGTGAAAACCGAGCGTCTCAATCCGCGTCACGCTCGCTGCGGCCAAATCAGTGCGATCCAGAATCGCGTCCAAGGCGGCATCTTCGTCGTTTGCGCCATAGATGAGAATATTGCTGTCCAGAAGCATCGTTCAGTCCCTGCCCGGCAGGGGGCGTTCCTTGCGTTCCTCGCGCTGCCAAGCCACCGGATCGGGGATCACATGACGCAGCCCGCCCAGCTTCCGCAATTCCTTCAGCGCCTCCAGTGGCGTTCCCGGTTTCGCCTTCTCGCCTGGCATGGCCGCTTCCGAGTCGGTTTCCAGCGTGGCGACGACCTTCACCTTCCCACGCCGCAAATTCTGCGGCACGGGCAGGTGCAATGTCCCGTCGACATCAGCTTCCAAAATGGCAGTGATCGTACTCATCCCGGAGACTTTATCCCTTTTGGCCATCCCCGGCAAGTCGTGTTTCAGCCTCGCCATTTGCAAGCAGACGTCAGTTCCCAACATTTCAGCATGCTGCTGCGTTCTTCCAGAAAGGGGTCCGAGCATGTCAACATCTTGCCTGCCGCGCCCCGCCTGCCCTGTCCATAAAAAATACGGGGATGGGAACCCCTTCGCCGAAAAGAACAACGCAAGGACGCCAAGCGCGAAGAAATGGGGGGCAAGAAATTGGACGTAGCGGCGTCTCGGAAGAGCGCCGCCAGTATTTGTCTTATTCCCCTGACGATCATTCCCCTGCCACTTCCGGCCTTTTCCCTGCCTCAGCATCCGTCTGCTTTGGTTGCGGCTGGCCGCGCTGGGATCTGTGTGGTTATCACGGATTTCATACACAAGTCTTTGCCGCGCAAGGACCTAAACACTGTTTTCATCAAAAATCGCACTTTTTTACAAATTCTTAAAAAAATCTGTTGACGATATGATATATTAACTGTAATGTTCGTTTAATGAATGACCGATGAAGGCCATGAAGGAAAGGCGGAATTATGAAGGATGAAGGAAAGGGGAGCGCGGGCGTCTCGCCCGTCGTGTTTGGCGTCCCGCCAAACACATCTCCGCCCGGCGCCGACTCTGCGCATCAACATGTCAACGACCTGTTGTGGAAAACAGAGGGGGTGTGCGGCGAGACGCCCCGCACCACGACCGTGACGGTCGCGCTCCTCAATCATCCCCCTTGCTACGCCCAGTCAAACCCAGTCAAAGTGAATCAAAGTGATTTAGTTGGTCAAGCTGGCGGTCAGAATCGTATGTAAATCCATGACAATGAATAACTTGCAAAACAAACAGCTTTGGTCGGGTTAAATCGTGTATAACTTAGTTAATCATGATCAAAACAAGCCAATCCGCTTCGGATTTCTCAGATTTTGCTGGAATTGGGACGGGAATAGATAATCATGAAATATGCGAAATATGCGAAAGCTATTCCAAAACAAAAGTGTCCATGCAACCGCCGCCGCCGCATAAACCCGCATCGGGCAAGCCCACGGACGTTTTGAATTTGCGTGTCCGCTACAGCGAAACGGACCAGATGGGAACTTTCTACAACTCGCGCGCGCTCGAGTGGTTCGAGTGCGGGCGGACGGAATGGATGCGCAACTGGCTCGGTCTTTCCTACGCCGAGCTTGAGGCGCAAGGCGTGTTTCTGCCCCTGATCGAAGCGCACCTGGAAATTCGCGGCGGCGCGCGCTATGATGATTTGCTGGCCATTTCGACTTCCGCGGAGTTTGCCGGGCGGGCGCGCCTTCGCTTCGACGTGGATATCAACCATCAGTACTCCAGAAATCCGGTGGTGCGCGGTTACACCATCCATGCTTTCACCAATGCCAACCGCACACCGATTCGGCCGCCCGATTGGTTTGCGGTTATGGTGGCCAAGGCAGCCGAATCCCCATCCCCATGAGCAAACACACCATCCAGAAATTGGCGCCCTTTGATCCGATCAGCGCGCCGGATTTTCTTCCACCCAGCCAATTGCGCGATTTGCAGTTGGAACGCCTGAGAGGCATGGTAGCGCAAGCGTTCAACAACGTCACACTCTTCCGGCGCCGCATGAGCGACCGCGGCATGGAACCGGGCGACGTCAAATCCCTGGACGACATCACGCGCCTCCCGTTCTGCGACAAGACTGATCTGCGCGACAGCTATCCCTTCGGATTGTTCGCCAGACCGATGAGCGAGATCGTCCGGCTGCACGCCTCGACAGGCACCACCGGCAAGCCGATCGTCGTCGCCTACACCCAACAAGACATCGACGTCTGGACCAACGTCATGTGCCGCAGCTTCGCGGCGTGCGGGTTGCATCGCGGGGACATCATTCAGAATGCGTACGGCTACGGCCTTTTCACCGGCGGGTTGGGCGCGCATTACGGCGGGGAGGCGCTGGGCGCAACGGTGATTCCCATTTCCGGGGGCAACACCCAGCGCCAAATCATGGTGCTCAAGGATTTCAATGTCACCGCCATTTGCTGCACGCCGAGTTATTTCCTGCACATCATTGATCAGGCGGCCGAGCTGGGCGTCAACCTCAAGGAACTGCCTTTGCGCGCCGGCGTTTTTGGCGCGGAGCCGTGGACCGAATCAATGCGCCAGCACATTCAACGGGACAGCGGCATCAAGGCCTACGACATTTACGGGCTGTCGGAAATCATCGGCCCCGGCGTGGCGATGGAATGCCCCTGCCAGGCCGGGCCGCACATTTTCGAGGATTTCTTCTACCCGGAGGTGATCGATTCCGCGACCGGCAAGCCGTGCCCAGACGGCGTGGAGGGCGAACTGGTGCTGACCACCTTGAGCAAGCACGCCATGCCCATGATCCGTTATCGCACGCGCGACATCACCGCCCTGACCTCGGAACCCTGCGGATGCGGACGGACGTTGCGCCGCATCAAACGCATCAGCCGCCGGAGCGACGACATGATCATCATCCGCGGCGTGAATGTTTACCCATCGCAAATCGAAACCGCGCTGTTAAAAGTCGAGGGCGCGCAGCCGCATTACCAGATCATTCTAACGCGCGAAAAGGGGCTCGATGAAATGGAAGTGCAGGTTGAAGTCACCGGTGATGTGTTCAGCGACACCATGGGGGGACTGGAACAATTGCAGGCCCGCCTCACCAAGTCCATCGAAACCACGACCGGTTTGCGGCCGCGGGTCCGTCTGATCCAGCCGCATTCCATTCAGCGCAGCGAGGGCAAGGCCAAACGCGTCATTGATCAGCGCAAAATGTAATTTTCGGAGTCAATATGAAACTCAAGCAACTCTCCCTCTTCCTGGAAAACAAACCCGGCGCGCTCAGCGCCCCGGTCAAACTTCTGGCCGGCGCCAAAATCAACATCCTCACCCTCAGCATTGCCGAGGCCCGGCAATACGGCATCCTGCGCCTGATCGTGCGCGACTGGGCGGCGGCAAAAAAACTTCTGGAGAAGAACGGTTTGGCGGTGAAGGCCACCGACGTGCTGGCCATTGAAGTGGCCGACCATCCCGGCGGTTTGGCCGAAGTCCTGGCGGCGATCGAGGACACCGGCATCAATCTGGAGTACATGTATGCCTTCCCGCTCAAGCGCGACGGCAAAGGCTTCTTCCTCTTCCGCTTCGACGACCCGGACAAAGCCATTGGCGTGCTGCAAAAAAGCAAGATCAACGTTGTCGGAAACGCCGAACTCTTCAGGCGGCTCGACGCCTGAACAGGCCAATCAAGCTCAACGGATCAGAGCAACCATTTATTTCACAACAGGACGCACATGGAACACGTCAAACAGCGGCTTCGAAACGACAAGTTTGCCGAACGATGCAATATTGAATTGCTGGCCATTTCACCCGGCCGCGCTTCCGCCCGCATGACGCTCCATCCGCACCATCTCAATGGCATCGGCACCGTGCAGGGCGGCGCCATTTTTACACTGGCCGACTTCGCCTTCGCCGCGGCGTCCAACTCGCACGGCACGGTGGCGGTGGCGGTCAACGCCAGCATCACCTTCATGAAGGCCGCCGGCACGGGCACGCTTTGGGCCGAGGCGCGGGAACTGGCCAAGAATTTCAAAATCGGGACCTATTCGGTCGAAATCAAGGACGACCAGGGTGACCTGGTGGCGCATTTCCAAGGGCTGGCCTATCGGAAAAAGGACAAACTTTGAGATAATTATATGCGCAAGCCATTCTGATATACGCACGTCATTCTCCGCCGTCATGATTCCAGGGTCCGGGCCAAATTTTGAATTGATTCCAAGGGCCAAAATTTGACTTGAATTCTCCGGAGGATTATAAAAAGGTGTCGTACGTAAAACAACGATTGCGAAAATGAAAGACTCGAACGCTGACGGTTTCGGTGTCCAATCCCGGCGCACGTTCTTCAAAAGCGTGGGAACGGCGGCGGTCACCGCGGCCACGGCCAGCGCCCAATCGGTCGCGGCTGAATTGGAAAAGGCCAATGCCGAAAAGATCGTCGGCCCCGGCACCGTGCCGGTCACGCTCGAGGTCAACGGCGTCCCACTCCGTCTGCAACTGGAACCGCGGGTCACGCTGCTGGACGCCTTGCGCAATTACTCCAGCCTGACGGGCGCGAAGGACGGTTGCGACCGCGCCGCGTGCGGAGCCTGCACGGTGCTGCTCGACAATGTGCCCGTCTATTCCTGCCAGAAATTGGCCATTGAAGCCCAGGGCCATGCCATCACAACCGTGGAGGGCCTGGCCAAAAACGGCGAATTGTCCGACCTGCAAAAGGCCTTCGTGGAGAAGGACGCTTCGATGTGCGGTTATTGCACGCCCGGCTTTGTGATGAGTTTGACCGCCTTGTTTAAAAAGAATCCCCATCCCACGGCGGCCGAAATCCGCCACGCGTGCGCGGGCAATATATGCCGTTGCGGCACGCAGCCGCACATCATGCGGGCCGCTTTGCAGATGGTCGGAGCCACGGGCGCCGGTCCCACGACGGAGGTGATCCATGCCTAGCTGGCCCGCCGAGACAAAGTATATCAGCCACTCGACCCTGCGCGTTGACGCGCCCGCGAAAGTTAGCGGGCGGGCGCGCTATTCGTCGGACATCCAGGCCGAGGGCTGGCTTTACGGCATGATCCTGCGCTCGAAATGGCCCGCGGCGAGGATTGCCAAAATCAATCTTGAAAACGCCCTGCAAATTCCCGGCATCAAGGCGGCCCTGGCGGTCAAAGAGGGCGAATCCATCGTCCGTTTTTACGGCGAAGAATTGGCCGCCGTGGCCGGGACGACCAAACAAGCGTGCCTGGATGCCTTGCGCGCCATCGAAGTCGAGGCCAAGGCCCTGCCGTTTGTGGTCAAGGAAAACGATGCCCGCGCGGAAGATGCGCCGCGAGTTTGGCCAAACAGCGCCAACGCCGGCGAAGGAAAGCCCAAGGAACAAGGCAGCGTGGACCAAGCTTTCAGCGAATGCGCGGCGGTGATTGAGGGATTTTACACCACGCCCGTGCAACTTCATCATCCGATGGAAACGCACGGCTGCACCGTTTCCTGGACCGATGAGGGCGTGACGGCCTGGGCCTCCACCCAGGGCATTTCCAGCGTGCGCGACGGATTGGCGGGCGGTTTGCAACTGGAGCAAAGCAAGGTCCGCGTCATTACCGAATACATGGGGGGCGGATTTGGCTCAAAATTCGGCGCGGGCGTCGAGGGGTTGATGGCCGCCCGGCTGTCGCGCGCGGCCAAAGCACCCGTGCGGCTGATGCTGACGCGCTTTGACCAGGCGCTGGCCGTGGGCAACCGCCCCTCCAGTTTCCAGAAAATCAAGCTGGGCGCGAAGGCGGATGGGACATTGCACGCCTTCGAGTTGGACAATTACGGCACGGCGGGCATTGGCGGCGGCTCCTCGGAGGGCGGCGGCGGCGACGTCGCAATCCCCGCTCCTTACATTTACAAAGTCCCGAACACCCGCGTCAAACATACGTCCGTGGCCGTCAACGCCGGTTCCGCGCGCGCTTTTCGCGCGCCCTCCAATCCGCCCGCCTCCTTCGGCATGGAGTCGGCGATGGACGACCTGGCCGTCAAGCTCGGGATGGACCCGGTCGAACTGCGGCTGAAAAACGACCCCAGCGCCGTCCGCCGCCGGGAATACGACCTTGGGGCCGAGCGCTTCGGCTGGAAGCAAAAGTATCAAAAACCCGGCTCCTCCGCCGGCCCGGTCAAAATCGGCGTGGGCTGCGCGGGCGCGACTTGGTGGGGCGGCGGCACCAAAAGGACCCAGGGCGAGGCGGAAATTCATCCGGACGGCGGCATCGAAGTCCGCCTGGGCGTGCAAGACCTTGGCACCGGCACCCGCACCGTCATCGCCGTGGTGGCCGCCGAAATCCTTGGCCTTAAACCCGAACAAATCACGGTCAAGATCGGCGACACTCATTATCCGCCCGGCCCGGGCAGCGGCGGGAGCACGACGTGCCCGTCGATCTCGCCGACCGTTTTCGACGTCTGCACGCAGGCCCTGCAACAATTGCAAGCGCAAACCGGCGTGCCCGACGCCCGGGGCGACAATTGGCCGGCCGCGTGCAAGAAGCTCGGGACAAGCCCGCTGGTGGTCCACGGCCAGTGGCAGGAGGGACTTTCGTCGGGCGGCGCCGGCGGGGTGCAATTCGCGGAAGCGGCCGTCGATACCGAGACCGGCCAGGTGACTGTCAATAGAATTCTGTGCGTGCAGGATTGCGGGCTGATTGTCAATCAAATCACGCTGGAAAGTCAGGTCAACGGGGGCATCATCATGGGCCTGGGCTACGCCCTGTATGAAGAGCGGGTCATGGATCATCTTTCCGGCGTCGTGCTCAACCCCAATTTTGAAACCTACAAACTGCCCGGGATGGCCGACATCCCGCAAATCGACATCGTTCTGCTGAACATGCCGGAGCGCGGCGTCATCGGGGTGGGCGAACCCGTGACCATACCGACGGCGGCGGCCATCGGCAACGCGGTGGCCAACGCTCTGGGTGTGCGGGTGTCCAGCCTGCCGATCACCCCGGCCAAAGTGCTGGCGGCGCTGGGCAAAGTGCCGCCACCAACCGCCAAACCAGCATGAATGCTTTTCAATACACCACCGCGCTTTCAACCGACAGCGCCCGGCAACTGGCAGCCGACAACGGCGCCTATCTCGCCGGCGGCAACGATCTCCTGGGCCGGTTGAAGGAGTACCTGGACAGCCCGAAGATTCTTGTCAATATAAAATCCATTGCCGGACTGGACCGCATCACCGCCGGCTCCAGGGTCTGGACGATTGGAGCGCTGGTCACGGTCGCACAGATCGAGACCCATCCGGAAATCCGCGCGGTCTTCCCCGGTCTCCATCAGGCCGCCGCGGAGGTCGGGTCGCCACAGATTCGCAACGTCGCCACCGTCGGCGGCAACCTCGCCCAGCATTCGCGCTGCTGGTATTACCGGCATCGCGACACCGTTTGCCTGAAAAAGGGCGGCGACCTTTGCTATGCGCGGCACAGCGAGAACCGGTATCACTGCCTGTTCACCGGCAACACCTGCATCAGCCCGGTCGTTTCCAACCTGTCCATCGCGTTGACCGCGCTGGACGCGAAGGTGATCCTGCTGCGCGAAGGAAAGGAAACGCGCATGACCGTGCCGGAATTGTATCAAAAAGCGTGGGACAATCCGACCGCGCACAACTCGCTCAACCCCGGCGATTTGATAGTGAAGGTGGAAATCCCGGTGGGGCGGACACGGAGCGCCTTTCTGCAAGTCAGCGACAAGCACGCTTTTGACTGGGCGCTGGTCAGTTGCGCCGCCGCGGCCCGGGTGAATGGCGGCAAACTCAGCCGGGCGCGCGTGGCGTTGGGCTGCATTTCGCCGATGCCGCATCAGTCCGCCGCCGCCAACGAGTTTTTGGAAGGAAAGCCGCTGGACGAACCGACTGTCGCGCATGCGGCCGACCTGATTCTGCAGGGCGCGCAACCGCTGGCATTCAACGGCTACAAAGTGCCGCTGGCGCGGACGCTGATCCGGCGCGCGCTCTTAAGCCTCAAAGGATGAAGCCATGAACCGCACCTTCTGCAAACATCTTCGCACCAAGAAAATGTATATTGACGCCACGCCGGAGGAGGCGCTGGCGGAACAGGAAGGCGGGGAAGCCTCCGCCCGGCATTATTGGTGCAACCGGACGCAAACCGTCGCCGGACCGGACGACCAACGGGTCCACAAAACATCGTGCAACCCGACGCGATCGTGTTTCGAAGAATGACTTTGGGCGATGACGCAATGTCCTCCGCCGCGTTGCGGGCAGAGGATGGTGGAGCCGAGGGGAATCGAACCCCTGACCTTCTCATTGCGAACGAGACGCTCTACCAACTGAGCTACGACCCCATCCAATTCACTACCAAGCACTTGCGACGCATTTTCCAGACCTAAAAAAAGTCCCTTTCACGACCTTTTTCCCGCGCGCACGTCGCATAACATGTGGGCATTTAAGATCGCTGGCAAGTAATTTTCACCGATTCCTTGGGGTTTTTCGGTGGCCTTTCCACAACTGGGTGTAGAGCGTCTCGCAACACCGAGACGCTCAACCTCTAGTTGCGAGCCGATTTAACGAGTAATCAGCCTCGTCATAAGCGATTTTGTATGTATGAGCCGGCGGTCCGTCGCAATATGCGAGGCGGCGGGCCTCAGAGGCATGGTGTTGACCTGCGGACTTTTTACCGCCGATGATGGACAAATTGGCAAGTTCCAGATGGGCATCTGCACGTTGCAACACATAACCGCCACTCCCCGAGTGAAATCTCGGTATCAATCATAACGCGCAACCCTTGATCGAGTCCGCTCAAGAGGTCGCCACGCACCCATTCTTTATCCTGACTTGCCGTAGGAGATGAAAACGTCAAATTCAAACCGGTGCCCTTCAGCCATAACTCACCATTTCTGCAGTAAATGTTATTGCTAGGCGGTTTTCCATTTTGCGTTCGGCGTCGCGTCGCGCATGCAACGGTCGAAGCCGCCCAGAGATTTGAATTCACCGAGCTGCGATTGGAGGAGCCACGACTCGAAAACCAATCACAGGTTTCCGTTCGTCAGGAGTACAGAAGATACGCGAAACGCATCGCACGTCCTCCAGTCTGCTGGCCCACGCTCCACCCCGCAGCACTCGAGTGCCTTCGAACTCAAGCTCATCGGTCGCTTTCTTCTCGTACCCTTTATAGTTGTGTAACCAAACCGTGCAGCACCATTCGAAGACATTCCCTGCCATGTCTGACGCTCCACACGCAGCGTTTCCGCTCGGAAATGTGCCCACGGTGCAAGTTTGCCCCATACCTGTTTGCTCCATGTTGCACCGCTGCGCCACATCCATCTCGTCACCCCATGGAAAGATACGGCCATCGCTGTGCCGCGCCGCTCGTTCCCATTCGGCTTCGGTTGGCAAGCGCACATCCAACTTCAGTTTTTCGCCTAGCCACCGGCAGAAAGCCACAGCTTCAAACCAACTTACACCCACGCGCGGATGATTCGCCACCTGGAAACCCACGTCGTTGCCTTCAGGTCCTGTGACTTGGGCCTTTCTGCGCCAACGCCAGCCGGCTTTCGTCCAATAGCGTTCCGTTTCGTAGCCGTTCGCTTCAACGAACGCCTGATACTGTGCGACGGTGATGGGATACCGGCTGATTCGATACGGCTGCTGAATCAAGTTGCACTTAAACTGTGGGTGTTCATTGCCGCCGTTCTCACCGTCTCTGGCACCCATGACAAACGGGCCGCGCGGGATTTCAACCCAATCAACATCCGGCAAGCCATTCTTCACGGAAACGCCAGGACGAGGATCGCCGAGTCTCGCGAGCACTATGCCAGCTTGGGCACGCTCACGAGCCGAAAGTGTGCTTTGTTGGATTGTCGCGGCCAGCCAGCCCACGACACGGTCGCGCACTGCGCGGTGTTCCGCGCGGCTCTCGACGGAGGCAACGCCTATTTCCAACAGTTGTTCTCCTGCCACCACTGCGGCCTGCCAGTCGCTTTCACTGGGCGTATTTTGGCGAGACCATTCATCTACAGAACAGGCATGAACGAGTGCGTCAGCGGCTGGCACACCGCGACCAGCCCGGGCGTGGCGTGCAGCAAGCACGAGCACGGCGCGCCAGTGACCTGGGAATTCGCGAGCCAAATCTGCGGCTCTCTGGTAGAAGTCGGCCCGTCCGGCTAGGTGACATGCAGCGAGGTATTCCTGAAAGACGCGGTGCGGAAACATGTACATGCGCTGATGCCCAGATTCTCGCTGGCAGACTAGAAGGCCCGCACGATTCTCGATGTAAGCCAAGGCCAACTCGGCTTTGTCCGCACTGCCACCTAGCACAGGCCGCAGACCAGACACGAGGGCGGTTTCGGGAATGCTTGCCGTCCCCATGGCAGCATGCGCAGCGTGGGCCTCAAACGCCAGTTGCTGAATCACCTCGCGCAGATCCGAAAGCTTGAGCGTGGGAATGGCCAGCGTCTCGAGAAGACCCCGGTCACTGCCGCTGGTTTCATTCCAGCGCTGGAGAAGCAAATTAACGACTTCATCATAGAGGTCGGCGCGATCATCGGGCAGTCGACCACGGTTGCTGTGTAACGTCGCGATCAGGGTGAGCAGAAGTGGGTTGCGGGCGAAGACTAGGAGGTCTCCTCGTTCCACAACCTGCCGCAAGCTGGCTGCCTTCTCCGACGCTTCAGCACTGGTAAGCCAGTCTGAGGTTTGGGCGGCCTGATACCAGCGGGTGATGAACGTGTCGATTTGTGCAATATCGAAATCGGCAATGCGGTAGGCAGTGGAGAAACCAGAGCGCGCGGTACGCTCGGAATCTTTGGCGGTCAATTCTTCCCACGCGTAAGGGCGTGCTGTCAGCAAAAAGCGTGATTTCTGGCCTGTCGTTCGAGTGAATTCGGACAAGGCTTCAAGCACGCGGGCACGAGTGCGCACGTCAGGAGCTTCGTCTAGGCCATCGAGCAGGAACATTGCGCCGTCCTTCATCGCGACGCTACGCAGGTAAGGACCGGTTTCTTCGGACAGTCCGCAGCTCGCGAGTTCTGTCTGCAGGAAATCCCAAAGGTGGCTGGCTCGGGCTTGCGTTACGTTCGGAGGCAAGCTGGCAGCAAATTGGCGCAACGACACACGCACCGGCAGAAGCGGGCCGAATTTCCACCACTTACCAAGGCGGTTCAAAGTTTTGCTTTTCTTGAAGGCCGCGTCGGCCAAGCTCAAGGCAACGTAGTTACTGAAGGTTGACTTGCCCGAGCCGGGTGTTCCAAGTACCACAAGCCGGTCATGAGTCGCGAGGGCTTCGAGAGCCGAAACCAAGCGCAGTTCATTCCCAGGCTCCGTAAAGTCCGCTTCCATTGCCTCACGGCGCATGGACTGCTGTGGCGATAATAGGCTCTGCAGGAACTGCTGAAGCGACAGCTTTGCTGGGATACGAATATCAAGATTCACGTCGACGTAGACGCTGGTTAGCGCGAGTGGTTCGTAGCCTGCCCGAGATGCACCCTGGTCAATAGCTCTGAGTTTCAGCGGGGCGCACTCCTGAAGGAGCCAGTTCAAATAAGGGCGACGGAGTTTTTGAACGGATTCAGGTGGGCGTGAAGTTACGCCGACTTGAGAAGAAAGTTTGCCCGGTTTCTGGCCGGTTATGCCCCACACGAGTTTCGCAATCCCATCGCCACTGTAACCCGAACGGAGATCAACCCAAGTGCGCTTCCCAAGAAAGGACGGTAACTTCGGTTGCGCGGGTGCTCCGGGCAGCAGGACGGGAATGACGGGTCGCTTCTCTCCAACCGAGAGGCGTAAGGCGGCCTGCATTTCCACGTCTTCCCAAGGTCCGATGCCATCCTTTCCGATGAGGACAGCAACACTTCTCGATGACTTGATCCCTGTTTCGAGCAAATCGTGCCACGCGATACCGGGGCGAAGCTCGTCTTCGTCCAACCAGACGGCCAGCCCGCTGGCTGACAGCAGCCGCTTCAATTCGCGCACCGCCGCCTTCTCCTTGCTGTTGTGCGAAATGAACACATGGAACTCGCTCGACGGTTCGGTTCTATCAGGTGTCAGTATCTGAGAAGCCTCAGCAAAGTCGCTGGCGAGGAGTCTTGCGACTCTGTCCAAATAGAACCCAGGGCTATCCGGATCGCTGATACCGTGAGTGATAACCGGAAGCGGCTCACCGAAGCTGAACTTGGTGACATATGGTATTTTCGTCAATTCCAGTATCTGGCGCGGCTCAAATCTGGCCGGCAACCAGTCGTCATAAAATGGCTTCAATTCGGTAGCGAAACGGTCAAGCCACCGGGCCGCCTCGTCCACTTCGTCACGTCCATCAAAACGACTAGGCAATGGAAGGATCGCTACTGGAGGCCGAGATTCTGTCAGGTTGCGACGAGCTTCTTGAACGCCAAGGGCGATCTGTTTCCCACGCTCGAAGCTTTGCGCGTTGGCGGAGAAGACAAGGACCAGCACGTCCGGCAACAGAATTGTGCATACTTCGCCTGAGTCGGTGATGCCCGTCCGGCTGTCCACGAGCACGAAATCAAAACTTTTCTTCCATTCGGATCTCCAGCGCTTGAGGATGCTTCCGCCCTGGCGGTTTTCGAAGAAGTGAGTCCAAGAGAAAGAACGAACCCGTTCGACGTAATCAGCCGATTGGTCTCCACTGTAAATGAGAGAAACAGTTCCGCTCCCTTCGATTTGAGCTTCAGCAACGAATGGTTGCCATTCCGCGGCTGGGGAGTTCATCGCTTCATGAAGCAGGTGGATTAGTCCTTTCTCGGGAAGAGAACCGACTGGAAGGTGCGGCTGGAAATAGCGGTGCAATCCAGGTGCCTCAAGATCCCAGTCAATGACAAGCACCCGTTTTCCCCGGCGCGCCAGCAATACGGACATGTTGGCGAGCGCGAACGTGCGACCAACGCCGCCCTTATAGGAGTAAAAAGTGACGATGCGGCTCATGGCTTAACGCAGTATCAGTTTCAGTTTGGGCATTGTTATCTGGGACTTGGATTGTATCCGGAAAACTTTCACAAACTTTTTGTGGGCGATCCGTTCCCAAGCGGGATCAAATTTCGGAACGATGCCTAACGCGTGTTCAATCGCCGGGCATAACCGTTCGCGGAGGAGTTCTGCAAGGGCTTCCTGCTTCGGGCTGTCCGAGCGCATGAATGGATTTGCAAAGTCATGAAGCGGTAAAGGCTGCATCGCTTTAATCGCTTCTGGAAAACAATCCCCGTCATCAATGACCACTGGAATGATTAATCCTCCGGTATTGTCGGCAGTTCTAAGTTTTGCCAATCGCTCACGGCGGTGCATCAGCGCCAATTCCAAACAACACCAATCGCTCTCGAAATAATCACGACTCAGCAGGGCAACAAGCAATCGCGAACGTGAGTGGTTTTGTGCAAGGTCATGAGGCCAGGTCGAGCCAGTTTCGATTCTCTCGTCGGTATAGATCTTCACTCTGCTCAGGCGTGGCTGAAGAAGTGACCGTAGCGCGCGGACAAAGTTGTCCCTCGTCCATCGTACCCAATCGTCATCGGATCGCCGGTAACTGACAAAGATGTGATGCTCGTAGTCCGTCATTCGTCAGATGTGATGCCAAGGGCGAGATGTTTGGATTCGGCGGCGGCAAGGCTGTTGGACAGCTTATCTGCGCCGGCCAAGAGGCAGGCTACGTGGCCGAGTCGGCTGTCTTCAGACTCATTCGGGCGATTTTCTCTAATGTGCGTCATCATGGGCAGTGTAGACACCCGTGCTCGGAAAGCCAAATGCATTCGCTTCCATCCTGACCTGAACGGCGGTAGACGTCAAAGGCGGGCTGGCTCACGGCTGTGAGGACGATGTGCCGCAGTCGCTGGATGATCGGCCTGCCGAAACGCCTTCCCAGGTTCTTGGCTTGATGCACAAGACATTGGCGGGACTTGTCTCGGCCCGGTCTTTTGTGCCGAGACTTTCTTCTCTGCCCATTTCGAAATCGTGGGAGTTGAAAACTCCGCCTTTGGGACGGCAGTAAGGTCAGAATCGGTTTCTAATGCTTCGAATTTGTTGTTCGAGCTTTTCCGTCCGGCGGAATCGAAGTGCTGCTGCTGCTCGACGAAGATCACCGACGATGTCCGCAAATACGCCGCCGAGCAAAGTGTGAGCGAGGAAGAGCGGCTGAGGAAAATCGATTCACACTGGATCTGGAGGACTGGCGGTGCATACCAAATGCTATGTTCGTTTCGTTCTGTAACCCGGCGCAGTTTCCGAAAATATCATTTCCCATTGCTGGTGGTTGACGACCGGCCGTCCGACGTCAGCACCACATGATTGGCCCTGCCACCCGTGCCCTGCAACCGCCGCCCCTTCCACGAATTCGCCGCCATGTCCCATATCCACACGGTGCCAGTCTCACAGCTCGAGGGGAATTGCTGTCGTTCAATGGCGGGCTCAGGAGATGATGGCATGGTAAGCTTGCGTGAGGTTTTGGCGCGACCGCGCGCCGATGATCCCTTCCGTGGAGTGCAGGCATTGCTCGGGAAGCAAAGGGGTCGGCCATTGGCGTTCATTTTGTCAATTCTAATTCCCTTTCACGACCCCTTTCACGACCTCGAAAAAAATTCGGAGCTAAATGAGTCCAAGTGTGGCCACTCTCCAATCGCCAGAAATGCTTGCCAAAGAGGGGTTTGGCCGCGTGAGTCCAAGTGGTGTCCAAATGAGGGAAAACGGCCTTAAATCATTGCGAACGAGACGCTCTGCCAACTGAGCTACGACCCCAATTAATGCGCTCAATTTTAGCGCAAAATCGCTGCCGTGCAAAGGAAAACGACGAAAAACCACGAGACAAAATGGCTCAGTGAACCCACCGGTTTAAGGTGGAGCGCTTTCTCCCTTTTACGACCTCGCTAAATTCCCGGGAATGAGCAAGGGCAACTGAGTGCGGAGCCACAGTCCTGAATCAAAATGGGCCATGCTGCATGAATTGATCCAGCGAGGCCATTGCCTCCTCCAATGAGGGCAAACGCTCTGAAGGTTTTAATTCAATCTGCAATGCGTTGCAGAACTGCTCCAATACGGGCTGTAAGCGCAGGCCAGGAATTAATATTCTTTGGGGCAAGAATCCGTTTTTCAACAGCAATTTCAACAATCCCCGCCCGGTGCTCTCTGTCAAGGGTTCGATGCCCAGACCCAGCTCAAACCCCAGCAGTATTCCGCGACGATGCTCAACCAGCAGGCTAATGCGGCTGTAGCATGGCCGGCCATTCTGCAAAACCGCGCCGCCGTGGGCGATGGAACAATCATATTCATAAGCGCTCTTTGGCACCCTGGGCAGTGCCCCGAGTTGCGCTAATTGCCCGGAGTTGGCCTGAAATGATACGCAGCTTTCCGGCGGGGCTATCAACGGACGCCAGTTCAGGTCTTCCACCCGCAGCGGCCCGCCGGGCATCGGATCGGGTAGAAATGGAACTTCATTCAGCGTGCGATCCGCAAAGAGGCCAAGGTGCTCGCGCACCAATTTGCTGAACAACGTTAAACGCGGCAGATCGACCAACATTTGTTCGGCTTCCTTTTGATTGACGAACCAAGGCAGCCAACCCGGTTCGGCCGATTGGAATTGCGGCCAAACACAACCTTTGCCTGAAGGTCTGAAATTTAGCGCATTAAGCACGGCCAAGTCTGCCTTGGATATTTCGCGCTTGGGGACGAATTCAACTTTCAGGGCATCGAGGCCTTCGACGGCGTCTCCATTCAACGTATCTGCCGGCGAGTCCAGCATTTTCATAATCCAGCGCAAACCGGAAGCGCGACGATAAAAGACCGCGCCAAAAACTTCCCCGGCGTTGCCCAGCACACAGCCTATGCGCGTCTCATTGGCAACCGGATCCATCAAACCGACCACGTCGCAATCGCACATGTACTCCCAAGGCTTGACCGCAGCAAAATCTGCGGCGGCAGCCACCAGGGCGCGCATTGTTTCAGCCGCGACAGGAGGAGGCGGAGCGGGTTTGGAGGTCATATATTCAGGTAGTCGCCACTACGCGCATTTTCCATGACCCGACGACGGCATAAGCAGATCGCTTCATCATGCCGGAATTAAATCACACTCAGATGAATCGGCGAGAAGTTTTTCGACCTTGGGGTGCCAGACGATGCCACAAATCGCACTGCCGAATTGAGCATGTCAATAGCGGTTCATGGTTTCAGTTGTTCTTTTGATCCACTAATGGGATTTCCAGGATAAACGTGGCGCCTTTGCCGACGCCTTCACTGTGGGCCGTTAACTGGCCTCCCATTTCCCTGGCGGCGCTGGCTCCGCTGTAAAGCCCGAAGCCGTGGCCCGTCTTCCGGGTGGTGAATCCATGCGAGAACACACGCGTGAGGTTTTCCGGGGGAATGCCGATGCCGTTGTCCGAAACGGTGACTTTCAAACGGTTGTTCCCATTCATGCCCGTTTTGAGAGTGAGCTGCCGGTCGGGGCGTCCCGACTCGTCCAGCGCGTGTTTCGCGTTGGTGATGAGGTTGACAAGGATTTGAAGGACTTTGTGCTTGTCCACCGTCACCGGGGGCACGTCCGAGTACTGGCGAACGATCTGAATTCCATCGCGCGCGAAGCCGGCGCTGTTTATCTGGAGGGCGTCATCCACCAGGCTGGCGATGGACAATTCCTCGCGGGAGCCTGAGACTCGCGCGTAAGTTTGCTGCACAGCCACGATTTCTTTAATGTGCTCGACGTTGCGCGTAAGCTGCTCATGCTCCGCCTGGAGCAGGGAGATTTCTTTGTCAATGTTGTCCGCCAGTTTGATGATGAAGCCGGGCACGAGTTTGCCCTTGGGGTCGGTGGTCAGGAAAGCGGGGAGGTCGGCCTCATGCTCCTGGAGCAGGCCCCTGAGCTTGCCCAAAGTCAGGAATTCTGACCGCCGGAGCTTCTCCCGGATGATGGTGGTCGAAACGTTAAGGCTGTTGAGCACGTTGCCGACGTTGTGCAGGACACCGGTGGCGATCTCGGCCATGCCCGCCTCGCGGGAAGCCTCCATGAGGTCCTTTTGGGCCGCGGCCAATTCAGCATGCGCCTTGTCCCTGGCCGCGATCTGTTCCCGCAACTCCAAGGTGCGTTCGGCGACGCGGTGTTCGAGGTTGTCGTTGGCGTGCTGCAATGCGGCGTGAGCCCGCTGCAACTCCGCCTCGGCCCGTTCCCGTTCATGGATTTGCTCGCTGAGCAGACGGTTCTTTTTGGCGAGCAGGAGGCTCCACACCAGGCCCAATGCTCCCAGGGCGCCCGTGCCAGCCAGTGTCAAGAGCAGCCGGCGGAGATTCCACCACGGCGGCCGGGTCAGGACTTTCAAATCGCCCGGCTCGCGCACCCGCAGGTGGAAGGATTTGACCTGTCCCCATCGGCCTCCTTCCAGGAGGCAAACCCCGGTGATCTGCAAACGGGTGTCGGCTGCGAGGTGTTCTTCGGATTCAGCATTGAAGTTCCGAGGCAGCATGGCCTCGAAAACGACGGATCCGGCCTGCAACACCATAACTTGGGCCGGACGCAGCCAGGCATCCTGGATAAGGCGGGCCTCGATTTGCACCAACTGAGCGTTCGGTTCGTTGGTGAGGACTTCATCCGCCGTCATGATAAGCGCCGGGGAATCCCCGCCCGGGCCTGTGATCCTGGACCAGGCATCCTTCAGGGTAATGGAGAAGTCACCCGCCATCGGAAAGCCGAGCATCTCCACCTGTTCGCCCAAGCGAGGCAACCGATCGTAACGCGTGAGCCGGACCAGCATTCCGCCGCTCTCGTCCTGGAGGCTGATTGTCTGGTCTTGAGTCACGCTGGTGACCCGGCCGGAAATCTTGACCCGGCGGAAGATATCCTGGTCGGGCTGATAACTGTACAGGTCTGCGATTCGCTGGGTGGGGATTGCGAATGGATTGGCGGGAGCGGCTTCGTCCACAGAGATGGCGCTGGCGTTCGGAACGTTAAGACGAACGGCGACGATTTGGCCTTGCTGATTAAATTGACCACCCACAACGCCGCGCAAACACAGCCGCGCATCCACAAGCTCCCCGGCTTCGGCCATTGACATCGCCGGGCCAAGCAGCGCCGGGATCTGGCCTTGAGCGGTCATCAATTGAAGCCAGCAGCGATGTTCCTCTTCTGTGGCGGATTGCACGACGCCGTGAATCTCGACCCATCGGCAGTCGTACTGGCCAGTGAGCAACGCATTGAGCCCCACCCGCGCCGGAGCAGGCATCGGCGCCTCTCCAAGCACCTCGAAGGTGGCATTGCAAACTGTCGGCGCGAAATCGCCCGCCGCCGTCATTCCCTGGATTCGGACCCGCTGGCCGGAACGAATGCGCATTTTTTTGCCGGCCGGTATGACAAAAATTCCGCCGCTGGCGTCCTGCACGAACAGGGATCCCAAGCGAGGGTCGCTGAAAGTCACCACGGCTTCCAACTGGATCGGATAGCCGCGCGCCGCCTCGCTCTTGCTCAATCGGCGAATGGACTGGGCTGCCTCCAACAAAGGCAGGGAGGGTTGATTTGTGGAAGATCGTTGCGGGTTCTGCTTTTCGGGCGTTATCGTCGAACCGGTTGGCAGGACCATGGCGTCTTTCAAGATCATTTCACCGTCGGCCAGGCAGGGATAACCAAACACATCCACACCGGAATCCGGGCGGAAACCCGGTTTGTAGAGGCACTGGAGCTGGACCAAGCCGGTGTGATCCCGCACGGCGGCGGCCGTCCCGTCCGGACGTTGTTCCAGCACACCCTGAACATGGACGCGCTGGGGGGTCTTGCCCTCTTTGGAGACTGTAAGCCGATCGATGGGAGTCACCGGGAGATCGAGTGGATCCGTGGCCGGAACCCGCAACACCTGAACCTGTTCCGGTTCCTGGGCCAGCACTGAAACCCCGTTGTGGCGCCCCTGGTCGTCAAATTGAACGGAAAGCACGCCAGTGATCCGCACCCGGGCATCGAGCAACTGGCGGGCTTCTTCCGGATGCCAATTGAGCAGGTAAGCCGTTATATTGGTGGACCCAACAGCAGTTTGGATAAACAGGCGCCCATCCCGTGCGAACGCCGTCAGGACCCGGCCCTCGATTTGAAGCCATTGACCGGAGGCGCGCCCATTAAGGATGTCGTCCAAATTCCAAGTCCTTGGCGTCAGCGTCTGCCATTGCCCCGTTGGCTTAAGGCTCTTAACATTCACTTCAGGGTAGCCGTGCGCCGAGGTGGTTGAACCCTCGATCTCGACAACGTCCCCCGGCCGCAAACGTGGCGTGTCGGGGGTAATCTTGAGAAAAGTGCCGAGGTCGGCGCTCTGGACGAACAGCATCCGCCATTCCGGGTGGCAGTACGTAACCGTGGCCAGCGCCTTCACCCGCTGCCCGCGTTCCGCCTGCGCCAAAGAAAGGCCCAGGACGTCCTCCAGATTGGTGATGACCCTGGATGCAGGTGCTGAGACATCAACCGGGTTTGAGATTATTGACTGCCGGGGCGGATTTGGCGCGGCGTGGGCGGGGAGAGAGTTCTGAGCCGCTGTCTGGAGGACAAAAGCCGCGGCGACGACTCCAACCAGAAGCCGGCGCGAAACCTGGCGCCAGGATCGAACAGGATTCGAGTCCTTCATGGCGTTGCCTTCTGTTTGGTCAGACGCGGCGATGCGCACAACGTGGGATTGTGGCATTTGAAAACGGGGAACCGCCCCCACAGCCTTGAGGAGCAGTTGCCCGAAAGACTGGCTGAATCTCGTGACATCTCTGCCTTAGTATCGGCAGTGGGAGACGGTGGCTTAAGTGTTACTTTTACTCATGGCTGGCGGGCTTGAAAAATCCTCTTTTGGTGTAAAGATGAAAAATGCGGGACCTTTTCATGCCCACCCACGATAAAGCGGTTGCCAGCCCTGGCGAAGGTTAGTGGTGCCAGATCACCCGCCAAAACTGCTGCGGCACTGATGGAGCCAGGGAGTTGGTGATGTTCGCCATGCCGGCAGGGAGCGTGTTGGTGACGATGGGAGTCCAGGTAATCAGATCGGTCGAGCTTTCAACGACATAATAAATGCCGAGTTGACCCTGGATTTGAAAAACGAACCGGCTTGCGTCCTGCGAAATGGGCAGCAACGTCACCGGCATTTGTGGGAGTACCAGCACGGTAGCCGAATAAGGCGGGAAGGCGTAGCTGAAGTTTGTTCCGGCGCCGGAAATGGTTGTTTGGGCAACGTCCGGTGAGCCAATGCCAGTTTCCGCAGCAGTATCCTGGGGAATCCCATAAGAATAGACCGTCCCGGTTGAAGCCGGGGGAAAGCCGGCCACCGACACCTGTCCCGTGAGAGTGTTGCCGGGGTCTTTATTGATGACCAGCACCGTCAAGCTGCCGTCCTGCCGCATGACCGCGTAAGCCGGGAGCAGCGAATAATCACTGGCGGCGGCAATCACCGTATCACCCGCCTGCACGAAATGCGTCATGAGTTCCGAGGTGTAATAGGTTGGGAAAAGGTTCGTAAACCCCTCCACCACTCCGTAATCGCCATATTCGCGCCAGCCATAGAGTTCGGAACTCATATTGCCATCCACTTCGTAGCCATTGCGCAAAGCCCACCAGAAAAGGCCGTTGAACTCCGTTTGCATGAGTTGGGCCAGGCTGTCCACCTTGAAAAGGCCGTTGACGAGGCTTACCGATTGTTTGCCGGGGGCGGAGGAAACCGAATTGTTTTCGGTGCAGAGCAACTCAATGTTCCTGCCATTGGCGCCAATATAATCGGTGATTTGCTGCCGCAGGTTCCCTGCGTAGGACAGCCATCCGGACGTGGATGCCAGCAAACCCGCGTCGGACTCGCCGCCCGGGTTCTGAGGATAATTATGGAAGATGGCAAAGTCCGGCGTGACGCCCAAGCTTTTTAAAGTTGCCAGCAAAACCGGCGTCCAACCGTAGTGCGTCAGTTCCGTGCGCGGATTGACCACCGGATGGTTTCTGTTATTGACATAGCCGTTCTCGCCAGGCGTGACCACGACCCCGATTTTGATCGTCGGATCAACCGCTTTCAACAACGAGATATACCCTTGGGCCTGCACCGCATACGTGTAAGGATCGTGGGGCACTGAGTTGCTGTCGGTTTCCCAAGAGCCGTAAATCTCATTGCCAATCTCCCAATACTTGAGACCCAGCGGCGCAGTCCGCGAGATGCGGAGAAAGTTTTTGCCGTCATCCTTTCCAAGCGGAGCGGCCGCGCGCAAGGAGGCCCAATATCCCGCCGTGTACCAATTGCTGCCCATTGCATCCACGCCCAAATTCAGCGTGTTCGTCGTCGAGGCATTGGCATACGCCACCCACGCCGCCGCTTCATTCGAGGACCCCGTGCCGTAGTTCAACGTGGTCACCGTCTGTGCGCCCAGGTTGGTAATGACGTCAATGAAGCTGGCCAGACTCGTCTGCCACGTCCAATTGTTGAAGTCCTGCCGGTTATAAAGCCAGTGGTAATCGTCGGAGTCGGAGCCACCCGGAATACGCAAAGCCTGCGCGCCCATACTGGTCAGCAAAGCCGTCGTCTGCGGCGTGTCAAAAGCGCTGTCCCACATGGGCGTGTTGAAGCCGAACCAGCGCGCGTCAGCCATCCGGATCGGTTGGCTGGCGTCCACCGTTATCTGCGTCACAGTCGGCGCATAGGCGCTGACAAGCTCGATGTCATCCAGATAAAACTCAGGCTCATCCCCTCCGGAGGCGTCCTGGATGGCGAAACCGGAGAAGTTCGTCACGTTCGCCACGCCCAAGGCGGACAATGGCACCGTGTACTGCAGCCAGGTATCGACCAGCGGTGTGTTCAAAGAATAGCGGGGTTTCTGCAGTTGGATAGGCGAACCAAGATTGCCGTACATTTGGAGCTGTTGCCCGCCGCTGCGGCCGCCGTTGAGCCAAAAGCTGATGCTGGTGTAGTTGGTATTGGCCATGGGAGCATGGAACAATTGAATGCCGCCGTAGGCGTTGGTCACGGTCGCACTGATGGAATACTCGCTGCCGGAAAGAACCGGCGAAGTATTGGCGAAGTTCCGCGTGGTATTATAACTGTAGTCCATCCAGCCGTTGACCAGCGAATTGGAATAGATCACCAAATTGGGCGGCGGCGGCGGCGGCGGTGGCGGCGGTGGCGGCGGCCCGGCCACCAAGTAGATGTCATCGACATAAAAGGTCGGGATGGTGGCATTGGTGTAGTTCCAGATCCAAATGCCGTCAAAGTCCGGCTGGCCGGCCACGCCTATGGCGGAAAGGGGAATGATAAATTCCTGCCACGTGTTGGCGGCCAGGGCTGGCAGCGTGTAAAGGGTCTGGTCGGCCCCATCGAGCGTCCCCGTCACCGTCAGAACCTGTCCGCCGGTGTCGCCGCCGTTGAGCCACAAGGTCAGATTCGTATAGTAGGCTGAAGAAGACGGGGTCTGGGAAAGATAAAGCGCCGCATACTCGGTGCAGAAAACACTGATCGAATTGGAAAAGCCCGGAAGCACGGGATCGGTGTTGGCCGGATCGTCGGTTGCCCAGCTATTAACATCCGTCCACCCACTCTGCAGGCTGTTGGAATAAATAATCTCGTTTGTCTGTCCGCAAATCGATGCCGCCGAAATTTGCAGCAAACATGCGGCGATGGCTGTGGCCAGGCATCGACGTGGATTCTTCCCCCCTGCTCGTTTATTCATCTCCCCACCGTATCCGATTTTCGAAAACTCGAAAAGCTTTTTTTCGTGACCCGGGACGTGAGCGGGCCGGCCTTGGCCAGGGTTAAGTCATCATTGCTGTATCACTACGTTGACATTGGTATTCCGGAGGATGCCTCCGGGCAAGGTGAAGCAGGTGTTGGTGTTTGTCGCGGTAATCGGACCGCCTGCGACCGCCCAGGATTGAGACGGGGCCAGGCTGGTGTTGGTCAGCACATTGTAAACGACGCCGGGCACAGACTGCCAGCACACGACGAAGTTGGTTCCTGTGTTGTCAAGGGACGAGGATGTGATCAGGAACGGCGCATAGGGGTTCGTGACGGTCACGGCGCCGCTGACGCCCGCCAACGCGTAGTTGCCTGCCGTCAAGCCGCCCAGCGTCAGCGACCCGGGCGATGTGATCGCTTCCGGTCCGACGCTCGTGCCGGCCAGGATGGCGCTGCCTGAAGCCAGGAACACATCGTCGCTGCCGACCGCATTGACCACCGACAGAATCCCGGCCGTCGCAGTCGCGGTCCCGTCATAGGCCCGGGTGCCAGTCAAAATCAGCGGCAGCGGGTTCACGGTCACGGAGCCGCTGGCGCCCGTCAGCGTGTAGTTGGTCGCCGCCGCTCCGCCCAGGGTCAGGCCCGAAAAGTTGGTGATGTTTTGCAACCCGGCAGCCGCGCCGGCCAGGGTGGCGCTGCCCGACAGCATCAGATTCGTGCCGTCGTAATTGGTGACAATCGTGAGGATGGACGAATCGGCGACCGCCGTCCCGTCATACAGGCGGGAGCCCGTCAATGTGACTGGCAACAGGGTCACCGTCACCGCGAATGCATAGTTCGTGCTGGTGCAGCCTGCGGGGCTATAGTTGACAGTAAGCGTGCCATTGTAGGTGTTGGTCCCTGCTGCAATCGGCACCGTAAGCGTGATCGGGCTGGCAGGCAGGGAGGTCAGCGCCACATTCGAGAAGCCCGCCGCTTGGGCGGCGGAATCGTAAGTAATGCTGTACCCGTCCGGGCTGCCCGAAGTCGCGGTATAGGGCAGGCTGGCGTTTGTCGAACCGTAATAAGTCAAAACCGGACTGGCCCCCAGGGTGATCGTCGGCATTGGGTTGACGGTCACGACCACATGCGCCGTGGCGGGCCCGCACGGTGATAGCTGGCCGGTGGAGGTCAGTGTTAGCGTAACCGCGCCCGCCGTTATATCGCTTGTTGAAGGAATATAGGCGGCGTTCAACGTGGTCGCGTTCGGCGCAAAAGAACCCGAGCCAGAAGTCGTCCAGATGCCACCCGTAGCGCTGCCGCCCACCGATCCGCCCAGGCCCGCCGTGCTGCTGCCCACGCAAATCGTCTGGTTGCCGCCTGAACTGGCCGTGGCCGCAGGGTTGATGGTCACGACCACATGCGCCGTGGCGGGCCCGCACGGTGAAAGCTGGCCGGTGGAGGTCAGTGTCAGAGTAACCGTGCCTGCGGTAATATCGCCTGTGGATGGATTATAGGTGGCGTTCAACGTGGTCGCGTTCGGCGCAAAAGAGCCCGAGCCGGAAGTCGTCCAGATGCCACCCGTGGCGCCGCCACCCACCGATCCGCCCAAGCCCGCCGTGCTGCTGCCCGCGCAGACAGACTGGTTGCCGCCTGCACTGGCTGTGGCCGCCGGGTTGATGGTCACGACCACATGCGCCGTGGCTGGGCCACAAGGAGAAAGCTGGCCGCTGGAGGTCAGTGTCAAAGTAACAGTGCCTGCCGTAATATCGCTTGTTGATGGATTATAGGTGGCGTTCAAAGTGGTCGCGTTCGGCGCAAAAGAGCCCGAGCCGGATGTCGTCCAACTGCCACCCGTGGCGCCGCCACCCACCGATCCGCCCAAGCCCGCCGTGCTGCTGCCCGCGCAAATCGTCTGGTTGCCGCCCGCATTGGCCGTGGCCGCCGGATTGACGGTCACCGTCATGCTGGATTGCGCGGTGGCCTCCGTGGAATCGGTCACCGTGACCGTGTAGGTGGTCGTGCTCGCGGGCGAAGCCGTGGGATTGGCCAGCGCCCCATTGTTCAATCCCGTGGCGGGACTCCAACTGTAAGTGTATGGCGGATAACCGCCAGTGGCGGTGGGGCTGCCGCCGATGGCCACCCCGCTGCCGCCGGAACACAAGTTCTGGTTCGTGCCGGCATTCGCCACCGGCAACGATCCCGCCGCTGGGGAGAGTGCCAGTACGGTGGCTGAGTATGGTGGGAAGGCGTAGCTGATATTTGTTCCGGCGACAGAAATGTTTGTTTGAGCAACGTTCGTTGAGCCACTGCCGTTTTCCGCGGCAGTATCCTGGGGAATCCCGTAAGAATAGACCGTCCCGCTTGAAGCCGGGGTGAAGCTGGCCACCGATACCTGTCCATTGAGAGTGTTGACCGGGTCTTTATTAATGACCAACACCGTCAAGCTGCCGTTCTGCCGCCGGACGGCATAAACCGGGAGCAGCGAATAGCCACTGGCAGCCGTCAGCACAGTATCACCCGTCTGCACGAAATGCGTCATGAGTTCTGTAGTGTAATAAGTTGGATAAGGGTTCGAATACCCGTTGGACACCACTCCGTAATCGCCATATTCACGCCAGCCGTAGAGCGTCGAACTCATATTGCCGTCGGTTTCCCCGCCATTGCGCAAAGCCCACCAGAAAAGCCCGTTGAACTCCGTTTGCATGAGCTGGGCCAGGCTGTCCACTTTGTACAGGCCGTTGACCAGGCTCACCGATTGCTTGCCGGGCTCGGAGGAAACCGAATTGTTTTCGGTGCAGACCAATTCAATGTTCGTGCCATTGGAACCCATATAATCGTCAATTTGCGTCCGCAGGTCCGACGCAGCCGCCGCCCAATCGGTCGTGGATGACAGCAACCCCGCGTCGGACTCGCCGCCCGGATTCTGCGGATAATTGTGGTAAATGGCGAAGTCCGGCGTGACGCCCAGGCTTTTTAAAGTTGCCAGCAAAACCGGCGTCCAACCGTAGTGAGTCTTTCCCGTGACCGGGTTGGTCACCAGATGATTGTTGTTATTGACATAGCTGTCCTCGCCGGTTTCGACCACTACCCCGATTTTGACCGTCGGATCCACCGCTTTTATCATCGAAATATAACCTTTGGACCGCACCGCATAGGTGTAAGGATCGTGGGGCACTGTATTGCTGTCAGTTTCCCAGGAAGCGCCGTAAACCTCGTTGCCGATCTCCCAATATTTGAATCCCAGCGGCGCCGTCCGCGAGATGCGGAGGAAGTTTTTGCCGTCATCCGATCCGAGCGGCGCAGCCGCGCGCAAGGAGGCCCAATATCCCGCCGTTTGCCAGTTGAAGCCGTTTGTATCCGTGCCCAAAGACTGCGTATTCGTCGTCGAGGCATTGACATACGCCACCCAAGCTGCCGCTTCATTCGAGGAGCCAGTGCCATAGTTCAACGTGGTCATCGCCACCCCGTTCAGGTTGGTAATCACCTGAATGAAACTGGCCAGACTCGTTTCCCACGACCAATTGTCGGCGTCCTGCCGGTTATACAGCCAGTGGTAATCGTCGGAATCGGAACCGCCCGGGAAACGCAGCGCCTGCGTGCCCATATTGGTCAGAAATGCAATCGTCTGCGATGTGTCAAAGCCGCTGTCCCAAATGGTTGAGTTCAAAGCGAACCAGCGCGCGTCAGCCGTCCGGATGGATTGGCTGGCGTTTACGGTCAATTGCGTCAGCGTCGGCGCCGCGGAGCTGTTGAGTTGGATGTCATCCAGATAAAACACAGGCTCTGCCTTGTTGGCGGAATCTTGGATGACGAAACCGGAGAAGTTCGTCACGTTCGCCACACCCAGGGACGACAAAAGCACGGTGTACTGCGTCCAGGTATTGGCCTGCGGCGTGCTCAACGAATAGCGGGCGCTTTGCGCCTCGTTCAAGTTGGTGCCGACGCTCAGCATGCCATATACTTGGAGAGACTGCCCGCCGCTTGCGCCACCGTTGAGCCAAAAACTGATGCTGGCGTAATTCGTATCCGCCATATACGGATGATAGAGTTGAATTCCCGCGTACCCACTGGTGATCGACACGCTGATCGAATACACGCTATTGGAATAGAGAGGTGAAGTATTGGTGTAGTTCAGCGTGGCCCAACCCGAATGGCGCTTAGTTAAGGGCACGATTTTTTCTGTATTTGCTGCGGTGCAGCATTTCTCTCATCATGTGACGAGGACGATTTAGCTTCTGGTAAGGCTTGGGCCGGCGTTTGACGGCAC
>Ga0181526_10000134_pt1 | contig 75826 bp, 77 predicted proteins | sample PEATcosm2014_Bin_35_FD_119750 | JGI IMG/M metagenome (GOLD analysis project Ga0181526, IMG submission 119750) | Peatland microbial communities from MTU Mesocosm Facility, Houghton, MI, USA - PEATcosm2014_Bin06_30_metaG | ecosystem: Environmental > Terrestrial > Soil > Wetlands > Peat | place... | reverse complement strand
TACAGTGCGGCCTGAAGTGCCGACGAACCTGGCGCGTCCCTGAAGGGGCGCTCGGGACCAACGCTCACTAACCCCTTATTGAACCGGCACGGCAACCGAATGAAAACCGTCGCCCTTTCGCAAGCGCAAAAACTCTTAAAGCATAAGGGCGAAAAGAATAGCCCCAGCGGGAGTCGAACCCGCGTCACCGCCGTGAGAGGGCGGCATCCTAGGCCACTAGAAGATGGGGCCGTGGCTCCGGGTGATGGATTCGAACCACCGAAATGCCTGATTCAGAGTCAGGTGCCTTACCAGACTTGGCTAACCCGGAATGCCAGCGACGAAGTATACTACACGACCCCCGCGGGCTCTTGCAAGCGGCGTAGTCTGGTATTTCGGCCGCCGTAGGTCGGCGTTTGGCTGTGGCAGTTTGGGCAGAGCATCCGAAGGTTTTCGAGCCGGTTGTCGTTCCGTACACCATTTATGTGGTCCAGGTGCAGACTGAGCGGGCGCCCGTGCCAGTCCTTTAGACCACACGAGTGGCAGGTACTCCCTAGTAAGCCGGCTCTTACGAGCCTCATCTTGAGGTGCTTGCGGTTCCTCTTTGGGCTGGAGAGTAGCTCTGAGATCGGCATGCCAAACGCCCGCGGCCGGATCTCGCCTCGGCGCACGGCATTCGTCCATGACGCGGCGCAAAAGTTAAACCGCATCCTGCACTCCCGATAGGTGTAGCCCTGATCATAGTAGTCTTGAATTTGGCCCCAATTGAACTTCCTTCGTCGATCTGGAAACAGAGACGGCGCCACCTGCAACTTACCGCGCTGTATCGCTTTGATCCAAGCCGTGTGCGTAAACCCAAAGCTGCGCGCGCACTCGACAAAGCCGTGTCCCTCGTCGTGATACGCTTGAATGGCTTTCCAATCGTGTAGTTTTCTTGGCATACCACGATGCTAGAAACGCGGTGTGCCAACCGTATGGCATTAAAGAAGTGTTTCCGGCAAGTAGCCGCCCCGTGAACGCCGAACTAACGTTGGCGTGCAAGCAATAGTGCTCGTCGGGGGCGAGGGAACGCGCCTTCGGCCGCTCACGTACGGCACCCCGAAGCCGATGGTGCCCATCGTGAACGTGCCGTTCTTGGCGCGAACGATGGAGCGTCTCTTTGCGGCCGGCATTCGTGACGTGATTCTTGCCGCGGGTTATATGCCGCAAGCGATTGTGGACTACCTCGGCGACGGCTCGCGCCTCGGGATGAAGGTGACCTATGCGATCGAAGAGACGCCGCTTGGAACGGCCGGCGCGCTCAAGAACGTCGAGCAGCACATCACCGGCCCGTTTTTTGTGCTCAACGGCGACATCCTCACGAGCCTCGATCTGCCCGCGATGCGGGAATACCATCAACGCAAAGGCGGTATGGGAACGCTGCACTTGATCCGCGTCGACGATCCGTCGCCATTTGGCTGCGTGGTGCACGATGCCAGCGGGAAAGTCAGCGCCTTCATTGAGAAACCGCCCAAAGGCGAAGAGCCCACCGACGAAATCAACGCGGGGACCTATCTTCTCGAGCGAGAGATCCTCGACTACATTCCCGCCGGCCGCAAGGTTTCGATCGAGCACGAAACGTTTCCGCAAGTGATCGCCGCCGGCAAAGCGCTCTACGCGTACACGACTGACGACTATTGGCTCGATCTCGGGAGGCCGGAGCAGTACCTTGCCGCGCACCGGGATATCCTCAGTGGAACGATGCCGCTGCTCGTCGAGCTGGGAATTACCGGCGAAGGGAGAGAGGTGCTGCAAGGCCATCCGGGCGTCGTTCCCCCAGTTCACGCTGCAGGCGACGTCGTCGTCGATGCCAGCGCCAGGGTCGGGCCCAACGTGGTGCTCGGCTCAGGCTGCAGCGTCGGGGCGGGCGCGGTCATTCGCGAATCGGTGCTGTGGGATCGCGTCAGCGTGGGCTCGGGCGCCGTAATCGAGCAGGCAATCCTCGCCAGCCGCGTGACGGTTGGACCGAAGGCGCAGATAGGGGCGGGCAGCGTCGTCGGGCACGACTTCTCCATCGAACCGGGAGCGACGATCGAGCCGGGATCCCGCCTCGGCTCGCCAGGTTAGCCCTTCGCCCTTCGACTCCGCTCAGGATGACAGCGTTCAGGGAAGCCAAGGGGAGCTTCCGAGGGGCAGTTCGGTTTATGCTGCATCCGTCCGGGGGTAAACTGGTGTCCACCACTGGAGGAGACCGCACAAATGCTTCCCCCTCAGGCCTTGTTCTTGGGCTCTTACCCGCCACGGGAATGCGGCATCGCGACCTTCACTAAGGACATGGTCGACGCGTACGACCAGGCTTTCGGCTTCGCGAGCCCGGTTATTGCTATTGACGAACCGGGCGCAGAGATGCGGCGGTACGACCCTGACGTCGTTGCCCGGATTCGGGAGCAAAATCGCGAGAGTTACGCCTCGGCGGCCGAGTTGGTCAGCATCTATCCTGTCGATCTCGTCAACATTCAGCACGAATACGGGCTCTTCGGCGGCGAGCGCGGCGAGTGGCTCGCCGACTTCATGAGCATGCTCGACAAGCCCGCGGTCTTGACGATGCACACCGTGCTGCCCGAGCCCGACGAAACCTACATGCGCGTGACCAAAGCCCTCTGCGAAGCGGCTTCGAAAGTCGTCGCGCTCTCGGAGACGGGGCGGAACCTACTCGAGCGGGTTTACGGGATCGACCCCGACGTACTTCAGGTCATTCATCACGGCGTGCCGGACGTGCCGTTTCAAGATACGGCTGCGGCCAAAGCCTCGTTCGGCATCGGGCAGCGGACGGTGATATCCACGTTTGGGTTGATTAGCCGCGGCAAGGGGCTCGAGTTCGCGATCGAAGCGATGCGCGACGTCGTCAAACGGCACCCCGAAACGCTCTATCTCATCCTCGGCGAGACGCATCCCGTCGTGCGAAGGCAGGAAGGCGAATCGTATCGCGAATCCTTAACTGCGATGGTGCGTCAGTACGGCTTGCACTATAACGTGCAGCTCATCGACAAATACCTGGATTTCGACGAAGTCGTCAGCTACTTGGCCGCCACGGATATCTATCTAACGCCGTATCTCAATCCCGCGCAGGTCGTCAGCGGGACGCTGGCCTACGCCGTAGGATGCGGCAAGGCGATCGTGTCGACGCCCTACCTCTATGCGCAAGAGCTTTTGGCGCATAACCGCGGTTTTCTCTGCGATTTCCGCGATGCGGCGTCGATCGCCAGCCGGCTGAACATGTTGCTCGACGATCCGGCGCTGCGCCGTGCGACCGAGCGGCGCGCCTACCGCTTCGGCCGGCAAATGACCTGGCCGAATGTGGCGATGCAATATGGCCGTCTATTCAGCGAGCTTTGCCCGCGCGGGCCGATGGAGCTTGTAAACTCTGCATAAAACGCGACCGACGCGAGCGATACCGCCGTTGGATCATCTCGCCATACTCACCGATGACGTCGGCGTTATTCAGCACGCGCTCGCGACGGTCCCCAATCGCAAGACCGGATACTGCACCGACGACGTGTCACGAGCATTCATGGTCGCTCTCACCTATTTGCGTCTCAACCCGAACGACCGGCTCGGTCACCGGCTGGCCTCGACCTACCTGTCCTTCCTCGTCCACGCGCAGATGGAGGACGGCCGGTTCCATAACTTCATGGACTACGATCGTCGCTGGAGCGACGAGGTAGGCACGCCCGACAGCTGCGGCCGCGCGGTATGGGCGCTCGGCTACGGCATCGCCCACGCGCCGCCGCCGTGGCGCCGCGTCTGCATCGAGCGTCTGGATCGCGCTCTTCCCACGCTCGAATCGTTGGGGCATCTCCGGTCTCGCGCGTACGCGGCTCTCGGCCTCGCACACGCACTTACGGCGGCGAGAGATTCCAAATACGCCGATGCCCTACGACTGCTCGCCGGCGAGATGCGCACCGCCTATGAAGCGACGGCCTCCGACGACTGGCAATGGTTCGAAAACGCGATGTTTTACGACAACGCGCGCCTTTGCGAAGCGATGATCCGCGCCGGCCGGGCGCTAGCGGAGCCGCGCTTTCACGAGGTCGGCCTGCGGACGCTCGCGTTCTATGAAGGGGTCACGACCGAAAACGGCGTCCACGTTCCAATCGGGAACGACGGCTGGTATCACCACGGGGGACACCGCGCCCGGTACGCGCAGCAGCCCCTGGAAGCTTGCGCGATGGTCGAAGCCGAGCTTGCGGCCTTCGATCTGACCTGCGACGTAGGCCATTTTGCCTCCGCCGAACTCGCGACGGAGTGGTATTACGGAAAAAACTCGCGGGGCATCGTGATGGCGCAGGGCGGCGGATGCTGCGACGGTCTGGAAGAAGACGCCGTCAATACCAATATGGGCGCCGAATCCACCTTAGGTTTGCTTGCGGCGACCTATGCGCTCGCCCTCCGACGGGAGCGAGTGCTTCGCGCGGTGCGTTGAGCCTGCAGTAAACGTAGCAGTTTCGCCATAAACAAGGCGTTAACGACCCTTGCGGGGAATCGCTATAAATGCTCCTGGAAACGGAAATCCTCAACGACGTGCAGTCTGCCGCCGTCCGGCAGACCGATGGCCCAGTTTTGATATTCGCGGGGGCCGGCAGCGGAAAAACTCGCGTCCTGACGCACCGCATCGCTCAGCTTTTGAGTGAGATGCGCGTCGCGCCGGATCGCATTCTTGCAGTAACCTTTACGAACAAGGCGGCCGGCGAGATGAAGTCGCGCTTGCATCGCATGGTCGGCGCAATCTCGCGCGACCTGTGGGTCGGCACGTTTCACGCCATGTGCGTGCGCATCTTGCGTCGCGACGGATCTCGGATCGGCATCGCGCCAACATTTGCGGTCATCGACGACGCCGATCAGCGTCAACTCATTCGCGAGATTCTCGACGACCTCGACTACGACGAGCGCCAACTCGCCGTGGGTGCTTGCCTTGCGGAAATAGACAAGGCGAAGAACGCACTCGTGTGGCCCAGCGAGTTCGCGCAGAAGCAAACTTCGTTCCTGGGCGAGCGCCTAGCCAACGTCTACACGGAGTACCAGCGGCGGCTCAATGAGTCCAACTCGTTGGACTTCGACGATCTCATCGTACGCACGATCGATCTTCTCGAGCGGGACAAGACCGTGCGCGAGAAGTATCAGCGCAAGTTCGAATACGTTCTCGTCGACGAGTACCAGGACGTCAATGCCGCCCAGTACCGTTTGGTCGCACTCTTGGCCGCCCACCACGGAAACATCACGGTGGTCGGAGACGACGATCAATCGATCTATTCGTGGCGCGGCAGCGATTACCGCATGATCTTGCGCTTTGAAGAAGATTTTCCAGGCGCGGCAGTCTTTAAGCTCGAGGAGAACTATCGCAGCTCCGGGCGCATTCTCGAAGCCGCCAACACGCTGGTGGCCAATAACCGCTCGCGAGCCGCTAAGAAGTTGTTTACCTCGCGCGGCGAGGGCGAGCCGATTACCGTTTACCCGGCGGCGACCGAGCGCGACGAAGCTCGCTACGTCGTCGAAAAGGTGAAGAGCCTCGTACGCGAGGGCTCGGCCTACCGCGACTTCGTCGTTCTCTATCGCATTAACGCGCAATCGCGCGTTTTCGAAGAAGCGCTGCTCGCCGAGGGAATTCCTTATCGCGTCATCGGCGGCGTCGGTTTCTACGCGCGCACCGAGATCAAAGACATCGTTGCGTACCTGCGTTACATCATGAACTCGTCGGACGCATTGGCGTTCAAGCGAATCGTCAACGTACCGCGGCGCGGCATCGGGCAGCAGACGCTCTCGGCGCTGGTGCAATCGGCTAACGCGTCGCGGGTCTCGGTAGGCGCGGCCGTCTTCAACGGCGAGTTGCTGCGCGCGGCGGTTCCCAAGAAGCTCAAGGAGCTCGAACGTTTTGCGGAGCTGATCGGCGACTTGCGCGAACGTGCGAAGAGCATGAGGATTGCCGACCTTCTGGTCGCAGTAATGGAAGATTCGGGATACGTACGCGAGCTTCAGAGCGAAGACACGCACGACGCGCGCGGGCGTCTGGAGAACCTTCAGGAGTTGGTCGGCGTGGCGCGCGAGTACGAAGCCGTCGACGAAGAGCCGTCGTTGGCAGGTTTCCTTGCCAACATCGCCCTCGTGAGCGATCTGGATGCCCTCGAGGAAGATGCCTCCTACGTGACGCTGATGACGCTGCACAGCGCAAAGGGTCTGGAGTTCTCCAGCGTCTTCCTCACGGGTTTGGAGGAAGGCGTCTTTCCGCACAGCCGCGCCCTCACGGAGGCGACCGAACTCGAGGAGGAGCGGCGTCTCGCCTATGTCGGCATCACGCGCGCCATCGACCGTCTGTTCCTCACGTACGCGGCACGGCGCGCGCTCTTCGGCAACACGTACGCCTATCCGAAATCGCGATTTATCGAGGAGCTGCCTTCTGTCGAGATTCTCGAGGGCGACAGCGTTCCGCTCGCGCGTCCGGCGGGTGGGCGATGGCGCGAAGTGGCGATTCACGAATCGGCCGGCGCGGGCGTGCACCTCGGCCTCGAAGCGGGCGACCGAGTGCGTCATCCCAAGTGGGGTGAGGGCTGCATCGACAACATCGTCGGAGCCGGCGGCGACGGCCTCGTAACGATTGACTTTCCCAACGTCGGTCAAAAGATGCTGATGCTCAAGTACGCGCCCCTCGAAAAAATCTAACCCGGCCGGTAGCCGTTGTCATCCCTAGCCTTTACATTGTCATCCTGAGCGGAGTCGAAGGACGAAGGACGCATGACCCCAATGGTTCGGGTTGCAGTGGCGGGCACCATGGGACGAATGGGCACGACTGCGCGAGAAGCGCTCCAAGCCAGCGGCGAGTATTGCTGTGGGCTTGCGCGTCGCGCGGACCCGGCGTACTTCGTTTTTGATTCCTTTCACCAGGTTCTCGCACGCAAACCCGACGTGCTTCTCGATCTGACGACGCAACCCGGCAGTTACGAGATCGCGCTCGAAGCCGTTGTCAACGGGCTGCATACCGTCGTGGGTGCAAGCGGATGGAGCGACGACCAGCGCGCCGTGTTGGGAGCGGCGGCCGAGCAGCACGGCGTCGGTGCGCTCATCGTTCCGAACTTTTCGCTGGGCGCGATGCTGATGATGCGCTTCGCGCAACAGGCGGCGCGCTACTTTCCCAACGCGGAGATCGTCGAGCTGCACCACGCGGGTAAGAAGGACAAGCCGTCGGGTACCGCTGCGGCGACCGCCGCGGCGATGGAACGTGCCGGTGGGCGAGCGCCGGTCATTCACAGCGTGCGATTGCCGGGACTGCTCGCGCATCAAGAAGTGTTGCTGGGCGGAACCGGAGAGCTGCTGACGATTCGCCATGACTCATTTAGCCGCGAGTCGTTTGTGGCCGGCATGCTGGCCGCCGTTCGAGCCGTCGTGCATCGGCGAGGGCTCTCAATCGGCCTAGATTCGGTTCTCGGGGAGAGCGCGTGAAGGTCGCCGTCGTCGGCGCGACGGGCGCCGTCGGCGAAACGATCGTGCAGGTGCTCGAGGAGCGCAACGTTCCCGTCGCGGAGCTTAGTCCGTTTGCCTCGCGCGACCGCGCCGCTGCCGTGCGCTTTCGCGGCGACCGGTTGGACGTTCGCACCGCCTCGGATGAAGCGTTGCGCGGATTCGACGTCGTTTTTTTCGCCGGCGGCGAAGATGCCAGCGAAAAATATGCGCCGGGATTGCTCGAACGGGGCTGCTTCATCATCGACAACAGCGCCACGTTCCGGATGCAGCGCGGCGTGCCGCTGATCGTTCCCGAGGTCAACGGGGATGCGGTGCGGCCGGAGCATCGTCTGTTTCCGGTGGCGAACTGCACGGCGATCCTTCTCTGCACGGCATTGCGACCGATTCGCGACGTCGCCGGCCTGCAGTACGTTCGCGTTGCGACCTATCAAGCGGCCAGCGGTGCCGGTCGCGCGGGCCTCGACGAGTTGGCGGCGGACGAACGCGCGCTCGTCACGGGTGCGCCGGAGCCGGCGCCTTCGATTTTTCCACGCCCGCTGGCGCGCAACGTCGTGCCCCAGGTCGGTTCGTTCGATGCCGACGGCTGGAGCGGTGAGGAATGCAAAGTGCGCGACGAGAGCCGGAAGATGCTCGGCCTCCCCGAGCTGGCGCTCAGCGTCACGGCCGTCCGCGTGCCGGTGCGCACTGCGCATAGCGAGGCGGTCTTTGTCGAGACGCAGCGCGAAACGAGCTGCGCCGAGCTTGCGTCGGCGTTCGAAGCCGCGCCGAGCATCGTGTTCTATCGTGACGGCATCGTGACACCGCGTGACGTCGAAGGGACCGATGACGTGCACGTCGCTCGACTGCGATCCGAAGGCCCTTCGTCCTTCGACTCCGCTCAGGATGACATTACTGCGCTCAGGACAGGTCCTGGAAGGAACTTTGCCTTGTGGTGCGTGGGCGATCAGCTGCGTAAAGGCGCCGCAACTAACGCGGTGCAGATTCTCGAGCTGCTGCTCGAGAAAGGGTACCTCGCGGCATGAATGTCACGTCCCAAAAAGTTGCGGTGCTAAAGTTCGGCGGAACCTCCGTGGGCACGCGCGAGCAGCGGCAGATGGCCTATCAACGTTTGCGCGACGCGCGCGAGAGCGGCTTTGCGACCGTCGCGGTGGTCTCTGCGATGGGCCGTTTTCCCGAACCCTATGCCACCGATTCGCTGCTCTCGCTGGTCGACGGCCGCAGCGGAACCGTCAATACCGATCTGTTGCTCTCGGCCGGAGAGCTGGTGGCGGCAGCCGTCTTCGCCGATGAACTCAGCGCCGAAGGCGTGCCGGCCGTGGCGCTTTCGGGCGGTCAGGCGGGCATCGTAACCAACGAGTGCTCAGGCGACGCAACGATTCTCCACGTCGAGCCCCAGGCGATCCGCGAGCTGTTGGAACGCGGAATGGTCCCCGTCGTCGCGGGCTTTCAAGGTGTCGCGCAAGACGGCACGGTTACGACCCTCGGCCGCGGCGGAACGGATCTTTCGGCCATCGCGATCGGACACGCACTCGAAGCCCAGCGCGTCGACATCTATACCGACGTAAGTGGCGCGATGACCGCCGATCCGCGGCGAATCCCGGAGGCGCGAACGATCGAGCGCGCCTCGCTGGCTGAAATGACCGAGTTGGCCAACCACGGCGCGAAGGTCATGCACTCCAAGGCCGCACAATACGCAAGCCGCACCGGCACGCGCTATGCAGTGAAGGGTCTGCGCAGCGACCAGGGGACGCTAGTGGACGAAAGCGTGGACCATCACCGGCCGGTGACGGGCGTGACGTCTTCGGGCCGCGTGACGTGGGTTCGCATTATTCGAGGCGACATCGAATCGCCGAGCCGCCGCATGGAGACCGAGCTGGAGATGTTTCGGCGCGTCGCCGAAGCCGAAATCTCGATCGACCAAGTTACGATCAATCAAGCGGGCGTTGCATTCGTCGTCGAGGGCGATCGCGGTAACGAGATTCGCAGTCTCCTGTCCGATTTGAATCTCGCCGTTCGGGTGCGGGAAGGCTGTTCGAAACTCTCGATCGTCGGCACCGGAATGCGCGACGCGCCCGGCGTCGTGCACCAAGTGGCCGAAGCGCTCTCGCAAGCCGACGTCGAGATCATCCATTGCACGGACAGCAACGTGACGATTTCCATTCTCGTTCCCGCCGCGGAGGCCGAGCGCGCCGAGATCGCCGTCCACGCGCAGTTTTGCCTCGACCGAGGAGATCCCGTCCTATGAACTCGCAACTCGGAGTCATTCTCACCGCGATGGTGACGCCGTTCGACGAACGAGGTGACCTCAACCTCAACGAGGCACGTCGTTTGGCGCGCTGGCTCGTCGATCGCGGAAACGACGGCTTGGTCCTCGCCGGATCGACGGGGGAAGGGCAGACGCTCGAACCCGCCGAGCGCGTCGCGCTGTACAAGGCGGTGAAAGAGGCCGTTGGCCGCGACGCCTTCGTCATTGCCAACGCCGGCACGAATGCTACGCGCGAGTCGGTCCGCGCAACGCAAGAGGCGACGGACGCCGGCGTCGACGGAATCTTGGCGGTCGTACCCTACTACAACAAACCGACGCAGAGCGGAATGCTCGGGCATTTCGGCGCGATCGCGCAAGCGACGCAGCTTCCCATCGTCATCTACAATATTCCGGGCCGCACCGCCGCCAACATGATGCCCGAAACGCTGCTGGAGCTTGCACGCAGGCACCCCAACATCGTCGGCGTCAAGGAGTCCAGCGGCGACCTCAAGCAGATCGGAATGATTCTGCGCGACCGCGCCGATGGATTCATCGTCTGGTCGGGCGACGACCATCTCTTCCTGCCCTGCTTGGCGCTGGGAGCCGACGGCGTCGTCGGCGTCGCGTCGCATCTCTGCTCGCGCGAATACCGTGCCATGCTGCACGCCTACGAGAACGGCCGAGTGGAAGAGGCGGCGCAAATTCACGCATCGCTCCTGCCGCTGATCGACGCACTCTTTGCCACGACGAGCCCAATTCCGGTGAAATGGGCGATGCGACAGCTCGGCTTCGACGTCGGATCCTGTCGCCTTCCGCTCGACGAAATTCCGGAAAACATCGCGGCTCGTTTGCGGCCGTTCTTGGCAGCCTACGCGTCGCACGCCGTCGAGTCACGGTGACGTCGCTGCAAATTCTGGGCTGCCGGCTCGACGTGCTCGATGCCGGCGAAGCAACGCGCCGCATTCTCGACGAAGCACGCGAAGGGAGCGGCGCGCAGATCGTCACGCTCGGGACCGAAATGGTCGTCTATGCGCAACGCGACGCGCGTTTTCGCGACATCGTCAACGCAAGCAACCTTTCGCTTTGCGATACCGTTGGATTGCTGACGGTGGCGCGGCGGCGAGGCGCGCAGCTTCGCGAGCGCGTCACGGGCGTCGAGCTCCTGGAGCATCTCTGTGAGGGAGCGGCGGTGGCGGGACTTCCTGTTTATTTCTTGGGCGGCTCGCCCGGCGTCGCAGCCGATGCGGCCGCAATTTTGGAGGTGCGCTTTCCGGGATTGCAGGTCGCCGGCACGCGCGACGGGTTTTTCACCGACGAGCAAACGCCGGCGGTCGTTGCGAGCATCGCGGGCAGCGGGGCGCGACTGCTCTTTGTCGGAATGGGATCGCCGCGGCAAGAGTTTTGGCTGGCGGCGCATCTGCGTGAAAGCGGCTGCGGCGCGGGCATTGGGGTCGGAGGATCGTTCGACGTAATTTCGGGGCGCGTCGCGCGCGCGCCGCAGGTCGCGCGACGGTTGGGTCTTGAGTGGCTCTATCGGCTCGTCAAGGAACCGCGGCGGTGGCGGCGACAGCTCGCTCTCCCGCGCTTCGCCTGGCTGATTCTTCTCGAGGAGCTGCGGTGAAAGCGATGATTCTTGCGGGTGGCCTGTCGACCCGGCTCTATCCGCTTACCAAATCCGTTCCCAAGCCGCTCGTGCCGGTCGCCGGCGTGCCGAATGCCGCGCACTTGATGCGCTATCTCAAAGCCTACGGTTTTGATGAAATTGCAATCAACGTTCACTATCTCGCCGATGCGATCGTCGAGGCGTTAGGCGACGGCTCGCGCTACGGCGTGAAGCTGCACTACTCGTACGAAAGCGAGCTGCTCGGAAGCGCCGGCGGCCTCAAGAATGTGCAAGAGTTTTTCGCCGACGAGCCGTTTGCGGTGATCGGTTGCGATGAGGTAACCGACATTCACCTCGACAAACTTCTCGAGTTTCATCGCGATCGAGCTGCGATTGCGACGATCGGTCTCGTCGAATGCGACGTCGTCGATCAGTACGGCGTCGTGGTCCTCGACGAGCGCGCGAAGATCGTCGGCTTTCAGGAGAAACCGCCGCGAGGGATGGAGCGCAGCAAGTTGGCCAACACGGGCGTCTACGTCTTTTCGCCGGAGATTTTCGACCATATTCCGCGGGCCGAGTTCTACGATTTCGGCAAGCAGGTCTTTCCGGCGCTACAGGGCGCGGGCGAGCCCTTCTATGGATTTCACGCGCGCGGTGCATACTGGGCAGATATCGGTACGCCAGCCGAATACCGGCGCGCGAGCTACGACGTGCTCGAGGGGGTCGTGCAGATTCCCAAGACCACTTCGAATGGCATCGACTCTTCGGCGCGGCTCGGCAGCAACGTCCGCATCGAGGGTCCGGTGCGGATCGGCGCGTCGGCCACAATCGCCGACGGCGTGTCGATCGTTGGCCCCAGCATCATCGGCGATCGCGTGCGCGTCGAGGCCGCAGTGACCCTGGAGCGCAGCATCCTCTGGAACGGCGCAACGATCGGCGCGCGCGCGAATCTGCGCGACACGATCGTGGGAACCGGCTACGTCGTCCAGGCCGAGACCGTGCTCGACGATGCACTCGTTGCCTTGGAGGCTTCGAGCTAGGAGCCCTACAGGCTCCTAGACATTCCGTCGCCGCGGCGTGATCGACTGGTATGGACTGGCGCCCGCTGCTCGACTTCGTCTTCCCCGCGCAATGCGCGAGCTGCAACGCGATCGGTTCCGGGCTCTGCACCGCGTGCCGTCCGGCCGGTAAGGCCATCGCCGTTCACTTTCCGTCGCTGCGGGTCGCGGCGGCTGCCCCGTACGAAAGCACGCTTCGCGCGGCGGTGCTCGCGCTCAAAGATGGGCGCCGGGACGTGGCCGAGACGTTGGGGCGGATGACGGCGCCCTTGGTTACGGCCGGCGCGACCCTTGTGCCGGTCCCCACGACGGCCAAACGCCGGCGCATGCGCGGCCTCGACGGCGTCGCGCTCGTGGCTCGGTGTGCGGCAGCCATCGCCGGCGCTCGGGTCGTTCTCGCCTTAGAGCAGCGGTCCGGCGACGCGCAGCGTGGGCGCTCGCGCGCGCAACGACTCGCCGCCCAGGGACGATTTTCGTGCAATGCGGCCAGCGTTGCGGGCCTGCAAGTGACGCTCTTCGACGATGTCTGCACGACCGGATCGACGCTCCGCGATTGTGCCGACGCGATTCGCGAAGCCGGCGGCCTCGTGGACGATGCGATAGTGGTCGCCGTGGCGAACAGCCCCAAGCCGTGGAGCACCTCCATCGTTCGCTGACGCCGCTTGACGAGCTTTTCTTGCACCGCGCGTATGAGCTGGCGGCCCGCGGTATCGGCAGCACCTCTCCAAACCCCCCGGTGGGCGCGGTGGTCGTGCGCGAAAACCGAATCGTCGGCGAAGGTTATCATCATCGTGCGGGCGAGGCGCATGCCGAAGCCAATGCTCTCCGTCAAGCTGGGCGCGACGCCGACGGCGCGACACTCTACGTCTCGCTCGAACCCTGCCGGCACGTCGGCCGCACGCCGCCCTGCTCGCGCGCCGTTGTCGAAGCCGGCATCGTGCGCGTCGTCGCCGGCGCGCTCGATCCAACGCTGCACGGCGGTGCCGCCGAGCTGCGCGAACGCGGCGTGGACGTTGCGGTTGCGCAAGATCAGGTCGCTAACGATTTGATCGAACCATTCGCCCGCGCGGGGACGTTGCAGCGTCCGTACGTCGCACTGAAAATGGCGATGTCGCTCGACGGCGTAGTCGCGAGCCGGCCGGGCGTCGAAGCACGGTTGACCTCCGAGGATGCGCGGCGCTACGTACGCGATCTGCGCATCGCGCACGACGCCGTCATGGTCGGCGCGGGTACGGTGCGAGTGGACGACCCGCAACTCACCGTCCGTCCGCCTCACGATCGTCTCCGTCCCTACGTGCGAGTCGTTCTGTGCCAAACCGAGGGTGTCAGCGCGCGCAGCCGGATCTTCAATAGCGAAGAAGGCTATGCAACGACGATCGTCTTAGCACCCAGCGGTTTGGCGAATGGTTTGGGCAAGTTGCGCGACGTGGCGGACGTGATCGGCGTCGGACCGCCGGAGAGTTTCGTGCTCGACCTGTCTCAAGCGCTGGAAACATTGCGCGCGCACGGCATCTATAGCGTCTTGTGTGAAGGTGGACCCACCTTGGCAGCGCAGTTGATCGCCGGCGGCCACGTCGATCGTTTCTACTGGGCGATCGCGCCGCTCTTTCTGCGAAGCGCAAGCGCGGTGCCGGTGCTCGCGGGCGCGGATCTGCTTCGGTCGGGCGTCCGGTTGCGATTCGACCGCCTAGAGCGGACGGGCGAGGACATCCTGATTAGCGGAACGTTTGACGATGTTTAGCGGACTAATTCGATATCGCGGTCTTGTCATCCTGAGCGCAGTCAAAGGACGACAAGACCAGAGCGCCTCCGGGGTCCGACTAACCGTGCGGTGCGAGGGCGTGGAGTCGGAACGGCCGCAGCCGGGCGACTCGATTGCCATCGACGGCGTCTGCCTCACCGCAACCGCGATCGAGGGAGACAGTGTTGCGTTCGACGTGGTTCCTGAAACGCTCGCCTGCAGCAGCCTAGGAGATCGCGTCGCCGGCGATCTCGTCAACGTGGAATATGCGCTTCGCGTCGGCGACCGGCTCGGCGGCCATTTTGTCTACGGCCACGTGGATGCCGCCGCCCGGGTGCTGTGGCGCACGCCGGAGGGGCAGGGCGAACGCCTTCGCATCGAGTCTCCGCCGGCGCTTGCGAGGATGATCGCACCCAAAGGCTTCATTGCGGTTGACGGCGTTAGCCTGACCGTCGCGGCGACCGGCGACGGCTGGTTCGAGCTCGCGCTCATCCCGGAAACGATCGAACGTACGACGCTGCGTGCGCGCCCGCCCGGCAGCCGCGTAAATCTCGAAGTCGACCCTATCGCCCGTGTCATCCTGAGCGCAGTCGAAGGACGAGACTGTGGCACGTTATAAGGAAACCCTCCCCGGCGGCGCGCGTACGTTCGAAGCACGCCTCCAAGTGCAATGGGCCGACGTTGACGTCGTGGGAATCATGTATTTCGCGGCCTATCCGCGCTTTGCCGAATACGCCGAAATGCAAATGTTTGCACAACTAGGCTTTCCGTACGAAACGGTATTCACGCAGTACAACTTTTGGCTGCCGCGCGTTCGGGTCGAGGCGGAGTATCACGCGCCGGCGATGATGAGCGACTGGCTTAGGATGCGCACGCATATCGAGCGCGTCGGCTCGTCGAGCGTTCACTGGAAAACGGTCCTCTTTAACGAGCGGACGGGCGAAGCCGGCGCGGCGCTGACGTTCGTTGTCGCGGCAATCGACGGCGAGACGAAGAAGAGCCGCCCGTTACCCGAACCAATTCGCTCGGCCTTGCTGGCCTGCGTCGAGGCCCCGCCCGCGTGATCGCATCGGATCGCTCGCGCGTCGCGATGCTGGTCTCCCCAAAAACGATCGAGCTGCGCGAAGAAGCGGTGCCGCCGGCGCCGGTAGGCGGCATCCTCGTGCGTGTGCGCGCCGCTTTAACCGACGGCACGGATCTGAAGACGTATCGTCGCGGTCACCCAAAAATGCCGATGCCGACGCGTTTCGGTCACGAGTTTTCCGGCGACGTTGCGGCGGTCGCGCCGGGCGTCACCGCTTTTGCCGCCGGGGATCCCGTCATGTGCGTCCACACGGCGCCTTGCGGCCAATGTTTTTGGTGCCGCAACGGGCAAGAAGAACTCTGCGAGCAGCTGCTCTCCACGATGATCTTGGGGGCGTACTCGGATCTGATAACCGTTCCGCAGCGTGTCGTCGAGCGCAACTGCTTTCACAAGCCGCTCGACGTCGGCTATGCTCAGGCCGCATTTCTCGAACCGCTTTCGTGCGTCGTTCGTTCGCTCGAGCTCCTCGCGCCGGCCCCGGGATCGATCGTTGCCGTCATCGGCAACGGGGGCTTTGGAATTCTTCACGCCTTGCTGCTGCAGCGTCGAGGCGTTGAGGTGCTGCTCTTCGGCCGCCGCCCCCAGCGGGTTGCCCTGGCGCGCGAACTCGGGCTGCAGAGCATCGATGCAATGGCATCGCCGATCGCCGACGTCATCGCCGAGCGAACCGGCGACCGCGGCGCCGATGCGGTGATCGAGTGCACCGGAAGCGTCGAGATGTGGGAGCGCGCGCCCTCGTTCGTGCGGCGCGGAGGGCGCGTTTCATTCTTTGCCGGGCTGCCGGCCCAGACGCGCGTCTCGTTCGATGCTGCGCGGCTGCATTACGACGAAGTCACGCTGCTCGCGCCGTTCCACTTTACGCCACGCGACGTGCGCAGCGCTTACGAGCTGATCGCAGCTCACGCGTTGCCGCTGACCGGCTTGATTTCGGACTCGTATTCGCTCGATCGAATCGCCGAAGCTTTCGAACGGCTCGACACCGGCGACGCGCTGAAGCTGTTGATCGAACCGTGACGCCCCAAAAAATGCGGGCGGCGGTACTCTACGACGTCAGCGACGTGCGAGTTGAGGAGCGCCCGGTGCCGGAGCTGCGCGACGGGGAGTTGCTCGTGCGAACGATGGCCAGCGGGATCTGCAGCGGCGACGTTATGGGTTGGTACATCGCGCGAAAGGCGCCCCTCGTGCTCGGCCACGAACCGGCCGGTATCGTGGCAGCGGTCGCCGGCGACTGCGCGTTTTCCGTCGGGGATCGCGTTTTCGTTCATCACCACGCGCCCTGCTTTGAGTGCCGCGCCTGCCGGCGCGGCGATTACGTGCAGTGCGCTACCTGGCGCGCCACCAAGATCGAACCCGGCGGCATCGCCGAGTACTTTCGCGTTTCGCGTGAAAACCAGCGCGACACGCTGCCGCTGCCGGCGAACGTCCCGTTTCGCGATGCGTCGTTGGTCGAGCCGCTTGCGTGCGTCGTAAAATCGCTGCGGCGCAGTGGCGTGCGAAACGGCGACCGGCTCTACGTGATCGGCTTAGGCGTCATGGGGTTGCTGCACGTCCTGGCCGCCGGAGCGCTGGGTGCCGAAGTCTTCGGCAGCGATTTCATCGAGCAGCGCCGGGCGATAGCGGAGCGCAACGGTGCTACGGCCTTCCATCCCGACGACGTTGGCCAGGTTCTTCTCGGCGGCGCCGACATCGTGATCTGCGGTCCAGGTACTGCGCCTGCAATAAAAGCGGCATGCGAAGCGACCGCGGGCGGCGGTACGGTGGTAATGTTCACTCCATTTCCGCCCGACGTTGCGGTAACCGTGGACCCAACGCGTTTTTACTTCGGCGATCTGCGGCTCGTCGCCAGCTATTCGTGCGGCCCCAACGACACGCGCGAGGCTCTACTCCTGATCGAGCGTGGAGTGGTTACGGCCGAAAAGGTCGGCGCCGCCATGATTTCCCTCGACGACGTCCCGAGCGCCTATCGCGAACTGGCCGAATCGCGGATCGTCAAACCGATCGTTGTTTTCGACTAATCTTGTTACGCTGACACTGCGCTTCAAGTTGAACTGTCAACGCTTCTCGACGCACGCCCGTCCCGACCGGGCCGAACAAGCAAGCGCTCCTTCGGTGCAAAGATTAAACTCGACACCTAGAAACCTCCGCCCGAGTTACTAAAAGCGGCTTGACATTTGTAAAGTCCGAGCTAGGCTTGGAGCATGGGCGGCTTTGCGGACCTTCTGAACTCGGTGATGGATGAGGCGCGGCTCACCGCCGCGGAAGTTGCCGAGAGCGCGGGCTTGACCGAGTCGGCGATTTCGCTGCTTCGTGCCGGCCGCCGCGAGCCTTCCTACCGCACCCTCCAGCGCCTTGCCGCTGTCTTTCCTTCCCTTGCCGAGCAGCTGAGCGAGGCCGCGAGCCCCTTCGACTCAATCGACGGCGCCATTGCGGACGTGAGGTCCGGTAAGATGGTCGTCGTCCTCGACGACGAGGACCGCGAAAACGAAGGCGATCTCGTGATGGCGGCGCAGATGGTCACGCCCGAGGCGATCAACTTCATGCGCAAACACGCCGGCGGATTGATCTGCGTGCCAATGCCCGGCGCCCGGCTCGACGAGCTTCACATACCGCAAATGGTGCGCGACAATACCGCCGTCCACGAAACCGCGTTCACCGTCTCGGTCGAAGCTCGTGGACTGACGACAACGGGAATTTCCGCGCACGACCGTGCCGCGACGATCAAACGTCTGCTCGATGCTGAAGCAAAGCCGGCAGACTTCCTTCGTCCCGGGCACACGTTTCCGCTGCGCGCGCGCGAAGGCGGCGTGCTCGTGCGCGCCGGACAGACCGAAGCGGCCGTCGATTTGGCGCGGCTCGCGGGACTCTTTCCCGCCGGCGTCATCTGCGAAATCATGGCCGAGGACGGAACGATGGAACGCTTGGAGGGCCTACGCGGCTACGCCGACCGGCACGGGCTCAAACTGATCACCGTCAAGGACCTCATCGCGTATCGCATGCGCACGGAGAAGCTCGTCCGAAAGATCGCCGAGTTCGATCTGCCCACGGTATTTGGAAGCTACACCGGCATCGCCTACGGCACCGCGATTGACGAAAACACGCACGTCGCGCTGGTGATGGGAGAGATCGGCGAGGGCAAGGACATTCTCGTGCGCGTCCACTCCGAGTGCATGACCGGCGACGCCTTGCACTCGATTCGCTGCGACTGCGCGGCCCAACGCGACGCCGCGATGGAGCTGATCGCGCAACAAGGTCGTGGCGTCTTTCTCTACCTGCGACAGGAAGGTCGCGGCATCGGGCTTGCCGACAAGCTTCGAGCCTACGAACTTCAAGACCGTGGCGCCGACACCGTCGAAGCGAATCTCGCACTGGGGTTGCCGATCGACAAACGGGATTACGGGATCGGTTCGCAGATTCTGGCCGACCTCGGCGTCAAAGAGATGCGCCTGATCACGAACAACCCCAAGAAGATCTTTGGGCTCGAAGGGTATGGGCTCAAGATCGTGGGACGAATGCCGCTGCAGACGACGCCGACGGAACACAACAAGCATTACATCGACACGAAGCGCTCCAAGCTAGGTCACATGCTCGACGAAGTCGTCGCATCGTGAAGCCCAACGGCGCGAGCGATGCGGGGAAGCCCGATTGCGCGGGGCGACGTTTTGCGATCGTCGCGGCGCGCTTCCACGCCGACATCGCCGATCGGCTCGTGGACGGGGCCCGGCGAGCGTTGCGCGACTGCCGCGTGGCTGACGAGCACGTCAGCCTCTTTGAGGTCCCCGGTTGTTTCGAGCTGCCACTCGCGTGCCGAAATCTGATCGATGGCGACCATTTTGATGGGCTGGTCGCGCTGGGCGCCGTCATTCGCGGTGAGACGCCGCACTTCGACTTTGTCGCGGGCGAATGCGCGCGCGGCATCATGGACGTCCAACTCATTACCGGCGTTCCGATCGGCTTCGGCGTGCTCACGACCGACACGCTCTTGCAAGCTGAAGAGCGCGCCGACCCCAAAGACGGCGACAAGGGGTATGCGGCCGGCTTGGCGACGGCCTCATTGCTAACCCTGACGGTCGGCACGCCGCGCGCCGGCTTTCGCAGCTAGAAGTGTGTCATCCTGAGCGCAGTCGAGGGATGAACGAATTCATCCCCGTTGCGTGGGACGGCGATGCCGTGCGCTATCTCGATCAACGCCGGTTACCGCACGAAATAATCTACGCGCGCGCGCGAACGGTCGCGGAAATCGAAGACGCAATAAAGAGTCTCGCCATCCGCGGAGCGCCCTGCATCGGCGTCTTCGCGGCATACGGCGTGGCGCTGCTTCGCCGGACCATCTCCGATGACGCGCGCTTTCTCGAAGAAGCCGGCCGCGTGCGCCGTGCGCGGCCGACGGCCGTTAACCTCGCGTGGGCGGTCGACCGAGTTCTGGCGGCCGCCGACTCGCTGAAAGAAGCCAAGGCGATCCACGAGGAGCAGATTGCCATCGACGAGGCAATTGCGGAAAACGGCTTCGAGCTGATTCCGAAGAACGCACGGATCGTGACGATCTGCAACACTGGACCGCTCGCGACCGCCGCCGGGGGCACCGCGCTCGGCGTTATCATCGCCGCGCAGCGGGGTGCCAAGAAGCCTCACGTCTTCGCGTGTGAGACGCGGCCGCTCTTGCAAGGTGCTCGTTTGAACTATCTGGAGCTACAACAGGCCGGAGTGGATGCAGTCCTGATGGCCGACTCCGCGGCTGCCATCGCGATGAAGCGCAAAGGCATCGATCTGGTGATCGCCGGCGCCGACCGCATCGCGAGCAACGGCGACACCGCAAACAAAATCGGCACTTACGCGCTTGCGATCCTGGCAGCGCATCACGGGATTCCGTTCTACATCGCCGCGCCGCGGTCGACGTTCGACTTCGCAATCCGTAGCGGCGATGAAATCCCAATCGAAGAACGGAGCGCCGAGGAGGTGAGCTCGTTTGCCGGCCATCGCGTTGCGCCCGAAGGCGCAGCCGTCTACAATCCGGCGTTCGACGTAACACCGGGGCATCTGATCGCGGCATTCGTCACCGAGTGCGGCATCGTACGCTCGCCGTACGTCGAGTCAATCCCCGACCTCGAGCTGCGCCCGCGCGTGCCGCTTGCAACTGCGGCGACGCGGTGAAGTTTTTCGACTTCCTCGATAAGCAGCCGGCGATCGGGAAGCTTGTCGTCGTCGAGGGGACGGAGCGCGCGCTCGCCGAGCGTGCCATGGACGTTCTACTCGACCGGTTACTACCGGCCGAGGTGCGCGACCTCAATCTCTCGCGATTCGGACCCGACGACCTTGGCGATATGGCGCGCGTTCGCGAGGCGGTGCAGGCGATGCCGTTCCTCGCCGACCGGCGCGTCGTCGTCGTTAGCGAGGCGCAAACACTGCGCGCCGACCCGCGACGCGCGCTGTTTGCCCTGACGGAGGAGGTGCCTGAAGGCAACACGCTACTGGTTAGCGACCTGCTCTCGCCGCGCAGCACCCGTCCGCAGTCGTTGGGCAGCTTAGCGGGACGCGCGGCCTTGCGCATCGATACGACGGCTGACGAACAAGCGCGCGCGCGTTTTGTCACGGAGACGCTCGAACGCTTACAGGCGACCGCCGAGCCACGCGCCATCGCCGAGCTCGCGCGCAGCGAGGCCGATTTAACGACCGTTCGCAACGACCTCGAAAAGCTCGCGTTGGCGGGCAAGAAGATTACGCTGGCCGATCTCGAGCGCGAAACGCTGACGATTGGAGACCCGAAGGCCTACAAGTTTGCCAGCGCACTGGTCGAAGGAAACGTCGCCACGGCGTTGCAGATTGCGCACGAGCTTTTTGCCGAGAACCGAGGAGCGGCCGTCGCGTTGTTTTCGGCGCTGGCAGCCGAAAGCGGGTACCTTTGGGAGGCCGCCAGGCCGAGTGGCCAAATTCCAGAGCGCATGCGCTGGCGCGAGCGCACCCTGCGCCCGCTGGGGCGACGCATCGGCGCTCGCCGTGCCCGCATCGCCTTTGAAGGCGCCCTCGCGGGAATCGAAGCCGTCGTAACGGGCCGGGCCGGCAACGATCCCGAGGATCACAAAACGCTCGTCGATCGCATCAGCGTCGGGCTCTCCGAGTTCTTGCGCCGCTAGGAACTTGATCTCCGCTGCTTGACGAAGCGGCGACGGTGCGGTATCCTCCCCGGTTCATGGCTAGCGAGGTCAGCGCGCCGAGCATCTTTGCTTCGCGTGGGTTTCGGCGGTATTTTGCGGGTCAATCCCTGAGCTTCGTCGGGGACGGATTGCGCATGCTTTCGGTTCCGCTCTTAGCCTATCACCTCACGCATTCGGCGCTCTCGACCGGCACGGCCTTTATCTGCGAAGTTGCGCCGTTCTCGCTCTTTGCGCTGGTTGGAGGCTCGCTGGCCGACCGGCTCGACCGGCGCAAGCTGATGATTGGCTGCGACGCCATTCGCTTTGCGGTCATGAGCTTCTTTGCAGTTACGTACGCAATGCACGTGCTGACGCTGCCGATGATCTACGGCGGCTTGGTGATCATCTCGATCTGCGCGGCCGGCTTTTTGGGCGGACAGTCGTCGAGCATTCCGTATCTTCTGGGCAGCAAACAGTCGACCAAGGCGATCGCCATGCTCTTGGCGGCCGAGAACACGTCGAACCTCGTGACGCCGGCCATCGGCGGCGCGCTGTTCGCGACCCTCGGCCCGCTGCCGGCGCTTACGATCAATGCGCTGACGTACCTGGGCTCGCAGCTTTCGCTGGTCTCGATTCCGTCGCTGGGGCCCGAAAAGACCACCGGCCTGCCGACGTTGCGCCACTTTCTCGGCGATGTTGCGCTCGGGTACCGTGCTCTCTGGGCTGATCTCGGCATGCGCGCCCAAGCCCTCGTGGCCTTCTCGCTCAACATCTTCGGCTTCGGCTGCTATGCGATTCTGATCCCCTTTCTCAAGAAGGGCTTCGACGCGACGGATCAGCAGGTCGGTTTCTTTTTCGCGATCTCGGCGCTCGGCGCGATCGGGGGAGCTTCGGTCGCGGCTCGATACGCCGAACGCTGGCCGCTCGGGCGCTCTCTAACGCGGGCCTATCTGATCGATGCGATACTCTTTATTCCCGTGGTGCTCGTCTCGAATATCTGGCTGGCGGCCTTCTTTTGGGCGAGCTCGAATGCGCTCGCGAACTTCGAGATCGCGCAGATCATCGGCTTTCGCATGCGCGTTACACCCGAGCACATGGTCGGACGGTTGATGGGCGCGGTTCGGCTGCTCGTTCTCGCGGGGATGGCGCCGAGCGTGACGTTCTTCGGCTGGGTCGCGGACCATCGCTCGCCACACGCCGCGATGACGATCGCCTGCGTCGGGACCGCCGTCGTCGCGATTGCGGCGTTCCTCACTCCGGCAATTCGCAACGAGTCGCGCTAAAGCTCAAATACTCCAGCGCCATGCGTCCCAAGACTCGACGACCGGGTTGGGATCGAAACCGTGGAAGTCGACGCTTATTGCTTCTTGCTGGCGCTGCCACCAGAAGAAGAGGATCGGGTTGTCGCGCGCGAGGAGGTGCTCGATCTTTGAGTACGCCACCCGCCGGGTCGCGCGATCGTAGTGCGATAAAGCCGTCTGCTGCGCGGCGTCCATCGCGGCGCTGCAATAGCGCGGGTCGTTATAACCGTGCGGCGGGAAGTTATTGCAGGTAAGTTCGGATGAGTTGTCCGGATCGATGCCGGCGTACCAGTCATAGGCCAGCATGTCGAACTTTCCGCCGTGCTGGATGCCGCCCATGGCTTGCGGTGCGTAGAGCAGGTCGAATGGATAGTACTTCACGTCGACGGCGATGCCGATCTGTTTCAGCGCGGCCTGGATCAAGATGCTCTCCGACCGGTGCGTCGCGCTCGCATTATCGGTGACCAGCAGCAGCTCGAGCGGCTGCCCCTGCTTTCGAACGATTCCGTCGGGGCCGGCGACCCATCCGGCTTGTGCGAGCAGCTGCCTCGCGCCTGCGAGATCGAACGGCACGGATCGCGCGCTCGGATCGAAGGCCCACATCCAGTTCGGCAGATCTTCGGTCGCCGGAACCGTCTGTCCGTGCGTTAGGGTGATCGTGAAGGTCGGTTTGTCAAGCGCCGCCGCGATTGCCGTCCGCACGCGAGCATCGGACAGTAGCGGATGCGAGAGATTAAACTCCACCCCTTCGAAGCCGTTGGCATTGACCCACACGATGCGCGCGTCGGGCAGAGAGTTTAGCGTCGGGTACGTTTGAATCGACGGTTGATAGAGATAGTCGATTGCGTGGGCACGGAGCAAGTTCGTGCCCGAGTCCTCGTTGGGGACGAAGAGTATTTCGACGTGCTTCAGCCCCGGAGTCCCCTGGAAGAAGCGAGGATTCGCGTCGAGGAGGATGCGATCGGCGCGCCGCCACTCCACGAAACGGAAGGGCCCGTCGCTAACGCTGGGCCGCGCGTTGAAGGGCACGCTATTGACGTTCGCATAGCGCGCCAAGACGTGTGCTGGAAGGATGTCGTAGACCTGGTCGCTCTCGGCAAAAAAAGTGTTCACGAAGGGCGAAAAGCGTCTCTTCAAATGCACGACGACCGTGTGAGCGTCCGGCGTGTCGATCGCCCGCACCTCGTCGTAGCCGTGGCGCGAGACCGCGTCGTTGTTCGGGTTCTCGATCGCCTGCCAGGACCACGCAACGTCGTGCGCGGTTACCGGCACGCCATCGCTCCAAGACGCGTTGCGGCGCAAATGGTAGATAATCGTGAGGCCATCCGCACTGATGCCACCGTTGCCTTGCGAGGGCACGACTGCCGCGAGCATGGGCACGGTATTGCCGCGCGCGTCGGCCGACAGCAGCGGCTCGAACATCAAACGGTCGATGAAGATCTCGATCGTGGTACCGGCGAGCAACGGATTGAGGTTTTTCGGCTCCTCGGTGACGGCGATGCGCAGCACGCCGGTATGCGTCCACGGATGGCGCATGCCGGGCGCCGAGCCGTTCTTCGTGCATCCCGCCAAGCACGCCACGACGGCTGCCAACAATATTGCCGTGGCGGCTTTCATTGCGCTACCTCTACGGTGACGAGGCCGCGGCTTCCCGTAAGGCGAAGGCCATTTCAAACCAATGGATCATCACACGTACGCCTCGCCGTTCTCCTGGCGATATGGCCGCGCGGAGCTTCGCTCGCTGTTTTCGGAAGAACGGCGGCGGCGACTCTGGCGCGCCGTGTGGGTCGCCCTCGCCGAAGCGCAAGCCGCGCAAGGCCTGGTCGCACAGGCCGAGCTCGACGATCTTCGCGCGCATGCCGGCGACATCGACATCGAAGCGGCGCTGGCCATCGAGCGTGAGATCCACCACGACTTGATGGCGGAGATCCGCCTCTTCGCATCGCAGGCAAAGCGAGGCGGCGGAAAGCTTCACCTCGGCGCGACGTCGATGGACGTCGAGGACACGGTCGAAACCTATCGGCTGCGGCTCGCGCTCGCGTACGTCGGTTCGAATCTGCGCGAGCTGATCGCGGCCTTCGCCGCGAAGATCCGCGGCTATGCCGATCTCGTCTGCATGGGCTACACGCATCTGCAGCCGGCCGAGCCGACGACGCTTGGCTATCGCTTCGCAAGCTACGCACAAGACTTGCTCGTCGACGACGAAAACTTACGGTTTGTCTTCAACAATCTCACGACTAAGGGACTGCGCGGAGCCGTCGGCACCGCAGCGTCCTACGAACGCCTCCTCGGTGAGAACGGCCGTTCGGCCGAGATCGAAGCCTACGTGCTCGAACAGTTTGGGCTGACCGCTCGCGAGATCAGCACGCAGACCTATCCACGAAAGCTCGACTACTTGCTGCTCTCCGCATTGGCCGGCGTGGGGGCGTCGCTCTCGAAGTTCGCGGCGGACGTCCGCGTCCTGGCTAGCCCGGGCTTCGGCGAGCTGGGAGAGCCGTTCGGTCAATCGCAAGTCGGCAGCTCGGTCATGCCTTTCAAACAGAACCCAATCCTTAGCGAGCGGATCGACTCGCTGGCTCGATTGCTGCCCGGCTACGCCGACGTCACCTGGCAAAATGCGGCGACGAACTTCCTCGAGCGAACGCTCGACGATAGCGCGAACCGCCGCATCGTGTTGCCCGAGGCGTTGCTCTGCGCCGATGAGTTGGTAACGCTCGCTCGCACGGTCATCGATGGCTTACGCGTCGAGGACCGGCGCATCGCTCAAAACGTCCGCACGTATGCTCCCTTCTGCGGCACGCAGGCGGTGATGATGGAAGCGGCGCGATCCGGCGGAGACCGTCAGCTCTTGCACGAAGCGTTGCGCAATGCATCGATGGAAGCGTGGGAAGCGGTTCGTCGCGGTGACGAGAATCCGCTTGTCCGCCTCTTGACGGACCGTGCGGAGTTGACCGCACTCGTCGAGCCGGCCGAAATACAGCGCTTGCTCGACCCGAGCAGCCACGTCGGCACCGCGCCGCAACGCGCGCGGCTCTTGGCCGACCGCATCGATGTTTTGGCGCCCTTCCCCCGTCAAGCCGAGGTACGCGTAACGTGAACAAAGGCATCGAAATAGCGCGCGGGAAGACGAAGGTGCTCTACGAGAACCCCGGTCAGCCGCATCAGCTCGTCGTCGCGCAGACCGATCAAATCTCCTCGGGCGACGGCGCGCGCCGCAACGTGATCGCCGGCAAGGGGCGTCTGGCCGCGCAGACCACCGCGCGCGTCTTTCGCTTGCTCAATCTCTGTGGTCTACCGACGCACTATCTCAATGGCGGCGAGGACGACGACAACAACGAGATGGTCGTCCGGCGCGCCAACATGATTCCCCTCGAGGTGGTGACCCGCGGCATTGCGGCCGGTTCGTTTGCCAAGCGCAATCCCGGGCTCACGCGAGGAACCCTGCTCGTGCCGCACGTGATCGAGTTCTTCTTTAAAGACGATGCCGCGCACGACCCCATGATCGCGCCCGACCAAATCGTGGCGCAAAACATCGCCGCGCCGCAAGAGATCGGCGCGATGACGGAGCTCGCGCGGCTAACGTTCGACATTCTGTCGCATGCCTGGCGCAAACGCGACGTGATGTTGGTCGATCTCAAGATCGAATTCGGGCGGCTGGCGGGTGGAGAGAATCAGGGTCAACTCGTGATCGCCGACGTGATCGACAACGATTCGTGGCGAATCTGGCCGCAAGGCCGTGAGGAGCTGATGCTCGATAAGCAGCTCTACCGGAACCTCGAAACGGTCGACGAGCCGGCCCTGGAGATGGTGAAGCAGGCCTACGAACGGGTCGCGGATTTCGTTGGAACGTTTCCGGTCATGCGCCCCGGCATGGTCGCGGTTATTGCCGATTCTACCTCGCAAGTCGAGCGCGCGAATGAGATCGTCAATGCGCTCGGCCAGCTTGGCGTCCCGACGGTACGCCACGTGGCCAACGCCGCGTCGACGCCGGGTTACGTGCTGCAGCTGATGGCGCAGCTCGAAGCGAGCTTCGCGCGTCTCGTCGTTATTCCGGTCGGCGAGAACGAGTTGCTGCGTTCGATGCTCGAAGCGGCCTCGTCGGCGCCGGTCGTCGACGGCCGCGACGATATCGGTCGCGTGATGATGCAGTGCGCGAAGGTTTTTGGACTTGAAGACACCGTGCTTTTTGGGCGCACGCTGCTGATGCAGGCCAACGCGCGGTCGGCCGTGCTTCACGCCGATGCGACGCTCCAGCAACAGCCGCCCGCGTCGCAGAAGGCTGCGCTTGGTTAACCTCCGTGACGAGGAGCTGCAACGCATCGCAGAGCGGCTCGGCCGAGATCCATCGGTCGTGGAGCTGCACGCCTTCGATGCCGCATGGAGCGAGCATTGCAGCTATAAATCGAGCCGGCACTTCTTAAGGAACCTTCCCACCAGCGGACCTCGCGTAGTGCTCGGGCCGGGAGAGGACGCCGGGCTTCTCCATCTCGGCACGCACGACGGCGAGCGCTACGCGATCGTCGTCGCGCACGAGTCGCACAACCATCCATCCCAGGTCGTTCCCTTCGAGGGCGCCGCGACCGGAGTCGGCGGGATCGTGCGCGACGTCCTCTGCATGGGTGCCGAGGTCGTCGCGGTAGCCGATCCGCTGCGCTTCGGCCGATGTGACGACCTCGCGTCACATCAAAGTCACGTCGCGCGCGGGGTCGTAGACGGCATCGGCGCCTATGGAAACGCGATCGGCGTCCCCAACATCGCCGGCGACGTCTACTTCGAGCGCGGATTCAACGAGAACTGTTTGGTCAACGTCGTCGCGCTCGGAATCGTCAACGAGAAAGACGTCATTCATTCCTACGTGCCCAAAGGAGCGCAGGGTTGGCAGATCGTGCTCGTCGGAAAAGCGACCGATCCCAGCGGTTTCGGCGGAGCTTCGTTTTCGTCGCTCGCACTGGATGCGCGCGACGCGGAACTGAACAAGGGCGCCGTGCAAGTCCCCGACCCGTTTTTCAAAAACGTTTTGATGCGCGCGAGCTACCGCGTCTTTGCGCTCTTGCGGGAGCGTAAGGTTGCGGCGGCCTTTAAAGATCTCGGCGCGGGGGGAATCGTCGGATGCTCGGCGGAGGTTACGGCGCACGGTGGATACGGCGCCGAAATCGACCTCGACAAGGTCAACGTTGCGGTTGAAGGGATGCCGCCCGAGGTCATCGCCGTCGGCGAGACGCAGGAACGGATGCTATGGGTAGTTCCGCCGGATTTCGTTCCGGAGCTTTTGCAGATTTATAACGAGGAGTTCGGCCTGCCGGACGTCGCGTACAACGCGCGCGCGACCGCCATCGGCGAGGTGACCGCGCAGCAACAGTACGTTCTTCGATATCGCGGCGGCATCGTGATGGAGGTCGAAAGCGAGTTTCTCACCGGGTCGATTCATGACGAGTTGCCCTATACGGAAAGGATTTATCACGGCGCAGCCGCCCAAGAGCTTCCGGCCTTGGACCTCCAGGGAATCTTCCCACGCGTGCTGGCGCACCGCGACGTCTGCTCGCGGGAGCCACTCTACCGGCGTTACGATTCCGTCGTACGAGGTTGCACCGTTCTGCCGCGCGGCGCCGCCGATGCCGGCGTCTTGGCACCGGTTCCGGGCTCGCGTCTCGGCGTCGCGCTCGCCGTTGCAGGCAATCCGCGTTACGGGCGGATCGATCCGGCGTATGCCGCCGAGCAGGCCGTCCTGGAGGCGATGCGCCGCGTCGTTGCCGTCGGCGCGCACCCTATTGGTTTGACCGATTGCTTAAACTTCGGCAATCCCCGGAAAGCCGAGCAGTACGGCGGGTTCATTGCGGCGGTCGAGGCACTGGGGCGCGCCGCAAAGGAGCTCGACCTGCCTTTCGTTTCCGGAAACGTCAGCCTCTACAATGAAGCGTCCGACGGCCGCGCGATACCCGCCTCGGCGATCGTGGCGTGCATCGGATCCATCGACGATGTTGCAAAGGTCGTCACGCCGGGCTTCAAAGCAGCCGGCTCGGCGTTGCTGTGGATTGGAAGCAGGGAACTCGTCGCGGGCGGATCGGTGCTGGCCGAGTTGCTGGGTGTTAAAGGGACGCTTCCGAGCATCGAGTATGAAGCCGAACGCGCCGCGCTTGCAATCGTGAGAGATGCAATTGCGCGCGGCGTTCTGCGTGCGTGCCGCGTCGTCACTGACGGTGGAATGCTGACGGCGATTGCGCGCTTGGTTTTCGACGCTCTGACCGAGGGGCGGAAGATCGGCGCGGAGATCGACTTCGGGAATCCGCTCTGTGAAGCCGGTGGTTTCGTCTGCGAGGTCGCCCCCGACAGCGGCATGGACGTGACCGGAACGCTCCAAATCGGCGTGACGATCGATGCGCTCGAACTGATCGTCAACGGCACTCGCTTCGATATCGAGCATCTGCATGAGGTTTGGTCGCGGCCGTTGGCGGCACTCTATCCGTGAGCGCGAGGATCGCGGTGCCGGTCTTTCCTGGAACGAACTCCGAAGACGAGACGCTGCGGCTGCTTCGCGACTGCGGCGCCGACGCCGAGATCGTCCATTGGTCGCAGGCGAGCAAAATGGCTCACTACGATGCCTACGTGCTCTCCGGCGGCTTTGCCTATGAGGATCGCATTCGGGCGGGAGCAATTGCCGCGCACGACCGGATGATGGACTACGTCATCGAAGCGGCCGGAAGTGGAAGGCTCATCTTCGGTATCTGCAACGGCGCGCAGATGCTACTCGAAGCCGGCCTCGTACCGGGCACCGGCGCGATTCGCCGGCCGACTGCGGCGTTCACGCGAAATGGCCCGGCGCCGCACTTCATCTGCCGGCACGTCTACATGAAGCTCGCAATCGAGCCGGCGCGTTGTGCGATTACTGCCTCGTTGCGGGAGGACGCGCTCGTGCCGGCTTGGGCCGCGCACGCGGAGGGGCGCCTCGCCGCTACGCCAGAACATCTGAGCGAGATTGTGGCCGGCGGCCACCTCGCCTTCGTCTATGCCAATGCAAACGGCAGCGTGGATGAAGCCGCGATCCCCAACGGATCCGCGCTCGGGTGCGCGGGTTTGGTAAATCGCGAAGGCAACGTGCTTGCGATCATGCCGCACCCCGAGCGCGATGCCTGGAACTTCAACCATCTCGACCGCCGCGAAGGCGACGACGTTCTCGCACCCTCCGGCGGCTCGGTCCTCTTTAGCAGCTTCGTCCAGGCGCTAGCGTCATGACTGGTATCCTGACTGGTGTCGTCCTGAGCGCAGTCGAAGGACGACACCGGCGATGACCAGAGCAGTCGCTATCAGCTTGAAGATCCCCGACAACACTGCCTTTACGGCAGCGGTCGCCTTGCGTAGGCTCGGCGTCGGCGTCGAGCGCGTCGAACGCAGCGAAATCTGGTTCTTCGATGACGGCGGCGACGTGCGGGCGCTGATCGAGCGCATCACGGCCGACGAAACGATCTTCAATCCGAACAAACATCGCGTGACCGTGCTCGACGAGGCAGTCCCGCGCTCGGGTGAGGTTTGGATCGAGCCCCTCGCCGACCCTTGTGATCCTGAGCGCAGTAATGTCATCCTGAGCGCTTCGACTACGCTCAGCACAGGCTCCGTCGAAGGACGAAGGGCCACCGCCTGGCGACTTTTGGCGCACGACGACGATCCGCTCGACCGTGAAGCGCTGCGCGCCGCAGTCGAACGCCTCTTGTGCAATCCGGCGATCGAACGAGCCATTTATTGATGCGGCGCGATGGAACGGGACATTCCATGCGCGAGCGAGTAGTCTAAAAGCGCACATATGAACCGTCCGTACACGATCGCAACATTAGGCTCCCATTCGGCGCTGCAAATTCTTAAAGGCGCCCACGACGAAGGCTTTAAGACGCTCGCTATCTCGAATCGCGACACCGAGCGCCTCTACCGCTCGTTCGCCTTCGTTGATGAAGTGATCGTGCTGGAGCGCTACGCCGAGTTTATGAACCTGATGGACGAGCTCGAGCGCCGCAAAGCGATCATCGTCCCGCACGGATCCTTCGTGGCCTATCTCTCGCTCGAGCAGCACAAGAAGATGACGGTTCCCTATTTCGGGAACAAGGCGGTGCTCGATTGGGAGGCCAGCCGCGAGCTGCAGCGGCAGTGGCTTTCCCGGGCGGGCCTCACGCTGCCGCGGCAGTTTCGCGGCGGGGCGGAAATCGACCGGCCGGTTATCGTCAAGCTCTACGGGGCAGCGGGCGGAAAAGGCTACATGTTCATTAGAGACGCCCACGACTTTGAAGCGCGCGCCGCGCACCTCAAGGAAGCCTACATCATTCAGGAATACATCATCGGCGTACCCCTCTACATTCACTACTTCTACTCGCCGCTGCAGAACAAGCTTGAAATTATGTCGATGGACCGCCGCTACGAGACCAACGTGGACTCTCTGGGCCGTATTCCGGCGGCCGCGCAGGAAGGCATGGACGTCAGTCCTTCGTACGTCGTCGTCGGCAATCAGCCGGTCTCGCTTCGCGAGTCGATGCTTGCCGAAGCGCTGCGCATGGGAGACGACGTAGTGCGGGTCAGCAAGGAAATCTGCGGTCCTAAGGGCCTCTTCGGCGCATTTTGCATCGAGACGATCATTACGCCGGACATTCAGTTCTACGTCATGGAGATCTCGGCACGCATCGTCGCCGGGACGAACCTCTTCATTGATGGCTCGCCGTATTCGTATTTGAACTACTCCGAGCCGATGTCCACCGGGCGCCGCATCGCACGCGAGATCAAGAACGCTTTGCTAACCAACAATCTTGGTTTGGTGCTGGATGACTCGAGCGTGGTCTAGGGGCCTGGCGGCCGCCCTTCTGTGCGGTGCCGTCGCGCTTCCCGTGAAGAGTGGCGCGACGCTCGAAGCGGACCCGTCGGTGCTCTACGCGCAGATGAAGGACGCCTATGCGAAAGATGCGGCGGCGGATTGGAGCTTTCGCCCCCAGGAGATCTATCTTGCGACGATCTTTAACGCCGGCCGCGCGTACTCGCTGCAGTATCCAACGGATCCGAACTACGGGATCCTCGCAACCTTGACGGTGCGGATCGGGAGCGGCCTGCATTATAACCCTCTGACCAACCACGACGGCGCCGTTTGGTGGGTGCGTGAGGCTGCCGACTGGGCGATGAAAAACTCGCAAGATTTCACGACCGTCTCGCAGGCGCAGGGGCTGATGGCGCGCGTGAACTCCGAAGACCAGCCCGAAGCGCTGGCGCGCTATGCCGACGAAGACGCGACGGCCAACATCAAGGCTTATCCCGGCGACATCGATGCCCTTCTGATCCGGGTCGAGGCGAATTGGCGCGGCTGGCTGCTGACGCACGATCCGGCATGGCGAAGCCTGGCCTTTGAGCGGGCCGCTGCTGCGAACTTTCCGGTCGCGCATCTGCCGACGAACTGGGGAAACGAGCTGGTCGCCTCCGCGCAGCGCGCGTCGCCGGGCAACGACTCCTATACGGCCGGCGATTTCACGAACGCCCAGACGTTTCTCGCGCGTTTGAAGGCCGTCGATCCGATTCGCGTCATCGCGACCGTGACCTCGATTCCGCATGACGCGTACCTCACGACGCTCGCGCCGGCCGATGAATACTTCGGGGCACGAGGCATGTCGATTCTCGAGATCGAGAACCGGCTCAAGCGGATCAACTACATGTTGAACTACAACTACGGCAATCGCGAGAGCGACGAGGCGTTTGCCGTCTCTAAAGCGATCGTCGCCATGCAAGAAGTCTATCCGCGCGATCGCGACTTGCCGATGCTGCTCTACTGGTGCTATAACACGTTGCAGCGCATGAGCGACGATCAGTCCAAGCGAATGGCCGGTCAGATCCGGGCGATCCTGACCGTCGAGTACCAAGACAGCTCGCAGGCTCGGCAACTGCTCGGGACTTAACCGGAAGCTGCGACGTGGATCCGGTGCTCGCCGACCGTCTGCAGTTCGCCTTCACGATCATGTTCCATTATCTCTTCCCCATCGGGACGATGGGGCTGGCGCCATTCGTGGCTGCCTACACCTGGAAGGCGGCGCACGGACGCGATGAAGAGTCCGCCCGAATCGCCGCTTTCTGGACGAAAATCTTTGGGATCAACTTTGCCGCCGGCGTCGTTAGCGGAATTCCAATGGAGTTTCAGTTCGGAACGAACTGGGCGGCCTTTTCGCGCAACACTGGTTCGGTGGTCGGTCAACCGCTTGCGATGGAAAGCCTGTTCGCCTTCTTTCTCGAGTCGGTCTTTCTCGGCGCTCTGCTCTATCGGCGGCGAGGGGTGCCTTCGATGTTCGTCGCCTGGGCCGGCGTGATGATCTGCGCGGGCGCCTGGCTCTCGGGATTCTTCATCGTTGCCACCAACGCGTGGATGCAGCATCCGGTCGGCTATCGCATCGCGGCCGACGGCACGATTCTCTTGCAAAACATCTGGGCCGTGCTTTTTTCGCGGTTCGCGTACTGGCAGTTTGCGCACGTTCTCTGCGGCGCGCTCCTCGCCGGAGGTTTCATCGTTGCCGGCGTGGGCGCGTATTACTTGCTTTCACGCCGGGATGAGGCGATCGGGCGGCGGCTCGTGCGCGCGGGGACGATTGTGGCCTTCGCCTTTGCGTTGATCGTGGTCTTTCCGACCGGCGATCGCAACGGACGCGACGTTACGCAGTATCAGCCGGTCAAGCTCGCCGCCCAAGAGGGCCTCTTCACGACCGAGCGCGAGGCGCCGCTTGCGATCATCGGGATGCCCGACGTCGCGCACAAGCGTTTGATCGATCCGATTTTTGTCCCGGATATCTTGAGCTTCCTCAGCTATGGAAACTACAAAGCCAACGTCAACGGACTCGACGCGTACGCGCGCGAGCTGTGGCCGCCCGTCGAGCTGACCTACTACGCGTATCACATCATGGTCGGTCTCGGTACGATCTTCGCCGCGGCGGCAACGCTCGCCGTTGCGTTGTTGGCCTTTGGGATGCTTTGGAAGGCTCGCTGGATGCTTTGGATATTGATGCTGCTCATGCCGTTTCCGTTCGTTGCCAACGAAGCGGGCTGGGTTGCGGCCGAGGTCGGGCGCCAGCCGTGGATCGTTTATGGTTTGATGAAGACGGCGGCCGGAGGCTCGCCGACCGTTTCCAGCGGGGAGACGGTCTTTACGCTGATCGGGTTTGCCGGAATGTACTTTTTGCTCGGCGTTCTCTTTCTGTATCTGGTCTTACGCGAGATTGGGAGAGGCCCGTCGGGGAGTGAGGCGTGAGCGTCGCCGGCTTTATTGCCATCGCCTTCATGCTGACGATGTACGTGCTGCTCGACGGCTACGATCTTGGCGTCGCGGCGGTCGCGCCGCTGATCGCACGCTCGGACCGCGAACGCGCCGCGACGATGGCCGGCATCGGGCCGTTTTGGAACGGCAACGAGGTTTGGCTGATCGCCGCCGGGGCCGCGCTCTTTGCGCTCTTCCCGGCGGCGTACGCCTCATCGTTTTCGGGCTTCTATCTCCCGCTCATCATCGTGCTGTGGCTGCTGATGCTCCGCGGCATCGCGTTGGAACTGCGAGAGCATTTCCCGTCGGAGATTTGGCATCAGTTTTGGGACGCCGCGTTCTCGGCCTCGAGCGCCCTCTTGATCTTCGTTTTCGGCATCGCGTTGGGGAATCTGTTGCGCGGTGTGCCGCTCGACGCGGCGGGATACTTCCAAGGCACGTTTTCGTTCTTGCTCAATCCCTATGCACTGCTGGTCGGGGTTTTTGCGTTCGCGACGCTCGGCGTGCACGGCGCCACATTTGTGGCGATGCGCATCGAGGGCGAGCTTGCAGCCAGAGCGATCCAGATCGTCGCCGGCGGCTCGTGGCTCGTCTTGATTCTCTATCTCGCCGTTACGGCCCTGACCGTTTCGATGAATGCACCGCTGCGAGCCCCGTGGCTTTTCGCGATGCCGGCGCTCTCGCTGACCGCACTGGGTTTGATGTGGCGCAGCGCGCGAGCGGGGCGCGCTCGCGAGGCCTTCGTTATGTCATCGTGCTTTATTGCAACGCTGCTCGCAGCTTCTGCCGGCACGATCTTCCCCTACCTCCTGCCGGCCTTTCCCGCGCGCAACCGCGGCATCTCGATCTTTGCGGCGGCCCCTTCGGAGACTGCGCTGGCCTGCGCGCTGACCGTTACGCTTATCGGAGTTGCTGCCGTCGCAATCTATGCCCCCATCGTCTGGCGACGCATGGCCCGAAAGGTTCGCGTCGAATGACGCGCCGGTGAGTCAGGAGCACATAGTCCGGGCGCTCGCAGCGTACGACCCTGCTCGCCTCACGCTCTGTTCGATCGGAAGCCACTCGGCGCTCGAGGTGGCCTACGGCGCGCGCGCGCAAGCGCTGCGCAACCTGATCGTTACCGCCAAAGGCCGCGAGCAGACCTACCTACGGCATTTTGCGCGCCGCGAGCAGCCCGTCGGCCGCGGCTGCGTCGACGCCGTGCTCGAACTGCAGGCGTTTTCAGATATCCTCGACGATGAAGTGCAGCAACGGCTGCTTCGTCAGAACGTCATCTTCGTTCCCAACCGTTCCTTCGAAGTCTACCTCCGCGAAAAGTACGAGTACGAAGAGATCGAGCGGCGGATGCTGGTGCCGTTCTTCGGAAACCGCGCCTTGCTCAAAGCGGAGGAGCGCACCCCCCATGTCACCCCGAGCCCTTCGTCCTTCGACTCCGCTCAGGATGACATTACTTCGCTCAGGACAGGCTCCGTCGAAGGGGATCAGTACGCTCTGATGCGAGCCGCGGGGATTCGACACCCGCGCCGGTACGCGTCTCCCGACGAGATCGACTGCCTCGTGATGGTCAAGGCGCCGCACGCGCGCGTCTCGTTTGAGCGCGCCTTCTTTCTCGCGTCGTCGCCGGAGGAGTACCGCGCCACGGCCGGCCATTTGATGGATGAAGGGACTTTGAGCGCGGCCGGGCTTGCGTCGGCCAGAATCGAGGAATACGCACTCGGCCCCTCGGTGAACTTCAACTTTTTCTACTCGCCGCTCTTGGGGGAGCTCGAGTTGAGCGGGACCGATACGCGGCGGCAGACGAACTTGGAGGGTTTCCGCAACGTACCGCCGGCAGCCTTCGATGCGGTGCGCGGAATCACGATGCGGTTGGAAGAGGCCGGCCACATCGCGACAACGGTCGTGGAGTCGATGCTGGAGCCGGCCTTTGACATTGGGGAGCGCTTCGTGCGCGCCGCGCGGGAGGCGCAACCGCCCGGAGTCATCGGACCGTTCGCGCTGCAATGCATCGTGGCGGCCGGTCCGCCCAAGGAGCTCGTCTGCTACGACGTGTCGCTGCGCATACCGGGCTCACCGGGGACGCGATTCACTCCCTATTCGGCCTATCGCTGGGGTCGCGACATCTCGGTTGGGGAAAGAATTGCGATGGAAGTCGTAATGGCCCGCGACACCAACCGGCTCCCAGATGTGTTGACCTAAATTCATTCGATTCGCTTTTCTGGAGGGTAGGACATGACCGTTGACAACGTTCAAGAGCGTGCCGGCGTGGTGACGTTCAAAGGACAACCGATGACGCTGCTCGGCCCCGCGTTGCGACGCGGCGATCCGGCGCCCAGTTTTACCTTGACCTCCGGCGATCTCTCGACGGTCACTCCGGAGATAATTCTCGACGAAGGCAAGCGCGCCGCGTTACTCATCGTCGTGCCTTCGCTCGACACGAGCGTGTGCTCCCTGGAATCCAAGAAGTTCAACGATCGCCTGGGCGAGCTTCCCGAAGGTGTGAAGGCCGCCGTGGTCAGCATGGATTTGCCGTTTGCGCAGACCCGCTGGTGCACGGCCGAAGGCGACGTCAAGCTCGACATGCTCTCGGATTACCGGAGCCGCAGCTTCGGCACGAACTACGGACTGCTGATCTCCGAGCTCGGTCTTTTGGCCCGTGCCATCGTCGTGATCGGCAAAGATCGCACGATTTCGTACGTCGAGATCGTGCCCGAAGTTGCCAACGAACCCGATTATGATGCCGCGCTTCACGCCGCCGCCGCCGCGGCTGCGTAAGGGAGGGCGATGCCGCCCACCGTTCTGATTCTGGATTTCGGCGCGCAATACAGCCAGTTGATCGCACGCCGGACGCGTGAGCTGGGCGTCTACTGCGAGATCGTACCGTATGACGTTCCCTGGAACGCGCTATCGTTGCGCCGGCCCGCGGCGCTAATTCTCTCGGGCGGCCCGGAAAGCACGCTGGCGGAGGGTGCGCCGAAGATGGATCCGCAGATCGTGGAGGCCGGCGTCCCGATTCTTGGCATCTGCTATGGCATGCAGCTCCTGGCTCGCGACATCGGCGCCGAGCTGGTGCAACTCGATCACGCCGAGTACGGTCCGGCCACGCTGGTGGTCGCCGATCGCGAGACGCCGCTCTTTGACGGCGTTCCGGAAGAATCGCGGGTGTGGATGTCGCATGGCGATTCGGTCGTCGCGTTGCCTGACGGGTATCGCGCGCTGGCTTCGACGGCGCGTTGCCACGTGGCCGCGATCGGCAACCCGGAGAAGAAGATCTACGCCGTGCAGTTCCATCCCGAAGTCGTGCACACCGAGCACGGGCGGACCGTTCTCGACAATTTTTTGCACGAGATCGCAGGCTTGGGCCGCGATTGGAAGATGGAGTCCTTCCTCGATAGCTCGGTGCGGGATATCCGCGAAAGAGTCGGCAGCGACAAAGCGATCTGCGCGCTCTCCGGCGGGGTGGATTCCGCAGTAGCCGCGACGCTGGTCGCACGCGCGATCGGGGAACAGCTCACGTGCATCTTCGTGGATCACGGTTTGCTGAGAAAGAATGAAGCCGAACAAGTGGTCGCGGCGTTTCGAGAGGTGCTCCATCTCAACGTGATCGCGGTCGACGCGCGCGAGCGATTTCTTGAGAAGTTGGCCGGCGTCGAAGATCCCGAACGCAAGCGGCTGGCGATCGGACACGAGTTCATCGCCGTCTTCGAAGCGGAGGCGGCGAAGATTCCGGGCGTCAAATATCTCGTGCAGGGCACGCTGTATCCCGACGTCATCGAGTCGAAAACGCCGCAAAGCAAGGCCGGCCAAAAGATCAAGTCGCACCATAACGTCGGGGGCCTTCCCGATGAAATGAATCTTTCGCTGATCGAGCCGCTGCGCGCGCTCTTTAAGGACGAAGTGCGCGTGCTCGGCGCGGCGCTCGGCTTGCCCGATGCAATCGTCCGCCGCCAACCATTTCCCGGTCCCGGCTTAGCGGTTCGGATCATCGGCGACGTGACCGAGGAGCGTTTGGCGATCGTTCGCGAGGCCGACGCGATCGTTCGGGAAGAGATTGACTCCGCGCAACTCGAGCCGCACCCGTGGCAGTATTTTGCCGTGCTGACGCCGGTCAAGAGCGTCGGCGTCATGGGCGACGGACGCACCTACGCAAATCTCGTCGCGATCAGAGCGATTACGAGCGAGGACGGCATGACGGCCGACTGGGCGCGTTTGCCGCATGCGCTCTTGGAGCGGATGTCGGCTCGGATCGTCAATGAAGTGCGCGGCGTAAATCGCGTGGCCTACGATATCACGACGAAGCCGCCGGCCACCGTCGAGTGGGAGTAACGAGTGCGAATCCTCGTTGTTGGTAATGGCGCGCGCGAAGATGCGCTCTCCTGGCGACTCGCGCAATCGCCCTCGTGTGAAGCGATCTTTGCCGCGCCGGGGAATGCGGGCACGGCGTCGCGTGGAGCAAACTGGGAGATTTCTGCAACCGACGGCAAGGGATTAGCGGATCGAGCCCTTCGCGAAGGCATCGACCTGGTCGTCCTCGGTCCCGAGACGGCCATTGCCGCGGGCGTGGGAGATCGTCTTCGGGAGGCCGGGATTGCGGTCTTCGGCCCCAACCGTTCCGCCGGACGTTTAGAGTCGAGCAAGATCTTCGCCAAACGCTTCATGGAACGTCACGGAATTCCGACGGCAAAGGCAGTCGTCATCCATTCGCTCGACGCAGCTCGCAGTGCGCTGGCGCAATGGCGGGGCGGCGTCGTCGTTAAAGCCGACGGACTTGCCGCAGGTAAAGGCGTCGTCATAGCGCCCGGCGCCGATGTGGCGCGCGCCGTCGTAACGGATTGGTACGAGGGCAGCAAGATTCCCGGAGGTGGCCTTGACCTGCTGCTCGAGGAGCCGATCGGCGGCCGTGAAGTGAGCGTCTTTGCAATCTGCGACGGGCGCGCGATCGTGCCGTTCGCGGCTGCCTGCGATTACAAACGCGCCGGCGACGGCGATACCGGACCAAATACCGGGGGCATGGGCGCCTACTCGCCGCCGGACGGCTTTCCCGACGATCTCGACGCCGTGGTGCGCGAGCGTATCCTCGCGCCATTGCTGCGAGGACTTCTTTCAGAAGGCGAAGAGTACGTCGGCGTGCTGTACTGTGGACTGATGTGGAACGCCGGCGGGCCTCACGTCATCGAGTTCAACGCACGTTTTGGAGATCCCGAGACGCAAGTGCTCGTGCCGCGCATCGGTGGCGATTTTGCGATGCTGCTGAACTCCGCCGCGCAGGGTGCGATGGACCTTTCGCTCGCGACGGTCTCCCGCGAACCGTGCGTCGGCGTCGTGCTCGCGACCAGCGACTACCCGCGCAGCAGCACGCCGCTGCGGGGTCTGGACGCAGACGTGTCGCTTCCGGAGGGTTGTCAGGCGTTCTGGGGAGCCTCAACGCTTGTGGACGGAACCGTCAGCAGCGGAGGCGGGCGTGTACTTACCGTTACTGCGGTGGGCGAGAACCTCGACGAAGCCCGCTCGCGAGCCTACGAGAGCGTCAAAGGGCTCGCCGGCCGCTTGGGGAGCGCCGCCTTGACCTACCGCACGGATATCGCCGGGCCTGCAACCTGACGGTCGGAAAGGGGATAGTAGAAGACGTCATGGCTTTTGGCATTCAACCGCAAAACCAGTACGGGCAACCGCTCGCGCCGGCGGTTCCCACGCGGTCGCTGCTGGCGCAAGTGCTCGGGATTACCGCGCTTGGCTTATGCATAACGGCGCTTGCGGCGTGGCTCTTCCAAGACCTCGCGCCCGGCGTCGGCCTCGTCGCGATGATCGTCGGCTTCGTTCTGCTCATCTCCATCAATGCCGTCCGTCGCAACGAAGCGCTGTCGCTATTACTCTTTTATGCCTTCACTTTTTGCGAAGGCGTCGGCATCGCGCCGGTTATCGGCCAGTACGTCCGCGCCTTTGGCCCGGACGTCGTAGTCAATGCCGCCTTAACGACGGGCCTGGGAATGTTCGCCCTTGCCGCCATCGTTTATGCGACGGGGCTGGATCTGCGCCGCTTCCAGGGAATTTTCATGATCGCGCTGCTTGGACTGATCGTGCTCGGCGTCATCTCGATCTTCGTGAAGTTTATCCACCCGGAGACCTATGCGTGGCTGACGCTCGTCATTTTTTCCGGCCTCGTGCTGATCGATTTCGCGCGGTTGCGCGCCGGCGGAGACGGATTGGGGCCGGTCCTCATGGCGACGAGCATCTATCTGGATGCGATCAATATCTTCCTTGCCTTGCTTCAGATTTTCGGCGGGAGGCGCTCGTCGGACTAGCGGCCTGCTATAATGGCATAAGATGTGCGGGATAACGGGGGTCTTCGCACCAGGGCGCGATGCCGCGCGGCTCGCGTTTTTCGCGCTATATGCGTTGCAGCACCGCGGGCAAGAGTCCGCGGGCATCGCCGCAGCCGATGGCGGCACGATCCGTTCGCACAAGGAGATGGGGCTGCTCGGCGCCATCTTCGACGAAGACATCTTAAGCGACCTCAGCGGTTACATCGCGATCGGCCACACACGTTATTCGACGACCGGTTCCTCGATCGTCGTGAACGCGCAGCCGCTGCTCGAGCGCACCGAACTGGGCGACTTCGCGTTCGCGCATAACGGAAACCTCACCAATACCGACGAGCTGCGCGAAGAGCTGTCGCCGACGACGGTACTGCAGGCTACGTCGGACTCCGAAGTGATGGCCAAGCTGATTGTCGAGTCCAAAGGCACGATGGTGCAACGGATTAAGGCGGTCATCGCCCGGGCTCGCGGCGCGTACTCGACGGTGCTTTGCACGCAAGACGAGCTTTACGCGTTTCGCGATCCTTGGGGCGTGCGGCCGCTCTGCCTGGGCAAACTTAGTGACGGCGGCGGCTACGTCGTCGCATCGGAGTCGTGCGCGCTGGGCACCATCGGCGCGCAGTACGTGCGCGAACTCGAGCGTGGCGAGATCGTGCGCATCAGCGCGCAAGGCCTGGAGTCGTACCTGACCCCCGTTGAGGACGCGCAGCCGGCGCTCTGCACGTTCGAATACATTTACTTCGCGCGTCCCGATTCGCAGCTCAACGGCCGCTCGGTCTACATGGCCCGCTATGCGATGGGGCGTCAGTTGGCTAAGGAACATCCCGTCGACGCCGACGTCGTCATGGCGGTCCCCGACTCGGCGGTCGCGGGCGGCATCGGGTATGCCGCCGAGAGCGGGCTACCCTATATTGAAGGCCTCATCAAGAACCGCTATATCGGCCGCACCTTCATCAGTCCGGATCAGAATATGCGCGCGCGCGGCGTGCATCTCAAGTTCAATCCGCTCGTCGAGAATCTGCGCGACCAACGCGTCATCGTGGTGGACGACTCGATCGTGCGCGGCACAACCACGCCCCGGATCGTCGCGCTCCTACGCGAGGCCGGTGCGCGAGAAGTGCATCTGCGAATCACCTCGCCGCCGATCAAGCATCCCTGCTATCTCGGCGTCGACATGGCGACCTATGGCGAGCTCATCGCCGCCAACTACACGGTGGAAGAGATCCGGGCCAAGACCGGCGCGGATTCCTTGGGCTATCTTAGCTTAGCCGGCTTGATCGCCTCGGTCGGAAGACAGCGCAGCGAAATGTGTCTCGGCTGTTTCGTCGGCGAATATCCTAACGTCCCCGCCGGGCATGAGGCCCTGGCGTCCCCAGCGTAGGAGCCAATCGCCAAGACCAATCGGTTCAAGGGCCGCGGCTGCGCGGTGCTACAGTCCAGATGAGTGACGCTGGGAAAGAGAATCGCCGCGCGGCGCCGTGCTTTAGGATGGTCCCAGAACGAGCTGGCTCGCCGCGCCGAGGTCAATCACCCCACGCTCTTCAAGATCGAGGCCGATCAGCGCCTCAATCCCTCAATCAGTATCGTCGTTCGTCTTGCGCGCGCGCTCGGAACGACCGCGGAGACGCTCTACGGTCTCGAGTGCGAAGAAGCGCGCCTCTTCGTCGAGGCCAACAAGTCGGCAATGTTCGTGGATGTCCGCCTGCTCGGGCGTAAATCGGGCGAAGCCGCGCGCGCCCGCGCGCAGAGTTTTATCACCGCTGCGCTCGAGCGCGCGGGTGCCCGCGTGCGCGAGGCGCCCCCTAGCGCCGTCGAGGACGCAACGGAGTTACCGTCGCCGGCGCAGGCCGGTCATTTAGCGGCGGGCGGCCTTGCGCTCGTGGAGGAACTGCGCGCAATTCGCCGGCGGCTCGACGCGCTCGAGGGCCTTCGTCGGACGCAAGAAGGACGCGCTCGAAAGCGCGCAGCGCGATAACCAAAGGGTCGGACCAGTCGTTAGTTTCCAGCATGCCGCGACCGTAGCACCCCAGAGTGCCAACTGGTGGGCATTCTTAGCGGGGAAAGGTGCGGTCGCGGACCTCTTCGGCGTAGGCCTCCAGCGCCTGCGTAGCCAGTTGCCCGATCTCCGCGTAGCGTTTGGCAAAACTCGGAGAGTGCGGATACATCCCGAGAATATCGTGCAGCACGAGTACTTGCGAATCGCAGTGCGGGCCCGAGCCGATACCGACCGTCGGAATCGACAACATCTCGGTAATCTCTCGAGAGATCTCGTAATCCACGACCTCGAGTACGATCGCGTATGCGCCGGCCGCTTCGACCGCTCGCGCATCGTCGATCAGCCGGTCGCGGTGCGTACGCATTTTGAAGCCCGGGCCGAGCCCGGCCGTTTGGGGGGTTACGCCGATATGGCCGACGACCGGAATGCCGGCGCCGGTGATCGCGCGAATGCGGTCGGTTTGATCGCGGCCGCCCTCGAGTTTCACCGAGCACGCGCCGCCCTCTTTGACGAGCCGAATCGCCGAACGCAAGGCGTCTTCGTTGCTTACTTGATAGGAACCGAACGGCATGTCGGCCATGATATGCGCGCGAGTCGTTCCGCGCACGACGGCCTGCGCGTGATAAAGAATGCTTTCGAGCGTGACCGGCGTCGTTTCGTCGAAGCCCAAGACCACGTTGCCGACGCTGTCGCCAACCAAGATGACGTCGATTCCAGCGCTTTCGACGAACTGCCCGAAGGGTGCGTCGTACGCAGTCGCAATCGGGAAAAGGGCTTTCCCTTTGCGGCGTTTGATGGCGCCCGCCGTTAGGCGGCGTATCGCCGGATTCTTCTCCGGCTCGTAAGGACGCGCGCTTTCGACGCCTTTCACACCTTCAGCTCGGCTGACCTCACACCATTGCCGGAGACATCCTCAGCCTTGTCATCCTGACCCTTCGACGGGCTCAGGGGAAGGGCGGCGAGCGATTCGACCAGCGAGAGAATGGCGCGCACGGGTGTTCCCGTCGGGCCCTTCGCCTGCCAGGGCGACTCGTTTTCGAGATAGGCCGTCCCCGCGATATCGAGATGCACCCACGGGGTCTTGTCCGCGAACTCGCGCAGGAATGCGGCGGCGGTCAGCGTGCCGGCGGGCCGGCCACCGGTATTCTTCAAGTCCGCAATGTCGCTCTTCATCGCGTTGGTGTAATCCTCGTAATACGGCATTTGCCAGTAGCGCTCGCCGGTGGGCTTGGCCGCAGCCAGGAACTGGGCGGCGAAAGCGTCGTCGTTGGTCACAGCGGCCGACGACGCATGGCCCAGCGCGATCACGCAAGCGCCGGTAAGGGTGGCGGCATCGACGATCTTGGTCGCGCCGAGCTTATTGGCATAGCAGAGCCCATCGGCCAGGACCAGCCGGCCTTCGGCATCGGTGTTGATGACTTCGATCGTCTTGCCGTTCATCGCCGTAACGATATCGCCCGGTTTGGTCGCCTTGCCGCCCGGCATGTTCTCCGTTGCCGGAACGATGGCGACGACATTGAGTTTGGGTTTTAGCTTTCCGATCGCGGACATCGCCGCAATCACGCCGGCGCCACCGGACATGTCGTATTTCATGTCCTCCATCCGCTCGGCGGGTTTGATCGAGATGCCGCCCGTATCGAACGTGATGCCCTTTCCGACGAGCGCGAGCAGCTCTTTGCTCGACGGATCCCCGGTGTAGCGCATGACGATGAACTTTGGCGGCTGCGCGCTGCCTCGCGCGACCGAGAGAAAGGATCCCATGCCCTCGCGGCTCGCGCGCGCTTCGTCGAGGACGTCGATCTCGAGTCCGTTTTGTTCGGCAACCTTTGTCGCCTCTTCGGCCAGGCGCGTCGGCGTCATCAAGTTGGCCGGCGTAATTGCAAGCCTTCGCGCCAGGTTTACCGCATTGCCCAGTGCGGTGCCGCGTGCGATCCCGCGCTCGAGTTCGGCTTGGTTGAGGCCACCGGCGATGATGGCAACCTCAGTCATAGCATTGCGACGGTCAGGCTTCTCCTGGTAGAGAGTCGTCTCGAAGATGCCGGTGATGGCGCCCTCACTCACAAATGAAGCGCACGCGGCCTCCTGGCCTTGCGCCTGTAACGGAAGTGCGATCGCGATCTGCTCGATATTGCGCCGACCCAGGTAGCGCACGGCGCTACCGGCGTAGCGCGCGAGAAAGTTCGGCTCGAAGCGCGCGCGCTCGCCCAGCGAAACCGCGAGAACTCGCTGATACGGCTCGCCCTTGGCATAGATGAGGACGTTCTCGCCGAGACGCCCCTGGATTTCCTTGGCGGCCAGCGCGTCGGCGATTACGCCGCCGAGTTTGTCATCAATCTCTTTGGCCGTGGATTCGAGTGCCGTATCCGAAAAGAAGGGGACGACGAGCGCTCCGGTTTGCACGTGGCCGGGCGCATCGTGAGTAAGACGGACTTGCATGGTGGACCTTTCCGATGGTGAACTACTGCCAGCCTATGGCAGAAAGCTGGGAGAATCCTCGTACGGAGCAAAAAACCGGTTCGGACAGCTACGCGCGAGCAGGCGTTGACGTTAGTGCCGGAAATGAAGCCGTCGCGCGTTATGGTGCGGTGCTGGGCAAGTGGCGTCACGCCGACCAACTCGAAGCCATAGGTGGCTTTGCAGGGCTTTTTCGCATGCCGGGCGACCCCAGCCGCGCGCTCGTTGCCTCGACGGACGGCGTCGGCACGAAGGTCGTAATTGCGGCCGAGCTTGGACGTTATGCGACCGTCGGCGCCGATCTGGTCAATCACTGCGTCAACGACATCCTCGTCTGCAACGCATCGCCGCTCTTCTTTTTGGATTACCTCGCGGTAGGGAAACTCGACCCCGCCGTCGCGGCCGACATTGTGCGCGGTTGCGCGCAAGCCTGCCGCCTTCACGAGTGCGCGCTGCTCGGCGGCGAAACTGCCGAGATGCCCGGGCTCTATCAACCGGCGCATTTCGATCTCGCGGGAACGATCGTTGGCATGGTGGAGATCGAAGCCCTTGAGCGGCTGGGCGGCGTCGAGCCGGGCGACGCGATTATCGGGTTGCCCGCGGTGGGCTTGCACACCAATGGTTATTCGCTCGCGCGCTCGCTCATCTCGCGCGACGAATGGGACGTTGCGTTCGACGGTGGAACGTATGCCGACGCGCTGCTCGCCGAACATCCGTCGTATTATCAATCGGTACGCGCGATCCAACGCGTCGCACGCGTCAAGGCGATGGCACACATCACGGGCGGCGGTTTGCTGGAAAATCTCCCTCGCACGCTGCCGGAGAATGTCAAGGCGGTCTTCGAGCAACAACGCTGGCGCGTGCCGCCGATTCTGCAAGAGCTCGTCCGGCGCGGTGACCTTGGCGAAGAACGATACCGCATCTTCAATATGGGCGTGGGCTTCACGCTCATCGTGCCGGTCACCGATGCCGCGGCAGCGATCGCCGCGGTTCCCGATGCGAAAGTCGTCGGTTGGATCGAATCGCGCACCGGCGAGGAACCGCGCGTCGTCGTTCATCCCTGACGTGGCGACGCTCTGCAATCTCGTCGTCGATCTCCCCGCGTTGCCTTCGGACTCATCCGCCGTAGCGACCGAAGTTGCCGACGATCGCACGCTGGCGTGGATCGACGAAACGTTTAGTGGCACGTGGAGCTCCGAGGCGACCGCGGGCGTTACGATCGTCGCGCGTCGCGAGGACGCGCCGCTCGGCTTTGCGACGCTCGATGCGCGCGGGCTAAAGTTTCGCTGGCTCAATGGACTGGCACGCGAGCGCGACGTCGGGCTCTTCGGTCCCTTTGGCGTCGTGGGACAAGAGCGCAAGACCGGCCTCGGCGGTTTTATTTTGCGCCACGCGCTGCAAGCACTGCGCGAACGTGGCTACGCTCGTGCGTTGATTCCCGCGGTGAGCGGTGACGGGCTCATCCGATACTACGCCGATTCCGTAGGCGCGGTCGTCGCAGAAGAGTTCGATCGAGCGGCGCTGCTCGCGCCGCGGCCGCGCACGGTCGTGATGGCTTCGGGGAACGGAAGCAACTTTCAAGCGGTCGCCGACGCCTCGCGCGATGGCAGCCTCCCGATCGAGATCGTCGCGCTCGTGAGTAACGGCGCGCGCGCGAATGCGATCGAGCGAGCGCGCGCGGCCGGCGTTCCCGCGCACGTAGTGTCCTGGCGTCGTAATGAAGAGACGCGCGCACAGTATGACGAGCGACTGCTCGAAGTCGTCCGTTTCGAGGCACCGGACCTCGTGCTGCTGCTCGGCTGGATGCATTTGCTCTCGGATGCGTTCGTGGCGGCGTTTCCCGAAATGCTCAACCTCCATCCGGCGTTTCTGCCGCTCGACCCCGGGCGCGACGACGTCGGACTCCCCGACGGCACGCGCATGCCGGCATTTCGTGGTCCGCGTGCGGTCCACGACGTGCTCGCCGCCGGCAGCCGTTGGGCCGGTGCGACGGTCCATCGCGTGACCCCCGCAACCGATCGAGGACCGGTGCTGGCGCGCAAGCCGCTGCCCGTCGAGCCGCAAGAAGAAGAGGCGCACCTAATGGAGCGCATCCACGCTGCAGAGCGTGACTTGGTCAGAGGCGCGATTACTCGGTGGCTTTTCGAGCGGCCGTTGCCGCAGCCGAAGCCTATTTTGCGTTAAAGGCGATGCAGTAGCCGCTCGGCGAGATAACCCCGTCGACGATTTTGCACGTGCCGTTCGCGTCGGCCGTCTGACCGGGAATGAAGAAGTTGCACTTCGAGCACTGCTTATCGCCGTTGGGTTTTGCCTGATATTGAACCGACGACGGCGTTACCTTCGTGTCGTCGGCCAGGACGCTTTTGGTCAGCAGCCCGGCAAGTGCCGGCAGCAGGATCGCGCCGCGAACGAACGCCCCTCGGGTTGGTGCCGTTCCAAATCCGCTGATCCACGTCGATCCCTTCGAGGAAGTTTCTCTGCGCATGATTCCTCCCTTATTCCCTGTTAGAAGTAAGCATTGGAGATGAAAAAAGTCTGAAATGCCTGGCTAGGGTTAGAAGGCAAACAAATAAAGGGGCTCGATCACGTGGGCCCCGCTTTGTGCGGTCCTCTTCGTGACGGCCCCCTTCGTCGATCAGCGAAGCAGCGATCTACTGAAACGCGGCGACGCTCTTAGTCGGGAATCGGGAACTTAGGCGGCGTGGGTCCTGGCATCGGCCCGGGATGCGTCGGCGGCGCTGGCCGAATCGGCATCGGGGGAACCGGATGGGTGCCAGCGCCTCCACTAACCTGGTCTACTTCCTCATCCTGGTTTGGTTTCTTTTCGTCGCTCATGATTCAACCTTTCTCGCGGCTACTTGCCGCTGATTACAGACTAACACCGTCGTGAGAAAATATTGTGAAGACGGCGCTGTTAGTTGAGTCGGCTTCGTGCTTGCAAACTCCAGGGCGTGTTCTTGGACCTACTTTTGTCGTATGGCAACTATCGCCACGCCGCCAGAGCAAACGCTCGTAGAAACAGGCCTTCTTTGGTGGAGGCAAAAAAGACTCGAACTCGTTAAAGAGCAAATTGCGCTAATCTAAGGCTACTCATGACGGTTACTCCTTGAAGCCGAAACAGAATCGGCGCTATTCGCATTACCTAGCGTGGTTTGGCATTCAGCGGAAAGGTTACAGAGTAAAGATAACCACCATCGGACGCTGCGCAGCCCACGATTCGCTGAGAGTACCGACTATGCATGGCTGCGTTGACCACGGCTTGGTCGACCTGCGCGTTCCCACTTGAATGATTAATCGTGGGGCGGCTCGGTCTTCCATCTAGTCCGATGAACACAAAGACGTCCACTATCCCTTTGAACGTCACCCCACGAGGCAAAACCGGAGAGGGCCCGCCGAGATAACGCTCGTCAGCATAAGGTTTGGGGCACGTATCCGTAGGTATATAGTTTTTCTTCTTACAATATCCGCTCGGCGACGCATAGGGCTGGGGATTGGCCGCGTCATCGACATTCGCTTTGCCCGTGGCGATCTCTCTCCGTACGGCGGCGAAAAAGTGGTCGGAAACGGCAAGGTCGCCCTTCTCGCTCGGAGCATCGCACTGGAACGCTCGCTCTTCGGCTGCGCCGAGAGCCTCGACAGCGTTCTCAAGATTCGCATTAACCTGTACGTACGACGACCTTGGGTTGCCCGAACTCGGAAGTCCATCGACTCGATTCTGCAAATCCGCACGCTGCTGCTCCCACCTATTGTACATCTCTGGGATGCGACCGATCGCAAGAGCAGAGCGAAGCAATACGTACTCATTCGCCAAGCTCTGAAACACACCGTTCGTTCGAGCATCTGTGAGCATGTCAGATGGCCGTGCCCTCGCCATCCCCGTCGTAAGAATTTGAATCATTACCGGCCGCGCCGCTATCACGTTGTAGTCACCGAGATTTCCGTCGGCGACGATCGTGTATTTACCGGGTTTATCGAGGTGATAGCCCAGGTATCCAAGATCGAACCACTGGCGCCAGATGCGCGCGCCGCGCCAGCCGTACGTTTGCAGCGCGGTATTACCCGGAGGGAACTGCCCCATTCGCGCAGGGGCGACCATTCGAAAGGGGTTGTCGACGGGGCTCGTCTGGCGAACCCGCTTGTTTTGGGCGTCAACAATTTCTAAGTCGGGCGTGTACCCCGACGGGTAACCCAGCGTTGTCTCGGTGGTAATGACGAAACGCACGCGCACTGTTTGGCCGATGACGTATACCGGTCGATCCGTCTGAAGGTGGATCGCGAGAGTGTAGGGGCTCTCTGCTCCAGTCGCCATCGGATGCCCGAGTGCCAAGACGACGGAGCCTACACAAACGGCAACGGCTCTCACACCCGCTCGATACGTATAGACCAGCGTAGTACCCTGCGAGTCTCTTCGACTCTATTTTGGGAGCTCGCATCTGATCAGATCGTACAGTTCAGATCGTACAGCGCGGGCCAGTGCCGCGGATGCGGAATCTTTGCGCCCGCCCGTATGCGCGAGCAGGCCACGAGCAATAGGACTGTGGCCCTGCCGATCTCCTTGAGCGAGAACGCATCGAGCCTCGGCGCAATCTCCCGCTTGAACCAGGCCTCGTCTCGCTGGCTCGGATGCTCGCGCGCCCAACTGCGGTTTCGCCGATGACCCTCGCCGATTGCCTCGCCGGCCTCCTCCACGGCGCGCTTTCCTGGGCGCTCGGTCTCGAACTCGTAAGCCGAAACGTCTGCGATACGGAAGCGGCAAGGCCCCCGCGGCCTTCGCGCTCTCCCGCAAAGGCGCTCGACGACGGCGAAGTCGCGCGGTTGCTTAGTGCGGCAGACGCTACCCGATGGGGGCCGTTCGTTACGCTCGCTTTGGCAACCGGCGCGCGTCGGGGCGAGCTTTGCGCGCTCTCGTGGAGCGACGTTGACTTTGAGGCGCAGACGCTCACGATCGCCAAGAGCCTGTCGCAAACAAAGAACTGCATCGAGTTAAAGGGCACAAAAACCGGCAGCATACGGCGTCTAGCGTTGTCTCGGCTCGCCCTTGACGCATTGTGCCGCCAACGCGCGACACAGGCGCAAGATAAGCTTCGTGCTCGCGGTAAATACGTCGATGAAGGCGCCATCTTCGTAACCCCTCTTGGCGCTCGCGTCACGCCGATGTCTGCGACCAAGGCGTTCGTACGACTTGCCAAGACCGCCATTATCTCCACGACGCGGCTGCATGACACCCGACACACTGCCGCTACGCACCTAATCGTGGGCGGAACGGATGTGCGGACGGCCGCGGGCGTGCTCGGTCACGCAACGCCAAACGTCACCTACGCGCACCTATTCGGCGACGCGCAGCGGGCCGCGATCGACGGCCTCGGCGAGCGGCTGGAACGTATCTCGGCAGCCGCCGCGAACGGCGGTTCGGCTCCCGATTTTCAAGCCGACGGCAACCGAATGGCAACCGTCACCTCCCTGACAAAGAAAAACGCCCGTAAAATCAGGCGTTCTATGGTGGAGGCAAGGAGACTCGAACTCCTGACCCTTACGCTGCCAGCGTAATGCTCTACCAGCTGAGCTATGCCCCCATCGGCCTCAAGGCGCCGCAATTCGCCCCACTTCATGGCGCAAAGTGCGACTCCTCCGTTTTCCCGGGCTCGCCTGGAGCCATGTCATCCTGAGCTTGTCGAAGGGCGAAGGATGACAAAGGCGACCACCTAAACGTATGAATGTCACTGCGTGGGGATGTAGCTCAGCTGGTAGAGCATCTGCTTTGCATGTAGAGGGTCTGGGGTTCGAGTCCCCACATCTCCAAATAAGTAACGATAAAGGCGCCTGCAATCGCGGCCGCTTTTGTTATAACAATCATGCCGCTCCGCAATTCGGTTTATGTGAACTTAAGCAAAGCAAGCTGGTGAATGATGCTTTAGTCTGCAGGAAAGCGCCTTCGCTAAACGGCATGTAACAGCTTTACGTCGCTATTAAAGGAGTTTAAAAGTGCGTTTTATCAATCTGTGCGCGAGTAGCGCAATTGCGGCGAGCCTGGTACTCTCTGCATGTTCTAGCAGCGGCGGCAGCTCGCAGGCACTGCCCAGCAGCTCGCAAGCGGTAGCCCCGATGGGCCATTCTGGTCGCCCTCACTTCACGGTCGTCGGCGGCCGGCAGTTCACGGCGTCGTGCAACGCCACGCTCTACGTTGCCTGCGTCACCGTGAAAAAAGGGTCGCCGGGCGCTCTCGAGATCTGCGTTAACGAAGCGGGAAGCGGTTGCACGTCAGGATCCTTCCCTTCGCTGGAGTGGTACGAAGCCGTTTATACCGTAAAGGGTGGAGCTACCAAGAAGATCGTCGGGTCGTTCTACCCGAACCCCGGCAATCCGAGTGAAGACACGATCACTGCGAAGAAAAAAGTCAAGAATAGCCACGGCAACATATCGTACGTGCAATTCATCGAGGCTTGCTTCTCCACCAGCGATTGCATCAGCGGTTACATCGGGATCTATACCAAGTAGGAACGCGTAGCTAATCCGTAAGTTTGACGGAGAGGAGGCCCGGCATCTGCCGGGCCTCTTTTAGTCGTCACCGAGGATATTTGCCGGCCTGCTGCGCGCCCAAGACGAGCGTTCTAGCTGACTCCAGTATGCCGCCGGCTTACCGCCCGGGATACTCTTGAACGGCCGCGGCTTCTGTGCGTAGTTGAAGGCATCGGCCGCGGGATCGTTGGCGCGCGCGTCACTCTTCGCGAGTGGCGGCAAGCCGAAGTTGTCTTCGATAAAGCGCAGAACGCTCGAGGTTTCGTATTGGACGTGTGTTACGTAGCCTTGCTTGGCGTACGGCGAGACAATGAGCAGCGGCACGCGGAATCCCAAGCCGTCGTAATCCTCGTAGACGGGCGGCACGGGATCGAACCATCCGCCCCAATCGTCCCATATCACGAAGATTGCCGTCGATTTCCACAGCGAACTCGTCCCGACGGCGTTGACGACGCTCGCAACCCACGCAGGACCCTCACCTGTGTCCAACACCGCGTGGTCGGACGCCTCAAAGGTCGGCGCGATCCACGTGATGCTCGCGAGCTTCCCTTTGGCGACATCGGTCAAGAACGCAGACTGCGGGCTGATGACGTCGGCCTTCCAATCGGGGCCGCTGAAGATTTTACTGTCGGCCTGGTAAGACGACCAGAAACCGCCGTCGCCGCGTATCGACCCCGCGTAGAAGCGCCACGATAGTCCGGCCGAGTCCGCTTCACCGGCGATGGTAGGGTTTGTAAAGCATGCTGGAATGTTAGGCCCGCCAAGCCGCTGCGCGGTCAACGTCGCGACTGTATCCTGGCTTCCGCCTTCGCATCCCCAAGTCGAGATCGGATAGTTCACAGCTCGACTGGCAAATGCCGCGACGGCGTACTGGTGCGCAACAAAGCTGCCGTCGAGGTTCGACGCGAACGTGTGATCGGCGAGCACGTACTCTCGCGCGATCGTCCAATACGGCCGAATCTCGCTTCTTGGCACGTATGCGTATGCGGGGTTCGCGGGATGCCCGCCCGATGCAAGCTCGTTGTTCCAGCCATCCATCTTGCAATCAGTTCCGGGTCGTTTCCCTTGGCCGTCGCAAGCCGCAAAGAAGCCGGTCGAATCGTGTGCCATGTCCCAATCCGTTACGAGCCCGACCGGCTGCAGGGCGATCTTATTGCCATATTCATCGTAGCCATAACGTTGCGTGGTTGCGCCGGGATAGCCTACGAACAAATCGTTGAACGAGCGGTTCTCTTGTATGACGAAAACGACGTGCCGTATCGGGCTCGTGCGAGTGTCACTGGTCGCCAGAGGCGCGGCAAACGGCATGCTCGTGACCGAAGAGCCGGTGCCGCCGGAGCAAGCGGCGATTGCGCAAGCCAGAATCATAGCAAACGCGCCGGCCCGTCGAATCGTCATCCGCGGTGATTTCGATGGCCGCAGGTGCGATACTTCGCCCCTTCAAAAGAAGTTTTATGACGGTGGACGAGCTAATCGACGTGGTCGTCAAGCCTGGATCGCGCAAACCGGGGCTTTCGAGCGAGGACGGGGCGCTCGTTTTGCGGGTGCGTGAACGCGCCATCGAAGGCGCGGCCAACAGCGCCTGCATTCGCGCGCTTGCGGAGGCGTATCGCGTCGCGCCTAGCGCCGTGTCGCTCGTCCGCGGGCTTCGGAGCCGCCATAAGCGCTTTGCAATTCACCGGCCGGAGAAGCCGAAAGACAGAGGAGAAACCACACGATGATCACCGGTATGCACGTGATTCTCTTTAGCCGCCACGCTGAAGAAGTGCAGAAGTTTCTCGGCGACGTGCTGGAGTTGCCGTCCGTTGATGCGGGCGAAGGGTGGCCGATTTTTATGGCGCCGCCGGCGGAGATTGGCGTGCACGCGACCGACGCCGAGCCGGAGCACGAGGTCTACCTGATGTGCGACGACGTCAACGCAACGGTGGAAAACCTCGCCTCGCGAGGCGTTCAGACGGACGGCCCCGTTGCCGATCGCGGCTGGGGTCTCGTGACGACCTTGATCCTCCCCGGAGGAGAGCGAATGGGGCTCTACGAGCCGCGCCATCCGTCGCCGCTCTCATGAGTTCCGTACGGCTGCTCGTTGGTACGCGCAAGGGCGCGTTCGTGCTTACTTCCGACGGCAAACGGACGGATTGGAAGATTGAAGGTCCGCATTTCGGCGGTTGGGAGATCTATCATATGAAAGGCTCCCCAGCCAATCCGAACCGGATCTATGCATCGCAGTCCACGAGTTGGTTTGGGCAGCTCATTCAGCGTTCGGACGATGGCGGCGCAACGTGGGAGCCGGTTGGCAACGAGTTTGTCTACGACGGCCAACCCGGAACGCACACCTGGTACGACGGCACGCCGCATCCATGGGAGTTCGCGCGGGTCTGGCATCTCGAGCCCTCGCTGCACGATCCCGATCTGGTGTACGCGGGCGTCGAAGACGCGGCGCTCTTTCGCTCGAGCGACGGCGGACGAAACTGGGAAGAACTCTCGGCGCTGCGCAGGCATCCTTCCGGGCCGTCGTGGCAACCCGGCGCCGGCGGCATGTGCCTACATACAATTCTTCTCGACCCCCGCGACCCCGCTCGCATGTACGGAGCAATCTCGGCTGCCGGCGTCTTTCGCAGCGACGACGCGGGCGCGAGCTGGCGTCCGATCAACCGCGGGTTGCGGTCCAACGGCATTCCCGACGAGGATGCGGAGGTCGGACATTGCGTTCATCGGATCGCGATGCATCCCAAACATCCCGATACGCTCTACATGCAGAAGCACTGGGACGTCATGCGCAGCGACGACGGCGGCGAGAGCTGGAGCGAGGTCAGCGGAAATCTGCCGACCGACTTCGGGTTTCCGATCGACGTTCACGCGCACGAACCGCAGACGATCTACGTCGTTCCGATCACCAGCGACTCCCAGCATTTCCCGCCCGACGGTCGGCTGCGCGTCTATCGTAGCCGCACGGGCGGTAACGAGTGGGAGGCGCTAACGAATGGGCTTCCCCAGGAGCACTGCTACGTCAACGTGCTGCGCGACGCGATGGCCGTCGATAAACTCGACTCGTGCGGAATCTATTTTGGGACGACGGGCGGCCAGGTCTACGCCTCTTCGGACTCGGGCGACCATTGGACGGCGATCGCGCGCGACTTCCCCGCCGTCCTCTCCGTCGAAGCGCAAACGCTGCCGTGATCCGCGTTATTCTGCCGGCGCACCTGCGCGCGCTCGCGCGGGTCAACGGCGAGGTCTGTTTCGAAATAACCGGTGAGATTACGCAACGCGCGCTCCTCGATGCCCTCGAGTCGCGCTACCCGATGCTGCGCGGAACGATTCGCGATCACGTCACGCAGCGGCGGCGGCCGTACGTGCGATTCTTTGCCTGCGAGAAGGATCTCTCACATCAGCCGTGCGACGCGCCGCTCCCGCAGGCCGTCGCAGACGGAACGGAACCGTTTCTCGTCGTCGGCGCGATGGCCGGAGGTTGAATGTGAACCGTATGCTTCTTGCGTCCTGGACTTTCGCTGCAGCCCTCTCGCTCGCGCAAGGTACGGCGATCTCGGCGGCGCCGACGATGCGCGAGGTTCTTACGGCCCTCTATGGTGTACACGATCTCGGCGGCGTCGGTCTTTCCCCAACTGGAGAGGCTATCGTGTGGCAAGAGAGCTTCCATGACGCGCGTCACCTGCTGGATTCGCCACGGTCGAACGCACTCTATTTGCAGCGGCTTACCGGCGGGGCGCCGGTGCGCATTACGGCCGGGGCACCGGACGCGTTCTACGATGAGGAAAACCCCGTTTGGTCGCCGGATGGCCACGCCATCGCCTTTCTATCGGACGCGCGATCGACCGGACAACTTCAGCTCTTCGTCGCCGGCTCGGACGGCAGACACGTTCGGCAGATCGGCCGGCTCAACGGCAACGTTGCGCGGCTGACGTGGTCGCCCGACGGCAGAACGGTGGCCTTTCTTTATATTGCCGCGGCTCATCGCAAGGCCGGTGCGCTCGCCCCGGGTGCGCGCGACGTCGGCGTCATCGGCTCGATCGTCGACGAACAGAGGCTCGTTACGGTGGACGTTGCGACCGGCGAGCTTCGCAGTTTGACGCCCGCCGACTCGTACGTCTACGAATACGGCTGGTCTCCGGACGGCGGCGCGATTGCCGTGACCTACGCAAAAGGAAACGGCGACAACAACTGGTGGATCGCGCGACTGGCGCGCGTTGACGTCGCCGGCGGCACGATGCGCGATCTTTTCGTGCCCGCTTTTCAGTTGAACGATCCACAGTGGTCTCCCGATGGAAGCCGCATCGCCGTGATCGGCGGCATCATGAGCGACTTCGGATCGACTGGAGGCGATCTGTATTTGATTGATGCCGGAACGGGTGAAGCGCGCAACGCAACGCCCGGTGCCCCGTTCTCCGTGCAATCCCTGCGCTGGAACGACGCGTCGAGTCTCGATTTGGTCGCGCACGTCCCGGGCGCGATGCACTTGTTACAGTTCGATATCTCAACCGGCCAGGTGACGACGCCGATCGGCCGCGACGAGTCGATCTGGAGCTGGTCGAGCATTCGCGGCGGCTCGATGATCGCGCTCGTGCGTTCGTCCTTCGACGATCCGCCCGAGGTCTTGGCGGGCCCGCCGGCGGCGCTGCACCAGGTTTCCCACCGTAACGCACGCGTGGTTCGCTTCTACGGCAAGGCCGTCTCGCTACGCTGGACGAGCGATGGTTTCTCGGTTCAGGGTTGGCTCGTCTATCCGCTCGACTACGATCCCGGTCGCACGTATCCGATGGTGACCATCATTCACGGTGGGCCCTCCGCGCAGGCGGTCCCCTCCTTCGCCAGTCGCGATGTCAGCGGACTCTGCTCGCAAGGCTACTTCGTTTTCATGCCCAATCCGCGCGGCAGTTTTGGTCAGGGCGAGGCATTCACTCGCGCCAACATCAAGGATTTCGGTTATGGCGATTGGCGCGACGATCTCACGGGCGTCGACGCGGCCGTCAAGGCGGCGCCGATCGATCCGAACCGCTTGGGACTCATGGGCTGGAGTTACGGCGGCTATATGGCGATGTGGGCCGAGACGCAGACGGCGCGCTTCAAGGCGATCGTCGGCGGTGCCGGCATCGTCAACTGGCAGTCCTACTACGGTCAGAACAAAATCGATCAGTGGATGATTCCGTTCTTCGGCGCTTCGGTCTATCAGGATCCCGCGGTCTATGCGAAGAGCTCGCCGATTACGTTCATCGAGCAATCGAAGACGCCGGTGCTGATTCTCCAAGGCGAGTTCGACGAAGAAGTGCCCGCGCCGCAAGCGTTCGAGTTTTGGCATGCAATGGAAACCCTTGGCGTGCCCACCAAGCTCATCGTCTACGCCGGCGAAGGCCACGGGCCGCAGAAGATCGCCAACCAAATCGACATCCTAACGCAAACCCTGCAGTGGTTTAATAGGTACTTGTGAGGTTGCCGGCCCGCGCCGCGCACGCCGCCTGCGTAGTCGCCACCGCCTCTGGTCTACGGTCGTCATCCGCAAGATCCGGCGCAACGCGACTAGCAGCACCCCAAAAGTGGGTAAGACGCCAAAATGTACACACCTGCCGGCCCCTCTGAACCGGGCGACCCGAACCCGGGCTCTCCACCCGATGGCGACGAGAACATCGACGGAAGAAATAACGACGGCGACGACGACGAAGGTTAGGGGAAAGAAGCGTAGTCACGCGGGATTCGCGCTTGCAGTCGCGCTGGCGGCGGGATGCGCGCACCATATTCCGTACGCGCTATCGAGTGGCGACCAAGCGCGCTTTGGGACGAGCGTCCTTCGCGTAAATGTGAGTGGGCACGCCCCGACGATTCTCGGCCTCAACGACTGTATGTTGTACAAAGCGCGGACCGCGCACGAGGATATCGTGGGATGGGACGTCGTGCTCGCTTCCGACTGGGGGATGCACAGTTATCCGAAATGGATGACGGGCTGCACGTCTCAGCAAGTCGCTTACAAAAATAGGTACATTGTCGTAAGCTTCTGCGCACAGGCGCTCGGCGCCGGCGGCGGCTGTGCCGGCGGCGACGGAACGTACCGCAGCCGTACCGCGGATCCGACGAGCTGGCAAATCCAAGACGGAAGTCACTGGCTCAGTTTGGCTAAGTACTAGCGCGCTGTCGATAGATCTCTGCAGCGGCTGCAACCGGCGTTCTCATGCGGGTTGTTCGAAATCTCGTGCCGGTGGTCTTCTGGGAACTATGCGGCCACCGGCACGCTCATATTACGGGCTTAACGAGAACACCGTTGGGTAGCCGTACGCGCCCCCTCGTTGGGTCGTGCGGTAGTGCCTTCACGCGTATGGGTGGTATTAAAACAGCCTTGGCCGCACGCGGGTAGTGCCGGACTTCTTTGCAATGGTTTGCCAGCTAGACTTACTAGCCCGGAGGCGCCGCGGCCCTCGGGGGCGCTCCACGCTGCTAAAACGTCTGACCGTTAGTGAGCGCGAGTCCCTCGATCGACTGACCGGCGTTGCTTTCGATCTGCAGCGGTTCACTCGGGGCGAGTGGATAGGCAAGGCGGTAGACGATGCCGTCGACGCTCGACACGAAAAGTGAGTTTTCTTGTTGGTCGAGCACGAGCTGCGTCATCTTCTCGCTGGTACTGATCGTTACTTCAGGCGTCTTCGAACCGGGGGCAAACGCCTCGATATTCGTTGGGCCGTCCTCGACGACGACGATCGTGCCCTGGCTATCAACGGCGAGGCCTTGCGGCGACCCGAGGTTCATCCCGAGACTGTGATGCCGTTTCAGACCGTGCGTGAACTCATCGATGCCGGAGCCATAAACGCCGCCGCGGTACGCGACGTAGAGGTTTCCCTGGCGGTCAAAGTCCATACCGTCCGCTTCAGTGCCATCCGTCTGCAGCACTCTCGGGTGCGAAACGTGGCCTACCGGGTATTCGACGACGGTTCCGTTGTTCGCGTTGCTTACGAAGATATCTCCGGCTCCATCGACGAGCGGGTACAGCGGTCGATCCAGGTCCTTCCTGTACGTGGCCGACGGCCGCAGTATTCCGGACTTGTACTTCACCACGCTGCTGCCGTATTCGTTGACCACGTACAGATTGCGCTTCGCATCGACGAACAGACCCCACGGAAAGGTCACGCCGTCGGTTATGGTTGCAATCGGAATCGGGTGCTGCACCGGGGTTTCCGGAAGCATCAAGATTCCACTTGGTGCCGCGACGTAAGCTAACGGTTGCGGCGCTTTGAGCGCCGGCGAACTTAGCGCAGCCGTCGACGTCCGAGCGAGCGACGCGCTCGCGCCGGTCAAGCCGCTTTCCTCCCCGATGCTCACCGATTGCCCGTAAGGCAATTTAGGAGCCTCGTGAAGAAGCGAAGACGGGTTTTTGCCCTGGAGAAAGTCCCAAGAGCCGACCTCGCGCTCGCACCAGAGGTTGCCGCCGACGACGGTCTTGGCAGCCGATTTGTTTACCGGCGTATTCGCTTTGCCGACGAGGAACGGCTGCGCCACGTCCGCATAACCATTGTTACATGTGTCGGTCAGAGTGACGGTGCCAATAACGTTGATATAGCTTCCCGAAAGCGTGGCCGCGTAAAGTCCGGTTTCATAGTTCTGATTAGCGTCCTGATCCGCGAAAATCAAGTATTTTCCGCCCCACATGACGCTGCCCGGAAAGTGTATCTGCGCCCCAAAGCCGATTGCGCTCATCGACTTGCCACCCACGGGAACCCAGCACACATCGATCGAGCTGTACTCACCCTCCGCGAAGAGATTGCCCTTGGCGTCGTACCCGGGCGGCCAAACGTAATAGCACTCCGAAGGATCGGAATACTCTGTCGGCGTGCCGCCCGCATCCTTAAAGACCAAGACGTTGCCGGGCCCGCTCTGCGTCGAGAAATTCGCGACGGCAAGATCTCCCGCGGACGATACGGAACAACCGATCGGATAGCCGTTGGTTTCGAGCGTTTTGATCGGGATTGTGCCGCCGTGTGCGTACTCTAAGACGGTGCCCGCGTCAAAGTTGGTGATGTAAACGTCCCCCTGGGCATCCACGCACTGACCGTCAGGGTAATTGAAGCCGGTCAGCTTGCCGATCTCGGTTCCCTTCGGGTAATCGTAAACATATACGTCGTTCGTCGCTCCATCCGAGACGTAGAGGAGCTCGCTCTTCCCCTTAGCGTCAGCCGACATCCACGACGTGCCACTATCCACGTGGGCTGCGATAGCTGGCGCTTCCGGCACTGTGCCCGTTGCGCCGATCGGCGTCTGCGATGCGCCGCAACCGACGAGCAATGCTGCTGCGATGCAACTTGTGAGTACGCAGCGGCTCAAACCGAAAATCCTCATCGCAGGCCTCCTGAAGCCGAACGGATCGGCGTTAGGACGTTCGGGGCGACGGCGTTAGAACCCTAAGTCCGCTAATAACTCACGGGCGCGGTTGGCGTTCTTAGCGATCGCCATCCGCGAACGGAAGTAACCGTTATTTTTCTTCACCGCCCGCTGAACGCATCGATGCATTCCTCGCCGAGGGCCTTCCCGAGGCGAAATAGCCCTCGTTAGTACACGCGTTGCTACACGGCGCCCGTCCGTCCGATTCGGGGAAAATAGAAAACCCTTACGGAGTAAGCGTTCGCGATGGTGGGCCGTCCAGGGATCGAACCTGGGACCTCATGCTTATCAAGCATGCGCTCTAACCAGCTGAGCTAACGGCCCGACACCCCGGAGAGTATAGCACGCGGCTCCAGGCTCCCTTTTAGATGAGGGCGATCCACTTCTTGGTGATTCCGTCCTCGTTCTTGAGGTGCGCCATCAGCATGGTTTGGAGTACCTCGTGTTCGCGAAGGATCTCGGCGCGCTCGGCCGCTTCGAAGTCGAAGGCCTCGAGTTGCGTGGCGATCTGCTCCTGTCCCTCGGCATCTCCGGCGGTAGGGCAAGACGTACGCTCGATGAAAGTTGGGGCGTGTGGTTCGCGCCGAGGCCGACAAGAGCGGGGCGGCTGCTGATCATTGCGACGTTGCTGTTCGTCCCCGTAATCTATTTGTATGTCTGGTGCCGTCTGACCCCACGCTGGTACGACGGAAAGCTCAGGCCCCGATTCGGCATACTCGTCACCGCCGGCGCGGCCGACGCCTTGGAAGGCGAACGTGTGAAGTAAGGCCGCCGGCCCGTGCATCGCTTAGACTCTTCCGGCTTAGGTTGCAGGGCGCGGTGCCGTCGGGAAGAAGCGTCATATCATCACGAAGTAGTGAGGTATGCGATGCGCTGTTTGCTAGGAATTTGCTTGCTTGCGCTCGTCTCGATCGGGTGCGGCGCGGTGCAGCCGCCGCTCGGCGCGCCGGCTGGAAGTGCGCCAGCTCCGCTAATCCGGCGAAATTTGACGTACGAAGTACTCTACAGATTCGAGGGCCGCGGGTCGCGCAACGGCGCACATCCAAGCACCGCGCTCATTAAAGTTGGCGGCACTTTTTATGGTGCGAATGCTGGGACTACCCGCGGGGCCGGTCGCTACGGCACGATCTTTACGATTACGACCTCCGGCACCGAAAAGCTGTTTTACCATTTCAGAGGCGGCCCGAAACAGGGCGCGCATCCCACGGACCTTACCGATGTCAACGGCACGCTTTTTGGCACTACGTCGGAGGGTGGAAGCAACGGGCTCGGTACGGTGTTCTCCGTCAGCCGTTCCGGCAATGAGACCACGCTCCACAGCTTCGCCGTGGGAGCCGGCGATGGCGCGAAGCCGAACGGTTTGGTCAATGTCGAGGGAACGCTGTATGGTACGACTTCGGCCGGGGGCACGAATGGCGAGGGAACGGTCTTCTCGATCACCCCCTCCGGCACGGAAACCGTAGTGTACAACTTTGGGGGGAGCCAGACGGATGGCGAGAAGCCGACCGCACCTCTCATTAACGTCGGGGGGACGCTCTACGGCACGACGGCAGCTGGGGGCACAGGCGGGAATGGGACCGTTTTCGCAATGACCCCGTCGGGTAAGGAAACGGTGCTCTACAACTTTAAGGGCGGCGCGAAAGATGGCGCGAACCCGGAGGCGCCGCTTTTCGACGTCGGTGGCGTGCTCTACGGTACAACCTGGGACGGCGGCAGCAGCCAGAACTGTGGCAATGGCTGCGGGACCGTCTTCGCGATCACGCCGTCCGGTAAAGAGACGGTTGTTTACTCCTTTAAAGCCGGCACGCCGGATGGCGCGTACCCTGATGCACCGGTAGTGGACATCCGTGGCACTCTCTATGGCACGACGTTTTTTGGGGGCACAAAGAGTGCCGGAACGATCTTCGCGATCGCACGCTCCGGGAAGGAAACGATGCTCCACAGTTTTGGCGGCTCCACCGGGGGAGTCTTGGATGGCCGACTCCCCGGGACGGCCCTTCTCAACGAAAGCGGCACGCTGTACGGCACGACCACACAGGGAGGCGGTACCGGCGCAGGAACGGTGTTTGCGTTGACGCCATGATCCTTAAATCAGGGCGATCCACTTCTTCGTGATCTCGTCCTCGTTCTTGAGATGCGCCATCAGCATGGTTTGAAGGACCTCGTGTTCGCGTAGGATCTCAGCGCGCTCGGCCGCTTCGAAGTCGAAGGCTTGGTGTTGCGTGGCGATCTGCTGCTGACCGTCGGCATCGCCCGGAGAAGGCGGGGACGGCGGACTGCCGCGGGGCGCGGCGAGGCCGCCGCGCGCCGAGGCACGTTCGTTGCGCCCGACCGGAAGCGGGCCGTTCATTCGGTGATCGATTGGATGAACTTTTTCGTAATCGAATCGTCCATTTTGCGCTGAGCCATGTCGACGTTTCGAAGCGTGTCTACTTCGCGCATGTTCTCGCTGCGCTCGTCCATCATTTGATCGAAGGCCTCCGACTGCACTTGCAGTTGTTCTTGGTTTTGGATCTCGGATGAGTACATGCCGAGTTGGAAGGTTTCGTCTTGGGTGTTGAGCGCGTTCATTGCGGCGTTTTGCGCGTTGCCGGCAACGCCGCTGCCAAGTGACCCACCGATCGCACTGCCCAGAAGCCCCGAGCCGAGCCCTTCGAGAGCCGGGAGAAGGAATGCCATGTCGTTGCTCCTTTAGCGAACGCTCAGTTCGAGCCGTCGAAGGCGTAATCGAGCGGTTGGGATTGATAGCCCTGACTCTGCGGCAAACCCGGCAGCGTCGGCGGCGTCAAGGGAAGGCTTTGAGCCTGATTGGAGAGCGAGCCGAGCGACGAAATAAGGGCGTTGACCTCGGCCATCGCGGCGTTCTCCGGTGATTCGCTCGAGTCGCCACGAAGCGAGCCGCCACGACCTCCGCTCGAGCCATGCAACTTACCGCTCTTATCGCAACCATGCAGCATGCCGCTATTCCCGCTTTCGCGACCACCGGTGACGCGGTGATCGTGCCCACCGGCGACGCGGTGATCGTGCGAACCGCCGACGCGGCCGCTCTCGTCGCTGTGGAAGGGTCTGGCTGAGATGGTTCCTTCGTGAATGGAAGACAATGAACTCATCGTATGATCTCCTTTTCTACGAGTCTGTCTCGTCGGTGTCGTCGCCCAGGAGCGACATATAATCGGTTGACTGCCGATGGTATGAATGCGCGTGCGAGCTGCTCGGCAACGAAGGCGCCGGTAGCGAAGGCGCCGGCAACGGATAGCTCTGCGCCGCCGCTCCGAGCGCCCCGACCGAGGAGACTGTCGCGCTCGATTCGGCAATCGCGGTGGACTGCGCCGATTCGTCCGGTTTCGGGCTGCCCGTTAGGCGTGAATAGTGGCGCATCACCGAGTCGGCATATCCTAGGTCGGCGCCGTCGGCCCAGCGCGTTTTGGTGCCGGTTGATGCCGGCGAGCCGCTGTTATAGGCGGAGAGCGCTTCGTGCACGTTGCCGCCGTAGCGCTTGAGCAGCCCGGAAAGCATGCCGGCGGCATAGTCGGCGTTCTTGCCCGGATCCATGGCGGCTCCGGTCGAGGCGAAAGGGTGCCAGCGGTCGTCGATCTGGAAGAGCCCGCGCCCGTGTCCGCCGTCGCCCACGATGTTGTGGCCGGCGTTGGTATCGGGGCCGCCGGTTTCTTGTGCGGCGACCGCAGCAAGCAGGCCGGGATCGAGGCCGTAACGGCGGGCCGCGCTTTCGATCTGAGAGGCGAACGCGACGCCCGTAGCGGCGAGGCGGGAGGCAACCGGGTCGAGGCTCATGACACGCCTCCATCCCGCGTCCGAGGCGTTTGACAAGGAGCGGTGCGGGTTCTAGAATGGCAAAGTCGTGGCGGCCCTGCCTGGTTGGCGGGGCCTCGTGCTGCGGCGGGTCTCATTTATGGATCGTTCGCACAGGGTTGACATCAGCGGGCTTCTCGCCGGCGGTCGCCAGTTAATGGTGATTGCCGACGAAGTACCGATCGAGCCTTTCGAGGGAATCGCGTTCGCGGAGCCGGTTCGGGTGGCGTTGGAGCTGCGCGAAGCCGACCGAATGCTCGCGGTCGAAGGAACCGTGGACGCTCGCGTTCACGGCCCCTGCGACGCCTGTCTCGAAGACGTCGATTTGGAGGTTCACGTCGACGTCGAGGAGCGGCTAGACCCCTCCCATGGGCGAGACGCTGAGCCGTTCGGCGAGAACAACGTCTTGACGGGGCAGCGGCTCGACGTGGCGGACCTAGCACAACAGACCGTGCTCAGCGCGCTGCCGATGGGGCTGCGGTGCAAGGAAGACTGCCTCGGTCTTTGCGGCATATGCGGGGCGAATAGGAATATGGGCGAATGCTCGTGCGACCGCGCCCAATAGACTTTTGAACGGAGAACTATGGCGAACTTAAAATGGAAAACGCCGCGCAGCAAGACGCGCAGCCGCCGGGCGGCGAACTGGAAGCTCGGCGCGGTAACGACCGTCCAATGCGCGCAGTGCCATCAGCCGAAGCGGCCACACTTTGCCTGCGCAAACTGCGGTACGTATAACGGCAGGCAGGTCATCAAGGTACAAGACGAGCCGGCCGGTTAAGCATAGGTGTCCTTGTGCGGCGTGAAGATCGTTGGCGTCGGCCATTACGCGCCGGCCCGCGTGGTCACGAATCACGATCTCGAGGCGTGGCTCGATACGACGGACGAATGGATTACGACGCGCACGGGAATGAAGCGCCGTCATTGGACGTCCGATAACGAGGCGACGAGCGACCTAGCCTCTGCGGCGGCCGAGGCCGCGCTCGTGCATGCCGAACTCCAAGCGACCGACGTCGATTGCTTCATCGTGGCGACGGTAACGCCCGACTACTATTTTCCGGCGACGGCCTGTCTGGTCGCCACCCGGCTCGGCGTCCGCGAAAAGCCGGCCTTCGACATCGCCATTGCGTGCAGCGGTTTCATTTACGGTTTGACGGTCGCATCGGGTCTCATCCGCTCGGGCGTCTACCGGAGAGTCATGCTGATCGGAGCCGAGTCGCTCTCCAAGATTCTCGACAAAGGGGACCGCTCGACCGCCATCCTTTTCGGCGACGGAGCGGGCGCCGTCATTCTGGAACGGTCCGAGCAGGACTCGTTCCTCGCCTCGGATCTCGGTGCCGACGGGAGCCGCCCGGAGTTGCTGTACGCTCATGGCAGCGGATCTCGCGAGCCGATAGATCACGCGGCGCTCGATGCGAAGCTGCATCTCATCCACATGCAAGGGCGTGAAACTTTCAAGCTCGCCGTCAACAAGATGGTCGAATCGACCGGCGCGGTCTTGAGCAAAGCTAACCTAACCAAAGCCGACATCGCCTTCTTGATTCCGCATCAAGCCAACAAACGCATCATCGATGCGACCGCGCGGTACTTGGGCCTCCCCGACGATAAGGTCGTGATCAACATTTCCGAATACGGCAACACCTCGGCAGCATCCATACCGATGGCGCTCTCGGAAACGGTTCGAACCGGGCGAGTGAAGCCTGGAGATTTGATCGTGTTCGTAGCGTTCGGCGGCGGCCTTTCGTGGGGCGCCGTCGCCTGGAGATGGGCTTCGTAGATGCGGTTTGCCGCCGTGTTCCCCGGCCAGGGATCGCAGTGTGTCGCAATGGGGTGCGACGTTGCGGCGAACTCGCGGGCGGCGCGCGGCATCTTCGAACGTGCCGCGGCGGTACTCGATTACGACCTGCTCGAGGTGCAGCGCGAGGGCCCCGACGAGAAGCTGCGAGAAACCGAGTATAGCCAGCCGGCAATCTTTACGACCAACGTTGCGCTCTATGAAGCCGTCGGAGACGAGGTTGAGCCGGTGGTTACGGCGGGCCATTCGTTCGGCGAGCTTTGCAGCCTGGTCGTGGCCCATTGCTTACAGTTCGAGGAAGCGCTGCGCATCGTGAACGAGCGCGCCAAGGCCATGCAGCATGCGGCGCAACTTGCGCGCGGCGGCATGTCCGCGGTTCTCGGATTGGAGGCCGCGCAAGTGCGCGACGTATTGCAACAGTTGCAGAGCGCGAACGTGGGGCGAGTCTCCATGGCGAACTTCAACTCGCCGACGCAGATCGTGATCAGCGGTGACGTCGCCGCCGTGCAAGCCGCGACGGCGCCGATGCTGGCCGCCGGCGCCAAGCGCGTCGTGCCGCTGAACGTGTCGGGAGCGTGGCATAGCGTGCTGATGGAGCCCGCCGTGGACCGCCTGGCAGCCGTGGTTGAGAAGAGCCACTTCGCGATGCCGGAGTTCGACGTAATCTCCAACCTGGACGGACGACCCTATCGCGACGTCGCCACAATTAAAGCCAATCTCGTTCGATCGGTGGTTGAAGAGGTGCGCTGGCACGACACCGCGCAGCGGCTTCTCTCGTACGATCTCGATCGCGTCGTCGAGTTCGGAGCTAGCGCCGTACTCGGCCCCTTGATGAAACGAATGCTCGCTAGCCACGAGCCGGGCGCAAGGTTTCCGGCCGTGAGCGTCGTCAACGATTTCGCCGGCGTCGGGAAGTTTCGCGTCGAAATCGAACGCGCGACCGGAGCGACGGTATGATGTTGACCGGCAAAATCGCGCTCGTTACCGGTGCCAGCCGCGGAATCGGGCGCGCGATCGCCGTAGAGTTTGCGAGACGCGGCGCGGATGTGGCGCTGGTTGGCCGCGACGTCGCTGCCCTGGAAGAGACCGGCGCCGCCTGCGCTAGCGCGCGCGCGGGCGCGACCGCGGAGCTCTTCGAGGCCGACGTCACGGATCGGGAGTCGATGGACCGAATCGTCGGCGAAACGCTGGAGCGTTTCGGGCATCTCGACTGCGCGATCGCCAACGCCGGCCAGTCCATCGATGGGTTGCTCCTGCGACTAAAGCCCGAGACGATCGATCGAATGCTCGACGTCAACTTGAAATCGGCCTTTTTTCTGTGTGGCGCCGTCGCAAAGCCAATGATGAAGCAGCGTGCCGGCTCGATCGTGCTCATGACCAGCATCGTGGGGATTACGGGTAACGCCGGCCAGTCGGCATATGCCGCTTCGAAGGCCGGGCTCATCGGCCTGTGCAAATCACTGGCAAAGGAGTTGGGTTCGAGGAATATAAGAGTCAACGCCGTCGCACCGGGCCTCATCGAAACGGCCATGACGGAAAAGATGCCCAGTGCTGCCAGGGAGTTCTTGATCCAACAAGCCGCTCTCGGCCGAGCCGGGAAGCCGGAGGACATCAGCGGAGCGGTTGCCTTCCTCTGCTCTGATGCCGCCGGGTACATCACTGGACAAACGCTCGTGGTCGACGGCGGGGTCCTGATGTGACTTCGGCAACGACACGCTTTGAAAGGAGACGAAATGTCCACCACCTTCGATAAAGTGAAGAAGATCATCGTCGAACAACTCGGCGTCGACGAGTCGGAAGTGACGCCCGAAGCGTCCATTACCGACGATCTCGGTGCCGATTCGCTCGACCAGGTCGAGCTGGTGATGGCGTTCGAGACGGAGTTCAACATCGATATTCCCGACGAGGAAGCAGAGAAGATCAAGACGGTCGGCGATGCGGTCAAGCGCATTGACGAAACGACGCCGGGTTCTGCGACGTCGTAGTTGTTCGACCAGCTCAGTGACCGCCTCGGCGCCATCTTCGACCGCTTAAGCGGACGAGGTAAGGTAACCGAAGGCGAAGTCAACGAGGCCCTGCGCGAAGTTCGGGTCGCCCTGCTCGAAGCGGACGTCTCGCTGGCCACGGCCAAAGCCTTCGTCGCGCGCATCAGAGAGCGGGCGGTGGGCGCGAACATCCTGGAATCGCTGACGCCCGCACAGACGATTCTTACCGTCGTTCACGCGGAGCTCGTCGAGCTTCTCGGTCCCTCCAGCACGTCGGCGCGCGGCCGTTTGCGGTTCGCCGACGCTCCGCCTTCAGTCATCATGCTTGTCGGCTTGCAAGGATCCGGAAAGACGACGCAGGCTGGAAAGCTCGCCCTGCGCCTCAAGGAGCAAGGGCGGCGTTCGCTGTTGATTGCGGCCGACGTCTATCGCCCGGCCGCTATCGAGCAGCTGGAGACGCTGGGCAAGCAGATCGATCTGCCCGTTTTCCAGCGCGGCACGATCGCGCCCGTGCGCATCGTGCGCGAAGGCATTGCGGAAGCCAAACGCCTTGCGCTGTCGACGGTCATCATCGATACCGCGGGACGGTTGCAAATCGACGAAGCGCTCATGGACGAGCTGGCGGAGATCAAAGCCGCGGCCGCGCCGAGCGAGATCTTGCTGGTCGCCGATGCGATGACCGGTCAAGAGGCGACCAATGTAGCGAAAGGATTTCACGATCGCCTCGGCATCACAGGCGTCATCCTTACGAAGATGGACGGCGACACGCGTGGCGGCGCGGCGCTCTCGATTCACAGCGTTACCGGTGCGCCGGTCAAGTTCGTCGGCGTCGGCGAAAAGCTGACGGCGCTCGAGCCGTTCTATCCCGATCGGCTGGCCTCGCGCATTCTCGGTATGGGCGATGCGCTCACGCTGATCGAAAAGACCCAGAACCTCTATTCCGAGGAGCAGTCGCGCACGCTGCAAGAGAAGCTCCTCAAACAGACCTTCACCCTTGAAGATTTCTTGGAGCAAATGCGCCAGATGCGAAAACTGGGCTCGATGACCGATCTCTTGAAGATGGTCCCCGGTTTGTCGCGCGCTCTGCCCAAGAACTTCGAGATTCCCGAGCGCGAGCTGGTGAAGGTCGAAGCGATCATCTGCTCGATGACGCGCAACGAGCGCCGGAATCCCGATGTTCTCAACGGATCGCGCCGTAAGCGCATCGCTCGCGGCTCCGGTACGCAAGTTTCCGACGTCAACCGGCTCGTCAAGCAGTTCGAACAGGCACGTCAGTTGACCAAACACCTTGGCGGAAAGAAGCGGCGAGCGCTCTTGCCCTCTCTTACGTCTTAACTTGTAACGAAAGCACTGTAGAAAAAATGGTACGAATTCGATTGCGCCGGATGGGCGCCAAGAAACAACCGGCTTACCGATTTGTCGTGGCCGACGCGCGGGCGCCGCGCGACGGGCGATTCATCGAAATCTTAGGGCACTACAATCCGCGCACGGAGCCCCGCACCGTGGTGGTTGACGAAGAGAAAGCGCGAGCGTGGCTGGCAAAGGGCGCGCAGCCCTCGGTGACCGTTCGCCGGCTCTTCGCCGAAAAAGGACTCGTCGAACGCGGTCCGATTCCGGAGACGAAGCGCAAGCCCAAGGGCGCAAAGGGCGACGGTTCGTGAGCGCGTTCGACGACGAATTTGGCCTCTTTAGCGAAACGGTTGTCGACGAAGTAGAGCGGGAGCCTACGCGCCGGGCGCAGCCGCCGCCACGCGCGCCACAGACGCAGCACCGCTCGGCACAAGCGCCGCCGCATCCATCACAAGCGCCGCCGCGACCCGGGCGACCGCCTGAGCGCCGGGAGCGACGGCCGAACACTCCCTCGAGCGACCCGTGGGCCGGACACCGGCGCGCAACCGAGCTGCTCTCGTTTCTCGCGCGCAAGCTGGTTGCGAATCCCGACATCGTCGCCGTCGAGCTTTTCGTGGATGAAAGCGCGCAGCCGGTAATCGAACTGATCGTGCATCCCGACGATTTGGGAAAAGTTATCGGTCGCAGCGGCCGCGTCGCACACGCGCTGCGCACGATCGTTCGTGCGACGGCGGAGGGACGGGTCGCTGTAGATATTCTCGATAGCGAAGAGGCAGCCGAGGGCGCCGAGGATGATACCGGCGACGGATGACGGAGATTGATCCTTCGACCGATGAGATAATTATAGGGCGGATCGCCGGAATATTCGGCCTTCGCGGAGAGCTCAAATGCGACCCGACCAGCGCGGGTCGCATCCTCTTTTCTGAGGGTACGGTCCTGCGCTGCGAAAGCAAAGAGAGTTCTTTACCTATTCGGTTGACGCAGATCCGCCCGCACAAGGGACGTCTCCTGATTCGCATCGAGGGCGTCGACGACGCGGACGCGGCGAGCGCGTTCGCTGGTGCGGTGCTCTATGCGCCGCGTCAGGACGTCGTGTTGAACGAGGGCGAATATTTCGACGCGGACCTCGTCGGATGCGACGTGCGCGGCATTGACGACACGCTCTACGGAACCGTGGAGCGCGTCGAACACTATCCCGCCGGCGATATGCTCGTGGTTGCCGGGCACCTCGTGCCGATGGTGCGCGCGATCGTTTGCGAGATCGATCTCGATCGCCGCCGCATTCTCATCGATCCACCCGCGGGACTATTGGAGTAAGGTCAAGGAAGCTCTGATTTAGTCCAGATTGAGGAGCCGAAGAGCTGGGCTAAATCAGAGCTTCCTTAGCTGTTGTCGGGGTGCGCGGCGGCGTAGGCTGCGACGGCTGCATCGACCGCCGTTTTGAGCGACGTGCCCTTGCCGACTTCACGGTCGAGCGGCGCGCCGAAACACGTAGAGACGAGTAAGGCGAAGGTCACGGCCACGTTGTGCTTGACCGGCGTCTCCGTCAGCGTGCCCGTCGCAATCGTATTGTCGCGGTTCGGGCCGCAGATGGTATCGGCCGATTGCTCCGGCGGTGAGGTGACGGCCGTCATTTGTGTGACGAAGCGGCGATTGAGCGCGAGATAGAGCTCGCGCAGGGCGTTGGTCAGTTCGGCGGGCGCGACATATCCCGAAGCCGTGACGGGTGCAATGATGACGCCGCGCGACGGCTTGACGACCGGAGCGGGCGGCGGCGTTTGCGCACCCTTATGCTTAAAAACGGAATCGACGATGTTCGTGATGCCCGAAATCGGAACTTGCGCACCGTTGCTCGACGTCGGTGCGGGCGTATTTGCGGTTTGCGCTCCGACGTTCTGAGTTTCGCGCCCGACGAAAGCCAGAATCTGCGCGCGGGCGAGCAGCGATTGCGAAGCGACGTCGGCAACGCTCGAGACCTGAGCCGTCTGAGAGAAAAGAATGACGCCGCTTTCGACGCTGACCACTTGCTCGACGACCGCGGCGGACTCTCCGACCGGCGTCACGTAGCCGCTGATATAAAAGTCTGCTTTAGCGGCACGAGCGTTGTCGAGAAAATCGGGTCGCTTTACGCCCTGGGGAATCGCAAGCACCGTGATGCCGCCCGCGGCAGCCATCTCCTGCCCGAGAATCTGAGCGATCGCGGTCCCGATCCGTGCGTCGGCACCGGTTTGTACGTCGAACGGATAGACCACGATGACGGGCTGCTGCTCGAGGGAGGACGGGGTCGGCGAGGGCTGCGGCGACGGTTGGGGCGAGGGAGTCGCCGCCACGATGAAGCCGAGCAGCGAGCACGAGAGAATCAGGCCGGCCAGCCGGTACTTATTGCGTTTTTCAGCCATGAAGCGACGAGTCTTCGCGCGCGGCAGCTTGATATCCGGTCGAGAGCGCGATGCTGTACTCGGCGCCAAAGAGAAAGATCGAGCCGATGCAGTAGAACCACAGCAGCAAGACGAGCGGTGCCGAGAGGGCCCCGTAGATGAGCGAGAAGTCCACGTGTGTCACGTACGCGGCGAAGGCGTATTGCACCGCCGGCCAAGCGACGGCAACCACTGCGGCTCCGCGGAGGGCGAATGCCCAGGAGTTGCGGCGATTGGGCAGCCAGCGATAGAGCACGACCGCCACGATGAAGACCAGCGCGATGGATATCGAGTAGGCCAGAATATGCGTGATGCGGCGCGGATCGTGAATCCCGGCGACGTGGAACGTAACCGAGAGCACGACCGGTAGCGCGATTGCAATCAGCAAGAGTACTCCGGTGACCGGCAACATCACGAACGACAGCAACAGGTTGTGCACGAGCGGGCGCCCTTTCGGAACGGCCAGCGCCCGATCGAGCGCGAAAGCCAGGCCCATAAAGAGATTTTTGCCAGACCAAAGCAGAACCGCGGCGGCGATCAGGCTCGAAATGCCGCGCCCATAGATATACGTATGCAGGTTCTTCGCGATGTAGTCGTGCAGCGCGGGCGCCAATGTATTCACGAAGGCTAAGGTCCGGCGCTCCGAATCGGGAAAGAAGAGCGTGGCGGCGCTCAACACCAAAACCGCGAGTGGAAAGACTGAGAAAAGCGCATTAAACGCAACCGATTGCGCCAGAAACGCGCAGCCGTCGCGAGAGAAGCGAAGCAGGGCCTCACGAAAAGCGGAGATGAGTCGCCGCATCGCAAGCGGTATATCGTGGGAACGTGCCGCTATTCCCACCGGTTCCGGTAGCGATTCTGGTCGATGGCCGCCCGCTCGCAAGCTACGTCCGCGCGTATGTGGCCGGCGGCCGCGTCTTTGCGCCGGTTGCGCCGCTGGTGACGCGATTGGCCGACCGCATTTGGTACGAGGGCGACACGCTGGTCATCCAACGGGGTGCGCAGAGGGTTCGAGTTCGTCTTGCGCAGACGGTTCCCGATCAGTTCGATGGTGAGTACATTGCCGTGGCGCCGGTGCTGCAAGCGCTCGGAGCGTCGCTCTGCTGGGAGCCCAAGCGCCGGCGGCTGCTCGTGCGCCTTCCGAAGCAAAGCGGGGTTGCGACGCCGGCCCCCTTCGATCCGGCGGCGCCGTCGGCTCCGCCCGCGACGGTGTTCACACCATCGCCACCGGTGACTCCGCGTCCGGCCTGGACCGGCTCGCCGCTGCCTCGGCGGACTCCGCTACCGCTTCCTCCGCCCCGCCCGGAATGAGCACGACCTTTCCCAGGACGCCACCGGCGACGCGTTCGTAGGCTTCACGGGCCGCCGAGAGCGGAAATCGAGCAGCGATGGCCGGAGGCGTCAGCGCTCGCGATTCAAAGAGCGGGCCGAACTTTTCGTAGAGCTCGGCGATCTGCGCGAGGTCAAGCTGGGCCGTATCGAGCCCCAGGAGCTGTAGCCGGCGCCGGTAGAGCAAGAAGAGATCGAGTTGGACCTCCCGGCCGCCGGCCGCCGAGAAAACGACCATGCGGCCCCCGATTGCCAGCGACCCGGCGAGCTGGGCAAAGACGGGCGCGCCGACGGCATTGAGGGCCACGTCGGCGCCCCGGCCGCCGGTCAGCTCGAGGACGGCTTTGGGGACGTCGTCGGCATCCGAACGCAGAACCGCGTCGACGTCGAGGCCGGTCAGCGGCGGCCCAAGGTCGACTTTGGAAAGGTCCACGGCGATCGCGTGACCGCCCAGCGCTTTCGCCAGCGCCACGGCCGCCGATCCGACGGCGCCCCCGGCACCGGAGATAACGGCCCACTCGCCCGATTGGAAACGGCCCAGTTCGACCAACGCGCTCCAAGCCGCCACGAAGGGCACTCCGGCGACGGCGGCCGCTTCCGCGCTCAAATGCGACGGACGCGCAATCACGGCATCGAGCGGCAACACCATATGCTCGGCGTGCGAGCCGTCCTGGGTCAGTCCGAGGATGCCGCCGCCGGAACCCCAGACTGCGACCCCGATGAAGTCCTCCGGACCCTCGATGACCCGTCCTGCAAAATCGCGTCCGAGAATCCTCGGAAGCGTTACCTGCGGGAAGTGGCCCAATGCCACGCCGGTGTCGCTCGGATTGACCCCGGCGGCCTCGATTTTGATGCGCACGCAATCGGCAGGCAGCGGCGCCTCTTCCACGTCGCCGACACGCAAGTTTTCCAGCGGGCCGAACTGCTCGATTCGCAGCGCTTTCATGCGTCGCCGGCGCCGGGTATGCGGGCGCTCACGACCGGCACCATCCATACGGCGTAGCCGATGGGGTCGCGAATATTTGCAATCATTTGATTGAAGTAATCGATTGCCGACTCTTGGCTGATCGGCGTCAACTCTCCGATCGCACCGGCATATCCGTCGCGCCAGGCGGTGATAATCGTTGCAAACGTTTCGCGCGGGACGCGGATCGTGTCGACCACGATGTAGTCGATTGCAACGTTCTCTAAACCGAGCGCGGTGAGTATTCCGAACGTGTTTCGGCCGATCGAGAGGTCGGTATTCGTCGCGCGCTCCATAGCGCGCGGCCCCTCATGCCAAAAGTCTCGCGGGTCGAGTTGGCCGCGTTGAAAATGAAGCATTCCGTAGTCCTCGACGATGAGGTGGAGGTAGCCTCCGGGCCGCGTCACGCGCGCAAGCTCGGCAATGACGGCGTCTGCCTGTGGAATGGAATGAAGCACGTGACGACAGACGGTCAAGTCGAAGTTTCCCGTTCGTTCCTGGAGCGCGAAGATGCTTTGATGTTCGAAGGTTAGCCGCGGAGCCAAATCGGCATAGAGCGCCCGCGCTCGCGCCAAGTGATCCTCGAGAATGTCGACGGCCAAAACGTGCGCGCCGGGAAAGAGCCGGGCGACGCGCGATGCGCCTTCGCCGGTGCCGCAACCGGCATCGAGAATGGACGCATCCGGCGGCAGCCCATAGCGCTGCAGCAGCGCGACTTCCTGCGGCCAGATCGCTCGCGCCTGAGCGTCCAAGTTTCGTACCATGGATTCATCGGCCATCTGCCGAGCCTGTGGGTTAAGGTCCATGAGTTCCACTAGCGCATTGCGACGGCGCCGAGGTCGCGATCGCCCATGCCGCGCTCCGAAACGTTGCGGAGCAAAGCCTCCATGGCGTCGATAACCGGCAGGCGTTCGTGGTGGGCCGCGGCTTGCATCAGCGCGGCATCCTTGCGCGCCATGTCGACGCTCCAGAACGGATCGTAATCGTTGTTGACCATGCGCTTTCCGCGGCCGCGAATTTGCCCCGTCGGGTCGTAGAAGTCGAAAAGCTCGTAGGCTTGTACGCGAGCCAAGCCTTGCACCTCGGCCATGCGCAGCGCGTCGTTGATGCCGCCGACGACCGCCAGAATCATCGCGTTCCCCATCAGCTTATAAATGGCTGCGAGGTCGGCGCGTTCGCCGAGGTAGCGCAAGTCGCTGCACATTGCCTCCAGTGCAACGCGAAGGCGCGCGAAGAGCGACAGATTGCCCGACGTCATCATCACCCCGGTGCGCTCCAGCGCCATCGGCGGGCCCATGAAGACCGGCGCGTGAAGCAAGGCGTGCCCCGACTCCTCGATCCGCGCAACCCGCTCCGCGACGCGTTGCGGCAGCACGGTCGAATGGTCGACGATCGGGCAGTCCAATGCGATTCCCGCCAGCGCCGCATCCAAAACGGCGTCGACGCTCGCGTCGTCGCTCAGGCAGAGATGAACGCGCTCTACACCGGCGGCCGCTTCAGCGGGATCGGTGAACGCGCGTGCGCCGTCCGCTTCGAGCGCTTGCGCTTTGGCTGCGGTACGGTTCCAGACATTCACCGCGAGACCACGGCGCAGCATCGCGCGGATCATCGCCGAGCCGAGCATTCCGGTACCGTAGAAAGCAATTGTTTCCACCGGCGCTATTCCGTTTTCGGGGCCGGTCTGCGCGCGAGCAGGTTGAGCCCCGCGACGACGACCGCGGCCGCCAATGCGTACCAGATCTGCATGGGATCGGTAAGGAACTGCAGATTGAACGCGTTATCCAGAGAGTAGAGTCCGCTACCCGCGAATGCGACCGCGATCGCACCGGCGATATAGAGCGCGTTGAGCTCCCAGCCGCCGTTGGTCACAAAGAAACCTTTGGTGATATGGACCGATCCGATGGCGACGAGCATGACGAGAACGATCAATACCGGGCCAAGCGCGCCGCCGAGACCAAGCACGGTCAAGAGCCCACCGGCGGTCTCTCCCAAACCGGCCATCAATGCGAAGATCTTGCCCGGGCGAAAGCCAAGATTCTCAAAGAACCCGCCGGTCCCATTGAGCCCATGCCCGCCGAACCACCCGAAGAGCTTCTGCGTCCCGTGGGCAGCTAAACCAAGCCCCAGGATCAGTCGAACGATTAACAGCGCGACGCTCATATTCCGTTGTTCCCCCGATTTGGGCGATTGACTCCCAGCGTCAGTTCTTGCCGGTGAGGTCTTGGGCGAGAACGAACCGGATGCCGAGTGCCTGGAGCTTGGGAATCATCGCTCTCACGGCCGCCAGCGTCGTCGGACGCGGATGACCGATCGCAATGGCACTCCCGGTGCGTTGCGCGATAGCAGCCGCCTGCGAAAGCTGCGCTTCACTGTAAGCAACGTCGGCGCGATTATCCAGAAAGACGTCGCGTCCCGCCGTCGGAACTCCCATCTGTCGCGCGGTCTCCTCTCCGACCGACGCAGCGTTGGTGCGCGAATCGATGAAGAAGAGGTTGTGCTCTGCGAGCACGCCGATTACCGCACGCATCACGCGGGGATCGGCGGAGGCCTTGCTGCCTTCGTGATTGTTGACGCCGCGCGCGAGGGGCACTTCCGCGAGATCGCTTTGCACTTGCGCGACGATCTGCGCGTCGCTCATC